>Ga0180007_10003281_pt1 | contig 18182 bp, 15 predicted proteins | sample MM_PC_MetaG_FD_121122 | JGI IMG/M metagenome (GOLD analysis project Ga0180007, IMG submission 121122) | Groundwater microbial communities from the Aspo Hard Rock Laboratory (HRL) deep subsurface site, Sweden - MM_PC_MetaG | ecosystem: Environmental > Aquatic > Deep subsurface > Groundwater... | reverse complement strand
TTTTTCATTTAGCCCGTCTAGCTCAGTTGGCACCCAGCCCTTTCGCGTTGCTCAAGAGGCGGGTAAAGAGCATTCCCAGTTTCTTTTGTTCTTTTTCATTTAGCCCGTCTAGCTCAGTTGGCAGAGCATTCCCATGGTAAGGGAAAGGTCGCTGGTTCAAATCCTGCGGCGGGCTCATTTTTTTATTTTTGAATTCCTGAATATTGTTTAGACAAACAGTAAAGTGTACAAATGTGAGTAAATTTATATTTTAAGTATAATCATAGGACTTATGCGTTAAGCTAGAGTCCTTAAAAAATATGTCTCAAGAACATTTGGTTAAATTGCAATGTAGTGTTTGTAAGAAGATTAATTATTATACTACGCGCAACAGAAAAACTGTAACGGAGAAATTGTCTTTGAAAAAGTATTGTAAGTTTTGCAAAAAGCGCACTGTGCATAAGGAATTGAAGAAATAAAAGCTGGTTGGATAATGAAATGTGGCTGGCGCAGGAATAAATCCTTTGATGTTTGCAAAAAAAATCGCCCTGCATTGTTTTCTTTTTGATTACAATGCATGGCGAAAAAAGTAGGATAAAGATTAATTTTTTACCCTAATATCGCTTCTTCAGGATGTTTAACAAAAAAATTGATAGCTGTAGCGCCTAAGATAGTTAATAAAAAAATGGCAAATCCGGCAATACTAGAAAATTTATAAAATTTTATAATACTTAAGGTAAAATTTTTCCAAAGAGGCGCGATGGGTTTTATGTCTGTTATGCTATTTACAAAGCTTAATTTGAAATCAATTACATTACCGGCTTGATCTTGCACAGAAGCTAGCAACAGATCATCGGTTTGTGGCACTAGAGCAGAAAAACCATCTTGAGTTTTTTCTAATTCAAAAATTTGATCCACGCTCATTACAATCGCTTTTATTGCATCTGGATCTTCAGTTTTGATTTGGACCAAGAATTGATTTAAAGGATCTTGAGGATCCAGCATTACAAAAGACTGATCTTGATTAACTAAAGGAGCTTGAGTATCAATTACTATTTTTAATGGTTCGCTTAATTTGCTTTGATTGCCAGCTTGGTCGCGAGCTTGAATTTGAAAAAAATATTCTCCATCTTGAAATTCTGAAATTTTCCATTCTACTTCTCCATTAGAATTGGCTTTCGCTGTTTGCGTTTCTTTTTCATTTTGATAAAGAATAACTTCCGTGTTAAGTTCGCTTTTCATTTTAAATTTTAAGCTGGTTTGATTAGTGAGTAAATTTTGGTCAGGCGTTAAAAAAAAAGGCGTGGCTGGCGGGGTTGTATCAACTGGAATTACAGGTTCAGTAGGTAAATTTGGTTTAATTGGCGCGGATTCAACAGACTTAATAGGAGAAATTGCTTGATTTTCGCAATTTTCGTATTTATTATCTTGACTGCCAAACATTTGAACAGCTACAGTTGTGTTTGAACCTTTAAACTCTCCAATAATTACAGAAATGCCAATTTCTTGATAATGGCAATTTAGAATGTTTTCTTTGTGCGTAGGACTGTCTATCCAAGCTTGGTTTGCGCTTGCAGAAGTGAGAAAACCAATAGCTAAGTTTTCGCCAGCATACATATAATCATATTCTTGTTTTTCAATCCAATACCAAGGCGTAATGCCTTCTGGCGATTCATGCGCAAAATAGTCTTTTTCAATCATATCTTGGGCTTTGCTTTGTGCAGAGCGGGTCAATTTTTCATTTTTAACTAAAGCAGGTAAACCATAATTTTGACGATCTTGGTTTGTTAAATTGATTAAATCTTCAGCATTGATTTCAATTTTAGGAGCGGCTTGGGCAAAATTTTGAAAAAATAAAAAACCGCTAATAGGGGTTAAAAAAATAAAGAGAGTTAGGATTTTGAATTTTAGTTTTTGCATTTTGTTTTTGTTTTAGAGAAAAGGAGGAGGCTGAATTTATTATTTAATTATCCTTTTTTCTTTCAAGGAAAAAAAGGATAATCTTTGACCAATCTATAACCTTGGAAATTATCCAAATGATTCCAAGGCTTACAAATACTGCAGAACTATATGGTCGGATAGTTTGCAGTTTAAACTGCTCTACGATCCCAAATCCCAGAAGGGATATAAGAAAGAGAGCAGAAAAAATTAAATAAGCTTTTCACTCCTGCCAAGCAAGAGCAAAAGCCTCTTTGAATTCTTTAAAAAAATGAAAAACTTTTTTTTTCATTTTTTTCTCCTTTTTTATCTATTTTCAGCCTCCCCTAGTAGAGTTAATAAAACTAAAAAATTTAATTTTTAATTCTGTCTATATTCTAGCATATTTTATAAGAAAAAGCAAGCTAATATAACTTTTTTAAGAAATGTAGTTTGACTTTCAGTAAATTTTTGAATATTATAAAAATATGTATGCAATTATCATGGCTGGAGGAACAGGCACCAGGCTTTGGCCTTTAAGCCGAAAAAACAAGCCTAAACAAAATCAATGCGTGCTTGGAGACAAAACATTGCTCCAAGCAACTTTTGCGCGCATCAAAAAATTAGTGCAAGTTAAAAACATTATCATTACCACAGGCAGAAACTGCCTTAATTTGATTTGCCAAGAATTACCTGGTTTGTCCAAGAGTAATTTTTCCACAGAGCCATCTCGTCAAGATACTGCTCCGGCTTTAGGTTTGGCAGGTATGCTAATAGAAAAGAGAGATCCAGAAGCGATTATGGTCAATATCAATTCAGATGCTTATGTCAAGGATGAAAATGAATATAGAAGAATTTTAGCTTTAGGCGAAAAAATCACCCAAGAAAATCCTGAATATACTGTGGCTATTGGGATTGAGCCGCAGTATCCAGAAACAGGCTATGGGTATATTAAGAAAGGAAGACTATTTCAAAAAGTCCGTCAAACAGAGAAAGGCAAAGAAGATGAGATTTATTATGTGGATTCTTTTAAAGAGAAACCTGTTCTTGAGAAAGCTAAGAAATTTGTTGAATCTGGCCAATATCTTTGGAACCCGACGCTTTTTTTCTGGAAAGTAAAAACTTTTATTCAACTCCTAAAAAAATATCAGCCCAAGATGTATGCACAACTAAGTAGAATTCAGAATGCTGTGGGTACTAAAAATTATGCAAGTATTTTGGAAAAAGAGTATAAAGAAATTGAGCCGATTTCAATTGATTATGCAATTATTGAAAAAAATAAAAAAATGCTAGTTATCCCAGCAGAGTTTGGCTGGTCAGATGTCGGGCACTGGCAGTCAGTGCAGGAAATTTTAGCTAATGAAAAAGGACAAAATGTAGTGCAGGCAAAGGAGTTCGTAAGCATTGATACGGAAAATAGTTTGATTTATGCTCCAGATAAAAAAGTAGTGGCTGTGGTGGGATTGAAAGATATGATTGTGGTGGATTCTCCAGATGCTTTATTGGTTTGTCCAAAATCCAGAGCGCAAGAGGTTAAACAAGTGGTGAAAATGCTGGAAGAAAAAGGAAAAGGGGAGTATATTTAAGATTGGTTTTTATTCATGGTGACCGTAGCTCAATGGTAGAGCTCCAGGCCCCGCCCGCCACGCAAGATGAGCTTGCGAGGCGTTGCGGGCGGGTGTGGCCCTGGTAAAATTATTATGTTTTATTATACTTATGTATTACAAAGCACACTAGATAAAAGATTTTATATTGGTTTTATTAATAATTTAAGAAAAAGATTTTTGAAACATCAAAATGGAGAAGTGCCAGCCACTAAGAAAAGAAGACCTTTGAAAATAATATATTATGAAGCATGTTTAAATAAAGAAAAAGCCGTGAAGAGAGAAAAATATTTTAAAACAGGGTTTGGTAGACGATTTTTAAAAGCTAGAATTTGTTCATGGTGACCGTAGCTCAATGGTAGAGCTCCAGGCTGTGGCCCTGGCGACGAGGGTTCGATTCCCTTCGGCCACCCTTTAATGTATTATAACAATAAAAATCCGCGCTTTTTGTAATTGCGGATTTTTTTGCGCGTAAATTTTATTCACAGTTCCTTGATTATTTTTTTTGTGTTATAATAAACTGATTATAATTTTTTAATAAGGTAGTAATTAATTTTATTTTATTGGAATTTCATTCATAGCGTTTGCATCCTTAATAATAAAATAATATATACTTTATTATCTTCTTTTTCATGTTTATCAAATCAAGTGTTGGACGATCACAGCAAGCGAATGCTTTTTTTGCCGGTAAAGAAGCTGCAACAGAGGCTATCAAGGGATTGGCAGGTGCCAAGAGCGAATTAATTATTGTATTTTCTTCAGTTGTTTTTGATCAAGAGAAAATGTTAAAAGGAGTGCGTGAAATAACAGGGAAAATTTCTTTGATTGGCTGTTCTACGGCTGGTGAAATCATAACTAAAGGTCCAAGCAAGAAATCAGTCGTTGTTATGGCAATAGCTAGCGAAGGCATCAAATTTCATACTGGCATTGGAGCAGACATTAAAAAAGGAGCCATAAAAGCAGGAGAGGCGCTTGGAAAAGATTTTTTATCAAAAACAAAGAATGGAAAGCTAGCGTTGATTTTGCCGGATGTTCTAACAGGCAATGGCGCGGACATTGTGCGCGGTTTGCAAAAAGTTTTGGGCGAGAATTTTTTAATTGCTGGCGGCGCGGCAGGAGATGATTTTCTTTTTAAAAAGACTTATCAGTATTATAATGATCAGGTCTTAGATGAATCTGTAGTTGGAGTTATAATTGAAGGTGATTTAAAATTTGGTATAGGCGTGCGCCACGGCTGGAAACCCATTGGAGCTTGTAAAAAGGTTACCAAGTCAGAAGGCAGTGTTTTGTACGAGCTGGATAATAAGCCAGCTATGCATATTTACGAAGAATATTTTGGTCGTAAAGCTGAAGAATTAAAATCCGAACCTTTAGCAAGGCTTGCAATCACTTATCCTTTGGGTTTGCGCATACAAAATAGCGACGAATATTTAATCCGCGATCCAATTACAGCTGGTGAAAAAGGTGAGATTACTTGCGCGGCAGAAGTTCCTTATGGTTCAGAAATTAATTTAATGCTTGGAAGCAAGAAAGACGCGATTCAAGCGGCTAGCAAGGCTGCTGAGCAATGCATTGAAGAATTTAAGGAAAAGAATGGTTCCAAAATTACCACTGCTTTAATTTTTAATTGTATAGCTCGAGATAAAGTTTTAGGCCGAGATGCGAAAAAAGAAATAGATGTAATACGTAAAGCGCTTGGTGATTCGGTTGAAATGATCGGATTTTATACTTATGGAGAACAAGCTCCAATTTGTGGTCAGACAACAAGCCAAGCAAAATTATGTAAATCAGAGTTTTGCAATGAGACCGTGGTGATTGTTGGTTTTGGCGAGTAGATTTTACGGAATGCATATTATGAAAATGCATAAAATTTAGTTATTTTTTTGAAAAAAGGTTTCATAGCTTAATACTTTTCAATCTGTTAAACTTAGTAATGCGAATGACGTTAGGCGAAATTTCTTTTTTATCAGCCAAAATAATGAAAAAAATTATTCCAACTAAGAAATGAATTTCTGATATGGTTCTACTTGATTTGCCTAAAAGAACATTAAAACGCAATACTACGATTTCATCCTATTAATTGTTTTTTTGGGCTAGAATTACATTTTGAGAGTGTAGAACAATGTTTTTTATGTCATTCTGATCAAGATTAAAAATTTATAACTTGGCTGAAATAAAGGATTCTTATTTTCTTTCAGAATTACAAATAACGATTTTATACTCTCTAATGGTCATTTTAGTTTATTCTTCTACACTCTCATTTTGTATAAGCCATTTTTTGCCAAACGCAATTCGCGTTAGTAGATAGTGCGTTTTCTAAACATGAGTTCTACATATAATCTATTGGTATTGATTAATTTTTTGTATGAAGCAAAATAACTTACTCAATCAATCTGGAAAAGTTTTGCAACGAGCTTTAGTCGAACAGAAGAGAGTAGCGCAATTAGTTATTCAAAAAGACTTGGAGCTTTCTAAAATTAATGAGCAATTAGACAGGCAGGTGGATCAACTGGAGGTTTTTCAAGAAATGGCAAATAAAATTCGAAAAATAAGCAGTACAAAGAATGCATTAAGTACTATAGTTAGGGTTATGGTTTTAGATTTGCATTTTTCAGCTGCAATTGTTTTATTAGGTGATTCTGTTTTCAAAGTTGGGTCAAAATATAGTTATAAAAAAATTGACGAAGAAGAACTTGTGAATCATAATTTGCTTGACCATATAATTCGTCAAGATTCTGCTTATGTAGTTAAGGATTTAAAAAAAGCGCAGTCAGAAGATTTAGATTTAGGACAATTACTTTCCTTAACTTCATTTTGCGTAATACCGCTCAAAACAAGAAAAAATTTTTTTGGCTTGTTCATTTGTGGCATAGAAGATCCTTATCAAAAGTTAAGTAAAATAGACCTTGAATTTTTGTCAATAGTTTCTAGTTTTATTGCTTATACTTTAGAAAGCTTAGAAGCAGAAGAACGTCAGCGCCATATTGATCAAATGAAATCCGAATTTATTTTTGTTGCATCGCATCAATTGCGCACTCCTCTTTCTGTCATAAGATGGACTTTAAAAATGTGTTTAGATGGGGATTTAGGCAAGATGACTCAAATTCAGCGTAAATTTTTAAAAAAGACTTATCAAAGCAATCAGCAAATGATTGATTTAATTAATGATTTATTGGATGTTTCACGCATTGAAGAGGGGAAATTTGAATATAACTTTATTAAATTGGATGTAAGCAGGCTTTTAATAAACCTGATTAAACAGTTTAATGTTTTTATAGATAAAAAGAAATTAAAAGTAAAGACTAATTTTACCAGCAATAGCGGAATTATCATTCAAGGAGATGAGAGCAGAATCAGTTTGGTTTTTAATAATTTGATTGATAATGCTATTAAATTTACTCCAAGCAAAGGTAGAATAGATATTAAAATTTTAAAGGAGAAAAATTGGATAAAAATGGTTGTGCAAGACAACGGCATAGGCATTAGAGAAGAAGATCAAAAAAAGTTATTTACTAAATTTTTTAGAGCGGATGAGGCAAAAAGAATGCAGACCGAAGGCACAGGTCTTGGATTGTTCATTATAAAAAATATTATTAAAGCGCATTATGGTCGTGTTACTGTTAAATCAAAAATAGGAGAAGGGTCTGTTTTTACTTGTTGGTTTCCTAGAATATAGCAGTATAATATTTTTATATTATAATAAGGAAAAATTTTATTATTTTATTACAGTTAAAATGTTTTTTCACAAGCGATTTTTTTTATACTTGATTAGTGTTTTAAAATGCCGCCTGCAGAAAGCTTTTTTAGCTGCATCTTTATGAAAAAAATTTCTATTTTAATTATTGAAGACGAAAAAGCTTTATTAGAAACATTAAAATTAAAACTGTCTAGAGAAAATTTTTTAGTAGAAACAGCCGAGGATGGAAAAGAAGGTTTGGTAAAAGCAAAAAAAATAAAACCAGACTTGATATTATTGGATTTGGTTTTACCTAGCGTAAATGGGGAAAAAATTTTAGAAATTATTAAAAAAGATCAAAACTTAAAAGATATTATAGTAATTGTGATTTCTAATTCCGGCCAGCCAGTGGAGATTGATCGTTTGCTTACATTAGGAGCTGATGATTACATTATTAAAGCAGATTTTTCCATTGATGAAATTTTGGAAAGAGTGCATAACACTTTAGAAAAACAAAAAGGCAGACCGGATGTTTTAATAGCAGAAGATGAGATGTCTTTACGCATTCTTTTATCTAAAAAAATCCGTATAGAAAAATTAAGGGTGATTACAGCACTAGATGGAGAGAGCACATTAAAAAATATTTTAGAATTTAAACCAAGAGTGGTCGTTTTAGATTTATTGTTGCCCGGTTTTTCAGGCTTGGAAGTTTTGCAAGCTCTTAAACAAGAAAAGAAATTTAATAAACAGGAAACAAAAATTATTATTTTGTCGAATTACAGCGGCAAGGAAGATGATCCTTTAATTCAAGAAATGTCACAGGGTTATTTTATTAAATCTAATATTGATATTAATGAAGCCGTAGACGCAATTAAGAAATTATTATGAGATATTTTAATTATTTTTTTGTAAATAAAAGATATTTTTGTCTTAATTTTAAATTTATTTTATGTGGTTTAAGAAAAAAAAGAAAAATAACAATTCTGCGCCGATTGAAGAAATAAATTTTGACAACAAAGAAGGCGCGCAAGAAAAATTGAGTTCGGAATTATATTTGAATATTCTGGCTATTTTTTTATTTGTTTTTTCATTGGTAATCATTTTAAGCGTTTTTAACGAAGCAGGCAGTTTAGGCAAATATTTATATAGAGCAGGCAAGTTCAGTTTAGGATTAGTTTATTTCTTTTCGCCTTTTGCTTTTTTGATTTTAATAGTAAAAATTTTTAAGGATAAAAAAATAAAAATTTGGAACTGGATCGGATTAATCGTAATTTTTATTGCCTTGCTCGGAATGCTGGAATTTATTCAACCAGCTGAAATAGGCATAAAAGCGTCAGGTGGGGGAGGATATTTAGGATTTTTAATTCGTTGGAGTTTGGAAAAAATAGCTGGTCCGATTGCCAGTATAATTTTTTTGTCAGCTCTTTTGGTAGCTGCTTTGCTTTTGATTTTTGATACAACTTTGCAGAGAATTTTTAATTCTTCTAAAGATGAAATGAAAAAAATCAAAGGAGTAGTAGGCAGTGTTAAAGAAAAGATCCAAGAAAAAAAAGAAAGAAAAAAAGATGAAAAAGAGATTGAGAAAGAGATTGAGAAAGCTCATACAGAAAAGAAAATAGTTACAAATATTGCAGAAGAGGCAGAAGAGCTAGTAATAAAGAAGCTCTATAAAAACCCTCCCTTTACTTTATTGGAAGACGAAAAAGGCAAACCAGATAGCGGCAATGTTAAAGAACGAGCGCAAATTATTGAAAAAACTTTAAAAGATTTTGATATTGAAGTTACTATGGATAAAGTAAGTATTGGCCCGACTGTAACGCAATATACTTTAAAGCCGTCGCAAGGCGTTAAGCTAAGCCAAATTATTACCTTACATAATGATATTGCTTTAGCTTTAGCAGCTCATCCAGTTAGAATTGAAGCGCCGATTCCAGGTAAGTCTTTGGTTGGCATTGAAGTGCCCAATCAAAAAGTTGCCATAGTGCGCTTAAAAGAATTGATCAAGTCTAAAGAATTTAAGAACCGTAAAAGTAATTTAACTTTAGCCTTGGGTCGTAATGTGGCAGGTGAAATTATTTTAGCTAATTTAGATAAAATGCCTCACTTGTTGATTGCTGGAGCAACTGGCAGTGGGAAGTCGGTTTGCTTAAATAATATTATTATCACTCTGTTATATCAAAATTCGCAGGAAGATTTGAGATTTATTTTGGTTGATCCAAAAAGAGTAGAAATGACGCATTATGATGGAATTCCGCATTTATTAACCTCGCCTATTATTGAACCAAAAAAAACAGTGAATGCTCTAAAGTGGGCAGTGAAAGAAATGGAGCGCAGGTATAAACTTTTATCAGCTAAAGGCAAGCGCGATATTCATTCTTATAATGAAGGAGGATTTGAAGAACATTTGCCTTTTATTGTGATTTGCATTGATGAATTAGCAGATTTAATGGTAATAGCGGCTGGAGATGTGGAAACTGCGATTGTCCGTTTATCGCAAATGGCGCGCGCTGTTGGAATTCATTTAATAGTTGCTACGCAAAGGCCGTCTGTGAATGTTATCACTGGTTTAATTAAGGCTAATATTACCACTAGAATTGCTTTTAATGTTGCTTCGCAAGTTGATTCGCGCACGATTATTGATGAATCTGGCGCAGAGAAACTTTTGGGTAATGGCGATATGCTTTATCGCGCTAGCGATCAGTCTAAAACTAGGAGAATTCAAAGTCCATTAATTTCAGACAGTGAAGTGGAAAGAGTATCTGTTTATTTGAAAATGCATGGCGAAGCAGATTATAATGAAGAAATTACTCAAGCTATTTTTGAAGATATTTCTATGACTGGTAATGAAGAAGAAATTGATGATGATTTATATGAAAATGCTAAACAAACTGTTTTGGCGGCAGATAAGGCTTCAGCTTCTTTGCTTCAGCGCCGTTTAAAGATTGGTTATGCGCGCGCGGCGCGGCTTTTGGATTATTTGGAAGAGCGGGGTATTGTGGGTCCGCAAGATGGATCCAAGCCAAGAGAAATTTTGTTAAAAGGAGATGAAGGATTTGGAATGAGCAGTGCCAGCAGTGAAAAAGGTATAAAAAAATCAGAAAATAATCTTTCTTTTGAAAATCAAGCGCGCGAAATTGAACAGAATAATGAGCGGTTTTAGAGTTTTTTTGCTATTTTTAGCGATTTATTATAATATGAAAATAATATGGAAAAAATAAAATCTCAAATTTATAAATATAACATTATTTTAGAGCCAGCTAAAGAAGGTGGTTTTACAGTCTTTGTTCCTAGTTTGACCGGCTGTATTACAGAAGGAGACAGTTTTGAGGAAGCTGTAAATAACGCAAAAGAGGCGATTGAGCTTTATTTAGAAAGTCTAGCAGAACATCATGAAAATATTCCGATTGAGGACGAGGCTCAAGTGATGACAGAGGTTGAAGTTCAATTTAAAAGAAGTCAAATTAAAAATTCGGCTTATGCTTTAGTATGAAATTACCAGCGATCAGACCAGAGAAAGTAATTAAAAAATTACAAAAAGTTGGCTTTTCAATTGATTCCAACCAAAGACTCTAGTCTTTATTTTAATAATTAAAGGGGTTGAAATTATATACATATTTCAGCCCTTTTTTATTTTCACAGCTTGCAGTTTTATTAAGCCGACTAAAGTCGGGTATGAAGCATTAAAATAAAAGCGGAAAGCTAAAAAAATATTTTTTTTACTTCAAAAGGCAAAAGAAATTCCACCTCAGCTTTTTCTATTTGGATTTTGCCAGTATAAGCTAAATTAACCACAAACGCCTTTTTGATTTCATGTCTTTTAATAAAATTTCTTAAAGACCTTGGTATTTCCGGTCTTTCCATTGATTTAGTTTTAACTTCTATTGGAATAATTTTATCTCCAGATCGTAAAATAAAATCAACTTCTGATTTATCCTGCGTTCGCCAAAAATGCAACTTATATAAATAACCTAAATTTTGGTACAGTTCCAAAAAAACATAATTTTCTAAAAGCTGACCCCTGTCTTGTCTTATTAAAAAATCCTGAAATATTTTCTGGCAAAAATTTTTAATCCCCAAATCTAAAAAATATATTTTAGGCATCTTAGTAACTTCTTTTCTAATATTAGTATAAAAAGGGGTTAACCTTTTGACTACAAAAGTCTCTTCTAAATAATAAATAAATCGTTCAATTGTTTTTCGCTTGAGTTTTAAAGTGCTGGAAATTTCTTCAAGATTAATTAGGCTACCAATTTGGTGAGTTAAAAGAGTAAGGAGATTAACTAAGCCAAAACTCTCTTGAGTATCAATTCCCAAAAGACCGATAATGTCTTTCTCAACAAAACTAGAAAAAATTTCATCTAATGTCCTCCTTTTTTCTTCGGCGCTTTTAGCTAAAGCAACCATAGGATAGCCTCCATAATTCAAATATTCAAATAGGTATTCTTTTAATTGATTACTGCTTATTTTGGAACGAGATTTTAAACTAAGCGTTTTAATTAAAAATTTATTGTCTTTTTTAGTTTTTAAAAATTCTTCAAAACTAAAAGGGAAAACTTTAAAAATTCTTTTTCTGCCAGACATTGATTCAATAATTTTAGCTTTGATTTCCAGGGAAGCAGAACCAGTTAAAATTAATTTTACAGGTAATCCTAAATCGTAAATTCCTTTAAAGAACATGCCTGGATTATTAACCTTTTGCGCTTCATCTACTAAAATATAAATTTTTTGTTTATCTTTTATTTGTTCTTTAAGAAAGTTAATTAAGTCAGTTTGATTTTGAAATTTTTCCAAATCACTTAAAATATCTAGATTAAAGTAGAAAATATTTTCTTTTGCTATTTTTTTATTGGTAATTAAAAATTGCTCTAATTCTTTTAAAAGAGTAGTTTTACCGGTTTGTCTGGCTCCTAAAAGTAGAGTAATTTCCTGCTTAGATAAATGATTGACCAGTTCTTTAAAAATTGTCCTTTCTATTATTTTTTTGTTCATTACTAACATTTTAACCCAGTTAAATTTTATGTCAATGGAAAAATTATCGAGTTATCCACAGTTTTTTGTTGTATTTATACGGTTGGTTCAAATTATCCCATCATATTGTAATAATATAGTTAAAATTTTTTACTGTCAAATTTGACAACCCTAAAAATATAAGTATAATGGTAAATAAAGGCAAGCTGTGGATAAATATGGGGACAAGTGGGGAAAACAGTGGATAAGTTATAATAAATTATAATATGTTTATCGGAGAATATCAGCACACAGTAGACCAAAAAGGTCGCTTGGCAATTCCTGTCAAGTTTCGCTCCAAACTTTCTGAAGGAGTTGTGATTACACGCGGTTTAGACAACTGTTTATTTTTGTATTCCAAAGACGAATGGCAGAAGGTCGGCAAAAAATTTGCTAGCCTGCCTTTAAGCCAAGCCAACCCCAGATCATTTATGCGGCTTTTTTTAGGCGGAGCAATGGATTTAGATATAGATCAGCAAGGCAGAATTGTTTTACCAGAATATTTAAGGAAATATGCTAACTTAGGCAAGGATGCGGTAGTAGTGGGGCTTTACAATCGTTTAGAGATTTGGGATAAAAAGATATGGGAAACTTACAGATCGCAAGCAGAAGAAAAATCTGTTGACATTGCAGAAACCCTGGGTGAGTTGGGCATATAATCATTATTTATGAGTAAAGCGCATATTCCTGTTTTATTAAATGAAATTATTGAATTTTTAAATCTTAATTCAGGAGACAATGTTATTGATTGCACTTTAGGAGCAGGAGGACATAGTAAAGAAATTTTAAAAAAAATTGCTCCAAAGGGTCAATTATTAGCAATTGATTTGGATGCGGACGCAATTAAAATAGCTCGTAAGAATTTAAAAGATTTTAGCAAAAGAGTAATCTTTGTTAAGGAAAATTTTAGCAATTTAAAAAAAATTATTAAAAAATATAATTTTAAAAAGGTTCAGGCTGTTTTAATGGATTTAGGCATAAGCTCTCTGCAAATTGATCAAAGCAATCGCGGATTTAGTTTTTTGAAAGATGAATTTTTAGATATGCGTTTTAATCAAGCGCAAGTTAAAACAGCAGAGAATGTTCTGAATCATTATGCTTATAACAATTTAATACGGATTTTTGCAGATTACGGAGATTTTAACAAAAAAAAGGCAAAAATGCTGGCACAAGCAATTATCATAAAAAGAAGAAGACAAATATTGCGAACTACTTTTGATTTTAGAGATATAATTACAGATATTTTTTCATATCATCCTAAAGATGAGCAAGAGTTAAAAAGAAAAAAGCGTAATAAAGAAGAAAAGTTAAGCAAAACAAAAATTAATCTTGTTGCCCGGGCTTTCCAGGCTTTGCGCATTGAAGTGAACGCGGAACTAGATTTACTAAGGGAAGCGCTCCCTCAAGCGTTAGAGATTTTGGAGCCCGGGGGCAGGATTGCAGTAATCAGTTTTCATTCAGGGGAAGACAGGGTAGTAAAAAATTTTTTTCGCGATAAGGCTCGCAAATGCGTCTGCCCGCAGTCCCAATGGGTTTGCTCTTGTAAGCGCCAGCCAGCAGTAAAAGTTTTAACCAAGAAGCCGTTGACGGCGAGTGAAATGGAAATTCAGCAAAATTCAAGAGCCAGATCGGCTAAGATGAGAGTGATAGAGAAGTTCTGATTAGGACACTTTAGTGTCCGTCATCTTGCGGGGACTAAAGTCCTCTAAATCATAATATTTACTAAAATGCCTTATTCAAATTCTTTTAAAAAAAATACAAAAAAGCGACAGCACACAATCAAGAAAGGCGTAAAATTTGGTCCTTTGTTTTTAAGTTTATTAAGTTTATTTTTGATTGCTTTATGCGGATTTTTTTATCTTTCGCAGTCTAATCAAGTTGCAACCAGCGGAATAGAAATTAAAAAATTGGAAAAAAAATTAGATGAGCTCAAAGAAGAGCAGAAAAAAGTTCAATTTCAAAAAGCTGAATTAGAATCTTTAAAAAACATTGAAGAAAAAGCTAGACAGTTGAACATGCTTCCAGCAGAAAAAATGATTTATATTGCTGGAGCAAAAGATAAAAAAGATATGGCTCTGTCTAAAAATAATCAAGACTTAATAAGTCCTTAAATTGAAAAATTGAGAAAAAAAAATATTAAAAAGCATAAACAGCAAAAAACAGAAAAATCTTTGCGCCTTAATTTAGTTCTGGGCGTTATTTTTTTATTGGCTGGACTAATTGTTTTTCGGCTTTTTAATTTACAAGTGATTAATTACAATGTTTTTACAGAAGCGGCAGGCAAACAACATGAAATTTGGAGTGAAGTAAAAGCTAAAAGAGGGGAAATTTTTATTGAGGATTATAAAGAGGATAATAAATATGTTTTAGCTGGAAATAAGGATTTGGGTTTAATTTACGCTGTTCCACTGGAAATTGAAGATGCGCAAAAAACCGCTTCTTTGCTTTCTCCTATTTTGGAATTGAGCAATGAAGAGCTTTTACAAAGGTTGAATAAAAAAAATGATTTATATGAACCATTGAAACGAAAAGTTGAAGATGAAAAAGTTCAAGAGATTCAAAAGCTTGGCTTAAAAGGCATTGGCATCCAAAAAGAAGCTTGGAGATATTATCCAGAAAAAAATTTTGCTTCGCATGTTATAGGTTTTTTAGGTTATGAAGGCGATCAATTAAAAGGCAGGTATGGTGTGGAAGGTTTTTATAATAATATTCTGGAAGGCAAGGCTGGTTTTATTGCGGAAGAAAGAAGCGCGATTGGAGCTTGGATTTCAGTGGGTAGAAGGGAAGTTAAACAAGATATTAAAGGCAGTGATTTGATTTTAACTTTAGATCGCACTGTGCAGTATAAAGCTGAAAATTTATTAAAGCAGGCTTTGGAAAAATGGGGAGCGGAAAGCGGCACGATTATTGTAATGGATCCAAGAAACGGAGCTATTTTAGCTTTAGCTAATTTACCAGATTTTGATTTAAATGGATATTCAAAAGTAGAAAATGTTAATATTTTTAATAATTCCGCGATTTTTGATTTGTACGAGCCTGGTTCAATTTTTAAGCCAGTTGTGATGGGTATTGCTTTAGAAACCCATGTGGTTTCGCCCTTAACAACTTATACTGATCCATGCGCTGTGAGTATCGGAGGTTTTACCATTACTAACTATAATGGCAAATGTTATGGCTTACAGAATATGACTAATGTTTTAGAAAAATCAATTAACACGGGCATGGTTTTTGTGGCGCGCGCCTTGGGCTCTGAAAAAATGGTGAATGGTTTAAAAACATTTGGTTTTGATAGTTTAACTGGTGTGGATTTAGATACTGAAGCTCAAACAATTTTACGGTCTGCAGAAAAATGGCGCGAAACCAATTTAGCTACAGCTGGATTCGGACAGGGGATTGCAGTTACTCCTATGCAAATGGCGATGGCTTATTCTGCGATTGTAAATCAAGGTAAGCTAGTTAAGCCGCATATTATAAAGAAAATTATTAAACATCAAGAAGACGGATCTGAAATAATTGAAGAAATTCAACCAGTTTTTGTTGGTCAGGTTTTGTCATCAAGCACAGCAGAAAAGTTATCCGCTATGTTGGTGAGTGTGGTGGAAAATGGATTTAGCAAGCCAGCTAGAGTTGCGGGTTATCTTGTGGGTGGCAAGACTGGCACAGCAGAGGTTCCGGATAAAATTCATGGTGGATACGATGAAGAGAAAAGGATTACTTCTTTTGCTGGTTTTGGGCCGTATGAGGATCCGCGTTTTGTGATTTTAATTAAGTTGGACCACTCTCAAAGCAAAGGATCTGTTCTTATAGAAGGATCTACGACTTGCGCCCCGGTTTTTAAAGAATTAGCCAAGTTTTTGTTTGATTATTATAAGATTCCGCCGAGCGAGGAGTGATTTTTGATATTTTTTTATAAATTGGAGATCAAGGATTTCAAAATCCCCAAGGATTTGAAATTCGTTTTTTTATCTTAATAAAAAATCTCACATCAAGTGATGTGAGATATGTTAAACACAGAGGAATGATAACTAAATATTCTTAATATTCTTAGTTAATTCTTTAATCTCCTCTGTAGTCAGATCCCTTTTATTCAGTTTAGCCGCCTCTATGGCATCATTAATCCGTCCCTTTTGAACGCAGACCTTGACAAAAGAATCAATCTCCTCTTTTGAAGCTCCTAGTTTAGCCGTCTCTATGGCATCACTAATTCGTCCCTTTTGAACGCAGGTCTTGACCAAAGAATCAATCTCCTCTTTTGAAGCTCCTAGTTTAGCCGCCTCTATGGCATCACTAATCCATCCCTTTTGAACGCAGGTCTTGACCAAAGAATCAATCTCCTCTGTAGTCAGATCCCTTTTATTCAGTTTAGCCGCCTCTATGGCGCCACTAATTAGTCCCTCTTGAACGCAGGTCTTGACCAAAGAATCAATCTCCTCTTTTGAAGCTCCTAGTTTAGCCGCCTCTATGGCATCACTAATCCATCCCTCTTGAACGCAGACCTTGACCAAAGAATCAATCTCCTCTTTTCTGTCTTTTGATAATTTCATTTCTTCTCTTCCTCCTAAATTAGTTCACTATTGCAATATTTTATATTTACCAAAACAAAATTATTTTGTCAAATTTTTTTAAAAGACTATAACTCTAACAAATTTTTTAACTCCTCTTCATTAAACCCGATCGCAAATTTTTCATCTGCTTCATCTTCATTGATAAAAATTTGCGGCACGCCAGTTTGGCCGGTTTTGGCGACCAATTTTTGAGCTATATTTGTATCAAGCGCAGAAACTTCCTCATAAGGCAAATTGTTTTTTTTAAAAAATTCTTTAGCAATAACGCAATAAGGGCAGGATGGAGTGGTGTAAATAGTGATTTTTTTAGGCATGTTTTTAATTTTTAACAGTCTTTCTTCTTTTTTTCTCAATCATAATTTTAACTTGAGCAAATTTTTTAGCCTTGGCTTTATCTATTTTTAAATTGATTTTTGATGGCCATTTGGAAATAATTAAATCTTTTTTTTGTCCGTCTAAAAAAGGCATAGAGTTTTGATTCTTCATTTTATGCCAGATTTCTTCAGAGATAAAAGGACAGAAAGGATGCAGTAAAGTCAAAACCTGCGCCAATAGATAATGTAAAATAAAAGCAACAGTTTTTTTACGCTCCGCGTCCTTTCCAGAAAGGTCTTTTTTAACTGTTTCAATATACCAATCTGCTAATTCTTTCCAAATAAAATTAAAAAGTCTTTCAGCCGATTTAGCAGTTTGATAATTTTCTAAGTTCTCTGTGATGCTTTTTAGGGTTTTTTCTAGTTTAGTTAAAATCCAACAGTCTGCTGGCAAGAATTGGGAAGGCACAGAAGATGACGGACCAGTGTTAAGAATAAAACGAGCAATGTTCCAAGTTTTAGTCATAAAATTGCGACTGGCACGAATTTCAGCATCCATAGCTTGTTTGGAAATTTTAATGTCTTTACCGGGTTTAATCATTCTGGCCATAGTAAAACGCAAAGCATCAGCTGAATATTTTTCTATCATTTCTAAAGGATCAACGCCATTGCCTAACGATTTAGACATTTTTTGACCTTTTTCATCGCGCAAAGTACCATGTATAAAAATCGCGCGAAAAGGGATTTGGCGCATAAAATGCAAACCTAAAATAAGCATACGGCAGATCCAAAGATAAAGAATTTCCGGAGCAGTAACCATTAAATCTGAAGGGTAATATATTAGAAGATCTTTATTTTTTTTAGGCCAGCCAAGAGCGGAAAAGGGCCACAATCCAGAAGAAAACCAAGTGTCTAAAACTTTTATTTCTTGTTTAATTTTTGCTTGGCAATAAGGGCATTTTTTGAGCGTTTTTTTACTGCAAAATACGCCTTTTAAACCCTTACGCGCCCAAATAGTTTTTTTCTCAAACTTTTTGTAAATTTTTTCTTTAAGCCAGTTAGCTGAACATTTTCCTTGGCAGTAATAAATTGGCATTCTATGTCCCCACCAAAGATCGCG
>Ga0180007_10003280_pt1 | contig 18186 bp, 20 predicted proteins | sample MM_PC_MetaG_FD_121122 | JGI IMG/M metagenome (GOLD analysis project Ga0180007, IMG submission 121122) | Groundwater microbial communities from the Aspo Hard Rock Laboratory (HRL) deep subsurface site, Sweden - MM_PC_MetaG | ecosystem: Environmental > Aquatic > Deep subsurface > Groundwater... | reverse complement strand
ATTAACGATAGGATAGCCCAAAATAATAATATTCCTCCCTTACCAGATCTAATGGAACTTAAGGCTGCTATTGCCTCGGCATAGTTGCGTCTTTTCTACCACATACTTTTTGAGATGTTACGGGAAAAGCTTCCAAGGATGCGGAATCATACCACTTGTTGGTTTATCACTGTCTTGATGTGGCGGCGGTGGGACATGTCCCTATTGACAGCAACTAATCGTTTTGGCTGAAATTTTCAGCATTAACCGGTTTCTCTGAAGAAAATGGGAGTTATAAAATACCATGCATAATCAATTTGATCCAAAAACAAGTGGGTGGTCAAAAACTGATTCTGAGGGGAATCCCGGCTTATCGATATTCGAACACTGCCGTCATATTGGTTGGGTAGCTCTTGAATTGGTTAATTCCCGGAAAAATATCCCACATCCAACAGTAAAGTCTGAAAGTGCTGCGTTATCTGCTGCAATTCATGATGTGGGGAAATGGTCTCCTGGTTTTCTGCAAAAATGTCCGGTTTGGTTGGAACAACAGGGTTTAGAATATTTGGCCATACGAGAGGCATGGAATGCTTATTCTGCTTGCCGGCATGAAAAGCTCAGCCAAGACTCAATTCAATTATTGCTTCAAAAGCGAGGTTTTCCCCAATCAGAGGCGGTAGCTTGGGCCATGATCGCTGGCGCTCATCATGGAAAGATGCAATCCTCGGAAAACTTCGGGTATGGTGATTTGAATTTGTTCATTGACGATTGGCACAGGCAACGGCACCAGATCATCGAGGCATTGGAATTTGAATTAGGTGGTGAATTTGATAGTATTGATCTAAAAAAGACCGATCCTGTAATACCTTGGCTAATGGGGCTTGCCAGTGTAGCTGATTGGATTGGCTCAGATGAAAAGTATTTTCCTGTTGAAAGAGGCTGGGATGAAGAAGATGGTAAAAAATCTGCAAAATTATCTGTTGGCAGTATTGGCTTGTACAAACCACAAATAAAAGAGAATTTCAGTTTTGATGAAATATTTGGTTTTAATGCCAATGACATTCAACAAAAGGCAATGTCAGTCATCAAGAGCCCAGGCATTTATATTATAGAAGCACCAATGGGGTTGGGAAAAACGGAGGCCGCCCTGGCTGGTGCCTACAATCTTTTACAAACAGGACAGGCTTGCGGCCTTTATTTTGCGTTACCTACGCAACTGACTTCAAACCGAATACACTTTCGGGTCAGTGAATTTGTTGGAAAGATAACGGGAAATTATGAAAATACCCGTTTGGCGCACGCCAATGCATGGCTGGAAGATACTTATTACCAGCCACGTCCTGTCCAGACATTAATAAATCAACCTAATGATGATGCGACCTCAAGTCGTGACTGGTTTGCGTCGGCAAAAAGGGCTTTGCTCGCAAACTTCGGGGTTGGTACTATTGACCAAGCATTAATGGCGATGGTGGCCGTAAAACACTTTTTTGTGAGGCGCTTCGCCCTGTCAGGAAAAGTTATTATAATTGATGAAATTCACAGCTACGATCATTTTACCGGGACATTGATTAATTGTTTATGCCAAGAACTACAAAAACTTGGCTGCACGGTCATTATTCTATCCGCAACGTTGCTACCTGAAGCCCGGAACAAGTTACTATGTGTAGAGGCTGACTTTATACAAAATGAAAGCTACCCCTTGATTAGTGGAAAAAGCAATATTGGTCGCCTAATACCCCCGCAAACAGCCAATTCCAAACCGCGCCCGAAGGTAAAACGTCGTTTTAAGGCAAGGGATGAACTGATTTCGGATGCTTTGTCTATTGCCGAAAAAGGCGGACGTGTCTTGTGGGTATGCAATACAGTCAATAACGCCCAGGAAACATTCCAGGAATTAACAAGGATTAACAGGAAGTTTGAAGTGGGACTGCTGCATTCCCGATTTCCATATTTTATTCGCCAGAAACGAGAAGCTGACTGGATGGACCGTCTTGGTAAGAAAAGCAAAGATAACAATGGGTGCATTCTTGTATCCACTCAAATTGTTGAACAAAGTGTTGATATTGATGCGGACATCCTTATCAGTGAATTGGCGCCCATGGATATGCTGTTGCAACGAATGGGACGCCTATGGCGTCATCTCTGGGAACGACCGCCAACTAAAAGGCCCATACAAAATCCTGAAATTTGGTTGGCGAAAGAGGAGATACCCTTGCACGAGTTAAAGAAATTGAGCTATCATAAACTTCCTAAGGCTCTGGGAATCAAGGCCAAAATATATCAACCGTATGTGCTGTTAAAAACCTATGAAACTCTTGACTCTTTTGATTCCATAAACTTGTCTGATGAAAATGGAAACTCAGACATTCGTAAACTGTTGCAGTTAACCTATTTGAACACCCCAAATGATCCAGAGGCATGGCAGAAACTGGCCTGCGATATGAAAGGGACGGAATACGCCGAAAGGAAGCTGGCTATTAACAACTCCCGTCTGTTTGCAAGACCTGCATTGGACGACGAAGAAGGCAAGCAAACCCGTTTAATCCAGATAGAGACAATTCCGCTAGTTATTGCTACTGCAATTCGGACCGATAAAGTGACACTGCTTAATGGAGATGAAATATCGCTGAATCCTGAAAAATTCAATATCCGGCATGCACGATCCATCCATCAAAATACTATTCGAGTGCATGCCTGGCCATTTGAAAATATAACAACAGTTCCGGCGGTTTCTTTTTATCTCAAAGGAAAGAGCTGCCTGGCCTTGTCGGCTGAAAATAATCAAATTCAAATTAAAGGCCTGAAAGAAGGTGTCTCTCTGCAATGGAATGATACGATGGGCATCATACAAACGTATACCAAAGGAGGATTTGATGAATCTTGTGACTGACCCCTGGCTTCCGGCAACGGACATAAAAAATAGGCTGCGACATATCAGTCTGAATCAGTTATTTGAGAGACCTGAAGAATGGATCGACTTGGTGCTAAAGCCGCATGAGCGCGTCAGCGTTATGCGGTTGCTGATATGTATTGTTCAGGCGTCATTGGATGGTCCCGCAAACATAGATGAATGGAATGAATCTCTTACAAGGATTCCAGAAGCAGGATTAAAATACCTGGAGATCTGGAAGCCTTGGTTTAATTTGTACGATAAAAACAGGCCTTTTCTACAAATAAAGAGCTTGAAACCAGGAAATGATGATAAAAGTAACGGACCACCCGTGGCAAAACTCGATAGTACCTTAGCCGTTGGTGAGAATGCAGCAACTTTGTTTGATCATGGGGCGGCAGCATCTGTTTCTAATGCTGCTATGGAAAGGAAATTAACAGATAAACAGATTGTAATTTCACTTCTCACTTTTCTGAATTATTCACCATCTGGTACTCAGTCATCAGCAAGACTTGATGGAGAATTGATCAAGCATAATAGTGGAGCGATGGATGCCCCATGTATAAATCAGAACATGCTTCATACTTTTGTTGTAAAAGAAACTTTAATCAAAACCATTCACGCAAATGTAATAGATAAAGAGTTAGTCGAAGAATTTTATGGTGAAAATTCATGGGGAAGACCGGTTTGGGAATTAGCTTCGACTCTATCTTTAAAAGATAAACAAATGGAAAATAATTCGGTTGAAACCTATCTTGGCCGTTTAACCCCTTTGAGTCGTTTCTGCAAGTTACAGCCCAATTCACCCTATTTTATTTATTGTAAAGGCTTTCAGTATTCAACGAAACCTAAAAAAAAGACCGACAGCAAACGAGTGTATGTTGATTTCTCGCCTGAACCATCTTCAACCGTAATAGTAGATTCGAAAGGTAATTATTCATTATTGAAATCAGGTGTAAATATCCCCTGGAGAGAAATAACGGCCCTTATTGCAAATCGCGAAAAAAAATCCTTGGGAGGTGCATTGCCTTTACGATATCTCAATAGAACTGAAAGTTGTGATTTAGTCGTTCTCGGCCAAACACGAGATCCAGAAAATGCCGCTAAAGTACTGGATCTTATAGATTCAAGAATTCACATTCCTGCTTATATGATGAGCAAGCATAAACAAGAAGTTTATGAATCCAATATTAAAATCTGCCAGGATAAGTCTTATGAACTATTCAGAGCTGTAGAAAAATATAGAGTTTTACTTGATGATGAGTGGAAAGGTCTTGTAAAGCGTGTCTTAGAGAAAAAAACAACAAAACATGACAGAAAACAACGTTATCTTTTCAGGCAAAAAGCTACAAACCACTACTGGACTCTAATAGAAACACAACGCCACTTGTTAGCGCAGTATATTTTTTTACTCGACACGGATCACGACCAGGAACGAGAGGGGTCCAAGAAAAAATGGCATGATGCAATACAATATGCCGCAAAAGAAACCTATCGGATACTCTGCTCCCAGGGAAGCCCTCGCCAGATGAAAGCATATGTCTGGGGATGGCGTATACTAAATCGGTCTGAATCTTAAATATGGAGGGAACATATGAGCCAAACGTTTGAAGAAAATTTTGTGCAATCCTTAGAGAAAATGTCTGATGACAGAGGCAAATTGGCCACCTTGCGCCGTGGTTTGATCGACAATCAGGCTCACACCACATGGCCGCTACTAAGCCGATTTATGAATTTTAACAATCCTTATCAAATCAAATTGTTACAGACAGTAGCGGGGCTTTACGGACACCACACAAAAACTACTACAAAAGGAAATTTCGGTGACCTTTGCTATCTGCTTTTGGACAATGAAGAAAAAGAAAAAATTTTTAAAGGAGAGTCAGGGCCGATTTCCAGGAATTTCCAGTATGTAATGGCTGCAAGAGGGGAAGAAATATTTTCACGGGTCAGGCGTCTGGTGTTACGGGCCAAAAGAGAAGAAATTCCTGTCAATTATATTCAATTGGCAAGGGATCTGTTTGGCTGGCAATCACCATATAAAAAAGAAAAAGTGAAACTCAAATGGGGAAAGGCCTTCTGGAAGATTAACTCTGAATTACAAAGTGAAGACGCAGCCGACATGACAGGAGGTGTCAATGATCAAACTGATTAAATTAACAATTGGCTATGAACAACTTGCCAGAGAAAAAATTCACGATAATTACGCTTGGCACAAAAAAGCCTGGACTTTGTTTGAGCACCATCCGGAATTAAAAGAAAGAAACAGCAAGCCAGAAGAAAAAAAAGGCCCTACTCCCTTTTTAAGCCGTTATATTCAAAAAACAAAGCATACGGAACTACTAGTGTTATCAAAATATGAACCTGCAAGACCGTCGTGGTGCAGTTATGATCAATGGGTGTGTATTGCCATCGATGAAAGCTATTTGTCGCAGGCCAGCTATTTTTTTGATTTGTATGCCAATCCCACCCGTTCTGTTAAAAAACCGGATGGTAGAGGTGGATTTACCAAGAATGGCCACCGTCTGACCCTTATGGACCATGCATCACAAGTCGATTGGCTGAAAAGGAAAGGTAAGGATCATGGTTTTACACTTGTTGATGACGTGCCATTACGAATAGACAAACCTGTCAACCATCGATTCAAACGTAATGGCGATACTGGTTTACACATTGGTGTGCGTTTTCAAGGCATTCTGCATGTTACTGATAAGGTAGTCTTTCAAAAAGCATTTCATGAAGGCATTGGCACGGCCAAAGGATTCGGTTTTGGAATGTTGATGATTAAACCTTTAAATTTTTAATAAATCAATAGAGGAGAAAGCGATGAAACATTTAGAACTGCATATATTACAATCCGTTCCCGTTACCTGCTTAAATCGTGACGACTTGGGGTCGCCTAAAACCGCCTTTTTCGGAGGAACTCAACGGGCGCGAGTATCTAGCCAAAGCTGGAAGAGAGCCATACGTGAATATGCTCATGAAATCTGCCCGTATTTTGAGGGTAAAAGAAGCCGTCTAATAATTGAACCATTGAGGGAAGCATTTATAAAATTGGGAAACACTGAGCAAATATCTTTGAAGTGGGCAAAAGAAGTTGCTGGTTCACTGGCTTCTTTAGATTCCGAAAATGAAAATAAGGTGAAAACGATATTTTTTACCAGCAATGCTGAGATAGAACATCTGGCACTGGAGTATGACAAAATCTCTAAAGAAAAAGGTGATATACCGGATGATGATAAAAAATATAAGGAAAAGACGAAAAGAAGAACTAAAGATGCTGCTAAAAATATAGATGCTACCATCTATAAAGACGCAGCAGATATCTCTATGTTCGGACGAATGGTGGCCAGCGATCATTCTTTAACCATAGAAGGTGCGGCCATGTTCAACCATCCAATTTCAACCCACAAAGTAGATAACGAGTTGGATTTTTTTGCAGCAGTGGATGACTGGCAAAAGCAGGAAGACTCCGGGGCAGGGATGACAGGGACTCTGGAGTTCAACTCATCCGTCTATTATCGATTCTCAGCGCTCAACCTGGACATGCTCAAAGACAAAAAACATCTTGAATGCATGACTGTCGAGGAACGCAAACAGGTTGTGTCTGCCTTTATTCAGGCAACATTGGAGGCAGTCCCGGGAATGACGCAATCCAATTCAGGGAGAAAAAATTCGATGAATGGATACACTCGGCCCAGTTATGTGTTGGGTATTGTCCGTGGAAAAGGACATCCAATCCAGTTTATCAATGCTTTTGAAGAACCGGTTTGGTCGGGAAACGGAATTATGAAAGCGTCAATAGAAAAACTGAAAAAAGAAGAAGAAAGCCAGAAGAAAATATGGAAACTGCAAGAATTGGGGCGGTCGGAAATTCCGGAGAAGGATATTGACACGTTTATCAAAGAGATGGTGAAACATGTCGACTAAATTCCTTGCATTGAGGCTGTGTGGCGTTTTGCAATCCTGGGGAAATAATAGTGAATATACGTATCGGAACTCAGGCCTGTTCCCCACTAAAAGTGCTGTCCTTGGCTTATGCTGTGCGGCTAAAGGCCTGGATCGAGGTTCTGAAGAAGAACGGCTGTTTTTAGAAAGAATGGCAGATTGTCCCATGATTTCAATCGCCTTGACACGCAAACAAACAGCAGGTGAAAAATGCTGGCCAGTCAGCGTTAGGCGTATTGAAGATTTCCACACTGTTGAAAAAACCAAGACTGCATCGGGGAAATCAAACGACAACGCCGTAATAACCTATCGCCAGTATATCTGTGACGCTGATTTTTTTGTATTACTATAAGTGGATTCTGAGGTTACCGAAGATTTAAAAGAAAAACTGACAAATCCGACTTGGGGCGTATGGCTGGGTAGAAAAGGCTGCATCCCTAGTGCACCAGTATTTTCAGGGATTTATTCAAATTTGGAGGAAGTAAGCAATGACCTTCTTGGAGGAAAAGCAATCACCTGCTTTACTCATCAAAAAGAGGTGAAATCCTTTGAAAATGGCACGGACACGCTAATGGATATCCCAATAGATTTTGCGATAGAAAAACGTGTGCGAAACCAAAGAAGAATCAAAATATTCGAAGCACAAAATAAATAGGGGCTTTTACTTTTATCTTTAATAATTACGAAAAGATTATTTTCATAATGACATACAGAGGATATATAAGTCTGGCTGTTTTCAGTGGCTTCTGATGAAATGGATTAATAGGGTACAAAGGTTGCGGTCTTCAAAGGCAAAGAGATAAGGCGAACGTTATACAATGACTAGTGGTGGTTTTCGGTGGTGGATGTGTGTGGAGTGCTCATGGAAAGTCAGGATGCCGGGGCATATTGGCGGAAACTGAAGCAAAGGCTCAAGGAGGAAGGAAGCGAAGTCGTGACATTTTGTCAGGGCTTGAAGTCCTCCATGTCTGATGACAAGATGGGAAAAAATGATTTCCCCAACATCGAAGTTCGTTTCCGAATCATCCAGTCCATTCCCATACCCAAATCTATAAAATCTGAATGGGAGTTAAAACATGTCTGAAACAAGCCCCAAAAAAACGAACCAGCGTATATATAAACAAATCCATGACATTCTTACTCAGGCGCGTTCACGTGCATGGCAGGCTGTCAATCATGAAATGGTGTGTTGTTACTGGGAAATCGGGCGTGTGCTTGTAGAAGAGGAACAGAAAGGAGAAGAGCGGGCCGCGTATGGGAAAAGGGTTATTCAGGACCTTTCGAAGAAATTGACACAGGAATTCGGTAAAGGGTTCGATACTTCAAATTTATGGAATATGAGAGCTTTTTACAATGCATACCCAATTCTCGACGCAGTGCGTCGAGAATTGACCTGGACCCATTATCGTATCCTTTTGAGGGTGGAGAAGCCTGAAGCTCGTGCGTTTTATGAAAAAGAAGCGGTGAACGCCAGATGGTCCACACGTGAGCTCGAAAGACAAATCAACTCATTGTTGTTTGAGCGGTTGGCCCTTTCGCGTGACAAGTCGGGGGTTATGGAGCTTGCCCAAAAAGGTCATGAAGTTCATCAGCCTGCCGACCTGGTGAAGGACCCTTATGTGCTTGAGTTTACCGGTATAAAACAGAATGATCATTTTTACGAAAAAGACCTTGAAACGGCCCTTATTGATAAGCTGAGGCAATTTCTCCTGGAGCTTGGAAAGGGGTTCGCTTTTATGGCGCGTCAGCAACGGATTACTTTAGATGGACGGCATTTTTATATTGATCTTGTTTTCTACAACCGGTTAACCCGAAGTTTTGTGCTAATTGATCTTAAAATGGGTGATCTGACACATCAGGATATAGGTCAGATGCAGATGTACGTGAACTACTATCATCGCGACCTTACATCCGAAGATGAAAATCCGCCTATAGGCATCATTCTTTGTTCGGAAAAGAGCGAAGCTGTGGTGCGATATACCCTGCCTGAAGGAAATAATCAGATTTTTGCGTCACGCTACAAGCTTTATTTGCCAAGCGAAGAAGAACTGGCATCTGAAATCAAAAAGGAGCGGCAATTGATCGAGCTCGAAAAAAAGATAGAAAATGAGGACACCGCTAATGAGTGATGCTCCCTTTGTTCCTCTTAAACCCATACCGATCAAGGATCGTATTTCCATGATTTTTGTATACTATGGCCAGATAGATGTGAAGGACGGGGCATTTGTGGTGGTTGATGATGTCCATGGCGAACGAAAGCATATTCCGGTGGGCTCGGTTGCCTGCATCATGCTTGAGCCGGGGACACGAATCAGCCATGCGGCGGTAAAACTGGCTGCAACAACCGGAACCCTTTTGATCTGGGTTGGCGAGGCCGGTGTGAGGCTTTATTCCTCGGGTCAGCCCGGCGGTGCCCGTGCGGATAAACTGTTGTATCAGGCCAAACTTGCTTTGGATGAAGATTTGCGGCTTAAGGTGGTTCGAAAAATGTTTGAAATCCGTTTTGGTGAAAAGCCGCCGGAGCGGAGAAGTGTGGATCAGTTAAGGGGAATAGAAGGGGCTCGGGTCAAAAAAATATATGAGCTTCTGGCAAATCAGTACAAGGTGCCGTGGAAAGGCAGGCGATATGATCCAAAGGATTGGGCAGCAGGTGATGTTGTAAACAGGTGTCTGAGTGCGGCAACGTCATGCCTTTATGGGGTTACTGAAGCCGCCATTCTGGCCGCCGGGTATGCTCCGGCAGTAGGGTTTCTTCATTCGGGAAAACCTTTGTCATTTGTTTATGATATTGCAGATATCTATAAATTTGATACGGTGGTTCCTGTGGCTTTTCAGGTTGCCAAAAAAAATCCGTCAAGAGCGGACAGGGAAGTACGAGTTGCATGCCGGGATGTTTTCCGGCAAACGCGATTGCTGAAAAAAATTATACCGGGAATAGAAGACATCCTTTCAGCAGGTGGCGTTGAACCACCCCCACCTCCTGAAGATGCCCAACCTCCGGCAATACCTGAGCCTGAAAAAATCGGGGATCAGGGACACAGGAGCGCCTGATATGAGCATGCTGGTTGTCGTAACAGAAGCAGTTCCCCCAAGATTACGCGGAAGACTGGCCATCTGGCTTTTGGAGATTCGAGCAGGCGTATATGTCGGAGATGTGTCAAGGCGCATTCGGGAAATGATCTGGGATCAGATTTTAGCTCTTGCCGAAGATGGCAATGTGGCCATGGCATGGGCTGCGCCAAATGAATCGGGCTTTGATTTTCAGACCTATGGAAAAAACCGCCGGATTCCCATTGATTATGATGGTCTCCGGCTCGTATCATTCTTGCCGCCGGATCAGGACAATAATGAAACAAAAAACAGCTCTTTGACAATCAAATAAAAATGGTTAAAACGCATGAAAAATGCCGGTAAAAAATTGAACATTAAAAAATATTTCTAAAAACAAAGAGTTCCAGGAAGTATGTTCCCCACGGATGTGGGGATGAACCGGAAAATGTCTCCCTTCTAGACATTCTGATATGATGTTCCCCACGGATGTGGGGATGAACCGCCTCAATCGAAGCCTCAATCGAAGTCCAAATCATGTTCCCCACGGATGTGGGGATGAACCGATAGACGCATCTTATTAGCATTTGCTGCTATAATGTTCCCCACGGATGTGGGGATGAACCGGAGGCCCTCACCCATAGGGATTATAAAGTTGGATGTTCCCCACGGATGTGGGGATGAACCGGCCTTCCCGCATATGGGATTAAAATGGGTGCTATGTTCCCCACGGATGTGGGGATGAACCGTTTGGCGACTGCCTGCCGGATCGATTTGGGTTATGTTCCCCACGGATGTGGGGATGAACCGTGGCTGCCATACGTCAACGTGTTTGTTGCGGAATGTTCCCCACGGATGTGGGGATGAACCGGATGATGTGCTGGCCTATCCCTTGCGGCTTATATGTTCCCCACGGATGTGGGGATGAACCGCATTGAAAAGGAGGAAGGCATTATGGGTATTTATGTTCCCCACGGATGTGGGGATGAACCGTATATGCCCTTACAATTCCTATACCATTTCCGATGTTCCCCACGGATGTGGGGATGAACCGAAATGGCATTTTGGAAAGCACAGAAACGTGATATGTTCCCCACGGATGTGGGGATGAACCGCCTGCCACCGTGTTGTCAAAATAGCCTGCATAATGTTCCCCACGGATGTGGGGATGAACCGGAGTTCATCATATTTCAGTTCATCGATATTCGATGTTCCCCACGGATGTGGGGATGAACCGATCCTTGCCCTCTCCTCAAGGCCCTCGAACCTATGTTCCCCACGGATGTGGGGATGAACCGTAAGCGATCTGCTTGACGGGACAATGGCCCCGATGTTCCCCACGGATGTGGGGATGAACCGCACGAATGTCAGTACCCTCAATCGAACTATCTATGTTCCCCACGGATGTGGGGATGAACCGCCTGTTTTTCTGATTTGATTATTTCATATGTCCGATATGTTCAGGCACGAGAAACATCTTGACTTTTCACGACCTGAAAATATAGGTTTTTAAGATAAATCATCCATTCTTTCAGACACAAAGGAGGTATCTCATGAGGTATGCGCTATTGACCTGTATTGCTATATGTTCGCTATTGATTCTATCCGGATGCAAGGAGCAGGTCGTGACATATCCTGATACTTTTCCGGAAGCATGCCCCATTATGACTTCCCCTGCCCAGTGGTTTAAATGGAAACAACGATATATTTATCAAACAGCAGGGGATACTTATACATATATGGGTGGTTACGGGCAGGGGGCTGACGAATATTATGCATCAACCACAGAAGCGTATTACGGCATCAATACGTGGCTGTCAGAGACATCGCCTGAAACCGTTGATACTGAACAGTATGTGAGAGTCCAGCCATACGATATTGAAGACGTGGATACAGACTTCATGGACCCCTATAATGAAAACAACGAGGGGATGACCTGGTATAGTGTTGGAATGCCAGGCCTTGAGTTTGATGATGAAATTATCATATTTGACTACCCGCTTGTTTTGGGTAAAACATGGTCAAGCATGACAACATTAATGGATTTTATTCCTGTGGTTTTTAATGCCGTTGTTGTGGCTTATGTTCCGGCCGATATAGATGATCCTTCGGATACAATAGTTGCGGACAATTATACGTATGAATTACCAGTGGATATTTCAGATATCCCCATGCCTCTTGCTGAACTTGGCGATCTGGGGTGGCGCGAACTGACAGATGCCACTGATGCTGAAATCGATTGGATGGATGTGCTTATCCCTGGTACGGAGATCAATATTACAGGTTATTATGTTATCAAAACCGAACTTGAAATTCTGGGCATTACCGTGATGAAACAAGAGTTATGGAAAGATGTACGGGGGTATGTACCATTATATGATATCTATAAATATCCGCCCCTTGCCAAGTCCGTTACGCACACAGTCAAACTGGCAAAAAAATGGACAGGGACGCCTGCAGGACTAGATGATTAAAGCGTTCGAGGGCTCGCAGACCTGCCGGAGTCGACCTTTAATGGATCAATGGCCAGGTGGCCCGGAGTAAAACGGCCTGGGTTCGACTAAATATGTCGAAAAATATAAAATGGTTTGATAAATAGTTAAAGAATGGTAAAAATCGAAGCCAAAATACGTTTTTATTTTTATCCGTTTTTTAAATGCGGAGAATTTGCACGCGTGATCACATCTAACGGCCCGGAATAAAGACAAAACGAAAAAAGGAGGATTTTAAAACAATGGCTGTAATTGTTAAATATGTTGTGGTTAGGGATAATGTGGAACTTGAGCAAACCTTTACGAACAAAAAAGAGGCTGAAGCTTACGACAACTTGCTGGATGCGGCGCAAGGCCTGGGTGCCCTGATGAAACAGGGGGATCTGCAAATCGATGTCGATCCCAAGACCATCGATGATATTTCAATCTATCTCGCAAAAAACGCAATGGCTGTATTGCAAATATTGAAATCCGTTAAGCCGATAAATCCCGCACCGAGTGATGTAAACAAACCCAAATCCCAGACCAAACCGGCAGAAGATAAAGACAAAGCCCCGGATGCCAGAGCTAAAGCCAAAATCAAGGCGGCTTAGATATCGATATGACTGTTGTATCCAAAAAAGAAGCGGATGCCCATGACCGGATTATGGAGGCAGCGGCAGAGCTGGCTGAATTAATTGAGCTGGCCCCAATCCGGATCGGTGAAAATGCCCTGGAAAAGCTGACGATCTATTTGGCTGAAAATGCAGCCGCGGTTAAAGATATCCTGAAATTGCTTAAAGGCCAAACCTGAATCTTTTCTTAAAGGGGCACGAGTTGTTCGACGTCTTTATCTTTTATTCATGTGGTAAATTTTCAGGATATTTGCCGTGTTTGAATGCATCATACCAGGTCGATCTCATTGCCGGCGTTCCAAGATCAAGTTCTTTTAACACTTCCATGGTGAAGTCCACAGACCCCAGTCCGCTTGCCGTAATGATATGACGGTCGCGGATGGCCATGGTTTGAACATAATTGTTACGGTCAGCATAGCCGGGAACCATTTTCGACAGATATGCCAGCGAATTGCTGGTATGTTTTCTTTCCTTGAGAAGGCCTGTTCGGGCCAAAACCGTTGTGGCTGAACAGATTGCAGCAATGGGGATTTTTTTCCTCTCAACACGATGCAGGAATGACTCTATTTCTTCTTTTGGATATGATTTCTCCCACAAATACCCGCCGGGCAGGATAAAAATCAGCATATCATCCAGGCCGACCTGAGATAAAACCTTGTCTGGCTGAACACGCAACCCCCCCATGGAAACCACGGACGTATCAGAAAATCCTGCAGTCTTTGCCTCCACATTTCCCAGGCGTCGTAATTCGGCAAGAACATGGCCGAGTTCCCAATCTGCATATCCGTCAAATAACAGTGTATAGGCTTTTTTCATTTTTTGTTTCCTTGTTTCAGATCGTGGGATGATAAAAATGATTGCAGATTGACTTTCTGGTTATCGATGCCCAGCTTTTTCCTGATATTATTCCGATAGGACTCAATGGTTCGCGGGGTCAATCTGAACAGATTTGCAATCTCCTTTGAGGTTTTCCCCTGTTTGATCAGGTTGGCCACCTTGATTTCTCTGGGGGAAAGGGCGACATGTTCAATTATTTTCGGAGGAAGAAACGGGGCGGTGATACGGTTCAGATTTTCAAGGGCAATGGTGTAATTTTTTTTCTGGGTGTCGCTCAAAGGCCCTGTTTCAAAAACCTTATGAAGATAGGGTATAACCAGTTCATGGACATTGAACAAAAATCTTTTTTCAATATCCTTTTTTTCATCTTCCATGTTTCTTATAAAAACCCTTAAAGCAATATTGGTCTCTTCAAGATGGCGGGTTTTTTCTTCAACCAGTTTTTTGAGGCGGTCGCGGTATTTTTTAAGCTCAATGTGCAGCCGTATCCTTGATTTGACTTCCTCTATTTCAAAAGGTTTTGAAATATAATCCACGGCGCCGGTTTCGAAACCTTTTGTTTTGTTCCCGATTTCATTTAAAGCGGTGATATAGATAACGGGAATATCTTTCAGGTTCTCCATCTTTTTTATTTTTTTGCATACTTCATATCCATCCATTTCAGGCATCATGATATCAAGCAAAATCAGGTCCGGCTTCTCTTTCTGGAGATACTCGATGGCTGTTTTCCCGCTGATGGCCCCTGCCAGATCGTATTCATCCTGCAAAGCTTCTTTGAGAATGGCAATATTCTGAGGTACGTCATCCACAATCAAGATCAAATGTTTGGTCATTTATAGGTTTCCTTTGCCTGTCCGTATCTGTGGGTTCATATGTGCATATCCTCGGATAAAAAACAATCCAGAACCGGTGGAAAAATAAAAATCAAGTTATTTCGATAGGATAGGTGAGTGCATTTGCAGGACCACGCAGGTGGATTACCGTGTTTTCACCATGTTTTTTCTGGGTTGCGGTAAATGCTTTTTCCAGTTAAAGCAGAGGACATGCTTATAATTCTGAATCGGCAAAATTCATGTAGCATTTTTTTTAAGAGGGCACTCAACCGGTACCATGGGTCTCCAAGCACTCCTTCCCCCCTTTTTTTTATAATTTTAATCGGCTTGATTAAAATCTCAGCTCATCCCGAGCACTCAAGGAGACCAGGTACCGTTCTCTCTTAAAAATGTATTTGCCGTTTATCCTTCTCAATGAACCACTCACTAAACATGGTATTTTTCTTTAAGAATACCTGACAACGCCTTGATCATTAAAAAAGCATTTTCCACAGTCTTTTCGCCATCCGGGTTTACGAGACAGCAGGTGGCAGGTGACAGCATGCTTTTCTCGATAATCAGATTCATGTCTATCCCTTTATTTACCAGAAGGCTAAAGACATCTTCCAGCTGTTTCACCAAGGAATTCATATTCTCTTTGGCAAACAGTTCAAAACCGGTTGGCACGATTCCCCAGACGATCACGCTTCCTCTATCGAGAAACCGTTTGATCGCACTGGCGCTCGAAGAAAAAATTTCCTTGTTGGTGTAAATGTCCATGGAGAGGATATCAATATCGAGGTTCAGCATGAATTCCCAATCCGGATTCCCGCATAAATGAATGCCCCGGGGGTGGTCGATTTGGGAAAAAAATTCATCCAGATCGGTTTTGGCCTTCATGTTGTCATAACCTGACATGGCTGAGAAAATGAACTGCATGCCTGGTTCGTCAATAAACATGAATGCATTGGGATTCAGCGTTTTCAGACGGCTGAGCTGCACATTGATTCGTTTGGCCATAAACTCGAACATGAACGGGCGGACCGTATCATCAAACAGGATCGGCCGTTTGTCCTGGTCGAGAATGTTGAATCCGAAACTGACTGGCCCTTCAAGCTGCCCCCGGATGGCCTGACGGTCCGACAAGTTTTTTTCCAGGAAACGATGATAAACAGCCGAGTATGCCTGACTGACGTCAAAGTAGGCGGGATCGTCTTCATGGGCCATGGTTTCTTCAAATTCTTCAATGAACTTGTCCATGGAAAATCTTACGGTACGCTGATCCAGATCGAGAAGAATGCCGGGAAAGTGCTCTGCCGCCTGCACGTACATGTCTTCATAGTAATTGTAATTGGGCAGCTGGGGCCAGAACGGCACATCCATCGTCAAGGCCATTTCAAGGGCACGGTCCACATCCTTGTGCGGCATCACAGCCATGGCTGTCGTGAGAAATTGTCCAGGTATGGTCATTTTGTTTCCTTATCAATCATTCACCCACGGTCATAAGAAAATCCAAACGCGAGAAACCGGGGTTGATCTTTTCTATGGTTCATATTCGCAGTTTCAGGGTTGGGAAAAATGGGTACCTGGCACTTCGCGGTTCAGGCAAAGGGAAGCCATGATTCCTGTTGCAGGATGAACGTATCTGACCTCCTGATGCCTGTATTGTCTGGCCGGTATCTTGTGCCCTAACGCCTATTGATAGCAATTGGCTCCGCTGCACGTGTTCAATTCTGCCGAAATGTGGTTAATCTGATCTTCCTTTTTGGGCGAACGATTTGTTTTCCTGTTTTCAATAGATAACACCTTCAACGTCAGAAACAGAAATATCGCAGTCGTATAAATTCCAAGAAGAACCAGTCCGGGATTTCCTACCGGAAGCGCATACGATAAAACGTCATGCTGTACCGTGAATGCCGCATTGTGCAGCGTATACCCGATAAAAAGCATGCTGGCAGCCATTGATGAAACAAGAACGCCTGTAAAATTGAATAATTTTTTCATAGGAACCTCCTATTTAATATGTTGTCTACCTATCAATAGGTAGATATTTACTCAAAAAATTTTTTGGCCCAAATTCAGGCCACAATCAGTTTTTTCAATTCAGCAAAAATCTGATCCAGTTGATTGTCATTTTCAAATATCCGTGCGGTTTTGGTCTCATATGAAAGCGAGTTTATTAATATTTTTGCCATTAACCGCGAGTCGATTGACGGCTTGTAAATGTTGGTCCTGATGCCGTCCTCAATGAGTTCTGTCGTCCAGTCTTCCATGGTTGCCAGTATGTCATGCACCTTTTGCTGAACTTTTTCAGGCAGCGTTTTATATTCCGACGTCAACATGCCTATGGGGCATATATGCTTGCCATTGTTCGATACAATTTTGAACAATTTTCCAAACCCGTTCAGCCTGTCGAGATTTGGCTTGTCTTTTACACTGGCTGTCCAGGTGTTGAACCGGTCATGATACATCTGGACAAACGCCACACCCAAATCCTCCTTTGTCTTGAAATGATAATGAATACTGGCCTTTTTTATGCCAATGACATCCGCAATGTCCTGATAGCTAAATCCATTATAGCCTTTTGTTATAATAAGCTTTTCAGTCGTACTCACTATCTGTTCCCTGGTATCCATGTTCACCTTTCCACATATTCACGTATGATCAGAACTAAATTACCTACTAGTAGGTAGGTTGTCAAGAGGGGGGCTGAAATTTTTATTTTTTTAATACGTCCCATGCTCCCCGGTTTTTGTCGGATGCCGGATCATCAGGACGGGCAGGAACAAGCACGGGGAATTGCCGGGCGCCTTCTTTGTATGTTTCATCCGGAAACGGTGCGCCATATGCAGCGATGATATCTGGCGAAAGGTCTGTAATTGTTGCGCCATTTAAGATGTCGCCTACCGGGAATTCCGGAACGGTCTGGGAAAATTCCCGCCATACCCGGAAGGCCTCACCAGGGTCAAAATCGCCGGTGGGAAGCATGGTGTTTGCGGCGATCACGCGGGAGAACCGGTCCGGATTTTCAGCAACCAGGCGAAGGCCAATGAGGCCGCCCCAGTCCTGACATACCAGGGTAATATCAGATAGCTTCAGTTGATCGATAAAGGATTGCATCCAGTCCACATGCCTTTGATAGGTATAATACGCCTATCTCAAATTTGCAAAATTAGAACGCATTATAGTATTTCTCTTGACAAACAGGGCGATTTATTAAAAAAAGAAATTAGAACACATTCCAATCATAATGGCGAATTATACATCAAAATCGGGGTAAAGCTGTTTTAAAGACAGGTTTATTCCATAATAGGCTGTTTTTATATGATTTAGATATTTTTTCGTGCCGGCTCACGTGTGGGGGTAAACATGAAATCTTCAGGAAAGGAGGATGTTGTATGAACTGCTATATGAAACGAGAGGGCGTTGATCGATCAGTCGCACTAAGGAGCCGTAAAATAATAACATGGCCATTTAATTTTCATTGGGAAGGATTGAATAATTCCACTCGCCATGAAAATTTTCACGTAAAATAAGTATTGCTTCGAGTTCTTCGTCTGTCACTT
>Ga0180007_10003278_pt1 | contig 18196 bp, 34 predicted proteins | sample MM_PC_MetaG_FD_121122 | JGI IMG/M metagenome (GOLD analysis project Ga0180007, IMG submission 121122) | Groundwater microbial communities from the Aspo Hard Rock Laboratory (HRL) deep subsurface site, Sweden - MM_PC_MetaG | ecosystem: Environmental > Aquatic > Deep subsurface > Groundwater... | reverse complement strand
GGCGGGGGCGGCGTAGGCGGCGGGGGCGGCGTAGGCGGCGGAGGCGGCGGCGTCGGCGGAGCAGACAGCGGCGGCGTAGGCGGCGGAGGCGGCGGCGCGCACCTGCTCCAGTGTGGCACGACCATAGCACCATGCCTCTGCCGTCTCGACTGCCGCTCGTGGCCGGTGCTCGCCCGCCGGCACTAGGTGCAGCACGCTACGTGCGCATGCTGCGGCCGCCAGCACGAGCAGCTCGCGGCGAACGCCGATATGCACGCATAGCCACAGCATCCACGACGCGTCGGGGCACTCCCTCCACAACGCTTCGGACGCGGGGCGACCCGCTACCCAGGGGATAGATGGGTTGCACGCGTCACGTGCAACCAGGTACTCGGTCAGAGTCATGGCTCCCACTGTATATCACGTGCAACATTGTCAACCACAAAAAGGTCGACCCCGGTCCACCGCGTCAGGACGCCAAGATGTGGACCCACAACCGCACCAACGAGGACCTGGCCGCGTCGAGCATCTCGGCTTCGTGCGACTGGCGGGTCCAACTACTTCAGGGGTATTGATTCCTTCTAGGCGAAATCCCAAATGCGCCCAGATATTGAATCCGAGATCGACATCTAGCCAGACCGTATCCCCATCGACAACACGCCCAAGCTTGGCTTTGTAGCTATAGTCCATGCCCTGGATAGGCTCACAAGAAGACTCTCATGAGCAGCTCTGAATCAATAGCTCGGGGATAGAGATGTTCTTTTCAGCACTCCGTATGGCCAGGCGTAGGAGCTGCTTCTGCGAGAACCGCACCTTGAGTATTATGTCCTCGGAGCTTGAGCCGTTGCTGGGATTAACCCTCGGGGCTTCTGAGAACTCTTCCAGAGGATCAGGGACGATCCCGGACTTAAGTATTATGTCCTCGGAGCTTGAGCCGTTGCTGGGATTAACCCTCGGGGCTTCTGAGAACTCTTCCAGAGGATCAGGGACGATCCCGGACTTAGACAAGATAACCTCCGCAGCCTGTTTGAGTTTCTGGATCGTGCTCTTGTAAACAGCCTCCCCTAACAAAGCTCGCCGCCGACCCGAACCACTGATCTTGGCAATTCTGTCGAAGGTTTTGATCGAAGGGCACTTGTCGATGGCTTGTTGGACCAAGATCCTGTCTTCCTTGGACATAATCGGTCGGAAGACCAGATGGCGACCAAGTGTCTGCTCCACCTTGGTTAAGACTTCCTGACTACACCTCCTGGAGTCCTTGCGTAGCTCATAGAGGGTTGTGTGTGAGATCCCTAACTTTCTAGCCACACGTCTGGGCTCCATCCGCTTCATGAGAGCCTCCAGCCTCTCCTTGGACAACGGACTGAGGACACTACCTTGCGAAGAACTTTGATTCATTGGGTGATTCATTGGGTTATTCTCTACAGTATAATGACATTTCGCGCTCAGGCGACCTTCGAGGTGGCCCCCATCTCGAACTCAGCATCACGAGCGTTCGAGACGAACTCACGGAACGCTTCTTTGATGCCCCAGTTGGGTACGTAATCGACCTTGATACTCAATTCGTAATGCATCTCTCCAAACCTCCCTACCTATATATACACCTGGGCCTCGCTGAAATTGCGCTATCTTTTTAATACCCAACCCAAGACATGGACCAGATCGCCTCGCTCCAAGATCTCCAGAAGGAGCTTCAGAATCTTCTTGCTTACTGCCAAGACAGAGCCCCTTCACGGTCAAGGCTGGCCTCCGAGCTAAAAGAGTTGGCTGACCGAGTTGCTGAGATCAAGACACCCCCCGGTCTAGGACCCTCACGTTGGGAAGATGAGGCTCGTCAAGCCTCCTACAACGTCGCCAAAACGTTGAAGAATGCAGATTACGTAAGTAGGCTAACGCGCGGCTTTGCTCAAACCTACTTTGAATTGCTAGATAAAGTGAACCCACCTTCTATCCGAGTAAAGGGAGCCGGAAACCTCATCGATGCACTTGATTCCGAAATCGATGCTGCAGAGTCCACCATCAAGGTGTTCCAAAACCAGAAAGCCCTCTTGGAGCAAGCTGTCAAGGCGCATGAGTCTCTGGCTAAAAGAGAGCGGTACCCCAATATCTGAAATGATGGTGCGAATTTGGTTTCTTGACAGACATGGATTTTTTATCTCCTTGGGCCCTTGGGGCCTCTGCTCGGGAGATAGCTTGACCACTTCCTCCACAACCTGGTTACACCGCTTACTTGGGTGTAGGGATCAAGATTGTTAAATCCCTTGTTAGGACAGCCCATCGACACGGGACCGGCAGCAAGGGGTTTTCCAGATCCTTCTCTAGCCCTAGAACTAGCACGCTGCCGCCTGGTAAGACCTCTTTCACGAAGCCCAGTACTGTCTTGTATCGGTTCTGGAACTGTACTGGTGTCCCGGGGACAAGCTGCTGCTGCTGTGGAGTTGGGGTAGACCCCTGCTGTGGGATTGACCCCTGCTGTGGAGTTGGGGTAGACCCCTCAGACCGGGTCCGACGCCGCTTACCACTGTCTCGGATCCGCCCCTTCAAGACTAAGCCTCTACGACGAGCTGAGCAGCTTTGATGAGTCAACCCTGTCAAAACCTCTAGCTCATCGTCCGTCGCCTGCTGCTTACATATGTGCGACAACACCAAGGATTCCAAACGCCCTAGATTCGATTCAATCGAATGAGCAGCAGCTTCGCTGGTGTCTGATCCAACTACAAATGGTGCACCCATCAGGTACCTAACTAACGGGGGTCCATCTTGTAGGTCTTCTTCCAGATGTCTTCCTTGGGCCTGACTGGAAACTTCTGGTTGATGCGCTCCTCATTCAACCAGAAACGAAACTCACGGTGAGGTACGTGGTCTAGAACCCAAACAAAAACCGTGGCATCAACCTCATGTGTTCCAGGATAAATCGACTTGGGATGCCGCTGAGGTAGATTTTCGAACCTCAATGATAGCTCTTCCGTGATACAAATCGCGTGGTCGTTCTCATAGGTCAGTGTGTCCGGCCCGCATCTGTGAATCACAGAACTGCTTCCCGTGGTCCCGGTTAAGTTCCACTCGACACCGGGCATGCGAGCTGACTTGAGTCGCCACGTTGACACGAGGCTAACTACTGGAACTGCGTGGCAGTCTCCCGAATTGGAGTAGCTACCTAAACCCACCCCTACACCACCAAACCCCAAAACGCAAGAGAAATCGAACCCGTCAAAGAAGAGGCAAATTGTCCTAGTCTTCTACCGGAAAAGAAGAGGAAACTGCTCGACCATCCGGGTAGACTATGTGTAAAGGCTTGTCGGCTTTCTTCGTAAAACGAATCGTGGCCCAAGTCCCCGACCCCGTCTTGATAGGCTTGTCGTTCTGGGGACAACCTATTATTATGTCCGCCTCAGCTACGATAGCCCGGTTGCGTGCCATCGGCCTGTCAGGCTCACTAACCTCGGTGGCTGTCGTGTTGGCTCGCATGTGATCAAAAGTGCAAGGCCTGCAAGTCCGCTCAAGTCCTAGCTCTGTAGCTATAGTGTCAAATTCTGCATCGACACCGATACAGTCCCCATGTAAGACTACTACTACCCCAGAGCCATGCTTCTCGATGATCTGAACAAGTAGCTGCTTGACCACCTCCTTTTGAGGTCCGGTCATGCCACCCCTGGTGCCTGTAAAACCTATTACCATCTCCAACTTCCTCCAATCAGAAGGCGGCAAAGCAGTGATGCTGGTAGATTCTGGTCTAATAGCTTCCACTACTTTACTGACTAGTACCTAGGTGGCTCAGGCCCTCTCAAAATCCCGTGCAATAGCCCTGAGCTTCCGCCGTCCCTCAAGCTCCACCGCTACCTTGGCTCCCCATAAATAGTCGTCCCGTAAAGCCTCAACCTCGGTACGGATAAGTTGAGCTAGGATACTAGGCTCTAGAGCATCCAGCTCCCAGGAATAGGTCCCGTGTGAGGCTATGTAGAGATCCGACCTAGAATCGGTCAGCTTTGCCGGGTTAGGTGGCGGCTTGTAAGTATCTACTTGATCCCTGTTAAGAGCAATACGGAGAAAGTCTAAAAGGTCGGCATCATGGTGTGTCATGAACAATGCAATGCGGTTTTGGATATCCCTGCTCATATCGAGCCCACTTGGGTCATGGTCCCCTAGATGAAGTATCAGAGTCTGCTGACCACCCTCGCTGTAACCTATGAGCCGCTGGGCCGCTGCCCACATCTCCGATTGTGATGTGTAACCTCGACAAGAGAAATACGGTATATCCAGCTCTCTACAAACACCCTCGATGACTCCAACAAGCGCATCCTTCTCTATCCAAACCTCGATCCGATACTCCTGATCCTCCCACTTGTCTACCCTGAATTGCTCAGCACATGCTCTCACTACCTCGCCAGGATTCTCCCAGTGAGGAAGACTCCGTAGCTGCCTCGTCCGATCAACTATAGAATCCCAGTCTATGAGACCCGCAAGCCTCGCGTCATTGATAATAGACCCTAGCCGCTTGTACTCACTCTGCTTGTTGTCTAAGAGATCCCGACTTACAAATTGATAGTAGAGCTGACGTAGAGTGAGATCAAAACCCTGAGCAGAATACTCGTCGATGATCGAGCATGCTTGATCTATGAGGGCTAACGTCGAAGAACCGAAACGCTTGGAAGCATAACAGATTTTAGACATGACCTAGTTCAGAGTTTGGCCTCGTGCTCCGGCTAGTAACTCCCTGACATCCTGCTTGGTCAAATGCTTGGTCGAAGATGTAGCAACCCCCACAGACCACCCAAGAAGTACAGCGACCGCCTCCTTGCTAGCCTCATGACTCAAAACTCTGGTCGACCTGAAAACCTCGAAAAAACTGGCTATCTGCTCCCAAATCCGTACCTCTTTCTCAGGATGAACGTCTCGCTTGAAGTCCTCTAACCACTCCTCAAGACTGCTGCTAGGGTCCTGAAACTCGTTGAGCGTGTCCCGAATACGAGCTATGCGATCTACTAAATCCTTAGGTAGAGTGCTGTGCCGAATCGGTCCCGACTTCAAACTGCTAAGCTTGACCTTTTTTAGTTGCTTCATCATGCCCGTTCCTAAAATTTCCTACCTTGTAGTTAAGTGCTCGGCCAGACCAAGGTGCTAAGCACGGTCGGTCACCTCGTAGGCGATGAGAGCCTCGAACCCAACTCCCAACTCCTCTTGATGGATCCAGTAACAGTCACTAGTACACCTGGGAAGCTAAAAAGTTAAGCTAAAAGTACTCTGAACAAAAGTCCATGGAAGGACGCATCTCAGTACCCTAGGTAGTTCCTGAAAGTTGCTTACGCAGTGCTTTTCAACAGGCCCTGTGTACGAGGCTTGAGCCTCTTCGAGGTCAGAATCTCCTCCACAAACCATGTGCATTTTTTTCCCCAGCAAAGGCATCTGGTAAATTCCATCGCTCGAAATAAAACGAGTAGCAATACGAGTTGCTAGACTCATAGTGGCTCTATACTCCATACTAGCCCTGACAAGTAGCAACCTCAGTGCAGGACTGAGCCTTTACTACACATGCTGTATTGAACAAAATACTATAGGCCGCAGCGTTTTCACATACTTCCTCACAGGTATTTCCTGTCTTTGATGGCTGGCCCACTTCGCAACCTAGCTCTCTAGCATGAACACAGGCCTCATCACAGCTAGACCACGTCTCACTGTCGTGATTAGACTCGGGCACAACTGGCTCGGGATTACAACTGGAACAACTGCTCAGGTGACTGACCGCTAGAAGAGAAATGAGACCGATGAACTTCATGTCAAACAAACTCCACTGCATGAGTAGCTGCCCAGAAATCACCAGCACCATCCCAAGAAATTACGTCCCAGGAAATCTTGGCAAACCCTCCAGAAACCTTGGTAATGGATCTAGGCTTAGTACCCCACAAGGAGCCCCAAGAACTGATAACCCAGGCGAAGTCCGGCTCGTACCCAACAAGACAAACCATATGGCTATTTTCTACCTGGTTTGGAACCTGGTAGATGCCGTCCTTGCAGTTGTGGAAGTCTTTCCCAATCAACATACCAAATACAATAGGGTAGCCCGCTGCTAACGCTCTCTTGACTGCGTCAACTCTGGCACTGCCTGTCTCAAGAATCGAGTAATAGCCCTCAAGCCACTTCTGATCCGAGGCCTCCCTGAATGCTTTCAAGCTGGGCTTGGTATCTACCTTGTCCATCGAGAAAGGCCAGGTAGCCTCCGAACAGATCCCGAGGCCCGCTATGGCTTTCCAGGCAAACCTGGGAATCGTCCCCAAATCAGCACCCGCTAAGCCATGCTGTGCCCTGGAGGCATAGTAGGAAAATAAGCTGGACATTCGGACGGGCTTTGCCACACCTCGATGCAGCTGCGAAAGATAGTGCTGCTGCTGTATGGCCTGCAAAACACAGGACTCAGAAAGTTCCTGGTCAGCTACAAAGGAAATGTGCGGTAAAAGAATCAGAGAACTCTCGGGAGCCCCTACCCCGGATCCTACTAGCTTCCCGATGCCCCAATCTTTGGGATCCGGCGGGGAAGGAATCCAACCAGTGGCCCGTTTCATATCTTGACCCCTTCCCAACACACGCTGTACTTTTTAGAGTTTACAAGTAGAACCTGGCTCTCAGAGCTTCTCCTTGGACTCTTGCAGTGGTTGGTTACCTTGTAGATTGCTCCAGTTGTCTAGAACATGATCTGTCCTTTCAAGTACCAACTCTTTGATCTGTTTACGAGAGGTACCAATTATAGGTAGGAGTGGGATTGCGCGATCCCTGGTGCCCCGGACAAAGGCTGGAATGACACGGTATGTGTCCTTTACTGTTGTCCAAGCTGGATCCCAAGGAATCACAGCAAATGGCCATTTTTGCAAATGTTCCCTAGCTCTTCCAATATATGCCTCTCGGTGATTATATAGCCCCAAGCTCCTCGGCTCTGCGTTGCAGCAATTCCCGATACTCAGCTGCCTCTTTCCACTTTTTGCCTAGTCTCTTACGACGAATCGGACTAAGGTCAGCTTCAGCAACAAGCTTGCAGAGTCTGCATGACTCTGCTTTGGCATCCCTAAGCTCCCTAAGAAGAAGCACTAGCTCTATGGGGCTATCTTTCTTGAGTACCCTGTGTCTGGGGGCATCTATACCGGCCATGGTCCTCAGCTCTGATATTGGAGCTATCGGAAGTGAAGCAAAAGATCGAGACTTTACTGTCTAGAACATGATCTGTCCTTTCAAGTACCGGATCTAAAACGCAGCAGCTGGGTACTTTAGTATATGCCACTCATTGCCTGCATGGGTGCCCCATCCAGATAACTGCCCTGGCCCCTCGGTATGCCACTCATAGTGCTTCATTTCTATAGCTCTCTGTCTGGTAGAGGCTCATCAAGTATCTTGCTCCAGGCCTCAAAGGCTTGCTTAGCGCAAATTTTGCACATATGCCCCTTCAAGTAGCTCCCCTGAAATGTTCCCAGATGACGCCGCTCCTTCGATTGCCCACGACAGATTATACAAGGCCCTGGGTCACAATCGGAAATGGCCCAGCAATTGATGCCCTCTATAGCTGTAACAGGAGCACCATTATAGAATCCCGGGGATTGCAGGGTCGTAAATGAAGCACCGTGCCTAGGCTCTACCCCTAAACCTAGATGCCACGATTCATGCCTGACCAAGGGGTTGTATATCCACCCCAGAGACCTGAGGAACCCAATCCCAGTCCTGGTAACCAACTTTGAGCCCACTCTCTTCTTCAACTCTTTTGTGTAGGGGGTTAACTCAGTCGGAACCCTCTCTGAACAAACAAGCTGTGGCAATCCCACACATAATCTGAGAGCCCGACTGCTTTGAGTGCAACCCCGAAGCTGGATTTGGATTCCAACTGCGGGGTTATAACTTGTAGAATCGGAGAAGGGGTCAAATCAAAGTACTTCTGGTTTCCATCTACCCGGACACAGAAGCCACGATCAGTCCACCTGGACAAGAAAAGCTCAAGTGGGTCAAGGTCGGTGATGTAGTCATCAGACCCCGGCCGCTTGTAATGTGTCCCCTTTAGACTACAGGTCCCGGAGGCATAGACCGGCTGTTGCAGAAGCTCGGATAACCTGACGAGCGTCTCCTCCAGGTTTTCATGAAGAGCTAGAGTTCTAATCAAAGCCAATGTCCTAATCAAAGCCAATGTCCTAAGAGAGTAGCTACTATGCTTCCGCTAAGAGTACTCTGCCCTATGATTGTGAGGGTGTCGCTAGAAATTTAGGGGATTTAGATTTGAAAAATTTATCCGGGTCGAAATTTTCGAAATCCATAGAGCAACGTACGTGTACTGAATGAGCCCTTTTTGTGACCCGGGTACCGCCCGGAAGATAATGGAGCGGTTTGGCATCTTTTTTGACCTAGGTTTTTAGGATCTTCTGCTTTGTTCTCGCAAGCGGAAGCATTCTGTCGTGGCGTGCGTGAGGCGCCGGCGTAGCTGCGCGACCTCCGCTGGGCACCCGCACCGGACTTCGGCAAGGGCCTTGTCCCGCTCCTGCACCAACTGCCGCATCGCCATCACGATCGCATCCGGCGTAGCGTGCTCGACACACACGGCCATCAGCGGTAAGCACTCGCGCTCGCACCGACTCATGCTTGCCCTGCCGTTGAAGTGGCCACATCGCTTGGTCATAACTCCTCTTCCTTCTCATCGCGTAGTCGCTCGACTTCGGCAAGGGCAGCGGCTCTCACAGCCCGCACTCCTCTCCGCCCGGACATGCCGGACATGGCGGCACGGGGCGCGACGATGGGTGCCGGCCCGCTGCGGTGGCCACGGAATTTATCCCAGTGACGAGCCCGTCGGGCCACGCCACGTTGGCCTTGGCATGAAGCACTAGACTCAGCCAACCTAACAATCGCATGGTCGCAATCTGAGCATCGCCAACCGTCACAACAATGCGGATGCTTCCGACCCTCCTTGCATTGAACGCAGAGAGGAACCAAAGGTTCGCAAATCTCCCAAACATCGTGGAACGTCAATGGTCATGTCTCCCTTCCGGTACGAACCGCAGTATCTCGACCCCTGTTACACAAGCCATACCGCACCACTTGTGAGCGTTCCTCTCGGCTTGGTGTCGGGCCAAGAAGAAATTGACCATGTCGGCGTTGTGGTGCTGCCATCGCACGCGCACGAGCCACACCTCATCGAAACGCTTCATAACCCGCACTCTTCCCCGTTCGATAACTTTTCGACTAGCGATCTAGAAAAGTTCGCTTTCGGCTAAATCTCCTTGACCTTCCCACTATATACACCTGAGCAGCTAGAAAGTTAAGCCTTTTCAAACTCGGCTGCAAGAATTGCGTAGGCCGCGTTAGCTTCCTTGGTTCGCACCTGACCCAGCTGTCTGCCCTGCAAAGCCTGTTCGCAAGCTACAAAACTTATGACCCTGAGCAGAGGGCTTCGGCTCCTCGGAGCAGTGGCAGGACGTTCCGTGGTCTTGATGAGGCTCGTCAGGTGCTGGGCGCTCGTCCCCCAGAAAGCTCCTGGGTGCACCGCTTGTGCCGGATCCAACCAGGGCAGGAACAAGCCCACCACCTGCCGGAACCGGCCCAGACTTGTTTTGAGCGATGGTGTAGACCCGGGCATCGAGTAGATCGCTAGGGTCGCGTTCTCGATAGCCGCCAGTCAAGCTCCGCCTGGAGCCACGCGCCTGCCACTCCCCGACATCGGCAAGCTCGCGAACATCCGGCTCGTGATCGAGCTGGGGCCGAAGTCGCACGAAGTTAGAAAGTTCCTTTCGGCTAAATCTCCTTGACCTAATCACGTACCAGCTAGGATTCTTCTTCATGTTTTTACTACACCTCAGCACGCAAAGCGATCCGCATCCGCTCCATTATCTTCCGGGCGGCTAAAAACCTAGTCAAAAAAGCCGGTGTAGGTCTTGGCCAACAAATCGGCTAACGTGCTGACCCGCATCGGCAAGCCGAGCCATGAAGCGCTGCTGCTCACTTGATCCGCAACTGAAGGAACCTCGCCGTGTTCGCTCTTGGGGGCTCGAACCCCGTCCCCCACACGCTTGATGGCCTTGACGACCATGTCTCGGAACTGCTCAGTCGTAGATTCCTTGCCCGCAGCAGCGAAGCGGGCAGCGACCTTCTCGGCCCCTTTTGCAAGGCGCGAACCTCCTTGCGTGGCCTCTCGTCGGTCGTAGCTGTAGGGGTGACCTGGGATCTATTCCTTTTATCGCCCTTGTAGACTATGGACAAGATTGCCACGCCCCGAGAGCTGAGATCGGAGATTCGACGTCTACTGGCCTATTCCCAAACCGAGAGGCCGAGTCGAGAGAAGCTAGCGGCTGAGCTTCGGGGGCTAGCAGGCAGGGTTGCGGCAGATCGGGTACTCCGTGTCCGCTATATCAACGGCTATTGGCGAGCCGATCTTGTGAAGGATCGTACCTTGCTCAACCAGTTCGCCAGGGATGCCGGAGTAATCGACGCCCCCTATGGCAAGGACAAGGACGACATCTACGAAAAGCTGCTAGAAGCTGCGGGCAAGCACGGCTACAGCCTGGAAGTGGTCGGACCCTAGGTTGTCCAGTAAGTATCAAAATGTTCTGGATGACATCAGGCACAGGTAACAAGGCTAGGGTCAGATAAGGACCCCCCCTAGAATGAGCCCTTTTTGTGACCCGGGTACCCTCAGCTGATTCTGCTTAACTTCTCAAGCCCTCAGGTGTACTAGGTCTAGAAAGCGACAAGGGAACTGGTGGGTGGGCCACTAGGAGGACTTGGCGCCAGTGGGGACTCCTCGGACAGATCTAGTAACAAACCTGGTTGGGTGAAATATCTCCCCGAAGCGTCCCTACTCCGTCAAGTCCTCTCAGAAGCCCACCTTCTGATTCCCTCGCCGCTTCAGATATAGTACACCTGAACCGCTAAGAACTTAAAGAAAAAGTGCGTCATTGGATGATCTCAGGGGCCAGATCCCGCGCTGCACCCAGGGCATGGCGTGATCGCGTCGCAGATACGAACAACCCGTCCAGATTTATCGCAAAGACAACTATGGATATACCTTGCAAAAATACCACCATAGGATTTACGAATGTTTTGAATATACTCGACGAGCCGTCGATCTTAGGTCAAGGATCGACGGCTCGTCGGCTGTCAGTAGAGAAGAGGCAGGATCGCAATCAACTCCAGTCGGTTCATTTCGGCCTGCTCTCGGGTGGCCTCATCCCAACTCGATTTGCACCGGGCGATCTTGTCCTCCAGGACGGCGATCTTGGCCAGCACCGAGTCCAGAGTTCCGAAACCCATCGGAGTCTGCTCGCTCTCCTGCTCGACGACCTTACGCTCGGTCTGGCGGAACTTCTTCTCGATGGTTCGGTCGATGGTCCGACGACCTTCCCACCCATTGTTCCAGCTCTTGCGACCGTGCACCTTGACCAACTTCATCGCGCCACCTCCAGCCACCTCCATGGTACCGGAAGAGCTGACCAATTTACAAGTCGAGGGAGTCGGGTGGACTTCCGCCCACCTCCCCCTTGCCAAAGCTAGTAGGCCAGCCAGCTGTGCCCGCACCACCTCCGCACCCAGCGGCACATCGCCAGACAAGGTGTAGGGCAGTCTCGCCCATGTCACCAAACTCGTTGAGTTCCACTAGCTCAACGAGCGAATCGAGCGCTGGCGGCGGGCTGTCAATGATGATGTGGGACTGTTTGATGGATGTAGTGAAAAACGTTTTCATTGCTGCAGTACCTTGTGACATTTAGAGCTACAGGGACGACCCCGATGGGCCGTCGGTGCTTTGCGGCAATCTTTGCTAGCTGCGTCATACTCTAGCTATACACATCGCTCGCAGAGTGACCCGCACATCTCCGATGATACACACCATCGGTTACAATGCTCGCACTGATGGACTCGCACAACCACATCATCGTAGGCACAATCTGTGCCTCGGGCCGCAGTTCGAGCAGCAAGGGACCTGTAAACGCTCCAAGCCTCACCACTGCAATGTGGGGCAATGTAAACGCGAGATAGCCCACGATAATGGCGTACAGCGTTGATCGCTGTATGAAAAGAGCTGTACTGCTCACCCGTACCGTCGCTGTAGTGTATCTGGTACTGGTACTGGTACACGAAAACCTCCTCCGGTAAAAAGTCAGGCCCCACCCGAAACAGTATCCCTCTAGTTAGCCAGCTGAGTCAGCTGCGAAACGAAGAACTTGTGGGCGATGCAGTGGCGATCCAGCACCGTAGCCGGGCCACCGTACTTGAGCCCCTCGGTCACAGCGTTGTAGAGGCTCCAGAGTGTTCGTGCGCCGAACTCCTCGTGCCGGGGCGTGGTCCAGTCGCCGAACGCTACCGAGGCCTGGTGTGGGGTCAGGACGTCGTACCCCTGGGCCAGACCCAGCAGCTTGTAGCCCTCGTCCAGGGAACAGTCCTGTTCCCTCATCGTAGCGATGGCAGCCGTCATTGCCCCGTGTGACTCCATGGCCACCTGCACCTGGGCAATGACCAGGGACTGGAAGTCCTGCCACACGTTCTTGGTGTTGCGCCGCAACACCGTGAAAGAGTCACCGGAGAAACACAAATTATCACACACGAACACCTTGGCGCCGACAGCCAGACCGAGGCTCAGGCTCTTGTTGTAGCTCTGGCGCAACCCAAAGGCAACACCAAGATCGCTGCCGTTGTCGTAGGTCAGCTCGGCAAACATCTGGTTGCCCTTCTTGTTCAGGCCGAAGCTGGACCGTATTTGTTTGATTTTCAGATGCTCTTCAATGCTTTGCTCCACGAAGCTCAAGGCATCGTTGTAGCTCACAGGCTTCCATCTGTTGGTCGCTACGGGAAGCGGAACGGCCATGACATCGACCCGGGAAACCGCCTTGGATCCACAATGCAGCAAAAGTGACATGATGCTTTACCCTTCTTTTCTGACGTAAACTCGCTTTAAGTCGCTAAAATCGTGACACCAAGCGGCCGGTATCCAGCCCTTAAGTAGGCCTCGGCCTCCACCTGAGTCCCCCAAGTTACTCCTGGTGCCACGATTTTAGCGACTCAAGGTTAAGGACCCTTGGGTCCTACTTCTTATACACTTGAACCGCTAAGAACTTAACCTAAATCGTCCAGGCTGGCCCTTTTTGGAGCCGGACCTTGGCCACTCGCAGAGTGAAAGCGCCACCTGGGAAGTGGCCGAAACTAACGACTCGACGGTACTGGTCACCCCGTTTGATGGACCGACCGTGGTCTTTCTTGGCGACCTGGATGCTGACGTGGGTCCTACCCTCTTCGTAGGGGTGCGTCCCACAGCTGCGACAGGTAGGGACCTCGTCTCGATCCCACATGTTTTGCCCACACTGGCATTCGAGCTTGTCAAGGCAACTACAACTACCTTCGCTAGCATGGTAGCGGTGCCCGCAACGCTCACACTGGTTGTAGTAACATCCCCAGTCATCCGGCAGATTCCAGCCCATTTTATCCTCGCTCCCCTCTTGTTACACCTGCGATGGCTAGAAACTTAACCTTTTTCGTACCAACTGCGTAAAATAGTTACTGCTAAATTGAGCTGTTCTGCCGGAACTTGCCTCCCAGCAGCTTGGCGACCTGCTTCGGTCGGCTCGCAGTTCAGCACCAGGGCCAAGGCTTGGATGAGTGACCGTTCAGTGTACCCAAGTGAGGCATGAAGTTGGTCCAGAGTTGCCTTGAAAGCTTTAGTCCTGAAGCAGTTGCCACACTCTACCTCTGTGACGATAGTCGTCGTCAAGCTGGAGCGAGCCCCGCAAGCAGGTTGGCCTTTACTGAGAAGGTGCATGGCTATCGCTCGTCAAGCTCCTGCTCTGGTCCGACTTTGGCTTCCCCTCCACCACCAACAACGGGGCTGAATGACGCCACCAGAGCACGGGCGGCATCTGCGTAACGTGTCGCCCGTTCCTCGATCGCTCTACACGTACGCATGTACCCCTCGGAAGTCACATCCACAACAACGACTCCTACATCCCTCGACTGTCTACAAGCTCTCACTTTGCGGACCTCCTTTTCGTAATAGTTCCTTTTGGCGAGAAACGTTCATCAGCTCGAAGTTCGACTACGGGTGTAGCCAAGACACACGGCTTGGTACCCGGCAGCGGCTGCTGCACGTACTAGCCTGCCTCGGTAAAAGGTCACTCTTCTACCGCCTCCAACGTGGGTCCGCCGCCGCCATCAAAGTCCGACCATCATGGCTGATGCGCTGGGCATAGGGCCCGACACCATGAACTTTGCGAGCTTCATCAACAGCCGCCAAGTCGGTCAAGCCCTGGATGTCAGCATGGAAAGCTTTGGACCGAGCCCTGCCCTGTTCCGCCAGATGACGACTATGCTGGGCGATCGTGGTGCCTTGCAAGCTGGGGTCGAGCAACCCAGCATCGGCACCTGCCAAAGGATGGTCGGCTACCATCAAGCCGTTACTGCCGTTACTGCTGATCCGTACACCGTCGTTCGTTTCGAGCAGCTGCCAGTTGGGATAGTTGACCACGTTCTGCAATGTCATTCGCTTCGCAGTCGGGTAATCTACCTCGCTCACGTGAGGGTTTACGAGAGAACACTGAGGACACTGAAAAATGAGCCAGCTAGTGTGCCCGTCTCCAGACTCGGCCACGAAGCGCCCACGATCAGAGGTCTCGTAGCCACAGTTATAGCAGCGATACAACATACCCTATACCCCATCGCCTTTCATAAGCTCTAATACACCTGGACCGTTTTCGGCATCACACTCCAAACGGTCTTGCGACCAACCTTGGTGCGCTTGAGAAAGCCCACGACACGCTTCTTCCCGCCGAAATCGGGCGTGTCGTAGTCCATACAACGGCCGTCCCACTCCCACACCGGAGCGCCGTCCACCGGACCATCGCTGAAGTAGACGAACTTGGGGGCGGTACGGTTAGCCCAGATGCCCTGGCATCGACTCGCCAAACGACTCGCCAAACGAACCCTTTTCAACGCACTTTCAGAATATGCAGTACCCCAAGTGTAAGATGGCTTACAGAGATAGGCCAAAGCAAAGACCGTCTCGGTCTCACCCTCGATCTCACACTTGATGCTCTTGGTGGTGCGAACACTGTAGAGGTAGATTCCCATGACTTTAATACCCCTAAGCCAGATAAAAATTAACCTCACTCTGCTGATTTGCGTCTCTAGCGCTCAGTTTAGGGCTCCCCGGAGCCCCAGATCGTCACGTACCGCGCCTCGACCTCTTCCCGGAGAGTCTCGTCCAGCACGCCCCTTTCGGCGGCTCGCACAGCAGCCTCAACGAGCTTGCTGGTGACGCGCAGTTCCTCATCCGTGGGCACCACCGCACGCAACCAGTGATTGCCGAGCGTCCTTGATCTGGTGGGACTAAAACATACGCAGTTGGTGCGGATTACCTAGACGCAGCGTGTCAAAAAGTGCGTTGAAAAGGGTGTCCATCTTACGCAGTGAGGGCTCGTCCTGGTCCGCCTTTCATAAGCTCTAATACACCTGGACCGTTTTCGGCATCACACTCCAAACGGTCTTGCGACCTGGAGAGCTAGTAACTTAAGGGAAATCGACTAACCTTTGTCGATCTTGCTTAAGTTACTAGCTCGCCAAGTGTACTACTAGTAAGCAGACGGGGAATCGGTGAGAAAGGCTCCCGAGATGACCGGATGGAGTAGGGACGCTTCGGGGAGATCTACCCCTGAGGGGTTAGAATTTTGGCTAGATCTCCCCGAAGAGGCCCTACTCGCGTCGAGTCTTCCCGGTGGCCTACCCATCGGTTCCCTCTCCGCTTCTAGTACTAATACACCTGGGATGCTAAAAAGTTAAGCTAGATCGTCACTAGACCCGAGCAGCGGCCTTGGCGGCGGCCTCGACCTCAGCGTCTAGCTCGCTCAAGTGTACTACGAAGAAGGTCCCCCAACGTCGGATCCCGTAGGCGGAGTGCCCTTCAGGCTCCTCGTGCTCCTCGTGACTCGCGATCCAAGCCTCCTCATCCAAGGTCTCTTCGATGCTGCTTCTCTCGTAATACTCGCTCATGTTTCTAGTACACCTAAAGTGCTAAAAAGTTAAGCTAAATCGTGCCGGGCCTGATTGCTAACCTCCTACAGCCCTCACGGCTTACCGGTTTTGCCAAGTGTGATGGTGAGGGCTGCGAAGAAGAGCATGTGCTCAAGATCGGGTTGGCATCCAACTCAATGCTCTACTTCGATGCTAAGCAGCTCACACCCGCAGGGTGGCAGGTGCAGTGCTCGTTAGAGGGCTTGAAGCTCTATTGTCCAATATGCTGTGAGAAGCAGGCCAAGACGGTTCAACGTCGCAAGCTCACCGTAGTATCCTCGTAGCATGGGCAGGACAACAAGGCTGATTATGAGCATGCTTACAGTAGCCTCGGAGAGGAAGATGAACTTTGAAGATTGTGTCAATATGTGTCTCAACAACCGGGAGTTTCTACAGCAGTACGATCGGTTGAGCAACACGTGCTTCGCTAGTTCCAGTACCTTCGAGGCACAGATAGATAAGGCCACGGGTAAGCTGGCTAAAGACTACAAGGAATTGTTCGATTTCATACGTGACTATGTCTGGGTGCCGGTGGTAGTAACGTACCAAGATGAACATCACACCTGACGACTATGGAGGGTATACGCCAGGGCGTTCGGGGCTCCCAGGTAGTGGAAAACCGGATAACTCAGGCCTACCAGCTCCTGCCCCCCGATCAGGCACACATACACACCAAACAAGATCGCATGCTCCTCAAAGCGCAGGTGACTTTCTTGGATCAGCTGGGAGGGTAAATGAGCCAGTATTTGTCTTTCTGCCCCACTTGTGGGTGCTCTTACAACTTGCCAGGCAGTGGCAAGATCAACTTTTGTAGTAACAGCTTTCACTGCTGCCGAGACTGTACCTGGGAGGCAGGTCGTATTACTGAGTTGTGTGTGTATCACCAAGAACAAAATGATTTTCAGGCCCGATCTAATAAAACAGGTCAGGGTTCGGTATAAGCATTCGATAATGCGAAGAGAATCTACTGGGGATGGGCCCCGCTCGCAGGCTAGCAGGGGCCGTGCCCTCCCTTTCCCCTACTGCGATGGTTTAGTCGCAGGAACGAGGCTTCTGACTCCTCAACTCCAACTCTAAGTTTCTAGCTGGATACCCAGTTCTGGGATCCTCGACTTGATCTAGATCAAGTCGTCAGGCCCGATGCAGGTAAAGTAACGAGGTTCGGGGTCGAGGAGTCGGTAAAGACCCCAAAGAACATTGGTGGCAAAGCCACCCCAAATGCTCCGAGTGTGGGGGATCAGGAAAAGTGGAGTATGAAATCCTCACCGACTTCGAAGCCCACGGTTGGTCCCCAAAGGATTAACCCTAGCTTTGTAGGACTCCTCGTGCCGGGCCTTGATAGGTCCCCTGCTGAGGTCGAGGGCGAACTTTTCTAGATCGCTAGAGTTGACCTAGTTTCCTAATACTCGTTAGGAAACTAGAGTTGACCTAGTTTCCTAATACTCGTTAGGAAACTAGGTCAAACCAACTTGATTTGGATCAAGTCGGCCCAGTTCCGGTCTAGCTTTCTAACACCTGTTAGGAAACTAGATGGACAGCGGCCAAATCAACTGTCCCAGTATAAGCTCTGTCAAAAAGTGCCGGGTCTGAAAAAAGCTGTTAGTTTTTTAGTGCCCCAGGTGTATTAGGTGTGATGCATGAGGGTTAGCTGAAAGGATTCAAATGCTGGGTCAACCCGTTGTCAAACTGGTACGAGAACACGAAGCCAAGAAAGACTAGATCCCTAAGCTTTACCCAAGCTGCGGATCTGTAGTGTAGCAACTTGATCCAGGTCAAGTTGCCCAATTTAGGTCTATAGATTTACGCTTAAACATCGAGCGCGCAAAATTTGCGCAAATTTTGCGCGCCACCCCTTGGTAAATTTCAGAAGGGCTAGAGATATCCAAAGTTGCGCGGCGTTTTAATCGGAGTTGCTGCGGCGCGAATTAGCGCAGGCGACGGCCATGCGCCCGCAGCAGGGCGGGGTGCTCGTGGCCGATGTCTACGGCAAACGAGTCTGGTACGTGAAGTTCTACTGCCAGGAGCAGGAAACGACGGTGTTGCTGTCTTGCCACGAGGCCGAGCACGACTTGGTGCTCGCCGACGGACGCACCCTTCGGAGCGGACGATGACGAGGGTCAAGCCATTCAGGTGCGGCGAGTGCGGGTCGCTGGTGAAGGCGCTCAAGCGCCGGGGACGCACGCGTGAATACCGGCGTGGCGTGCTGCTG
>Ga0180007_10003277_pt1 | contig 18197 bp, 29 predicted proteins | sample MM_PC_MetaG_FD_121122 | JGI IMG/M metagenome (GOLD analysis project Ga0180007, IMG submission 121122) | Groundwater microbial communities from the Aspo Hard Rock Laboratory (HRL) deep subsurface site, Sweden - MM_PC_MetaG | ecosystem: Environmental > Aquatic > Deep subsurface > Groundwater... | reverse complement strand
TTGCGGCAATCAACAGGATATCGTCTTTAAACTCAAGCCTGTTTACGTCGTCTTGAAACCACTCAACACTTTCCGCATCAGAATAGTAGGCAACCTTTTCTCTTGCTCCGATTATCCGGCCATGAGCAAAGGTAATGTATTTCATGGGAGTCGGAACATGCACAAAATCATGAGGTTTTAAGGTGGCGCTTGGATTGCCAGCCTGGTCAGCGAGAAAATAACGGCTCCCGTTAGTTTCCAGAACCCAGGTTAAGGCCTCCATATCCGTAATGATCTGGCCCCAGGCCCTCAATGCGCCTGCTTCGTAAACCTTGCACCAGTTTTCATTTGAAATGTAGATACAGCCTCCGATTTCAACATAGTACAGTGGTGAGTAACCTCCGGTAATACTTCCTAATGAGGTTGCTGTCTCAGCGTCGAGATCGATTAAATATAAAGCGTGCGAGGCTCCACCAGCGCACAAGATGGCGTTTTCGCCATAAAAAAAACTATGAGCATTGGCTAACGTGATATGGGCAGTTGTCCCAGCTCGCTCAATAAGCTTACCAGACTCGTCAGGAACGGCATTAACAATGAGAGCCGGTTTCATAACTCCACTTCCGATAAAACCACCACCAGAAACGTTATCCATGCCATCAAATGCTTTTATTTGTATTGGTTCCATGTTCTTCTAGTCACAAATCCCGGCATCCATACTGCCTTCGTAATCGCTATGATAATATTCAGGCTCAGAATCAATCCCGATAAAATCAATCAAATCAGTCATTGCCTCGTAAAATTTAGCCGTGTGATACTTAAATCCTACCGCCTTACTATTGTCTCCATCCTCCACACCCTCACCAAATATCTCTTTACAAACAGCATGTTTGAGCAATTTCGTGTGTAAATGATCCGGTATCCCGTTGGGCTCGTCATTATCACCTGACATAGCGGTAGGAGTCTTGTAATAGAAAACGGTCAAATCCTCGCTTACCGAGGGAATGCCCTGGTAATAGAGATTGCTTCCCTTAAGCGCACAGATATAAATTGAGCCGCTTTCGGTTAAATCCTTCTTTTGCAGCTGATTCAGGAATAAGCGAAAAGAATAGTAGTCGCCACCACTTGGGAAAGCTATTTTATCCCCGCTGGAATCAACAACACTAAATAGAGCCCGTTGATAATCTGAAGGCATTGCTTTGTAGGCAACGCTTGTTGAGGTTGAGACGGTCTCGGTTGAAAACAAGTCGGGAAGCGGTGGGGAAATCTGGCCATCAGGCATTCGGATACCAGCGGCAATTTCGGTGACAGCATTGTTCAGGCGAGTAGTAATGATAGCGGAAGTATAATCGTCGTCATCAACAATACCCGAAATCGTAGTTATCAAAGAAGCAAGCGTTGTCATTTTCCGGGTTCTCCATTGGCACAAGAAAAAAAGCAAGGGGACGATTTCTCGTCCCCTGAACCTTACGAATGTTAAAAATTATAATACTCCACCAGCTCCGGCAACACAGGCTCCCGTTGCGCTTAATGGAGACCACCAGACATGAAATATCAGAGTTCCGGCAGTAAGTGCTTCGGTCCCAATCGTATAACCGATATCGTAACCACCAACTACAACAGCGTCAATTATCGCGCCACCAGCAGCAGAGGTTATAAGAGCTGTTCCCAAATCAGCGGGAGTAGCATCAATCCAAATCTCGCCTGCATCTAACTGGTTGGCTGCTCCTGCCCCACCAGCACTCGTTGAGGCAAGAAAAGCAGCGGTATTGCCTGCGATGCCGAGAATGAGAGTAGCGGTGTCACCAGCATCTTCCAACGTTACGGTACATTCACATAATATCCGAACACGCACATTACCCGTCACCGTTACAATTTCATGGGCGGCGGCAGTATTCCACGTTGCGCTTGACATATCAGCCGTAACTGCTAAATAGTTGGGAGATTCAGCCGTAAACGCAACCTCCTCAATAGTATCAACATTTCCATCAGCAACAGCCAAGGCATCGGCAATGGCCTGAAGAGAATCGGTTGAATTGTCATAATCGGCCATAACAGCAGGATCAGCTTTAGTCATTAATTTCGCCAGGATAGAGTCATTAACAGCATTTTCAGGATACTTTTGAGTAGCTCCATCCAAAGCGGTTAGATGATTCAGACCATTATCAACTACCCATCTCGGTATGCCATCAAGGTCGATTGCCGTACAAATGTTGTTCCCGGCAATATACATTGACCCAGGGTCAAGAATCGCTCCTTCGGTATCGCCGTACAGGTTATTGTTAATAATCGCGCCAGTCCCGGTGTCGGTAAATTCGACACAATGCTGGCCGGTGGTATGATTGATAATGGTATTACCGACTATCAAGGCTTCATCACAGGGTTCATCCGACCAGATAGCGGAAACAGCGAAATCACCCTTGATATAACAATCGATTACCTGAAGCTTTTCCGGTCCAGCCGTTCCATTGCCAGCCTCGATAAAGTGGTTGGGAGCCGCCCCACCTTCGTCATTATAGTATTCACAGGATTCAACTCTGATGTTGTTTGCTCCATCGGCAACGTCGATAGCATCCAGGAATTCCCAGGAATTAGTGGTAGGTTTCGGGAATACACAATCTTTTAAGGTGAAATTATCACCAGCAGCCTCAACACTGATACCCATTACGATCGAGGAAACGCCTGCTATAAACCGGAGATTTTTAACCGTAACGTTTGCCGCTCCGATAACAAACTCCGAACCCGTAGCGCTGAAGGTAAATTCCGGCATGTCCTCACCTTCCCCGATCCCGACAACCGTAACGCCAGCTACATCGATATCTACTCCATCAGCAGCAGCTATTGTTTCGGCATGACCAGGAGCAACGAGAATCACATCACCGTTATTTGCGGTACATAAGGCTACTGCTTCGTCAAGGGTAATAACTGCCGATCCCCATGAGGTTCCAAGTCCTGATGCGGTCAGGCCGCTATCGACATAGAAAATACTGCCCGTTCCGATACTAAGAACTTGATCCATAGTAGCGAATTCAGACAGGTTTTTATAGGGACTCCCCCCACCGACCAGGACAACTTTTGCCTGAGCGCCGACGGGATTACAACTGACCAGAAAAAACACCGCAGCCAGCATAAAGGTCCCGATTGTGCTGAATAATTTATTTTTCATTCTAATTGCCTCCATTACAAAAAGGTTGAGTTTCACACGCCGTTAGTCGAAAAAATAGGCTAAGGCGTGTGAAATGTTATGTTACGTTGAGGTCTGTGTTACAGCCGCCGAATCATCAAACTCGATATGAAGACCGATCATACCACCAGTGTCAAAAGTATTCGGAACAGAGATTTTGATTCTCTGATACGTTGCCGTTGCATGGTCAGGATCAAAAACAGAATCCTTGTAAGTAGCATCTGGTACACCAGTCATTCTCACTCCTTCAGCCGTTTCATCAGCTGGGGGGGTAATCAAATTTACCGTTCCAAGTGGATGGGCAAGGGTTATAGTTTCATCTGCATCGGTCTCTTCGCTATAAGTTGCATATGCGTTTACGACAATCCCCCTGCGAGGAACGGGAACATACACATCTTTTGCCGTTGTCGTAGCGACTTCAATTGCTAACATTATGTCAATCATGGTTTTAGCCTCCTAAATATTGAAAGATTACAGATTAAAATACCAAACATTACGCTACCTTAAACCGGAGCAGTAAGATTGGTATGCCGTACGTGCATTTGCCGATTGGAGCAATACAGATTTCCTCTCCAACGGGTATTGGCTGTTATGGTATCCGGTTGTCCACCCTCTTTCTTCGCCACCCATTCCGGCGTAGTGAAATTATAGTCCTTGTGCGCTCTCAGGCTAAGGTAATTCAGATTCAGAGCATCTAAATACCCGGTAGAATAACGAGTATCAGCTACTATCGGGGCACCTCTGAACAGAATGTTTTCCCAACCAGCTTCTACCATCTTGTCTTCCTTGAAGCGTTGCTGGGTTTGCAGCGTTCTTTCATACCCATCTTTCAAAACCTGTGTGGTACAACAGAAATTAGGCATATACCCTGCAAATTCTCCGAATCCTGGTTGCTGAAAAATTTCCTGCATTACCTTGAAGCTGATTGCCTCGGTTGTCGTAACGACTTTCGCTGCCCAAGTTGCCATCTCATCCTGGTCAATTCCACCATATTCGGTTGAAGTTGTGGTATTGAAAAGGTCTCCAAGACCATTGATATAGCCCGTCGCAGCGGCAGCGGCAATCACATGATCAGCCATAATGGTTCGGGCCGTAGTGATAATGCTGTTCATATATTGTTTGGTAAGGGAAACAATGGCTTCGTCTCCGGTGTTTTGGGTAAGATCATCGAGATTCAGTGTATTTGAAGCGTACACACCAGCCCATCCGAACCGGGCCGCATCGATGATGTCTTTTTTGGACTGATCGATAACGGTAGTTTTCGTGTAAACTCCACCTTGTGAAGCAGCGAAAATTAGAGGAACCTTAACTTTCAGGCCACCATCAACGACTTCGTGCATTTTCACAGTCCAATTGTCACGAACAATGGCTAAGCCCATCAATTTCCAGAGCAAGGCACTCGCCTTGTTGACAATATCCTGGGGTTCGGTACTCAGCCAAAAATACTCCGTGGTTGCATTTAATTGATTTACAAGACTCATTTTAATTACCTCCTAATGTTTCTGGGAGTTTACCCGGTTCCTACTTTTGATGCTCGTAACGCAGCAAGCATCCCGGCATCGAGTTCTTTTTCGCTCCCTGGTTTTTTTGGTGTTTTTACTTGTTCTCCTTGAAGGTCTCCCGTTATAACATCTCCCGACAGGCTTTCCCCAGTAGCAAGAGCAAGGCGCCGTTTCAGATCTGCATTCTCAACCTTTAATCTGTCCCGGTGTAACTTATAGTATGCCAATGGAGGATCGTAAAACCCCTTGCCAGCTTCTATAATTGGATCAAGTTCACCTGATTCGGAAAGTGAATTGAATTCAGGTTCTTCTTTTTTCCAATCCTCGGCGATTTGCGAAGCTGTCCTATCGTCTGCTGCTTTATCCCGTTCACTCAAGGTTTTACTGAATTCGTTTTTTGCTAACTCGAATGTTTCTTCCCGAGCCTTTGCCTGAGCCAACTGGAATGCCTGATCCTGTAAATCAGCCTGTTTCCCCTGTAAATCAGCAAGGGATTTGGTAAAATCAGGATCAGTAACATCAAGCTCAGCAATTTGGTTTCTTATGTCAGCCATTTTCCCGTTGACAGCCTTGATGTTCGTCTCGTACTCTTGCAGCTTTCCACTTCTGGCCTGCTCAAGTTTAGCAGCCTCAGCATCGGCCCGTTGTTGTGCAAGCATTTCTTCTTTTTCTGACAAGAGACTTCTTACATTCCCAAGTTCCTGTCCTTGCCTGCCAAGGACTGATTCAAGATTTTTATACTTTTCCTGAAGCTTTGTGAACTCTTCAGGGCTGACTCCTGCCGGTTTTACTTCTGTTTTTACTGCTTCTGTAGTCATTGTTGTTCTCCTTTCCAGGCAATTTGTATTGAGATTGTCCGTTTTCGGGTCCCACAAACCGTTCCCCTGAAATCTAAAGGGTTGAAAATAAAAAAGCCCGGTGTCATGGTGCGTTATACGCTTATCCATGTATCACCGGGCTTATGAGTATCCTGTCACAATTGACAGGGCTTATCAGTATCCGATTTTAGTTATTATAAATCTTGTTTCTTGGTAATCTTTGGTTTGCCCCGTATCCCTCCTTGGTTTACAATTATAATCAGAGAAAATTCTCCCGTGGGACACGTCAGGAGCCATTTCTCAAACTCATTTTTGGCATTCTCAAAATGATCTTGACACAGTTTTTTCTTAATGTCAAACCATTGAATATTTTCCGTCGATCTTTGCATCTCCACCTGTTGCACTAATGCCATTTTCTTTAAGGTATTTATTGTATTCTTTCCTGGTTTTAAGCGGTTTTTCGCCTGGTCTTACTAAAACCATACTTGCTGATTCAAGCCATGAGAAGTTAGTGTCGGTTTGAATCCCACCATGACCGGCTGAGATAATCTTTTTAGAAAACCCTCCACAATCAATACAGAAATAACCCCGTGCCCAAGATTCAATCAAAACTTCCTCAATCTTACCACATTCGGTACATTCATAATCAAATAATTTCCACATTTACTCCTCAGCCTCCCGCACTTTCTCGTTTTTCACATAATAGACTTTCGGGCAACCACCGCACTTATACCAATGAGAATGAGTGATCAGAACCCTTCCCCTCGTATCCAATTGATAGACCTCTTTAGTGAAAAAACCACATCCGCATGTGCATTTGAATTTTTCAGGCATTAAGCTGCCCTCCTTCTATTAATTCTCCGGCTTTTTCTTGCTATTTTGTTACGAATTCTATTTTTTACGCGTTTTTTGTCCAAATGGCTTTCTGATATCACTTTTTCATTTTGCTTTGGCTTGTAAAGATGAAGAAATGGCAAAACTGCAAGCACCTTTTTTATATCAAAAAGTGGTGCTTGATCGGTTTTTTTGCGCCAAAATGGTTTTTGATATGGTCTTCTCATTATCTATCCTTTCCTTTTGGCAAGATGTCGTCTCGCTCTCTCTCCTACTTGAGAAACCAGATTTATCAAGAACCGAAAAAGAAAAAGCTTGGAGCGAATTAAAACTAATTCTTTCTGGCACCATAAATACCATCGGAGATCAGTCCCGTATTGATTCCATACGATTGAGCGAAAGGATTTTCTTGCTCCCTCTAACCGAATATTTGAACGTATTTGTGTCTCTGACCTCAGCTGTTCAAGAGAAAGGATTTTCCTATCAAGTTTTGTTTCTAGATCAAGAACCTCAATGGATTCATTCATAAGGTTAATCCTTCTGTAACTGTCGAAGCTACTTATCTTGAGTAAACGGTATCGCCACCTCAAGAGAAAGAACACAATATCGCCCGGGTGAAAGCGTTTCCGTTCCCATTGTCTTGCTCTCCTCCAGTTCAAGGGCTCCGGCTCTGATTTCAAGAAGAGAGATGTGGCTCTGAGATGATAAAAGTTCTTCGATTTGTCTTACGGCTGTTGAGTATTTCATGTTATACCTCCATTTGAATTATATTGCTCTCCAGGGGATGTCATTTTTTACCTCCTTATACCAGCGGGCCACCGGAAAATATTCTCAAAATATCTCCTGGTATTTGTTTTACGGCCTCATACGCAAAAGCCTTGTTACCTCTTTTCCAACATTTTCTCGCGGTTATTATCCCAGAGACCACCCAATATGCTGCACGTGTATGGGGCCTCATTTTCACTGGCGGTTTGTTTAGCCTGCACCAGAACCAGAAATAAATTTCAGTCAATAAATAATCCAAGGTTTCCCCTCTTTTATACTAGCGACCTCAAAAATTCCACTATCTTCTTAGAAAAGGTAGGTGGGGTATTTGGTTTCCAGTTTCCTACCCCCTAAGGGGGGTAGAGGAAACTTCTGGCGACTGGAAAAAAGTTTCCTTTTTTATTTGACCAATAGCTGAATATAATTAATCCCTTGCAGGGAATCGGTTTCCTAAAGTTTCCCCGAAAGTTTCCTGTTTTCATGTTTCCTGAGTTTCCTATAAAGTTTCCTGTTTTTTGGCAAGATGTCGTCTCGCTCTCTCTCCTACTTTTCGTTTCTTTTTAACAGAAGAAGCAAATTCCCCCAAATCCTCCTGGGACATTGAAAGCATTCCCCTGTTTCTTTTATAAAGCTTCCCAGGATAATGCTTAGCTATTGCAGCCGTTATTCTTTGACGTTCTGAAACTGAAGGCATTTTTATTCCCCCCTAACCTCTTCCGGTGGCTCTTTTCCCCTGTAGGCTTGAGGAACACCCGGCTTGGCTGTCTGAACTGCGCTCTTGCTACTTCCATTGCCACCAGATTGTTTGGTGTCTCCTGGTCCACCCTGGGGCTCCATAAGCCACTGTCTCCAGGCAAAAGCGTCTTCTTCCGGCATACCGGCATCAATCAGGAGCTGTAACGCCTGGTCAAGTTGGCTTTCGGCTGTCCTTTCAATTTCTTCTTTCCAGTTAGGCCAGTTAATTGCCTCAAGATATCCTCTTTGTCCGATTGCTTTCTGATCATAAAGCTTTTCTGCGAGTTCCTGTAAATGCAAAGACGTTCTCGGCGTAGATGATCCCGCTTCAACGACATAACCAAAATTGCGCCCTACAAGATTTGTCCCTACGAATTCCGCAGGTTCTTCATTTACCTTCACTAATTCACTTTTGACCCCAAAATTCTGCCAAAGCCCGATCGCCCATTTGCCTCTTTCCTCCGCTAACTTATCAACACTCAGGGTTTTTGTCTGAATTAATACCCGGTTTCTTTCTTGTAACGCAACAATAGCACTGGCGGCAATAATTCCTTTTGGCGCTATCCCTCTGTCAGCATCCTCAATCTGATAGATTCTATCAAAAAATTGCAGAATTAATTCGAGAACTTTGAAAAATGTAGCAGGCAAATTGGGGATCTGCATAAATTCGATTCGAGCTTTTGGAGTGGTTGGCATTAGGACAAGTCGACCTTCTTTCCCTAAAGCACTTTCAATGTCTGCCTTTGTAATTCCACAATGTTTCTGAATTATCAGGGGAGGTGTCATTACTTGAATAACATACGATACAAGGCGGCTGAAAATCTGGTTAATTTTAACGATCAGATCCCCTACCTGCTCCGCCGCTGCAAAACCCCAAATTGAAATCAGATCCGGGTAACTGTTGACATGAATTTCCGGCAATCTTCCCCAGGGATAAGTTTTCGCAGCCATTTCGGGAAATTCTTCAACCAATTTAGCGTTAATATTGGGATTGGCTGTATCATCCAAAACAATAAAACCATTATGATTTTCCTTACTGTCACTCTTGGCTTTCACAAATGATATTTTTCTAATGCCATCTGGGTAAAACGGGACTTGCTTGCTGACTTCCTGTAAAATTTCATTTCCCTGCTCATCAATACTAGACACCATTTCCTTGACTGTTTCTTTCTTTTTGTCCCGTATCCACATTTCCACAATCACACAACGTTTCAGTTTCGTGTCTTCAGTCTGGTCCCCTCGATTAATCGAAGTCATGGGATCTGCATAATTTCCGAGGCTTTCACGCCTGCCATAACTTACCGGCGGCTTATACTTTTCCCGTTCCTTCCCAAGAATCTCATAAGCATCGTCTGACTCAACGCCTTCAACTCCATATTTCCGCTCAATCGAATCAACGTATGCTGAATGAAGATAACAGATATAGGGGCATTCCAGGTCCAGATTCTCATAATTGCCAGGAGCAGGGAAAAAACCAAACGGATCTGTCAGCATCATTCCCGGTTCTTTCCTGGTTTTATTCCAATGTGGTTTGATAATTGACGAAATCCCATAAATTTCCATTGCCCGGGCACTTCTTCTCGTATTTTCGTATTGTTTTGTATCTTTCCACCATTTCTTGAGTCTTGCCGATACCAGTTTTTCAGCCTCATCGTTAATGCCATCCATGTCAACAACCTCAGCCGTTGGATCTTTTGCCGTGATATTGCTTATTGTTCGTTCAATATTAGCAAAATAGAGATTGACAGGAGTAAATACCTTTTTTGCAGTAACCCCAACATTTCCATGCTGCCCACGGTATAGAGCATAATTCGCCAACATTCTCGCGGGAACTTGCAAGCGTTCCTTCTCGGTCTTGGCTATCTCATAAAGCTGGTTCATAAATAAACCAACCTCTGGGTGGCCTTTTGGTGGTAAATTTTCTAATCCCCATTTATTACTTGACATTTTGTTTTTTCCTTGAATAATAATAATCGTCTTTCGGCCCCGTAACTGATTCCGGTAATGATCCAAAGAATTCCTTTTTTCTTTTTTGGACATCTACGGCATTCATATTATTACTCCTTCAGCTAACCACCGCCTCCACTCGACCGGGAACAGCCCCGGCGAGTGAGGCGGAATGTTGTGTATGGTGAAAACATGAGAAAAATAATTCTCGTCATTTTTTTAATATCGTTATCCCGTGGGCCAATAATGGCGTATTCACAGGAACCACCACCACCATCGGCTCAAGCAAAAATTGGAATAAAGACCGATAGGGCTAAGAACGATATAAATAGCAAAACTGATGCAGATCCATCCCCAAAACGGTTGCCCATAATCATCAATAAGGTAAATGCCACCGAAAAAGAAAGACGCCGCCACCATACCAAAACAAAAGAAAACAAAGAGAGAATCTAAGGTATACCCAATCCCCATAGCTTTATAGCGATCTTCACTGGATGTCTCGTTGTTTGCAACATCTTGTTGTGGAAAGTTACAAAAAAATCCGCTGACGCCGCTAAAGAAAGTGTTGAACTTGTCAAGCATGGGTTTATCGCAACACACCGCCCAAAACTCAGAGTGCATTCGGTTTTTTTGGAAAAAATTGACCCACCCCCCAAATTTGATTACGACAGGAAAAGTTACATCACCCATCATCTTCATTATTCTGTAGACAATATTGGCGGAAGCCCAGCTACTATCACAGGGACGAGTGTAGCGATCAAAAGGATCAAAAAACCATTGCCAGTCCCCACTTACAGTACGCATAACGTTGTCAAGAAAACCCTCGCATGTGGCGAAAACATTGCCGAGTCGTTTGGTATCGAAGATGCACTTATCTGGGCAAGTAGCGATTCTGTGTGTGATGACCTTCATTTTTTCGGGTACATTGATTACCTGGATGATATCGGAACCACAAGACGAACTGCATTTTGCCGCCTCTATAACCGAGAAACTAAACGCTTCACCAAAGTTGATGATGAAGATTATGAATATAGCTATTAACGACCTATAAACCATTGTATTTATTATCCTTTCACACAACCAGTCAATCAACCCGACCGCTTACAGCGGCGGGTTATTTCAACGTTATGTGTAAATCAATTTCCTTGACAATTTTGGATCTCCTCAACCATATTTCGCACGCCGGTAATACTCATGCCAGTAGCCTCCACCATCTCGTCACGGGACTTTTGAGCTGCCAGCATTGCTTTAACGATACCAATTCTTTCCTCTTTTCGTTCTTTTCGTAATTCAGGAATGAGCGTTTTCAGCCAATGCACCGACACTCCCGTTTGTCTGGCTATTTCTTCGTGGACTGTTCTTTTGTCAAGCAAAGCTAAGACCTTTTTTTTAATTTCTGGATCGTTTACCTCCCAAAATGCGCCTGGGTCTCCTTTGGGCAACTTGTCAACAGCAGCCATAATACGTTCTGGCGTTACCCCCAGAACTGCTGGTTGCTCAATAACCGTAAAATCATTCTCCCCCTTAACCAATGTCAGTCTTCCACTCGGAGCTAAAGGAGCCTCACAGTTAGGGCAAATCATATCTCCCACTAACGTAGCCGTAGTTTCGGCAACCTCTTTATCCCGGCCATCGCTTCCGTCACCAAACGCACACCAACCCCAGGATCTCCAGGGCTCCAGTAGGCGAACCATTGACCCGTTTGGCTGCACATCAGGATTAAACGCCTCGGTTGTTTCATGGAAACAATTACAGCAATTTGGACATTGTATTTTTTTACTCATAGATTAATTCCCGTTTCATTAGAAAACAAACTTATCTTGGTAAACTCTAGCATACCAAGTATCTGATTCAGTCTGGACCTTCCAGATCTGTAAAACTGTATCATCCCATCTTCATTCTTGGCCCCAATGCTTGCTATAACACAGACATCCTCAAGGGTTCCATTTAGTGCATGCTCACGAATTTCTGCAAACATTTCTTCTAAATCATTAAATTCAGGTCTATGGATAAATCCTAGATTTGAGTGTTTCTTTTTGGGTTTAGTTTTCATATTAACATTTTCACCCCTTAAACCTATTCAAAAACTCGCTTGTCCTCTCCAAAACCTTCTTTTCCTCTGAGGTTGGCTCCTCTTCTCCTGGGAACTCCGGCAACCCGTCAACATTCGGGATAGTAAAAACGTCTCCTTTTGGTGATTGTGGTAGAAATGAATCTCCCGGCGCTGCTCTACCCTTGAAAATCAGATAGCCACCCACAAGAACTCCACCGAGCACTAGGACGGCTCCAGCTACAATGAGGATTAGGTGAATTAAAAATTCAGGCATATTCAATCTCCCACCACAAAGATATTTTTTCCAATTTCCTGCATCCACATTGACCGTGACAATAGAGTATGCACTAGGCCACCGACAGCCAAAACCGAGGGGTCATCCCGTTTAAATTCGATTAATCTATTTTGAATAATATCGCAGCCACCAAAATATAGTCTCTTGGCCAGGATCGCCGACCGGATAGACCTGACATAATTATCGAAAATCAAAGGGGTATCAAAATCATCCGGTGGAGTTACCAGGATTGCTGCTCGTTCGCCCCCCTGTCTCATCAGTAATTCATTTCTGAGGTTTCTGACCGTTTCAAATCGTTCGTCGTCTCCATACCAGACCGTCAATAATTGCGGCTGAGTTCCAAATCCACATTCTTGGCGTAATTCAAGGCATTTCGTAAGCAGTCGCGGTACATCCTTTGATTCATACTCTCCCAATAATTGAAATAAAGCCTCACTTGTTTTGTAATCCTCAGCCTCCTTTTCCGGTTTCACAATGCCAACAATAGCGATATATCCAGGTAACCCATCATCTCGGTTCGTGATCTCCGACGGCCAGCCAACACAACCATAGAGATTGTAAAAAAGCTGGCCTGTTTCTATGTGTTGGAAATAATACGGTTTTTCTACTAATGGCTGGCCGGTGACTTTTGCTTCATCCCGGCGAGCCATTGCCAACTCAGTGGCGTAGGGTTCAAAAATAAATTTGATTTTAGAAGTCATCTGGTAAATGTTTCCATGACAATATGTCGCCGTCCTTTACTGTGATTTCAGGATATAGCCACACTATCCACGTTGGCACTTCTTCATCGAGATCTGCTTGGAACCTTATTCCGGTGCTGATATAAATGTCTCCTTGAGTACCACCCAAACCAGGAATCTCTTCATCAGGCACGTCAGGTATTTTAACTTTTACCAATACTCTTTCACCAAAATCTGGGAACATTCTCTTAGTTGCTTGCATCTCAATATCGCCGCTGTTTCGTTCGTGCTGGATAATCCAAAAATTCACAATCATCAAAAAAATTACTTTGTCTGATTACGCCACCCAACCCGTAGCGTATGGCATCAATACAATGATTGTGCTTATCCTCAATCAACGGGAGGATATCATCAGTTTGTCTATCAACTTTGTAGGAATACAGCCTAAATTCCTCGGCTGTGTGTTTGCAGCGTTCATGGATAATGATTTTCTCGAATCCTTTTAGGACTGCAATACCATCTTCAACACACCCTTTCCATTTTTCTGCTCCTTCAACATTGAATCCCCGTCGTCTCATATGCGAATTGGTTTCCGGCCTGGCTGAGTCAGCCTTAATGGGCCAATCCTCGGCCCCCGGGACTGTCATAAACATCTCTGGCAGATTATCTAGCTCAATACCTATTCCATACGCCTCATGGTCAACGTAGAGACACTTGTCGTCAATCCAACAACGAACCAGTGCCGTAGGATCTTGCGAAAATCCCCAATCTGCTCCGTAGTAGAGTCTCGTCCCTTCAGGGGGTTCGACAAATGTACTGATTTCATATCTTCCTCGAAAAATAGCAGCCTCACTAATTTGTCTGCACTCCCCACCCCAAACATGGTCGTAAGCTTCCGGGTCTATTCGTAGCATATAACGCCGTTCCAAATCCAGCACATCGGTGAAATAGGGATTATCTTCCCAGCCAACCTTTACTCTCAACAGTTGCGGTGGCGTGTTTTCGATAAAGCGTCGATAGGTGGGATCTGTTTCTTCATCGGGATTAAATGAGATCCAGATTTCCGAATTATCTTTACGAATTGTAGGGATTAGAATTTTCCAACTGTTTTCTGAAATGGCCTGGGCCTCTTCGACCCAACAAATATCAATTCCTTCCGTGGATTTTATTTCTTGAATTGATCGCTGCAAGCCCTTAAAAATAAAAAGAGAACCGGAACTTGACCTTATTTCTGCCCTCGTAACGTCAAACCATTCTGATAGTCCTAATGCCTCAATCCGATCAGACAACAACCTATGGACAGAATCAGCAATAGATGACTGAAATTCTCTGGTGCATAGTATCCGTAACGGCTCCATGTGAGCTTTGACGATTAACGCGCTTGCGAAACTATAGGATTTGGCACCACCTCGGCCCCCATGGAAAACTTTATAGCGATGTGGTTCAAATAGTGGCTGAAATTTCGCAGGCAGACCAATCTTTTTACACAGTCCGGCTGGATCATTTTGGTATTGGGCATAATTAGATTGGTGTTGAATAACTTGAATTGCTGATGGAGCTAATTTGGGGGCCAAAATAGCGGCAAATAGGTTGGGGTTAAATTCTGGAGCAATTAATTCGCTGGTTTGATTCATTTTTTCTCCGGTAATGCTTTTTGGAGTGCAGCTTTTACGGCTATTGCGTAGTGATTCGGTAATGCTCCCAGAATCGAATTGAGCAGCGCTTCATCAATTTCATGAATTACCTGAACTTTCTGCATGTGTCTCCACCGTTCGGCGTCACGGTTTGTAGTCCAGTAAATTCCAGATACAGGATTTGGGGGGATATATTTCGTAATTTTTTTTGTGATAATGTAGTAATTAGTTGGAATCCTTTTCAATAATTCCGTTATTTTCCTGTCATTCCCATTCCCATTAGCCAACTTCACTAGTTCAGTAGCGAGCTTTTGGGTGGCCAGTTCCCGAGTAACCTCTGTAAATCGCTGGCCTATAGCACTTTTTTTTAAGGCTTTCTCTACTTTTTTAGTATCGTACTCGTCTTTTCCGTCCTGAACTGCCGCCTTAAATTCAGGGTAATCTTTTTGCCAAAAATTAATGGTTTTACGATTGACACCAAAAAGTTTTGCTAATTTTGCATCTGTGTATCCATCATCTCGGCAAACTATCTTAGCCTGGTCTGCAAATTTTTCATCATATTTAGCCCACTTTGGAATTTTGAACTTAGGCATTTATGACCCAATTTGTTCCATCTGCCGCTGGGCATTCACGTTGATAGTCGGTTTCTTCTTTTTCTTTTTGCCTAACTTTTCTCGTGCTTCCGCCCCTACCGGTCGTTCTATCGGTGCCAGCGATGTTTCGCCGGTAACCCGATTTGTGAATGCTCCAGTGACTGTATCGTATGTTCCTGATGGTGTTCTGATTCGTCCCATGTTGCTATCTCCTTATATTTTGGTTGACCCGAGGCCTTACCGAAGGGGAGAAGCAAGGCCCCGGGAAAGAAAGGAGGAAAGGTATGATAACTTAACGATAAAATAAAAAATTAATTTGTCAAGAAGTTATTAGTTTTTTTTAACACGTTCCTACTAATTTAACTTCAGGTGTTACAATCCTCGGTTCCTCGCCATTTAGCCGTTTTTTCAGTAATTCCATAATCTCCGGTGCAAAAAACTTTACGCCACAATTCAAACAAACTATCTGTGGCAATTCTGGCTGTGGGAGTTTGTTACTGGCAATTACAACAACCTGGATAGAGTTAATTATTTTATCGCCTTGCCTGATTTTTGTTTTGCACACAGGGCATGAAGCGAGCACTTTTTCTGGTTTTTCGTTTTCATCGGTCATAAATAACCTCCTTCCTTGCCATAGTTTAGGTGATTTTTGGGGGCATGTTTCCTGCTGTCCGTATAGTGGTTCGTGAAATATAATACCCCCTTATACTTTCCTGCTTTTAATATGGGATAACAACTAGCCATTAATCTACGAGGAGAATTAGAGTCGGCAATAACCATATCAATTTCATCCAGCATGTCGGTGTAGTTATCCGCCTCAACCGTGATAACGTCCTGCGATCCCAGATTACTATTTCTCATAAATAACCTCCCATTGTTTCTTTTTCCACCTAATCATTCTCCATTCAAACCACGGAAATTGAGCAGCGGCGACTTTGAATTTGACGGCTGCATCGTCTCTCAGAAAACCCTTTATTTCGACAACCATAAAAAAACCGCGATAAACCACAAAGAAATCAGGGGTATAAAATGTATTGTCAGCCAACTTAAATTTAACCCCTTCAAATTTATAATCTTTGATATATCCAGCCTGTTTTGCAAGATCCAATTCCTGTGCATAGCGAGCTTCTGTTTTATTCATACCTTTTGTTTCTTTTGATAATGGTTTCATATTCTATCACCTTAATCTCAACTGGCATCCTCAACCACACAGGCCCAGCCGGTGAGAGTAGCCATATCAAGGGCTAATATGTTCATACAGTCTCCTGTCCTCTTAACCAGTCAATCAACCCGTCCGCTTACAGCGGCGGGTTATTTCCGCGTTATGTACCAAATAATAATTTGATGATAGGAATTATTGAAACACCCAATACGAAACCAATCCCGAAAATTGGAAACCAAAGATGAATAAAACATTCCCAACAATTGCAGGTATATTCGGAATCGCAACAACAATCTCTTTTAATTTGCATTATACTAACCTCGCTTTATTATTTGCTGCCATTGCTATAATATCTTTCTCGGTAGCTCTGTTCGTATATTTCAATAACAGAAAGAACCCTAAAACAGATAAGATAAACATAAAAGATTTCACCTTCATTGATCCACCCGGTTATTACACACATGCGAAATATCCGAATCAAAAGATATGCCCGATTTGCTTAGTGAAAGACAAGTTAATTTCTCCGGTATCAGAAGTTGATAAAAACGCTTGGTATTGTACTGTATGCAAGCAACCATTGTCCGGAACCAAAGGTGAAGTCTTCACGGTAGATTACTGAAACATATAAATGGAGAATTACTATGTCATATCAGTTGCTTTTAGTAGTCGAAAGACCCGATTTAAGCCACCCCGAACTTTTAAAGAAATGGGATGATTGCATAAAAAATATAAAAATGACCTCCAACCAATATACAAACCTGTCAGCACTAAGTGAAAATGTTCTACTGCTGACAATAGATAGCTCACTGTCCAGCGTAAGGGATGCGTTGTCCCATCTGGACGGATTGGATTATAAGTATGCACTTTTCGATACAGAAATCCAGTGGCACGAAGTATCAAAGGATAATTAAGTTTAACGTTCTTAGAGAGGTTGAATTTTTCAAACGGCATACCGATTTATCCTTTCCTCATAACCAGGAAATCCAGCGGATAAAGAACCGCTGATTTCCGCGTTATCTATAGTCTTTTTGAATATTGATTCTAAGGGTTTCGATTTTCACCGGATTTGCAATTACTGACGCTTTTTCAAGGGTTTGCAAAATGTAGAAAATCCTGCCTTCTTTCAGCACCAATCGTTTCGCCTCCTGGCGGGCCTCATCCAGGTTAAAATGTTTTTTCCTACCGTCTATGTCGCTAATTACCACAAAAAAATCATCCCCATTTATGGTTTTACCGTTTTTGTCTATTTCGATTATATCCATGATTTACCTCCTCTTTTTTAGCGCAACCCCCGGAGGTTTCCCGCCCTCCGGGGGTCACTTCCCCCGTCCTCATTCGGGGGCATGTTATTCTGGAAATTCTCTTATTTTTAATACATTTGGTTCAGGGATTTCTTCTCCATCTTTTTCAAATACTTCCAGAAAAAGCTTTTTGGCTTTAGATAACTCCCTGACGGCATCCTCCGGCGTATCGCCAAAAGCACTCAAACCCTTCAACTCAGGCACTACTGCAATAAAGGCTTGATCGTCCTCGCTCCACTGGACAAGCACAGAATGCTTAGACATTAGCCTTCCTCCTTAAAATTTGCATCATATAACGTTAAAACAACGACAATTGTTTATCCCTGATCGCTGCATTCTTGCGAATCGGCACCGTGTTTAGTGTCGTTTTCCCGGAAATATCGAAAATGAGATCCCTCTCTTTGTCGTAGCCCAGTTCACACTTTATTGTGAAGGTGGCTTTTCCTCCAGTCACGCTAACATTGTCTGCAATTTTGGAAGACAAATCCAGAACAAGTGGCCGGAATTCTTTTAAAATATCGTCAACTACCGGGTGTTGTTTCATTGTATTCACCGCATCCTTGAGTTCTTTGTCCGTGAACCCCACCGTTTTACCATTATATTCTAGTGACATTTTGTTCTCTGGCACGCTCTGTAAGGTCTCTGTGCTGTCAGCCCACCGTTTCATAGCTTCTTTGTTCATAATTAGCCTCCTTTTTTTAGGTGTTACATTGTAACA
>Ga0180007_10003276_pt1 | contig 18198 bp, 14 predicted proteins | sample MM_PC_MetaG_FD_121122 | JGI IMG/M metagenome (GOLD analysis project Ga0180007, IMG submission 121122) | Groundwater microbial communities from the Aspo Hard Rock Laboratory (HRL) deep subsurface site, Sweden - MM_PC_MetaG | ecosystem: Environmental > Aquatic > Deep subsurface > Groundwater... | reverse complement strand
TGTGACGGGCAAAGAATACATTTGCCCCGATAAATCCTACCTTATCATGGGAAATCACCAAAGCCTTTTTGACATTTTCGTTGTTCCGGCTGCCATTCCCATTTGCTTTGTCGGAGTGGAGGCTGCCTATCATTTTTCCATACCTGTGTGGGGATATCTGATTCGCAGATGGGGATGCATCCCCATAGAGAGAAACAACCTGAAAAAAGCTGTCTCAAGCCTTGAAACAGCAAAAAAGACACTCTTGTCTGGTATGAACATTGGTATACTGCCCGAAGGCCACAGGACCCGGACAGGGAAAATCGGACCGTTTAAAAAAGGACCTTTTTATCTGGCGAAAGGTGCCCACGCAGATATTCTGCCGTTTGGCATACATGGTCTGTTTGATTACAATCAAACCGGCAGCATGATTCTGACTCCGGGAACAGTCACCCTAAGAATAGGCGAACCAATACCCTATGAAACCTTTAAAGATTTAACCATAGAGCAATTAAGAAAAATAACCTTTGACAGGATCTGCAGTTTAAGCCATGGGTCTTAGGGTCCAAATAAAATCCGGGCAGTTAAAAATGATATTTTTAACTGCCCGGGTATGCTTTATTGAAGCTGTTTAAGACGCTTCGTCTGTTCTATTCTTTTTCCTCATTGACACGATCAATGATTTTTTTTGCAAGATCTGCAGGAACTTCGTCATACTGCTCAAATTCCATGGTAAAGGTACCTCTTCCACCTGTCATGGAACTTAAATCCGGAGCATAACGCAGTATTTCAGCCATGGGAACCAGGGCATTGATGATCTGTTTGTCATCTTCTGAATCCATCCCGAGAACCCTGCCACGGCGTGAATTTAAGTCTCCCATAATATCGCCCGTGCTCTCATCCGGAACTTTTACACCAATCTTCATTACCGGTTCAAGCAGTACTGCTTTTGCATCTGCTGCTGCTTTTTTAAAGGCTATACTTCCCGCCATTTTAAATGCCATTTCCGAGGAGTCAACTGAATGATAAGATCCAAAATCAACGGTTACCCTGAAATCCACACAGGGAAATCCTGCCAGAATACCGATCTTGGATGCCTCCCTGACCCCTGCCTCAACAGCCGGAATATAGTTTTTAGGGATTACTCCGCCGACAATTTTATCTACAAATTCAAATCCTGAACCTTTGGGAAGGGGTTCAAGAACGATCCAGCAGTCACCATACTGACCATGCCCGCCAGATTGCTTTTTATGTTTACCCTGAACACGGATTTTTTTCTTAAAGGTTTCCCGATATGCCACCTTGGGTGTCTCAATGTCCATTCCCACGTTAAATTTTCTTAAGATTTTCTCAGCAGTCACCTCAATGTGAACCAATCCTCTGCCAGAGAGAATAGTTTGTCTGGTTTCATCATTCCGATGAAGACTGAGTCCTGTATCTTCTTCAAGAATTTTTCTGATGGCTTCATGAATTTTATCTTCATCATTTTTTGCTTTGGGTGAAATGGCAAAGGAAATGACAGCCGGCATGGGCTTGGGTGCCGGAATCTGGATGTCTTTTCCACCGGTCAGTGTATCACCTGTTAGCGTGCTTTTGAGTTTTGCCACGGCAACAATAGAACCGGGGAGGGCAGATATAATGGTTTTCTGCTCTTTACCGGCAATCTCCAGAAGCTGTGAAAATCTTTCTTTTGTATCTTTTGTTGTATTAACAACATTGCCTTCTTTTCCAAGGGTACCTGAAATTACTCTAAACAAGGAAAGTCTGCCTGCATATGGATCAACAATGGTATTGAAAACCAGTCCGCAGAATTCTGCATCAGGATCAGGAGAGATAATAACATCTTCACCATTGGTATCTTTTGCGATCCAGTCACCCCGATCAATGGGAGATGGCATATAATCATTGATAATATCAGAAACCGTATCAATACCGATCATTTTTGTGGCAGAACAACAAATGGCAGGATAAAACTGAGCATCCAGAATACCCTGTCTGAATGTTGCCTTAAGTTCATCTTCACTGATTTTTTCTCCTTCTAAATATTTTTCAAGAAGCTCATCATCGAGTTCAGCCACATTTTCGATAAATTCTTCCTTTGCCATTTCAATGTCTTCCAACATATCAGAAGGAATGTCTATTTTGCTTGATTTTCCATTATCATCAAATTCAAAGGCCATGCCTGAAATAATGTTTACAAAACCTTTAAAATTGTTTTCAGACCCAATTGGGTAACAAATGGGCAGCACCTTTTTTTTAAGAGCTGATTTGCAGGCCTCAATACAGGTTAAAAAATCCGCTCGTTCACGATCCAGCTTATTGACAATGACAAACCCGGGCAGATTATATGCCAATGCACTGGCTGCAGCTTCTTCAGTCATGGCCGAAGGACCTCCGACACCATCAATGACAAATGCCATGCAGTCTGCAACGGGAAAGCATGTTTTAGCAGCAGAAAAAAAGTTCTGATCCCCAGGAGTATCCAACAACGTAATCGAATGTTTATTATGTGTATACTTAATAAAAGAGGTATTAATACTCTGCTGTTTTCTGGTTTCTTCGGGCTGGAAGTCCATGACGGTATTTCCTTCTTCCACCTTTCCAAGACGACTGGTAACGCCGGCTTTAAATAGCATAGCCTCAGCAAGAGTTGTCTTGCCCGCACCTCCATGGCCAGCCAGAGCCACATTTCTCATGGTTTTAATGTCTTCGCTCATTACTGCTCCTTATAAACAATTAATAAAAAGTTACATTTAAATAATCGAATTTAAATAAAATTAATAGTGTTAATTTAAATTTTCTTTAAAATTTAAGGATATAATATATTCTTTATTTCCTTTAGGACCTGAAATAGGGGAGGGGATAATATGATTTACTATGTACCCCCGCTCTTTAAAAAACAGTTTCAAGTCTTTAATAACGGAATTTCTAACTTCAGGATCCTTTACAACACCTCCCTTGCCAACATTTTGTTTTCCGGCTTCAAATTGAGGTTTGATTAACGCCAGAACCATTGTATGATCTCTCATAAATTTTTCTGCAGCTGGTATAACGACCTTAAGTGAAATAAAAGACGTATCTGCGACAACAATATCCATTTTTTCATTAATCTTTTCATATGGCAATTGTCGAATATTGGTCCTTTCGATAACAATTACCCGCAAATCCTGCCGTAATGTCCAGTCAAACTGCCCATATCCGACGTCAACGGCATATACTTTTGCAGCCCCATATTGAAGCAGACAATCTGTAAACCCACCCGTTGATGCACCAATATCAAGACATGTCATCCCTTTGACTGATACTGGGATACCTTTTAAAGCCGCCTCAAGCTTGAGTCCGCCTCGACTCACAAACGGATTGTCATCCTGTCGTACAATGACTGATGAATCTTCTGAGATCAGGGTTCCTGCCTTGTCCACAGGACAATCGTTCACCAGTACCTTTCCTGCCATGATGAGTGCTTTTGCCCTGTGCCGGGATTTTACCAACCCCCTATCAACAACTAAGATATCAAGACGGGTTTTATTTTTTATCCCTTTATTCAGTTCTTTCGCCATGTAATTCCATCGCTGCCAATACAATTGCATTGCTGTCTATTTCATAATCTTTCCTTAAAATATCCTGGGCACCATGTTCAACAAATATATTTTTAATGCCAATTCTTTTCAGGGAAAATCCAGTTATACCTTTATCTGAGAACATTTCCAGAACGGCGGACCCAAATCCTCCATCAAGAACGTGCTCTTCAACAATGATAATATTTTTAATTTTTCTTGCATACGCAACCATCAGGTTCGAATCCAGGGGTTTTACAAATCTTGCATTAATGATTGTTGAAAAAATACCCAGTTCATTCAAACGTGTATTTGCCTTAATGGCTTCAGGAACACTGTTTCCGATGGCAATAATTAAGAGGTCATCGCCGTCTGTTATCACTTGTGCTTTCCCAATACCCAACGGTTCCGGGTTTTCTTCAATTTGAACCCCGACTCCCGTGCCCCTGGGATATCTGATTGCAATGGGTCCATCATGGTCAATGGCTGTCACCATCATTCTGACCAATTCATTTTCATCCATAGGTGCCATAATTGTCATATTTGGCATACACCGAAGATAAGCAAAATCAAAAAGTCCATGGTGGGTGGGTCCGTCTTCGCCGACAATACCACCCCGGTCGATGGCAAAAACAACGGGATGGGAATCAATACAGACATCGTGGAGTATCTGATCAAAGGCCCTTTGCAGAAATGTTGAATAAATAGCAATAACCGGTTTAAAGCCTTTGGATGCAAGTCCGGCCGAAAAGGTCACTGCATGTTGTTCTGCAATACCAACATCAAAGAATCTGTCTGGATATTGTTTGGAAAACTCGATTAATCCGGTTCCCTCTGGCATGGCAGCTGTTACTGCAATAATTTTTTCATTGGTTTTGGCAAGTTTGACCATTTGAGCCCCAAATACCTGGGTATAGGTTGGAATTCCATTTGGTTTTGTGGTGCTCTTTCCTGTATCAACGGCAAATGATCCCACTCCATGAAAATAGATTGGATTTTTTTCTGCAGGCTCATATCCCTTTCCTTTTTTGGTTGTAACATGCAGAAGGATCGGATCTTTTGGATTTTTAATATTTTTTAAAATATCAATCAAATGATCTAAATTATGTCCGTCTATAGGTCCGAAATAATCAAAATTAAAGGCTTCAAACAGCATACCCGGGGTTACAAATGTTTTAAATGACTCTTCAGATCGTTTGGCAATATTATAAATATCATCACCGATTTTAGGCAGCGATTTTAAGAATGAACCAAACTGATTCCTCATGGACTGAAGTGATTTGGCCGAAAGGGTCCGGCTTAGAAAAGAGGATAGGGCGCCCACATTGGCCGATATGGACATATCATTATCATTTAAGATAACAATAAGATTTTGTTTTAAATCCCCGGTCTGGTTCAATCCTTCATAGGCAAGTCCTGCAGTCAGGGAACCGTCTCCAATAACGGAAATCACATCAGACTTGTCCTTGTTTAAATATTTGGCATAACAGATCCCAAGGCCGGCTGAAATAGAGGTCGAGGAATGTCCCACAGTAAACCCGTCATAAGGGCTCTCTTTGATTTTAGAGAACCCTGATATGCCTTTATACTGTCGAAGGGTATCAAAAGTCTCATTTCTTTTGGTTATTAACTTATGGGCATAAGACTGATGTCCGACATCCCAAATTAATGTATCCGTTGGTAGATCAAAAACGTAGTGGATGGCGATGGTCAGTTCTACTGCACCCAGACTTGAAGCAAGATGTCCACCGTTTTTAGATACAACATCAACAATTCTTTCACGAATTTGTCTGGCTAAAAGCGACAGTTCTTTCCGTGACAGCTCTTTTATATTTCTTGATGCGTTTATTTGTTCAAGAAGGTTCAATATGTATCAACCTTTTTAAGTTAATGGTCTCTGTTAATAATATAGTTGGCAATCGCTCTTAACGGCGTTGCGTTTTCATCAAATTCCCAAATTGCTTCAATGGCGTTTTCTATAAGGGTTTTAGCATATTTTTTTGAAGCATCAAGGCCTATAATTGCAGGAAAGGTCATTTTTTCATTTAATGTATCAGATCCAGTCGCTTTTCCCATCTTTTTTGGATCACCTTCAATATTTAAAATATCGTCGGCAACTTGAAACGCCAGGCCAATTTTATCAGCGTATACAATCAGCTTTCCAATGGTGCTTAAATCAGATCCGACACTTAAAGCACCCGCCTCAACACTTGCAGTGATCAGCTTGCCGGTTTTAAGTGCATGTATTGTTTTAAGATGGCTCAATTGGTTATCTTGTTCGGGTTGAAAAGACTGCATATCCATTATTTGTCCTTCAACCATTCCCTGAATACCGGCTGCCTGTGAAATCCTGGCTATTAATTGAATTCGTGTTTCAGGATCAGGATATACGTCAAAAACCTGTTCCGGGTTAGAAAGGATATTAAATGCATTTGTCAATAAGGCATCTCCTGCAAGAATGGCTGTTGCCTCGGAAAACTGTTTGTGACAGGTTGGCAATCCGCGTCTTAAATCGTCATCGTCCATAGCAGGCAAATCATCATGGATCAAGGAATAGGTATGGATCATCTCAATTGCACAGCAGGCGGGCAGGGCAATCAAGAACTCTTTTCCACATGCCTGGGCAGCGGCAATTGACAAAATGGGCCGCAATCTTTTCCCTGGTGCCAAAAGAGAATGTTCCATGGCCATGATCAATTCAAGCCGTTGATCATACTGTTGAAGAATAAGTTTCAGATACTGGTTAACAAGGGCTTGTTTTTGAATTAAATATTGCTGTAAATTAAAATTCATATCATTCATCTTTAAACGGTTCTTTTGTAACTCTCCCATCCTCTTGCTGTGTAATCAAGGATATTTTTTTTTCAGTTTTATCCAAAAGGTCAAGGCAATATTTAGATTGTTTCATGCCCAATTCATATTTTTTAACGGCATCCTCAAGACAAAGCTCTCCTGACTCCATTTGCCGGACTATCTCTTCAAGTTCTTTTAAAGCGGTTTCAAATGTTTTTTGTTTAACCATTTATTTTTTCCACCCGTGTTATCAAACTTCCTTTTGAAAAAAGAATCTCTATTTGATCATTTATTTTGACATCTGTTGAATTTTTAATCAGTCGTTTATCTGAAACAAATCTTGACATGCTATACCCTCTTTTTAAAACTGCTTCAGGATTCATCGTCTGCAACTTTGAATCAAGGTTTAGGTGAACCGCCTGTAATTGATGAAGTTTATTTTTAAATACGTGTGTTAAAGATTCAGTAAGGGATTTTACATGTTGGCGCGCATCGAAAATTTTTTTTTCAGGTCTTCTTGTGTATAAAACTTCAGATAACCATAAACATTTTTCTTTGTGATGATGGAGATGCTGTGACATCAAATTGTTAAGCCGTGTTTCAAAATCATCAAGTTTCAATCTAAGATCATAAACGCTGGTTTTGGGACTTTTTAATCTTGCAGTTAAATCAAAAACACTCTGGTAAATGGTTTGCAGTTTCTTCTTTAAAGCGGTATCAATCCGATCCACCACCTCTGAAATTCTATCCATCAACATTCGTTTATCCGGCAGTGCAAGCTCAGCAGCGGCTGATGGTGTAGGCGCTCTCAGATCGGCAACAAAATCGGCTATCGTAAAATCGGTCTCATGTCCAATACCCGTGATAATCGGAATAAGGGAGTTAAAGATCGCGTTTGCCACATTCTCAGAATTGAAAGGGGCAAGATCTTCCAGAGAACCGCCGCCCCGGGCAAGAATGATTAAGTCGGATTTGTACAGATGATTGATAAGGCTTATGGCATTACAAATTTCATTTACAGATTCATTCCCCTGGACTTTAACCGGAAATATTTCAAGGCAGCAATTTGGAAATCGTCGCTGGGCAATATTAATGATATCTTGAACAGCAGCACCTGTCCCTGATGTAACCACACTTATTTTAAACGGTAAAAAAGGGATTGGTCGTTTATGCTTATCATCAAAAAAGCCTTTATCCATTAATTTTTTTTTCAGCTGTTCAAAGGCAATCTGCATGGAACCGGCACCTTCCGGTTCCAGATGTTCAAAAATAATCTGATATGATCCTCTTGGTTCGTATAATGACAACCGCCCCAGGCCGATAATTTTTATACCGTTTGTAAGCTCAAATTTTAAATTCCGTTTTTGATTTTTGAACATCACAGCGCTGACAACAGCCTGTTGATCCTTTAATGTAAAATAGGAATGACCAGAAGACGGAACTGCATAGTTGGAAATTTCACCTGTCACCCAGATAAACGGATAGGTATCTTCTAAAAGAGTTTTGATTTCTCTTGTTAATTTCGAAACCGTGTAAATTTGTCTGATACTATTTTCTGTCATTATTATCCATTACATCCGCCATCCGTGCAAAGACTATAAATATAAAGCAAAGGCAGTATTTTAACAATAAATTTTTTTAAGTGTAGCAAGTACCATTTAGTGAATACTTGTATCTGCTTTGAATCCGAGTTTTTTCATAAGGTCTGATAATATATATTATGTAAACTTTTTAATGCATGGGTCAAAACAGCCGAGTATCAGCACATAACCAAATTGTAATCTTGTAATTTCCCCCTTCCGTGTTATATTACACTCGAAAAATTAACTTTTTTGGAGGAAATATAAAATGGAATCTGCTTCATCTTTTTCACAAAATGCCGTCCTTGTAAAAACAAATTCATTTATCCGAAGCGTTTACAACTGGATGGCGATTGCCTTATCTCTTACCGGCCTGACTGCTTATTATGTCTCGCACAATGAGACGATGCGCCAACTCATATACGGAACTCCCGGTGTGATAATGGTATTGATCTTTGCAACACTTGGGTTTGTGTTTTTTTTAAGTGCACGAATTCAAAAACTTAAAGCAACGACAGCAACGGCGTTGTTTACCATTTATTCGATCTTAAACGGCGTTACCCTGTCCTATATTTTTTTGGCTTATACATCCACATCCATTGTATCCACATTTATGATCTGTTCTGTAACATTTCTTTGCTGCAGTGTTTATGGAATGGTAACCAAAAAAGATCTGACCTCCCTTGGCGGCTTCATGTTCATGGGTCTTATTGGAATTGTGATTGCATCTGTTGTAAATATTTTTCTACAAAGCTCAGGTATGCAGATGATCATTTCTTACGTGGGTGTTGTTGTATTTATTGGGCTTACTGCCTATGATACCCAAAAACTGAAAACCATGGCCGTTACACTTCCCAATAACGCAACCGGTGCAATGGTTCGAAAAGGTGCTTTAATGGGTGCTTTGACCCTGTATCTTGATTTTATCAATCTGTTCATTATGATGCTTCATATTTTTGGGGGCCGAAGAGATTAGACTCAGAACTGTTTTTTGGACGCAGATTGACGCAGATAGTCTCAAGGTTAGTAATTCTGAAAATCTGCGCTAATCTGCGTCCTCTTAATTAATCCTTTGGCACTTAGGGCCCACTCAAAAATAACTTTACATTTTGGAAGCCGATTCATGCTGTCCGGTTGCGTTGTAAAAACACGACATATGCTTGATATGCCTTAGTTTTTACGCCTCCTTGCCGGACAGGCGACTCAACTCCCAAAATTGGTAATTAATTTTTGAGTGAACCCTTAGGATTTAAAATACAATTAGCAGTGTCGCAAATCAGACTGCAATATTTTTCAATCAATGTCTGGTCCGGACCTTCAACCATTACGCGAAGCAAGGGTTGGGTTCCTGAATAGCGAATCAAAACCCTTCCCTTACTTCCCAAAACCCCTTCGACTTCTTTGATTGTATTTACAAATGTCTTGTTTTCCATCAAATCAGGACATGAAACCGGCAATTGAACATTCTTCAGCACCTGGGGATAGACTCGCATGACTGAAGCAAGTTTGGATAAGGATTCATTTGTTTCCATCATCACCTCCAGCAATTTTAACGCTGAAAGCATGCCGTCCCCTGTTGTATGTAAATCCAGGAATATGATATGACCGGAATCCTCCCCACCAATAACAGCGCCTGATTTCTTCATTTGATCAAGGACTTTTCGATCTCCAACATCAGATTTGATATGCACAATACCCAGGCCGTCAAGCATCATGCTTAAACCGACGTTGCTCATGATTGTGCTTACAACTGTTTTGTTTTTTAATTTTTTTCTTTCATGTGCAAACTTTGCACATACAGCCACGATTCTGTCTCCGGTCAGCTCATTGCCATTTTCATCTACAACGATCAGCCGGTCGGCATCCCCATCAAAGGCAATTCCAATATCTGCTTTTTCAATAAGAACCTGCCTTTGCAATTCTTTTGTATGTTGTGATCCACACGCCTTGTTAATATTTTTTCCGTCAGGAGAATCAAATATAAATTTTGCGTTAAACAATGCATCATTAAACACCATATGGCTGATCTTTGATGCAGCACCATTTGAACAGTCAATAATTAATTTTAATCGGTGACTGGGTTTCCTTACAGGAAACTTTGAAAGTAAAAAATCTGCGTACATTTTCAAACTATCTGAAATAACAGTAATTTTACCCATTTCTGTCCGTGGAACAAAAGTTGAATTCAGGATATCGTCTTCGATCTTACTCTCCTGTTCATCGGAAAGTTTTTCTCCTTCAGGATTAAAAATTTTAATTCCATTATCCTGATAAGGATTATGGGAAGCAGATATCACAATTCCAGCGCCTATATGTTTAATGGCACAACATAAATACGCTACCCCGGGTGTTGGTATGACACCGGCCAGCAATACATCAATGCCTGTAGAGGCAACACCGGCGGCAAGGGCAGATTCCAGCATATCCCCCGAAATCCGGGTATCCTTACCAATGATGACAGCAGTATGGTTGTTCTCTTTTGTAAAAGATCCAATGGCCTGCCCGGCTTTTAATGCAAGTTCACAAGTTATGGGATATGTGTTTGCAAGTCCTCTGATACCATCTGTTCCAAAAAGTATTCCCATACATCATTCCTGTCAGATTAATAATTTATCAATTATTTTTTGTTCAATATTAAATAACCACTGAACACCCTTTTCACTTTCATCGTTTTCCAGGCTTTGAATAAATTTTATATATTTTTTTTCGGTCCGATCCAATTTTTTTTCAACCATTCGAATAAATTTTTCCCCTGCGTTGTCTAAATTATCTTCTCCAAGGGATGTGCTAAAAATTTTTTCCGACAATTCAAATTTTTCTATTGCTCGTTCGTGAATTAAAATGGCTTCTGTTTTTTTTTCTTTTGTTTTTGACAGAAGGATTTTTTTTGACAGGGTTAATTTCTCACAAAAATTTTTTAACTGATGAATTCTTTCTTTAATACAAAGACTCAGATTATTTTGCATGCCTTTTATCAAGCTTCGGGAAAAATCATCATAACCAAAAAGAGGTCGTACGTTTTTGTACCATGCGTTCAAGGAGATAAGGCCGGCAATATAATAAATATTGTTATTAAAAATATGACTCACATTTTTATAAACATGAAATTGTCTTGAAATAGACATATCCTTGAGACTGCCGCCGAGGATCACCTGATCATCTTTCAACTCATTTCTCCGGATAATGGATCCTGCGGCTGTAATGCAGCCATATCCGATTCTGACAGGGCCCACAAGCCCACCCTGCCCGCCTAAAAAAATCGGTTTAGACTTAAGCATCACACCCTGGTGGACATTTCCCAACATTGAGGGTGTGGCTTTATCCTGGTTTGGTGTATAATTAAAATGGATGAAGGAAGAACCGACCTCGGAATGATCTTTACGGCTTGTTCCCCCTGCCATAAAACAATCGCAAAAATTAATCAGGCTGCCCAGTGTTACAAAAGGGAATAGAATCGTCTGTTTGAGCCCCACAGTATGGGCTGCATTAGATTCTTCTTCACAGATAGTTCCCTCTCTTACATGGGCTCCGGAAGCAAATGAATTGTCACCGGCAAAAACAGCCTCCTTAAAAAACCCACCTTTTAAGTTTGTATTTTCACCCACCAAGGTATTCTCAAGCGTCACTGGTGCTTCATATCCGATTTGAGCGCCCCTCATAATCAGGGTGTTTTCTCCAAGGATTTTAGTTCCTGCATAAATCCTTACATTTTCACCTGAAATCCTGTCTGGATGAATATCTTTGGAAATGTATACGGATTCAGGATTTGGGATTTTTATCCCTTTTTTTATGAGCATGTTAACAATATTTTTTTCCATAATGGTATAAATAATTGTCTAGGGGACAAATTGTCAAGGTATTTTCTCGATCAAGCCTTGACCGGAATATCGGGTTTACGTATGATAGCAAAAGCTTTCCGTATACTTTTATTTCAATGGGAGACGGTAATGTATCATAAAACATGCAGCATTAATCTTCATGAAGCGTATCAAAGTTTAAAATGCCTCTCGAAATCCTTTAAAGAAAAAAATCTGCATTTGAAAAATCTTATTAAAACCAGAAACAGATTTAAAAATTTTTCACTCCAGATGGATAAATTTTCCTATGATTTTTCGAAACAAAGAATGGATAAAACCATTTTAAAATCGCTGTTTGAACTTGCCAAACAGTCTTGCGTCAAAGATACCTTTTCTAAAATGGTTGCCGGCAAGATAGTCAATACAACGGAAAACAGGCCGGCGCTTCACACGGCTACAAGGGATTTTACCCAGGATCATATTTTTTTAAATGATATGGATGTAATTTTTGAGATCAAAAAAGTGAACACCCAAATTAAAGATTTCAGCAAAAAGATCCACAACAAAACCCTTAAAGGGACCACAGAAAAATTTTTTACCGATGCCGTTGTTATTGGCATTGGAGGCTCTTATCTTGGATGTGAGTTTGTTTACACAGCATTAAAGCATAGCATAGAACCCCTTATTCAGCTTCATTTTTTGCCCAACGTGGATATTGATAATTTTGGACAGGTCATAAAAACCATAAATCCTGAAACCTGTCTTTGGATAATTATTTCAAAATCCTATACCACTGTAGAAACCCTGGCCAACCTTAACCAGGCGCTCTTGTTTTTAAAGACACATCATCTTGACCCTGCAGACCACCTTGTTACTGTGACAGCCAAAGGCAGCCCTGGTGATCACGCCTCAGGATCAAGCTTAGATTCTTTTCATATGTTTGATTTTATTGGGGGAAGATACTCTGTGACCTCTGCTGTCGGGGGACTTCCGTTAAGCCTTGCCTTTGGCTTTGATACCTTTCATCGCTTTTTAAAGGGATGTCATACAATGGATCTGCATGCGCTGAATGCCCCTGAAGAGAAGAATATCCCTCTGACCGCGGCTTTAATCGATATTTGGAATTCCAATTTTCTCGATTATCCCGCACTGGCGATTATTCCATATTGCACCGCCCTTTCCGAGCTTTGCCCCCATGTGCAACAATTGTATATGGAAAGTCTTGGCAAAGGGGTCACCATTGACGGCAAAATGACACCCCATAGAACCGGAGTCATCATTTTTGGTGAACCTGGAACAAATGCCCAGCATTCATTTTTCCAACTGGCCCATCAGGGCAGTCCTTTTCCCATTGAATTTATTGGCGTGGCAACCCCTGTTTACAATCAACCCCAGGCTATATCAAAAGGTGTTTTCAATCATCAGGAATTGTGGGCCAATATGATTGCCCAGGCCAACGGCCTGGCAATCGGAAAAAAGAATGATAACAATGCAAAATCTTTTCCAGGCAACAGACCATCTTCCATCATACTCATCAATGACCTGACCCCTGAGAGCATTGGTATGCTCTTGGCATTTTATGAAGCAAGAACTGTATACGAAGGCTTTATATTCGGTTTAAACCCTTTTGACCAATTCGGTGTTGAGCTGGGAAAAGTGCTTGCAACGGATATCAGGGGTCATATCAAAAGAAAAAACGATGATAAAACCTATGATTTTGACTCCATTGATACGGCAACAAAATTTTATCTTGATATCCTGTTTAAAGGATCATTATAAAAATTTATAAATGACGCTTCCCCAGGTCAGTCCTGCCCCAAGACCGGCAAAAAGAACAATATCACCTGATTTACCAATCCGGCCCTGTTCCATTGCCTCATGAAGGGCAAGGGGGATACTTGCTGCCGTTGTATTTCCATATTTTTGAATATTATGGAATATTTTATGGTCATCTAATTTTAAAAATTGTCCAAGTGCCTGATTAATTCTCATATTTGCCTGATGCGGGATAAGCAGATCAATTTCATCAAGAGTGATTTGTGCTTTTTCAAGAGATTCGTTTATTACCTTGGGAAGCATCCTTACCGCTTTTTTAAATATGGCCGGGCCATCCATGACAGGAAAATATCTTGGATCATCAAAGGCGATACCTCTGGGCAGCCGAATCGGAAGTCGTGAGGCAGGAAGCTCAGTCATTAAAGCGGAAGCCAGATTGCCGTCTGCATGAAGCGCAGAAGACAATACCCCAACGTGTTTGTCCGTTTCAACACCTTCAATGCATAAGGCACCTGCCCCATCACCGAATATAACGGTAATATCCCGCCCTCGGGTTGTTTTATCAAGGCCGGATGAATGGACTTCTGCCCCCACCAGAAGGATTTTACTGGCAAGACCGGATTTTATATAGGCATCTGCAGTGGCAAGACCATAAAGGAATCCAGTACACTGCTGGCGGATATCCAGTGCAGGTGTTGAATCCAGTCCAAGCTTTGCCTGGAGCAGACACCCGGATCCTGGAAACATAATATCCGGACTAAGGGTTGCAAATATTATGAAATCAAGATCCTGTGCTTTCCACCCTGCATTTTTCAAAGCGATTTTGGAAGCCTCAAACCCCAGATCTGATGAGCCGGTCACACCCTCTGGATCGATCCAATATCTTTGTTCAATCCCGGTCCTTTTTTTTATCCATTCATCAGACGTGTCTATTATTTTTTCAAGGTCGTGGTTGGTAATGACATTGGGCGGCACAAACATCCCAGTACCTTTTATTATACTTTTCTTCATTGAGCATTCCTTATTCAAGATTTATCATATTGATAAATAGTTAATCCTGCTATACTATGCACCTCTTATAATATTAATTTATGGATTAGGCAAGAACCCGCAATCTATTAACAACAAACATTGAGCTGATATAATTGTTAACACAGGCTACCATTATCATTCTTGGTTCGACTCTGCTCGGTAATCGGCTCTGCATTACCTGTAGAGGAAGCGGCATCATCCGCTATCCTGTTTGGGGTCAGACCTGTGAGGGATAATGCGCAGTAAAATTTTTATTTTTTCCCTTGCATGCTTAAACAAATCTATTATATGGAGTAGTAGAGATAAACACCTTCCTTATTAATTTAAGAGGAATATTAATGACAGGTCACAAAAAGCTCCTGATAGTTGATGACAATAAAGATATCCTATCAACATTTTATGAATTTTTTAATTCCCAAGGCTATGAAGTAAAAACTGCAGAAGATGGGCTGGCTGCCTTGAAATTATTAAAAAGAAAATCCAGCCATTTTGATTGCTTGATCACCGACCTTGTCATGCCGAATATCAGTGGTGTCGGACTCATTTCCATTGTAAAGAAAGATTTTCCAGATCTTCGCGTAATTGCCATGACCGGATATGGAGACCACCCGGGGGCTCTGGCTTCAGAAGCAAAGGCTGATTTTGTTTTTTTTAAACCGGTTGAGCTGTCTAAAATTGAAGATAAAATTTGTGAACTTATTAACCAACCGAAAATTAAACATTAAAATGATAATAAAACTATGACTACTCCTTTAATTGGCGTCAGCAAATCAATCTTAAAGATAAAAGAACTGATCAAACATGTGGCCAATACCTGCTTGAATGTATTGATAACCGGCGAAACAGGTGTGGGCAAGGAAGTTGTTGCTCAAAATCTTTATGCTGAATCTGCCAGGTCTTCGAAAAATTTTGTAAAAATCAATTGTGCGGCATTACCGGAAACCTTGCTTGAAAGCGAGCTATACGGATATGAAAAAGGTGCTTTCACAGGTGCCCATAAAAAACGTCCGGGTAAATTTCAGACAGCTGACAAAGGGGTTCTCTTTCTTGATGAAATCGGAGACATGCCCCTGTCATTACAATCTAAAATGCTTCATGTGCTTCAAAGCGGGGAATTTTCTCCTCTTGGATCTGACCAGGATTTTAAAACCGATGTATGGGTGATTGCAGCAACCAACCACAATCTTGAAGAAAGCATGAAGAAAAAACTGTTTAGAGAGGATCTGTTCTATCGCCTGAATATTATTAAAATTGATATTCCTCCTTTACGAAACAGAAAAGATGACATCCCTTTTCTTATTGAATATTATTTCAACGTCTATAAATCAGAATATCCAGACAACCTGGGAAGCAGACCAGATTCTGAAACCCTTGCAAAATTATGCAATTACCCGTGGCCTGGAAATGTTAGACAACTTCAAAATTGCATTAAAAAACAGATGATTCTAAATTCATGGGAAAAAATTTTTGAAGAGCTGCCCAAAGACGACCTTGAAATCCCCCCCCATATGCTTAAAGAAAACCTGCCAAACGGAGCCCCGATTTATCTAAATCCCGATTCTGCCAATCATCGTACAAGCATTATTTCTGAATTTGTTGACCTGTCTACAAGTTCAGATAAATTATTTGAAGATATTTCCTTAAAGAAAATCAAAAAACTGGCTTCTGACAAGGTGGAAAAAGAAGTCATTACCTTTGTTCTGGAAAAAGTTGGCTGGAACAGATCCCGGGCTTCAAAAATATTAAAAATAAGTTATAAGACACTGCTTTACAAGATGAATGAATTTATGGTTCAACCGCCTGTATAATAATTATGATGACTGGATTATTACCCTTTACTTAAACCCTATATTCTAAAATATAGCTTAGGTGTGTATTGTGTTTAAAATAATTTCAACACCGTTTTTAAACAATAAATCAATATTTAAAAGGAGGTAACATGAAAAAAATCGTTTGTTTAGTGGTTGTGGCCTTTGCCTTTGCTGCACTGTTTTCAACATCTGCCTTTAGTGCAAGAAAAACAATCATTAAAATTGGTATCAATGCGCCAATGACAGGAGACATCCCAAAGGTTGGCGAAGGCACCAAATATGCTGCACTGTTATGGCTTGAAGACATTGAAAAAGCAGGGGGACTTGAAGTCGGTGGTAAAAAATATGTTGTTGAACTGGTTATCGAAGATAATGAATCCAAAGCAGAATCAGCTGTAAAAGCAAACACCAAAATGATCACCCAGGATGATGTTCTTGCCATTGTTGGCCCTCAGTCTTCAAAGCAGGCCATTCCTGCCGGTGAAGTTGCCAATAAATATAAAACCGTTATGATCAGTCCCTGGTCCACCAATCCCAGTACTACCCTTGACAGGCCTTATGTGTTCCGTGGGTGTTTTCTTGATCCTTTCCAGGGACCTGTTGTTGCCAATTTTATTACCGAAGAATTCGGTTTTACAAAAGCGGCAGTTCTTTATGATGTTGCATCTGATTATCCCAAGGGCCTGGCTGAAGTGTTTAAAGAAGCATGGGAAAAAAAACATGGCCCAGGCTCTGTTGTTGCTTATCAAAGCTTTACAACAAAAGACACTGATTTTTCTTCACAATTGACCCAGATTGTCAAATCCGGTGCCCAGGTTCTTTTCACCCCCCAGTATTACAACGAGGTTCCCCTGATCGTACGCCAGGCAAAAGATCTTGGATGGAAAGGCCCCATCGTGGGATCAGACTCCTGGGGATCTGCTGAAACAGTAGAGCTATGCGGCGACGCCTGCTACGGACTGTTCTTTTCAACACACTATGCTGCAGCCGGTGCCAAAGGCGCAACAAAGGCATTTATAGACAGATACAAAGCCAAATACGAATATGTTCCAGATGATGTTGCCGCCCTTACATGGGATGCACTTCATCTTGTCCAGCAGGCCATTCAGGATACGGGCAGCATAACCGGGAAAATTGAAACAGACAGGACTGCTGTCAGAGATTCTTTGGCAAAAATTAAAAACTTTGCCGGTATTACAGGGAATATGACCTTTACTGAAGAAGGCGACCCCATCAAATGCGCTGTTATTGTAAAAATTAATGATAAGGGTGAATTTGAATTTTATAAATCCAGTTGTCCATAACAGGTCAGGTATTGTTTAATTAATATGATGACTGTCATGACTCGTGTGCATGGCAGTCATTATTCCATAGTACAGGAGTTAGTGAATGGACGCTTTGATAGAATCAGTACAATTTATTCTTCAAAACCTGATTAATGCACTCCAGAGAGGAAGCTTTTACGCCTTAATATCAATTGGTTATTCAATGGTTTATGGTGTTTTAATGCTTTTTAACTTTGCCCATGGCGATATTTTTATGGTGGGGACCTATATCGGCTTTGGAATTGCAACACTCTTTCTTGCATTATTTTCCGGGTTTCTACCCGGACCACTTATATTTGTCGCCACCGTTGTCGTTACCATGTTTCTGGCATCCTGGATCGGCGTTTTTGTTGAAGTTGCAGGATACAGGCCTTTAAGATCAGCACCCCGTGCATCAGCTGCCATAACCGGTTTAATGATCGGTATTATTTTTGAGACCGGCATCTTAATCCTGCTGGGTGCCAAAAGATTAAATTTTCCACCATTGATGGAATCGATTGCCTATAATATCGGTGGTGTCTATTTTACCAATGTAAAATTGATGATCA
>Ga0180007_10003275_pt1 | contig 18201 bp, 19 predicted proteins | sample MM_PC_MetaG_FD_121122 | JGI IMG/M metagenome (GOLD analysis project Ga0180007, IMG submission 121122) | Groundwater microbial communities from the Aspo Hard Rock Laboratory (HRL) deep subsurface site, Sweden - MM_PC_MetaG | ecosystem: Environmental > Aquatic > Deep subsurface > Groundwater... | reverse complement strand
TAACAAAAGGCATTAAATGTTGAGATCTAACAATATCAACAATCTCCTGACCAAAAAATTCTCGACTCCCATCATCATATTCAGCAAGATAACCTGGAAAACCATTTGCAGAATCAAATCTATTTATAATAACATGAGAATCTCTGGCAACATTAGGATTGGGTTCATCAGACCCATTTCCCTCAACACAAAGAACTACTTCAAGGCAATTAAAAGCATGAAGTGAAGATGCAAGTCTTCGATCTTGTCCACTAACTCCCAAGTCAGAACGATTCATAAAATAAGCAACACGAGTAAGAGAGTCTGTGCCTTCATATGGTCTAGTCTTATCTTTAACTGGAACTACTTTTTCTCCTTTTCCATAACCATCAAACCTATAAACTGCCCCGCTCATCTCCTCACACCTCCCACCTTAATCTCTTTCTTAACCTGAGAAACATACATTTTAATCAGATTAATAAAATCCTTAAAATCTTCTTTTGCCCTAATATTACTAACATCATCTTTTGTAACAAATAGCCTAGTTCCATTATCATAACTATCCAAACTCTTAAGAAATTTATTTTTTGGTGAGTTAAACAGATTTACAACAACATCTGCATTCTCACTAATTTTTTCATCAGAATTTGTTGATAAAGCAACATTAAATAGCGGACTTTTAGCTAGGTTTAATGCAAAAAACATAGGAAAATTTTTAGACTCATTAATAGCCTCCCTATCAACATAAATCAAAACATTAATATCATTACTCCTTCCAAATAACCTATCCGAAGCTTCCTTAAAAAGTGCAAAGTATCCACTAGTCCATACCTTCACAGTATAGCTTCTATTCAAATCATTTTTATTTTTAATTTTTGTAATCATTTTATTCATGCCTTCCTAGGTAATCTTTACTAGAATTAGTTATATCAGGAATCCTATCCTCAATTGGATTTTGAGGTAATCTCCCATTAGTATGTGCCATTAATTCTTCATCTGTAAACTGAACCAAAGGATAATCTCTGTTTCTAACTCTACCAAAAACATCTTCTAGTTCTGATTCTGTATATCCGTATCCCATTTTCAACTAATTTTATCTAATTTTCTTACTTTTTACATGTAATCAAATTAATTAAAAATCTGTATTGATTTCTTTGTAAAAAAGGAAAGATTTATAAAGAAAAGAACTTTTTATACAAAAAATGAAAGAGAAAACTAAGAAATTACTGTTTGAATACTCGAGAAACTCAAGAATAACTACAAAAGAATTAGGAAAAAAAATAAGAACTAGTCAGCAATCTGCATCTTATCTTAAAAATCAACTAATTTCTAAAAAAATAATTCAATCAACAGCAATTATCGACGCTGTTAAATTAGGTTTCATAAATGTGCTAGTAGGATTTAATTTTATAAAAACAGATTATGAAACAAAAAGAGAATTAATTAATGAACTTAAACAAAAAGAATCAATAATTCAAATTGAAGAAGGAAAAGAAGGAATAGACCTTTTAGTTGAGTATAGTGTCCATAATCTTTCAGCATTCAATAAAATAAACATAGAGATTGTAACAAAATATCAAGAAAAATTAAGGTCCGTTTTTGTACTCCCTATAATTGTAAATCACGAGTATTCACTTAATTATCTATCAAGAAAGTTTGATTCAAACGATTTAGTCTTGTCTGGAGATAGAGTCATAAGAAAACTTTCAGATAATGAATTAAAAGTATTAACAGAAATTTCAAATTATCCTTCTAAATCCCTCATAGACATTTCAGATTCAATAAAACTTCCAGTAAAGACTGTAATAAATTTAAAAAAATCTTTAGAAAAAAAATTTATAATTAAGGGGTATGGTTCAAGTCTAGACCATATCAAACTCCACATCAACAGACAAATAATTTTTTTAAGATTCACACCAGAATCAATGAAAGATATTGATGAATTTCATTTATTTACCCAAAATAACAAAAACATAATTAAATTTACAAAAACAATTGGAGAATACCAAATAATAATCGTAGCAGAGTCCCTAAGGGACTTAGAGGTCATTAAGGATATTAGAGCAAATTTTCCAATTGAAAAATACTTCATCGTAAAACCCGAAAAAATACATAAAAAAAGGTATTTGCCTGAAGGAAACGATTAAATAACAAACATATTTAAACCAAATTAGATTACAACTAGAATAAAGAAGAGGAATAAAAATGGTAAAAATGAGAAAACTACGAAGTAGCTATCTTAAGGGAAGATACATCGAAGAAACCGTAGGTGTCTTAGATTAAGAAAATGAAAATTTACACAATAGGCGGATTTAACGAAGTAGGAAAAAATATGACTGCAGTTGATTTGGGAGAAGATGTAATCCTTTTTGATTGTGGATTTTATCTGCCACCAATAGTAGAACTTGAAGAAGCTGAAAAAGTTTACACAGAAAAAAGACTACGTTCAATAAAAGCCGTTCCAAATGATTTACTTCTAGATAGGTTGGGCCTAAGAAACAAGGTAAGAGCAATAATTCCAAGCCACGCCCATTTAGACCATATAGGAGCAATACCATTTTTAGCTCAGAGATATAATGCAGATATAATCGGAACCCCTTTTACAATTGAGGTTTTAAAGACTCTTCTAAATGACGAAAATATTTTTTTAAAAAACAAATTAAAAGTGGTCCAACCAAATTCTTTTTGCTATGTCCAAGGAAAAAATAAAAAATACAAAGTCGATTTTATAAACATAACCCATTCAACAATTCACACTTCAATGATTGCATTGCACACGCCCCAAGGAGTTGTTCTTTACTCTAATGATTTTAAATTTGACAATTCACCAATATTGGGAAAAAAACCAAATTATGAAAAATTAAAAGAAATAGGAAAAGAAGGCGTAAAAGTAATGATTGTCGATTCTCTTTATTCAGGGGATGATAGAAAAACTGCAAGCGAAAAAGTAGCAAGAACAATGCTAGAAGATGTACTTTTAACTACAAACAATGATAAAGCAGGATTAATTGTAACAACATTTTCATCACACATTGCAAGACTAAAATCAATTACAGAGTTTGGAAAAAAACTAAATCGGAATGTAGTTTTTCTAGGAAGATCTTTAAATAAATATGTAACCGCAGCAACAAAAATTGAAATGTGCCCATTTAGGAGAGATATAGAAATTGCAACATACAGAAATCAATTAGAAAGAAAATTAAAACAAATAAACAAGAACCGGGGACAATTCATGATAGTTTGTACCGGGCATCAAGGAGAACCCGGAAGCATTTTAGATAGGTTAGGAAGAAATAAATTACCTTTTCAGTTTAATAACCAAGATCATGTTATATTTTCTTCATCAGTAATTCCTACAGAAGTCAATATAGAAAATAGAGCAAGATTAGATGCTAGATTAAGAAAAAGAGGGGTAAGGATATTTAATAATGTTCATGTTTCTGGGCATGCAGGAAGGGAAGACCTAAGAGATTTCATTAGTCTTGTTAATCCCGAACATATTATTCCGGCACATGGAGATCATGAAAAAATAGCTCCATTAATAGACCTTGCATCTGAAATGGGGTATAAGGGAAAATATTTACATTTAATGAATAATCAAGAAAAATTAATCTTATAAAAAGAATTAAAAAGTACAAAATCTTTTATAACTCATAAAAGAGGGGAAAATGAACGAAGATATTTTAACTGCATTAAAAAATGCAGTAAACAATGGAGAAACTTTAGATCAGGCAGTTCAAATACTGATTAATTCAGGATATGATCCAAGGGCAGTTTACGAAGCCTCAAGATTCCTTGGAGGGGTATCTCATTCATTACAACCATTACCCGAAGAACAATTAGATCTTTCCCGTAAACCTCAAAATCTACCCCCGCAAACCATCTCTCAAACCCAAACTCAACCCCAAACCCCTCAACAAATCCAATCACAACTGGCATCACCCGTTCAATTGTCTCAAACTACAAATCAAAATATACCTTCTCAGAGACCTCCCCAAACCCCTACACAGCCAATATTACCTACCCAATTACCACCCAACACTCAACAAAACCCTCCCCTTTCACAAAAATCACAGATAAATATAAATGTTCCTCAACAAACAACTCTACAACCCAAACCTCAACAACAGTCTCCACAAAATCAAGTTGCAGTTTTACCTCCACAAAATTCAGTTAATCAGATAGGTACAATGCCCCCCCAACATTCTCAATATCCTGAAACCTCAGGTCAAGAAACACTTAACCATCCAATAATCCAAAGACAAGAAAAATCTTTTGTAAAAGAAATAATTTTATTAGTAGTTTTATTAATGCTTGTGGGAGTATTGATAACAACAATTTTTCTAAAAGAAAGTATTCTTGGATGGTTTTCTGGATAAAAACAAATGAAAAAAGATATAAAAAAAGAAATCTATTCGCCCGCAGAAGATTCTTATATTTTACAGGAAACTTTAAAAAAATTTCTTAAAAAAATTTCTAAAAACTCGAAAGTATTAGATATGGGTTCAGGTTCTGGAATTCAAGCTCTAACTTGTAAAAAACTAAAATTCAAAAAAATTTTAGCAGCAGATATAAACCCTGATGCAATAAAACATCTAAAAAAACAAAAATTAAAAACAGTCCAGTCCAATCTTTTCTCAAAAATAAAAAAAACTCAAAAATTCAACCTTGTAATATTTAATCCACCTTACCTACCCTTAGATAAAAGAGAACCCAAATCAAGTCAGATTAATACAACAGCGGGAAAAAAAGGATACGAGATAATAATAAAATTTTTAAAACAAGCTAAACAACATCTAAAAAACAAAAACTCTTCAATACTTCTTTTATTTTCATCATTAAGTAAACCCAAAACCATTCTAAAGCATGCAAAAGAACTTGGTTACAACTTCAAGCTCCTAAATCAGCAAAAGCTATTTTTCGAGGAATTATATTTATTTGAATTTAAACAAGAATAATTAACTTTAAAAATACACTAAACATACTTTATTTATGCCTCCGTGGGACAATGGTACTCCAACTGGCTTGAGACCAGTGCCCTTTTGGGCTTCTCGGTTCGATTCCGAGCGGGGGCGTTTTGTTGTATACCCCGCATACAAAACGCCGTCTCTGGAAAATCGAACTTTAGTGAGATTTTACAGTAGGGGCGTTTTTTTCAAAAACACCTCTTTTAAACCCTCCGAAACCTTTAAAAACCAAATCAATCCAAAACCCTTTTTAAACTTTTAGTAACCCTTTAAAAGCTAAAAATATACTTAATTATATGGATTTTAACCATATTAGAGGTGAAATAAAAATGTCAGATTTAGATGCAGATGAAGAATTTATTGATGAAGATGAAGAATCTGAATAGTTCTGTTTACTCCCGGGTTTAGAACAATATTCGCAAAAAAGTATTTCTAAAAGAATAATTTATCATTTGAGAGTAACAACAAATAGAAAGGTTTTTAAATGAACTAATGAACAAATTTATATGGCAAAAGATAATAAACCGCAAGAATCAAAAGAATTTCAGAATTTTTTAAAAAGACTAAAATCAGTTAAAAATTATGAAGAAGTTATTCATGAAATAGCTTTAATTGGAGAAGTAGTTCAGATAGATCCCACCCTACATTTAGCAGAGTATCAAGACGACCTAAGAAAAAGACTATTAGTTTCTACAGATCTTGAAACCTTATCTGAAGCAGCAGAAGTATACTATACTGATTTTGATGAAGATGAACCTTGCTTAAGAACCTGTGGCAGATTACTGCAATTAGACCGAGAAAATTATATCGCACACCTATATTCCGGAAGAACTCTAACAATGGATTCACATTTACAAGCTTATTTATTATTATCAAAAGGACTAAGTTTAACTCATGACAATTCTCAACGCCACGGGGAGTTACATAATGGACTTGCAAATCTATTTTTAAATGAAGTTCTAGGCTCTCAAACATTAACTGAGATTGCAAAACAACACAACCTTCAATACGACCCTAAAAGAGGCTGTATCATTCCAGGTTTAGACTATCAAAAACATGATGTTAGAACTGAAGAGAACGATACCATTACAAATACACTTACTTGGCTTCATTATGATTTAGCAAACAGACCAACACACACTTCAGTTGATTGCCCAATTAAATTCATTCAAAATTAAATATGGATCAAACAACCAAAAAACAAGATCAACTATTAGATCTAATTTATGATCATAAAGATAATGGAAATGCGCTCTGTCAATTTTCGATTCAATGGAATGGTTTGATTTATTCAGGAAATACTCCTAAAGATTGTGTTCAAGATGACGAGTCCAAAACATTTAAAAATTTCTGCGAAGTCTTAGGACCTAAAACTAATTTTTCAAGAAAATTTAGGGCTTACCATTCAGGATCTGCATTTCAATCTAGATTAGCAAGCAGTAAACAAGATTTGTTTGAAGGATTATCTATAACAAATCACATATTTTTTTCTACTTCCCTTGAAGAAGTAGTTACTAGCTACCTTTTACCAAGTGATTGTAATTCTCAAGTTATTTATGTTACAGATCTAAGAGAAGTTAAAGATGCTAGGATTCAGACCTCATATGAAAGCGAAATACTTTGGAATGATAAAATACGAACCCTAATCCAATGTTATAAAGATCCGCAATATGCAATAATGTTATCAAATGAATATCCTGATACCTTAGATTATAGTTATATAAAACCTTTCAAAAATAAACCTCCCGAGAGATTAAGAGAAGCAATAATTCAAGAGATTCAAGGATGGATTGAAAAGCATACAATCCCTTTTTCATTAGAAGATTTAAATATTTACAAAAAAAAGAATTGGAGTTATATTCTCATTCCAGAACCAATTAAAGTAAAAATTTAATCTAAGTAATAAAAAGTATAGCCTCCCTTTTTTGAATGGCTAGCTATACCAACTAAGGAATATGACCCATCAGCATTTCTTCCAATAATATATCTCCAATCTCCCCTCCCCCTCCCATTTAATACCCCTGCATCAAGAGCAAGCCAATTATTTCCAGAGGAATGGTCTGTAACTATATGTGCATTTGCAGGAGAATTTCCATCATTTAATTTGCCTATAAAATCGTCAACTTGCTCTTCAGCCTTTTTTATTGTATTCTTATTTTTTATTTTAACTTTTTTAATTATTAATTCGCTTCAAACTAGATTTACTCTTAACACCCTTCTTTTTCATAAACAATTTAGTCAATACAATTTTTTAAATGTTCCTAATAACAACAATTCCTTCAACCATCTTTTCCACTATAATCATTTTTATAAAACTAGTTTTCTCTGATTCTCTTATAAATAGAGGTAACTCAAATAATGAAATTCGCACACATAGCTGATTCTCATCTAGGGGCCTGGAGACAACCAGAACTTCAAGAACTAAACACAGAATCTTTCAAACAAGCAATAAAAATATGTATAGAAGAAAAAGTAGATTTTATCTTATTTGCAGGAGACTTGTTTGACAGCGCATTCCCTTCAATAGAAATTCTAAAAGAAACTTTTGCAGAATTTAAAAAACTCAAAGATGCAGGAATAAAATCTTATGTAATTGCAGGAAGTCACGATTACTCGGTTTCAGGAAAAACTTTCTTAGATGTATTAGAAAAAGCAGGATTTTGCAAAATATGTGAATACGAAGAAAATGAAGAAGAGGCTATTCTAAAACCCTTAAAGCATGAAACTTTTCATATCTATGGATATCCTGGGAAAAAATCAGGACTAGAAGTCCCCTCACTAAAAAAAATAAAAATTCAAGAACCTTATGAAAACAATTTCAGAATCCTAATGCTTCATACAACAATTTCAGAGATAAAAGAAATGGAAAATCTTCCAATTGAAAAAGTTTCATTAGATGAAGTCCCTCCTGCAGACTATTATGCATTAGGGCATATTCATATAAAATTTCAAGAAGAATACAAAGGCAAACCCGTAATTTACGGAGGTCCAACTTATCCAAATAATTTCAAAGAACTAAAAGATTTAATGTATGGATACTTTTATATAGTCGATGTAGAAGGATACACAAAAATAACAAAAAAGGAAATAAAATTAAAAGATCCAATTTATTTTGAAATTAAACTTGATGATGCAATAAACGGAACTCAGAAAATATTACTAGAATTACAAAAACAAGATTTAAAAGATAAAATAATTCTTCTAAAGGTCCACGGAACTTTAAAACAAGGAAAACAATCTGACATCAATTACAAAGAAATTCAAGAGTATATAGAAAAACAAGGTGCCTACTCTTTTCTTAAAAATACATCAAAACTCGAAACAGCAAAAACTGATATTCAAATTGAACTTCAAACAAAAGAAAAAGAAAAAATAGAAGAACTTCTAATTAAAAAATATGAAATTGAAAACCCATCTAAACTTAATCACTTAATTCTACCTTTAATGGAATCTCTAAATAAAGACAAACAAGAAGGAGAAACTGCAACAACTTTTGAGAAAAGAATTTTAGGAGAAATGAACAAAGTGTTGGGGGTAGAATTGTGAGCATCAATTATATATAAGTAAATACAAGAATATTTATAAACTATTCATTTTTATCATTAACATGAGCCTTAGACAAGTAATACATGCCTATGCAGTTAGTGGAAAAGATCCTCCATTAACAGAGGAACAGAAAGCAAACCTAAGAGCATTAGATAGATTATTGGATGCTGCCATTGATGAGGATGCTCCAGAAATTGTTGGGCATGGTCCTGCAAAAGCTGTTCACTGGGGAAGAGAATTTCAATCAGGAAGTCTAGACTCAAATGACTTAAATCCTACTAATCAAGACGCACTTGACTTGTATGAGATGTTAGCCGAAAATAACGAGTATGTTCACGGAGTAGGCAACGATCATCTATTGCCAGCTTTAACAACTTACCTTAGCAAAAAAGGATTAATCAAACCATCTGATTAGCCACTTACCATCTACCCCACCACAACTATTTTTATAAAATAAGTAATCTGAAGTATATTAAAATAAGATGAAGACATACCCGCGTTTAAGGGTTATACCTTCCTAATATAAATAAAAAATTTAGTCTGGCAAAGCCGACTAAATTTTCTACCACAATCAAACATGCTACTAAAACGCCTACAAATCCAAAACATAAGAAGTTATGAAAATCAAGAAATAGAATTTCCAACAGGCTCAACTCTTTTATCAGGAGATATTGGTTCAGGAAAAACAACAATCCTCTTAGCAATAGAATTTGCATTGTTCGGACTTCAACCATCTCAAAAGGCAAACTCTTTATTAAGAAATGATAAACACACAGCAAAAGTAACTTTAGATTTTGAAATCCAAGGACAACAAATAACCATCGAAAGAACCCTAAAAAGATCTAAAAAATCAATCTCACAAGATTCCGCATGTATTTCTATAGATAATGAAAAGTTTGAAGGAGCAGTAACAGAAATAAAAAACAAAATTTTAACTTTATTAAACTACCCTAAAGAATTTGCAAAAAAAACTAATCTACTATATAAATTCACAGTTTATACTCCTCAAGAAGAAATGAAACAAATCATTTTAGAGTCAGGAGATATAAGATTAAATACATTAAGACATGTTTTTGGAATAGATAAATATAAAAGAATTCAAGAAAACACCGCAATTCTTACCTCAAAACTTAGGGAAAAAACACGAATTAACGAGGCTTTACTTTCAGATTTAGACAAACTCAAAGAAAATCTAGAACAAAAACAAGAACATTTAATAGAACAAAAACAAAAACAAATTCAAGTAGAGCAAGAATATAAGATTTCCTCAGACATTAGAATTAAAAAAGAAGAAGGATTAACAGAAATACAGGAAAGGATAAATGAAAAAAAATCTTTAGAAGCAGAAAAATCAAAATCAGACGCATTAATATTTGAAAAACAACATCAAATAACTTCTCAAAAAAACACACTAGAATCTTTAAATCAGCAAATACAAGAAGCAGAAAAATTAAAATTTAATAAAGAAGAATATGATCCACTAGCCCAAAGAATAGAATTTCAAAATAACAAAGAAACAGAAACTCAAAAAGAATACATGGACATCATAGGAAAAATAAACTCACTTGAATCAAAAAAATTAGAACTTGACTCTTTAAAAAATAAAATAACCAGATTAGAAAAATGTCCGACATGCCTTCAAGAAGTTTCAGAACAATATAAAAACAATATGAAAACAAATGCAGATCAAGAGTTAGATAAAATACAAAAAACATTGCAAGAACTATTCAATAAAAAATCAGAACTAATAAATCAAATAGATATCATAAAAAAATCCAAACAAGAATTTGAAAAACAAAAACAAGAACTTGAACTTTTAAAAATAAAATTAGAAGCATTAACAGAAAAACATCAAAGAATATCTGAAATTCAAACTCAAATTATAATCCTAAACAAAGATTTAGAAATGCTTCAAAAACACGTATTAGGCCTAAATCAATCAATAAAAGATTATGAAAAATATAATCTTATTTTTCAAGAAAGAAACAACGAACTAACTCAGGCAAAAAACAACGAAAATAATGCAGCAATTAAAAAAGCAGAGATAAATAAAGATATTCAATTCTCAGAACAACAAATTAAAGAAAATCAAGATCAAATTGAAAAAAAAGAGCAATTAAAAAAGCAAACTGAAAAAATAAGGGAACTTGAGTTCTGGATAACTAATAAATTCTTAGAAATAATTCTATTCGCTGAAAAACAAGTAATGCTAACTTTAAGAGATGAATTTTCAAAACTTTTCTCAAAATGGTTTTCAATATTAGTCTCAGAATCATTAACTGCCAAATTAGGAGATGATTTTTCGCCAGTAATTGAACAACAAGACTATGAAATTGATTACGCTTATCTAAGTGGAGGAGAAAGAACAGCTATTGCACTAGCCTATCGCCTCTCTTTAAACCAAGTCATAAACTCCCTTCTAAGCAACATAAAAACATCCAACCTTGTAATCCTAGACGAACCCACTGACGGATTCTCCTCTCAACAACTAGATAAAATGAGGGATGTCCTAGACCAATTAAAAATTGACCAATTAATCCTAGTCTCACACGAACAAAAAATCGAAGATTTTGTAGATAATATCATTAGAGTGAAAAAAGAAGGGGGAATTAGTAGGGTAGAGTAGGACAAAAAACAAAAACTTTATAAACCCCCAACCCCCCTTAATTTTATACATTCTAAGTAATAAGAAGTTATGAATGACTAAAATTACGCAAGAACTTTGAGTTCTAGCTGTTAATATTACAAATAAAATGGACCAAGAATTAAAAAATAGCATTCTTAAATCCGGCACAACTATAATTGGGATAGTTTGCAAAGACGGAGTTGTAATGGGTGCAGACAGACAAACATCTGCAGGAAACCTGGTTATGAGCAAAAACACTCAAAAAGCAGTAAAAATCAATGATTATCTTGTTACATCAGGAACCGGAAATGCCTCTGATATTGAAATGCAAAAAAAATTAATCTCAGCAGAGTTAAGATTAAAAGAATTAAAATCTAAAAAAAGACCAACAGTAAAAGAAGCTGCAAATCTCATCGGAATGATTACATACCGAAACATTCGAAATCCTTCTATGATTCCGTCGATTGTTGGAACCTTAGTTGCAGGTGTAAATGAAGACGGGACAACCGCACTTTATACTGTTGAACCTGCAGGAACCGCAATGAAAGTTGATGATTTTGATGCAAATTTTGGTTCAGGAATGCCCTTTGTCTTAGGACTATTAGAAAGACAATACAAAAAAGATTTAACTGTTGAACAAGGGGTAGAACTAATAATAGAAGCTCTAAAATCATCAACTCAAAGGGACATGGGGAGCGGTTACGGAATAGACGTCTTTACAATCCAAAAAGAGGGGATAAAACACGAAATAGCTAAAGAAATAACCCCAGAATACAAAGACAAATCTGGAAATAAAAGATAAGCTATTTATTGCAAAAAAGAAAATGTCAGACATTCTGAAAGATATACAAAAAGAATTACCAAAAGTTATATCTAGTGCAAACTTTGAAGGAGCAAATATAGTCTTTTATACAGATGATATCGAATTCTTTAGGGATAATAATGGAAAAATAAAAGAACTTGTTAATCAGTTCAAAAAAAGAATTGAATTAAGAGCAGACCCAAAGTTACTAAAAACACATGAAGAGACAGAAACTATTATCCGAGAAATAGTTCCCGAAGAAGCAGGATTAACCCATATTTTATATGACCCTCAAAGAAGCATTGTTGTAATTGAAGCAAAAAGACCAGGGTTAGTAATAGGTAAATCAGGATTAATTTTAAGGGATATAAAAAATAAAACCTTTTGGATACCTCAGATACAAAGAAGCCCTGCAATTGAATCAAAAATTACAGAAAGCATCAGAGCTGTGTTGTACCAAAATAATAATACAAGAAAAAGATTTCTTAATTTGGTTGGTAAAAAAGTATACAAGGAATGGAATCCAGATAAAGTAGAAGAATGGATAAGGATAACTGTTTTAGGAGGGGGAAGGCAAGTTGGAAGGTCATGTTTTTTATTACAAACCCCTCAAACAAAAGTTCTTTTAGATTGTGGCGTTAATGTTGCAGGAAGAGGTAAAGAAAAATTTCCTTATTTAGATGTTGCAGAATTTAAATTAAATGAATTAGACGCAATTATTGTAAGTCATGCACACCTAGATCATTCAGGACTAATTCCCTATTTATTTAAAATGGGTTATAGAGGACCAGTTTACATGACCGCGCCAACAAGAGATATTGCAGCATTATTAGCATTAGATTTTATCGGAGTAGCCCACAAACAAGCAGCAGCACCTTTGTTCTCTTCAACAGATGTAAAAGAAATGGTAAAACACACAATATGCTTAGATTTCAACGAAGTAACAGATATTGCTCCAGATGTAAGAATAACCCTATACAATTCAGGACACGCATTAGGATCCGCATTAATCCATATGAATATTGGGAATGGAGCCCATAATCTTGTATATACTGGAGACTTCAAATTTGCAAGAACAAGATTACTAGATAGAGCAATTGCAAATTTCCCAAGACTAGAAACAATGATTATTGAATCAACTTACGGAGGAAAAGCAAATATCTTACCCCGAAGACAAGAATCAGAAGAACAGTTGATAGAAGAAATTAAAGAAACAATTAAAAAAGGAGGAAAAGTCCTCATACCAGAATTAGGCCTTGGAAGAGCCCAAGAAACAATGTTAATTTTAGAAGAAGCAATGCGAGAAAATAAACTACCAAAGGTTCCAATTTATATTGATGGAATGATTTGGGACATTAACGGAATTCACACGGCATATCCTGATTTTTTAAATTCACAAGTAAGAAGAGAAATCTTCCAAAATAATAATCCTTTTGTGTCCGAAGTTTTTCAAAGGGTGGGATCCCCTGCTGAAAGAAAAAATGTAATTGAAGGAGGACCTTGCGTTGTTTTAGCAACATCAGGTATGTTAGTTGGAGGAGCATCTGTAGAATACTTTAGACATTTTGCAACAAACGATAAAAATAAAATATGTTTTGTATGTTACCAAGGAGCAGGATCTTTAGGAAGACAAATACAAGATGGAGTTAATCAAGTTAGGATGAATGTTGAAGGAAACGATGAATCAATTGAAGTTAATTTAGGCATTGTAACTATTGACGGACTATCTGCTCACGCCGGACGTAACGAACTTTTAGATTATGCAAACAGAACCCAACCCAAAGCCAACAAGATAATTATCAACCACGGAGAACAATCAAAGTGTTTAGACCTTGCATCTTCTATATACAAATTACACCATATTGAAACATGTGTTCCAAGAAATCTAGAGACACTTCGGTTAAGGTAATCATCATGTTTAAAAACTACTCTTCCTTCTCTTTTGTACAACTGCAGGGATTATAAAGAAAGAGGAGATTCAAATCGTATCAAATTTACAACTTATTAAAATAAATAGAAATTTTAGGTTAACGAAGTTTTCTAAAATTTCATAATTCAATATGAAACACAACACAAAAATAACAACAATTCTTATTATAATGTTTGTAATAACTCAGTTAATTGGATTATTTGTAGTCTCAACTTATATTGACGGACTAGAACTTCCTTACGGAATGGAACCGCCCGAAGAAATAACTGAAAACCCAAACCAATCTGGATCCAATATTATAATCGCATTTGTAATTGCAATATCTCTATTTTTCATATTAATAAAATTAAAGGCAGAAACATTTATTCGAACTTGGTTTTTTGTTGTAACAACTCTTGCCCTAGGATTAACAATAACAGCGATATTATTTAAATTAAATCTAAATTTCAATATACAATACATCGCATTATTAATTGCACTTCCCTTAGTCTATATAAAAATATTCAAAAAACAATTAATAGTTCACAATCTAACAGAACTTTTTATATACCCCGGAATAGCAGCAGTTTTTGTTTCTTTAATTAATGTTTTATGGATAATAATTATACTTTTGTTAATATCCTTTTATGACATTTGGGCAGTTTGGCACTCTCAGTTTATGGAAAAAATGGCAAAGTTCCAAATCAATAAAATTCAAGTATTTTCAGGATTTTTTATTCCATTTGTAAATAAAAAACAAAAACAAAAAATAAAACTAATAAAACAGAAATATAAATCAAAAGGAGACAAAGAATTAGAAAAACAATTCAAAAAAGCCAAGATAAAAGCTAATCTTGCAATTCTTGGTGGGGGCGATGTCATATTCCCAATAATAACCGCGGGAGTATTTTTAAAATATTACGGACTTTGGCCAGCATTAATAATAAGTCTTTCAGCAACACTAGCACTAACTTACTTATTAATCGCAGCAAAAAAAGGAAAATTTTATCCAGCAATGCCATTTTTAACAATCGGAATGTTTTTAGGAATGATTGTGAGTTGGTTGATATTTCCAGCCTAATTACTAATAAATAAAAATTTTCAACTTGACGAAGTCAGTTGAAAATATAACCCTCACCAAATAACACCAATAGTTTTATATTCAACTTGACTAAACCTAACCTTCCCATCATCAACATTATTATTATCTCCTTTAGTAATAAAATAAATCCCATTGCTGTCAACTCCTTTTTCAATAACTCTATGAACAATTAAAATATCTCTCTGTCTAAATGTAATAATATCTCCAACTTCAATATCTTCAGGACTATTAACTCTAACACGAATACCATTACTCCCTTGGTCTAAAACCGGAATCATACTTCCTGTTGGTGCATATCGACTCAAACTAGCCCCAGATACATAGATAACAACTTTATCATCATAAATCTTAATTTGATTCTCAGAAATAAAATCTGAAGGGGCTTTATTATCATCTCCAAAAAAACTAAAGTTCTTAAGGACCGGAACCTCTAAATCATAATAATCTACAAGTCCAATAATACTCGCACTAAAAAAACCCAATAAGAATATACTCAATATCAATAATCCTTCTAATATTTTCATTCTAACCTCCCAAAAAATCTTGCAGGGAATCTCCAAACATCTCTTAAAAATTTTCTTCGATTTGTTGCTCCCAGGTTTCTTTTTATATCTCTCAAATCATCGTCCAACATTCTTCGAATAATAGAATTTCTATTTGGAGATCCATTTTCAGGAAAATTAACACGAATTCCTGAAAAAGGAATAACACTTTCAAGAGCTTTTTCATATTGTTCTCTTTGGTTCTCAATTTCATCATAATGAACATAGTGGGTAGTTCCATCATTAGATAATTTTACTTCCGGAAGGACAACAATAGGTCCATGCACATTAGCATAAGTCAAAGGTTCACTTGTTTTTAAACCTCGAATTGCAAAAACTTTGTATTTCATCTGAATTGCAACATCTAACGTAGCCATATTAAACTGGTGATTCGGAGGGACATACATCTCAGGATTAACCCCTAAACGTTTTTTAAGCGTTTCTCTACCCTTTTCAATTAACTCTCTTTGCTCATCTTTTGATAAACTCCACCCATAAAGACAATGATTTTCATGCCAAGGATCAACAAATCTATGTTTATGTTTACATTTATGCATATTTCCTTGCTGTCCTAAAACCGAACCCTCTCGCCTAACAGCATCATAAGCTAAACCCAAAACATCATCATCATACCAACCTTTCCTAAAAGTATATGGAGCAATAGACAGAGCACAAGGGATATCTCTATCTAGAATTTCTCTTAACTTTGCTCCATTATCATCCATGCCCTCAAAATGAATATCTAAAAAGTTTGGCTTTTTCATAAAAAAACCAACACCCCTACATTTAAAAATCTTCCTATTTTGTATTAATTACATAGTAACAACAAAAGCAAAACATTTAAATACCCTTTTTTTGTAGAATATTTACTAAACAATAGTTAAATAAACAACAAAATGACAAAAGAATTAATACAACGGTTAATGAACTTTGAAGGTGAACTAAGACGTCAAATATCCACTTTAGATAGATATTCAAAACATATGGCTAACGAAACAGGAAAGGGTTCAGTAAGTACTGCTTTAGGGTGTGGAGAGACAAGTGGCTATAGAGGAGCAAGGGATCTTCTCTATAAATATTTCCCAGAAGTAAAACCTCAAACAAAAGGAGAAACACAATAAAATGAAAGGAGAAACAACTGCGGAGCAGCTATCTAAGGGAAGATACATCGAAGAAACCGTAGGTGTCTTAGATTAATGATAATCAGACCAGAACTAGTAAATCAAATTAAAGACCACTTTAGTCTAAATATTTATGAAACTAAAGTTTGGTTAGCATTACTTGGAAAAGGCGTTGCAAGTGCAGGTGAAATAGCAGAAATGTCAGGCGTTCCACGTTCAAGAACATACGATGTTTTAGAAAGTTTAGAAAAGAGAGGATTTACAATAATGAAATTAGGAAAACCAGTAAAATACATTGCAATTAAACCAAATATAATCATAGAAAAATTAAAAACAAACACATTAAGAAATGCAGATGAAAAGATAAAAACAATATCAAAATTAAAAAATACTTCAGAATATAAAGAACTAGAACAACTTTACAATGTAGGAATAGAGCCAATAAAACAAGAAGACATATCCGGTTCAGTAAGGGGAAAGTCTACAATCTACAATCACGTTAAGGAATTATTAGAAAACGCAAAAAAAGAAGTAATAATTTGCACATCTTGTCAAGAAGTTCAACTTAAATCAAGATTTTTCTCTTTGTTATTTGACAGATTAAAAAAAGCAAATATTAAGATTAAGATTGCTTTAGCTGGAGATGAAAAAGAGATTAAGAAAATCAATCATAAATTCAGAATTAAAGCCAAACAAATTGAAGTTGATACAAGATTCTTTATTGCAGATAACGATCAAGTTTTATTCATGATTTCAAACAGCACAATGCCTGAAGAAGAAGTTGCAATCTGGCTTAATACACCTTTCTTTGCTTTAACATTAAGTTATATGTTTGACCAAGCTGTTGGAACAGAATAAATCCCCTAAATATTTAAATATACAAAAATATAAAATAAAAAATGACAAACCCAGAATACGGAATAATTAAACCAGCAAAACCCGAGTTTGAACCAAGAGAATTATTTGTAGTTCCACACAATGAACAACCATTAATAACTAGCAGATTTGGAAGAAACACTTACAGAGCAAATCAACAAGAAATGCAAAAAGATTTTTCTTGTTTACCACAACACCTCCAAATATCTTTTAGACCAGCCACAATTTCTGAATCTATTTCAGCAGCAGCTTATGATTTTGAAAACTTAGCTAAACCCCAAATTCTTGATTCTGCATGGTTACAACTAGGTTATATTGGAAGAACTCCCGAAGGAGTTTTTACAAATCTTCCAAAAGATGAACAAGGAAACTTGATAACAGATGAAGATACTCTTAAATCGCTTTTAGACCACGCTGAAAAAGTAAAAGTAGGCAAAGCCCATATTTATCTTGCTGACAATGGTCTAGCTTTTGCAGAATATGATACTTTTGAAACAGGAGTTCAAGAAAGCCAAGTTTTTGCAGAAGGGGGTTTGGCAAGAGTTTTAGAACATACTGAAAAACCCGCTGAAAGTCTTGCAAGAATTTCTAACCAGAATCTTTACAAATTAGGAGTGAATGTTTGGGGTTTTGACTCAACTGAAGAATTAGCAGTAAGAGTTGCCGGGCTTGACTCTGACTGGGCCTCGGATGGTGATCGGTTGCTTGTCGGCGGCAACGACTGGGACGAC
>Ga0180007_10003274_pt1 | contig 18203 bp, 16 predicted proteins | sample MM_PC_MetaG_FD_121122 | JGI IMG/M metagenome (GOLD analysis project Ga0180007, IMG submission 121122) | Groundwater microbial communities from the Aspo Hard Rock Laboratory (HRL) deep subsurface site, Sweden - MM_PC_MetaG | ecosystem: Environmental > Aquatic > Deep subsurface > Groundwater... | reverse complement strand
TGGGAGGATGCTTGGGAGTGGTGCTGTTTTTAGGTTGTGTAGCAGGTTATTTTGCGTATTGTGCAAGAGAGTCTCCTAGTGATTATCAGATTCCTGTAACAGAACCTGCAATAGTTTCAGAAGAGATTAAACCAGAGATCACTGATAGAAAAAAGTTAGATAGAGATATCACTTCTTGTATTGATGAATTAAAGTTGGATTAGTTTATAGCCCTAAACTCTCAATAAATTCTTGTTTGTTAAATAGTTTAAGGTCTTCATAATTTTGGCCTGTTCCAAGGTAGAAAATGGGTTTGTTTGTTGCGTGAGAGACTGAAATGATTGTTCCGCCTTTTTCATCTATGTCTGCTTTACTTAGGATAGCTCCGTTGATTTCTATTGCTTCGTGAAATGTTCTTGCTTGTTCTGTTGCATCATTTCCTGCAATTGATTCTGCTACAAACATTTTTAGATCTGGTTTGGTTACACGTTCAATTTTTTTCATTTCTTCTATTAAATTTGCTTTAGTGTGCATTCTTCCTGCAGTGTCAATTAGAACTACATCAATGTTGTGAGCTTTAGCGTATTTTATAGCGTCAAAACCTACTGCTGCTGGATCTGCATTATAATCGTGTTTTATTAATGGAACATTTAATTTTTCTGCATGTTCTGAAATTTGTTCTATTGATGCTGCACGAAATGTGTCTCCTGCTGCTAAAACAACAGACAGGTTTGATTTTTTTAGAAGGTGGGTTACTTTAGCGATAGAGGTTGTTTTACCTGTTCCATTAATTCCAAAGAAAAGAATTACAAAAGGTTTTTCTGGTTTGAGTTTGATTATGTCTAAAGGGTCGTCAGGTTCAATTAATATTTCATTTAATGTGTTTTTTAGTTCTTGCTTTATTTCATTTTCTAATTCTGATTTTTTTATTTCTTTGTTTATGAGTTTAACTGAAAGTTTAGATTTAATGTCGTCAACTGCTTCTAGTGCTACATTGTTTTCAAGAAGTAACATTTCTAAGTCATCAAAAATACTGTTAAATTCCTCTTCTGTTATTTTATATGATAAAGAAGATTTAATTTTTGAAAAAAATGATTTTTTTTCTTCAGGTTCTTCTCTTCCTTCTAGTTCTTCGAGATCTTTTTGGATTTCTTCCTTTTTATCAAGATCTTCCTCAAGTTCCTCTGTTATTTTTTTTATTTCTTCACTTTGTTTTGTGGCTTCTTTAATTGATCCAGATATTTCTTGAGGAATTTCATTTATTTTTTCTTCAATTTCTTCTTCAATTTCTTCAATTTCTTTTTTCTCTTGTTCTATTTGCTTTTCTATTTCTTTAAGCTCGTCTTCTTTTTCCTGTTTTTTTCCTGTTTTTTCAATTAAATCTTTTATTTTTTCAACTTCTTTGATTTCTTCTTCGTTTACTTTTTCTAGGTCTGATTTTGTTTGTGTTTTAGTTTCTTTTTTTGGTTTTTTCTCTTTTGAAACTTTTTTAATTTTTTCTTTGGTTTCAACTACTTCTGCCTCTTCTTCAATTTTTTCTTTTGAAGACTTAAACCAACCTTTTAGTTTGTCTTTTAATTTGCCGAACATCTTAAAATTGATAAGAATATTAGATTTATAAGGTTATTTGGTTGTGAGAGGTAATCTTTTATACTGGATTGACTTAGTTTTTTAGGTGATAAAATGAAAAAGATATTGGTTATCTTGGATGGTGCAAGTGATTTGCCTGTTGGAAGTTTTGCTGGAAAAACGCCTTTGGAAATTGCAGACACTCCTAATATGGATTTTTTTGCGAGTAAGGGTAAACAGGGCTATATGTATCCTATAAATGAGAAGACGATTCCGGGAAGTGATAATTCTTTAATTAGTCTTTTTGGCAATGATCCCAAAAATTGTAAACGTGGGATTTATGAGGCTATTGGAGCTGGTTTTGAGTTAAAAAGGGGAGATTTGGCAGTTAGAACTAATTTTGGGACTATCGAGGATATTAAGTTAAGGGTGGTTATAGATAGAAGAGCTGGAAGAACATTGACTACTCGTGAAGCAAGAGCTTTAGTTGAAACTTTAAATAAGAAAATTAATCTTAATTGCAAGTTTGAAATGAAATCTACGGTTCAGCACAGAGGGGTTTTGGTTTTGAGGGGAGGGTTTTCAGATAATATTTCTAATATTGATAGTGAATGGAATATTCCTGGGAGAAAAGATAAAAAATTTGAGTTTTCTAAACCGTTAGATGATGAGGAAAATTCAAAATATGCCTCGTGTGCTTTGAATAATTTTGCTAATCAGGCATTTGGTATTTTAGAAAGTCATCTGGTTAATTTTGAAAGAAAGAAAAAGGGAATGTTTCCGGCAAACATGGTTTTTATGAGGGGAGGGGGAGTTGAAAAACAAAAATTAAAGCAGTATAAGTCTTGGATGTCAATAAATTCAATGCCTTTAGAAGTTGGAATTGCCAAACTATCTGGAATGAGGAATTTTAGTTTTGATATTCCCGAATTAAAAACAATTGAGGTTTATGATAATTTGTATGCTAGTTTAAATAAAAAAATTAAATTTGCTATTAAAACTTTGAAAAGAAGTCATAAGGATTTTTTAGGTTGTTATATTCAATTTAAGGAGACAGATATTCCGGGGCATGATAATAAACCCAGGGATAAAAAGAAAATGTTGGAAATTATCGATAAGAAGTTTTTTAGTTTTTTGAAGAAAATGGTGCTGAAAAATGATTGGAAAGTAGTTGTTACTTGTGACCATTCTACTCCTTGTAAGTTAAAGTCACATAGTAGTGATCCTGTTCCGGTTTTGGTTTATGATGGCAGGAGCGGCGATAAAACAACTAACTTTAATGAGAAGCAGTCTCGTTCTGGTTCTTTAGGTAGAATGTATGGGAAGGATTTTATGAAGAAGGCGGGGTTGTGAGGTTTTGGATGGGTTTCATGATAGATTCTACAACAACAAACATTATAAATCCTTTCTGATTTTTCTGATTATGATAACTTATAATGAGCTATATGATGCTTTAAGAAAGGAGAGGTATAGTGAGCAGTTGCAACCAATTCCAAAGATTTTTATTAGGGAAGTTGCCGCGTATTTGAAAGATAAAAAAGAGATTGCAAATAAGAAAAATGATGATTTTTCTGATACAATTTTGAAGACAAAAAAACAGTTTGAGAATTCGATTGCTATTTTTAAAGAATTAATGTTACGTCGGAAGAAAAAGATTTTGGAGTTGGCGTTTGTTGCTGCTGAGACCGGAATTAGTAAACGAGATTTTGAAAATATGCTAGCTGTTGAGAAAGAGTGTTTTGATGGAATAATGAAATCATTGGAAAAAGGAGATAAGGAAGTTAGTGAAATATTGAGAGGAGGGGATTTGGAAGAGCGTCCGGGTAATAAAATGGTTGTTTTTATTGATGACACAGAGGAGTTTTTAGATTTGGATGGTAATAAGTTGGGTCCGTTTAAAAAAGGAGATATCGCGAATATTTCTGAAGAAGTTGCTGATATTTTAATTGGGGATAAAAAGGCAGAAGGGGTTGATGAGGAGTAGATAAGCCTCCAGCCGGATTTGAACCGACGACCTACTGCTTACAAGGCAGCCGCTCTACCACTGAGCTATGGAGGCATATAAATTTTAGAGAAAGGTTGTTTTTAAGTTTTGTGATTATTGAAAAACTTAAATTAAATGCATATCGTCAACTCTTTTGTAATCATGTAACTCATCTATTGAAAACCAGAGTTTTAATTCTTTTTTTGCATCTTCTTGATTTGCTGAAGCGTGAATTAAATTTCCAACCTTTTTTTTATGTTTATTAGCATAATCTTTTGAAATATGGCAAAAATCTCCCCTAATTGTTCCGGGTAGTGCTTCGTTTGGATATGTAGAACCTACTAGTTTTCTTACTATTCCAATTGCATTAACTCCTTGAAAGCAAATTGCGATTATGGGTCCTTCGGTTATGTATTCAACAGATCTTTTTAGTATTTCTTCGCCGTGCCTTTCTCCAACATCAAAGTAGTGTTGTTTTGCAAAATCTTCATTTGCCCAAATCATTTTCATTGCAACAATTTTTAATCCTGTTCTTTCTATTCTTTTTATTACTTCGCCAGATAATCCTCTTTGTACTGCGTCGGGCTTTATTAGTATAAGTGTTTGTTCGATTGTCACTTTTCTTTCTCCTTTTCTTCTTTAGTTTTTTTGGTTTTTAAAGTTTTCTTGGCTTCTTTTTCTTCAGTTTTGATTTCTTTTTTTTCTTTTGCTTTTTCTTTGCCTAAGAAACCTGCGGTTTCTTGAGGCTTCAACTTCTCTTTAGATTGCTCTTCGAGTTTTCCCGCAGCCGCTTGAGTTTTTTTAATTTCTTCTTGAGCTTGTTTTATTTTTTCATCTTCAATTTCTTTTAATTGGTCTAGGCCTTCTTCAAGTTTAGATTCGCTGTCTATTGTTTCAATTTCTTTTTCTATTTTTTTCGGAACTTCTTTAGGTTCCAATGGTCTTTTTATTTCTAAAACTCTTATTTCACAAAGAGACAAAGGGTAGGTTTTTTTAAGGTGTAGTGAAAGGGGTTTTTGCATTCGGTTTGATAGGATTTCATTGAATAGTTCTTTGTCTTCTTTTTGAGAGATATAATCTTCAATCCAGTTTTTTGCTTTATTTCGTATTGTTTTTCTTACAACCCTTGAAACTTTTTTCCTTGTTATAAAGAAGGGTTTTACTGTTACCATTGATTCTTGAGTTGGAGCTTCAAATGAATCTTCAACGTAACTTATTCTTTTTCGAATCATTCTTCTTATGAAATATGGCATTAATTTTATTTTGATTGGGTGAGCAATTGCTTTACCGTTCTCAATTATTACTTTTACAACTGTTTCAACACTTTTTCCTCGTAATTCTCTTGTTAAATCAAGTTTTATTGTTTTGTCTTTTAGATCCTCTGGAGTGTTTCCTATAAGTTCTATTTTTGATTTTGCAATTGGGACTTCAACTCCGATGAATTTTTTCCTTCTTGCTATAACTTTTGTTTGTTTTACGATTTTACTTTTCTCCTATTAATATTTTTGAAACTCTTCGTGATCTAGATAATGTTGATTTTTTGCATTCTTGGCATTTGTATATTAGAACTTTTCTTGTTGTTGTTTTGGTTTTTCTTTTCCAGGATTTTATTGCTTTTTTACTGTATCTTCCTTGGTTTCCCATTCCCCTGTTTAATCCTCTTTTTTTAGCTCTTGATAAAGAACCTTTTGTTAGTGTTCCTCTTTTGTTTCCAGTACTAACTAAATCAATTTTTTGTTCTGTTCGTTTATTGCATTTTGGGCAAAATCTTTTTGTTTGTTTTGGTACTTTCATTCTCGTATGAAAACCTAGGTTTTCCTAACAAGTCACCTTTCCTAGATTTGATAAATTTCTTTGAAATTTAGATACAAATATGGTGAGGAAAGGGTTTATAAAGTTATTGTCTGTTATGGTGTCGGAGTTATTATGTTAAAAATTTAGGAAGCTTTGCTAACCTAAATTTTTTGTTAATCTTAGTAAGTCTTAAAATAAAGCGCGAAACGGGTATTGATTGTGGAACAGAGAGTCAAATTTAAACATAGAGGGCAGAAGAAGTTTTTAAACTTAGTTGTTAGGAGATTGAGTTGTGTTTCTGTTCGAGGTATTTTACAGTTTGGTTTTGGTGTGAGTTATAGTGGTTTGAAGAATTATTATATTGAAAGAAGGCTTCTTTCGCGTGGATTTTTTGAGGATTTGTGTCATGTTGCTAAAATAGATCCTTTGAAGTTGAATGTAAAGTATGTTAGTGGAAATTTTGGGTGTGTTAGGGGAGGTAAGGTTGGTTGTAGGGGCAAGAGAAAGAAATAAAAAGTTGATTCTCTGTTTATTTTTAAGATCCCATAGTTTAGTGGCAAAATATATCCTTGACGTGGATAAGTCCCAAGTTCAATTCTTGGTGGGATCATTTGACAATAAAATGATTGGCGTGAGTATTACATGTTTTAAGAATTGGACTGAAAGATATCCTGGAGATGATTTTATTGGTAAACAATTGATATTTGCAGGTCTATTGAAGGGTAAATGTGAGGCCCTTGAATTGATTGGAGATTATGATATGGTAAAAGAGATTTTAGATACAAAACTGTGCGAATATAAGGCGATTGTCAGAGATTTTAAGGTTGTAACTTTTCATATACATTGGATATCTAAATTAGATAAAATAGATTTAAAGGAATTCAATAAAAATATGAGGATATTTATAGATGAATTGGGCATAAAACATGTTGTACTTCATCCAAAAGATTATAAAAAAATAGGAAAGGGAAATTTTGAGTTTAAAATAGCAGTTGAAAATATGAGTCCAAGAAGGGAAAATGATTTTTTAAATCTTGAGGAATTGAATGAGTTAGAAGAAAATGTTGTTATTGATGTAAATCATATCGAAGAGGTTGGAGAAGGTTTTTTGGATAAACAAATCGATAAAGTTAAAGTTAGGATAGTTGAAGTACATTTTTCAGTTCCGATGAATAAGTCCCTTGAAAATCGGCCGGGAGGCCATTATCCTTCTTATGAATCTGGATATAATCTGCCTAAAAATATCCCTAAAGGCGTAATTTGGATAAGTGAAGCAATTTTTCCCAAAGGTAGAATGGATTTAGTTGAAAAAGAGATTGAAGTGATGAGGGATTATGTTGAGGGATGAGGTTTAGAGATTTTTGTTTACTTTAAATGTTTTTTATCTATGTGTTTAGTACTTTTACTAACTAACTAACTAAGTAACTAACTTAATAAGAAACATTTAAAAACACTTTTTCATAAGTATATGTGTAGAAGATTATGTAAAAAAGAGGCAATATGAAAAAATACTTACTTTTAGTTGAGGACTCTGAATTGTGGGAGAAATTTAAAGAACTTCTTAGTAAAGATATTAATACAGGGATTATGGATTTAATTAAGGAAAAAGTGGAGAAAAACAAAAAAAATGGCAAATAGTTTTCAGAAAAAGAGGTTAAGTAAAAGAGGGCAAGTTACTATTTTTATAATTGCTGCAATTGTAATACTTGCGGGAGTAGGTTTATTTTTTATTGTTAAAGGAAATATTGATGGGGAAATAAGTATTCCTAAAGATCTTGAACAAGTTTATGTTTATTATCTGGAATGTATTAATCAGGAAGCTTCTTTGGGGGCAATGATTTTGGGTGAACATGGAGGTTATATTGAGACTCCGGAATTTTCTGCTGGAAGCTCTTATATGCCATTTTCTAGTCAGTTAGATTTTCTTGGAAATCCAGTTCCTTATTGGTATTATATTTCTGGAAATGGGGTTGTGAAAGAACAGGTTCCAAGCAAGGGAGATATGGAAGGACAATTAAATGAGTTTTTGGAAGGGAGAATTAATGATTGTGATTTTTCTAGTTTTGTTAATCTTGGATTTGAAGTTGAACTTGAAAGAGAGATTGTTGTGAGTAGTAAGATAAATGATAATTCAATAGATGTTAGCGTGGATCAGGACATAAAAATAAAATCTGGAAATAGTTCTTGGCAAGGAGTAAGACACTCAAAAAAGGTTGATTCTAGTTTAGGAGATTTTTATAAGTTGAGCAAAAAAATTTATGAGAATATTAAAGAAACCATGTTTTTGGAAGCGTATGGAATTGATATTTTGAGATTATATGCCCCAGTTGATGGAACTGAAATTAGTTGTAGTCCTAAGATTTGGGGGGTTGGAGAGATTAGAGAAAATGTAACACGAGCTTTAGAAGCAAATACGGGTTTTATTAAGGTAAAGGGAGATTATTATGATTTGAATAAGGAGGAACATAAATATTTTGTTCAGGAGATTGGGGAAAATGTTGATGTAAATGTTAACTTTTTATATTCAAGAGAGTGGCCAATGAAAATGGAAGTTTGGCCTAATGAAGGGGGTTTATTGGTTGCAGAGCCGGTAGGGTTAGAGGAAGGAATGGGGATGTTGGGCTTTTGTTATGTTCCGTATCATTTTGTTTATGATCTTGCATATCCGGTTTTAGTTCAAACTTATTATAATGATGAAATGTTTCAATTTCCGGTTGTTGTTTATATAAATAAAAATAAACCTCGTGTGCCATTGGATACTGCAGGGGTTCCAAATCAGGTTTCGGAACTTTGCGAACATAAAAATACAGAGATGACGGTTTATACTTATGATAGGAACCTTAATCCCGTTGAAGCCCAGATTGAGTTTAAGTGTTTTGATACTACTTGCAATATTGGAAGAACTAGCCTTAGCGGGGGTGATTCTATATTGATCAAGGAGTTTCCGCAGTGTGTTAATGGGTTTATAATTGCTAGAGCAGAGGGCTATAGGTCTACAAAAGAGTTGGTTTCTAGTGTTAGTGCGGGAGTTATTTCTATCTTCTTGGATAAAGAATATGAGTTGGATCTTGATATTTTGAAAGATGGGAGTTTGGTTAGTGGAGATGATTATGCGGTTGTTACGTTTAAGAATAAAAATCAGTCAAGAACAGTTAGTTATCCTGATCAAAAAACTGTTAAATTAACTGAAGGGCAGTATGAAATTAAAACTTATATTTATTCAAATACAGATTTAATGTTACAAGGCAGTTCCACTCCAAAATGTATTGATGTTCCGAAGTCGGGACTTTTTGGAATTTTTGGGGCTACGGAAGAAAAATGTTTTAATCTTGATGTTCCGGGTCAGGATGTTGGATTTGCTATTTCGGGGGGTGGGACACAGAATTATTATGTTTCAGATTCTGAATTAGAGTTTACAGAAAAGATAGTTATTGATGCAGAGGGGTTTGGAGTTCCGACCAAGATTGAAGATTTGCAAATTAATTATAATAATATTGAAAATTCGCGATTGGATGTGAGGTTTGAATGATGGAATTAAAAGATTATCAGGAAGTATGTAAAAAAACATCAAAGAAAGATTTTAATAGCAAAGCCGAGGAGATAATGACCTGGGGTCTTGGAATATCTGGGGAGGCAGGAGATGTTGCGGGTTGTATAAAGAAAACTTTTGTTCATGATAAGGATGTTAGAGAAGGTATTCGGGAAAATTTAGGAGATGTTTTATGGTATATTGGAAGCATTTGCAATTTTTTTGATTGGTCAATGCAGGATATTTTGGAAGAGAATGTTGCGAAGTTAAAGCAGAGATTTCCTGAAGGATTTACAAAAGAGAATGCTAATCGCGAAAGAATAGATTGGGGTGAAAAATGATATTTGTAAAAAAAGAAGTAATGGTTGGAATATTATTCGTGGTAATTGTTTTAATTGGGTTTGGATTTGTTATTGCTGCAACTGATAATGGTGATGATCCTGCTTTTAGTGGGGGGGATGAGCAGGTTTTTGGTGGAGAGAGTGGATTAGTTAGTGCTGATGTAGGTTCTAATTCAGGGTCTGGGAGTGATATTAATCTTTTTGGAAGTTCTTCAAATCCGCAGTTTTATCCTCCAGGTTATTCAGGTTACAATTCTGATTCTTTAGGTAGTTCTTGGAATGGTTATAATTCTGGGATGTGCATTCCCGGTCAGGATTTGATTCTAATGATTCCTCCTGGCGGGTGCAGTCCCGCAGTTGTTAGGAGTGATTTATTAGAAGAACAAAATGTTCCTGTTTTTTGTAAGGTTAGTGCACTTCAGGTTAATCCGCTTATAGATATTACAAGAATAAGAAGTTTGAGGTTTAGTGGGGAGTATCCTAAGGGGGTTTCAGGAGTTAGTTATTTTCCTGCGAGAAGCGCGGTTGGAGGTCAGAGATATACGGGAGATGATCTTTATAAAGATAATTTAGGTTATTTAGTGGTTGTTTTGTCAAGAATTTCTAATGAGGATGATATGCCTGATTTTGTTGCTGGAAATATTTCAGCAATGGTTAGTTATGATTCTGAAGCGGGTTTTGGACTGGGAGATACAAATATTTATTTAAGCGAGATGACAGATAGGGAGTGGGATAGAGATTATAAGGAATACAGTTTTTGGAATGGAAAAGGTTATGTAAGGGTTGATTCAATTGAAGATGATAAGGCAACAATTTCAATTTATAGAGATTTTAACACAAGACAAGAAACTGTAACGTTAAGTAGTGGAGAGAGTTCAGGGGACCTTTATTTAAGTGGTTTTTATTGTGGTGCGGGTTTAAGGATTAAGATAGATAAGATTGGTTACCCTGTTGATTCAGCGTTATTACAAGTTAATGATGAGCAAATTTGGGTTTCAAAGGGAGATAAGATTCTAAATAACCAGTGTACGATTACAAATTTAAAAATTGAAGAGGGTCGGGGAGATATAAAAATAAAGTGTCCTGGAAATGATTTGGTTGAGTTAAGTTTAGGTGGAGGTAGTGCAAGTTTTAGTTCTGGAGATGTTAATCTTGGAGGAAGGTTGGGAGATAAAGTTTATCTGGGTTATATGGGTCAGGATTTAGAAAATAATAGGTATGTGGTTTTAGTTAAGGATGAATTTTCAAATACAGAAATTGAATTTACAAATAAAAATGTCTTACAAGTTATTGAAAAGTCAATTAAGGGCGATGATTTGTATGCTGATTTGAAAGATAAAGTTCAAAAAGAAGTTAGGGATTACTATGTCAATAAATTGAGTCATAAAAGGGACGAGGTTGATGCGAAAGTTAGTGTTGAAGTGGTTAGAGAGGGAAATAGTGGTTATGGCGTTGATTTGAGTCGTGTTAATATTGCAAGAGATAGAAATTGGGATGATAATAAGTTAACTCCTCAACAGATTTTATCTAAGAATTATTATGATGAAGCTATTAGCGAGTATGAAAACCTCATTGAACTTTATCCAAATGAAAAAATGGAGTTTGTTGAAGAAGATACCTCTGCTGCTAAAGCGTTATTGGATGCTGCAAGGCTATCAAGAAAATTGGGAATGGATGCTAAGGCTCAGGAATATTATAGTCGGTTGATAAGGGATTATCCCAATTCAGATTCAGTTGTTGCTGCAAGAATGGAAGCAAGTTTTTTGTTGAGATATGATACTAAGGATTCTAAGGCATCGGTTAGAGTTTCAAATCAACATTATTTTATTGATTTATTGAATTTAAAGAAGCCAACTCAGGGAGAGGCTAGTGCTATTTTATTAATTGATGGTCGGCAGGAAACTTTGGGGGTGGGAGAAACAAAGACTATAAGTAAGGATAATTTTTTCCATAGTTTTAAATTGATTAATATAAGGGATGATTATGTAGATATCACTTATGAAAAGACCGGTGGAACTTTGAAAACTCCGATTACTAGAAATAAAAGGTTGAAAACTGATGAGTCGCAACTTTTTGAAGGAATAAATGCTAAACTTGTTCGCGTTAATTTGAAAAAACAGGTTAAATTGAATTTGTTTGCTAAGAGTTATGGCCCAGGTACTGAATCTAGTTTTAATTTTAAAGTGGGGATTGAGAAAAGAGCTATTAAAATAAGTCCGGAGAAGGCTAAAGAGATGATGGAGAATTTACAGGAGACAATTGTTAAATGGCAAGACATTAATGATAATTTAGGCAATGTTATTAAGGGGTTAAAGGGGGCGTGTTTTGCAACTTCAAGTCTTTTAACTGTTAAGAATTTAGTTGAAGGTGCAACTGGAAAGTCGTTAGCTAGGGGAACTTTGATGCAGAATTCAAAAGGTTGGAATGAGGAATGTGAGAGATTGATAAATGAAAATTCTGGGAGATATACTAGTTTACATCAGTGTTTATTGGATAAAAGTGGGGAAGTTGAAGGAGATATTAATGCTTATTCTCAGGAGATTCAGAATACAAATGAAATTATGAAAGGAATTCAGGATAAAGTTGGAAGAGAACGTTCAGATGTTCTTGATTTTCAGGGTCAGGTTGATTCTCAGAAAGTTAATGAAGAGTTTAAACTTGTTTTTGATGATTGGTGTCAACAACAGAGTGGATCTGTTAAACTTCCTGGAACTGGAACTAGCTCGCTTTCTTTTGGTAATTCTAAAGACAGTATCTGTAATTTAGATACTATGACTCATGAGCAAAGGAGAGATATTATGACCTGGAATAATGCTAAAACGGGGGGAAGCTCTGTTTTGAGAAATGTTGCTGAGGAAGAATTAGGTAAAACATTATTGGAAGCTAAGAATTATAATGAAGGAGAGGGATTAAGGAATAAAGCAGAGGATGAAGCTAATAATCGTAATTTGGGAATTCGTACGACAAATCCTGAAGGAGATTCAGTTACTTATGGTTATATAAAAAATGTTGGAATTGCAGATGGAAATCATCAGGTTTATAGAAATTTTGCTAAGGATGATAGTGTTGTTAGGGTTTATATCCCCCCTAAAGAGAGTTTAGGAAACGGAAAACCTTTTGTAGCACATGCTGACGTTGCTGGAAAGCAAGTTCTTGTTCCGGTTAAATATAGCCCTGAAGATTCTTATTTTATTCCAGACGAAACTGGAAAGATTTATGGTGTTGATGGAAATGCGTTGGGAGTCAATGCTACAAATAGTGTTAGAGATTATATGAGTCTTTCTGGAATGAATCGGATAAAACAATCAGATAAAAAAGCTTATCAGAACAGGATGAGGGATAGTAAGGACATTATGGTTAAGTATTTTGAAAGGGCTCCATATAAAGGACTTCCTGCTGAAATTCCATTTGATGTTGAGAATGGATGGTATGTTGAGATGAATTATGTTTTAAGTGGGTTTGGACAGCCTTATGAAGAGAGTGGAAGAGTTATTAATTTTTATATTTGTAATGTTGGTGGGAATGGGTTAATTGAATATAAGAAAAGTGGAGATGATATTTGTAGGTATTATAATGCTCAAAGTGGTGCAGAGATTAATTTTCCAGGATTATCTTTAAGTGAATCCAGAACTTTGATTTCAAAGGCTCAGAGGGCTATTCAGGAGGCTTCTAGACAGTATGGGAAGGAGAGAGTTACAATAAATGGGCAGAGTTTTAAGACAGGTACTTCGTTTGGAGGTGAAGAAGGAAGGTGTACTGACTTTATGAGCGTTCAAGATTGTACTTTATTATTTAATGTTTGTGATCCTGTTATTTGCCCTGCTTCTAGGTGTGACTTTGGGGGAAAGTATCAGGTTGATAATGTTATTCAATCGGGGATTATTGGTAGTTTGTTATTGTGTATGCCAAATTTTAAAGAAGGAGTTATGGTTCCTATTTGTTTGACAGGAGTTCATGCGGGTATTGATGGTTATTTAAGCATATTAAATTCGACTGCTGAGTGTTTGAATGAGAGTATTGAAACTGGAAGAAATATTGGTATTTGTGATGAGATAAAAAGTATTTATCTGTGTGATTTTTTCTGGAAGCAGGCGATTCCTTTGATGGATGTGGTTGTTCCTAGGATGTTTGAAGGAATTTATGGGCAGGGTGCAAGAGGTGGTGGAGAATATTTGACGGTTCAGGGTGCGTGGGATAATATGAAAAATGCTGCTTCTTATTTTACTCAGAATTATGCAGTTAATTCTGTGAGGGCATTTAATTCTCGTTCAGCAGAATATGCTTTGGAATCTATTGGGGAGGAAGTTGGAACAGAGTTTTGTAAGGGATTTATTTCAGCTAATTTTGGAAGTGCAAAGAATTTTTTTAATGCATTGATAGATCCAGATAGCCCAGAACAGTACAATGCTTGGTTTAGCGAATTTCAAATGACTACTGCAACTACTCCTGCAACTTCGCATTATAAAGTTTATTATCATATTTATGCGGGTAAGGATATTGGTGCTCAGTATGTTATTTATTTGAAAGACCTTCCGCAGTTAGGAGGGGTTCGTTCGATAGGATATTATACTGTTGATAGGGGGTATGTTAAAAGAGGTGATCAGGTTGATCAGGCAAGAGATTTTGTTGCAGCTTCTGGGTTTAGGCAACTATGTGTTAGTGTTAATGGAAGGGAGGAGTGTGGTTTTGGAAAAGTTTCAACATCTTATGCTTTAAATGCGTTGAGTGAAACTTTTGTTGCAGATCAGATAACAACAGATATAAAGAGTGAGAAAGAGTGTGTTGCTGGAACTCCTTCTATTGGAAATTTATTGCAGCCAAATTTGCAGGCAGGTGTTGAAGAAGTTATAAATCCTGCACTTTATAATAAAGGAATTATTCGGGTTTGTGCAACAGACAATCCAGGTAAACAAGTTTTAGCAACTGGAGAATTTGATAATACTCGTTCAACTTATGATAGGTGGAAGGAAGTTGGTTATTGCGATGATCCTAGTTTAAAGTGTTGGTTAGATACCGAGACTGTTAAAGATGTTATTACAAATAAGGATCTTGAGGATCAGGTTTTAGGAAATGTTGAAAGAAATGTTTTTGATGATAGTGGTTATTTTACTTCTGAGAGAAGTAAAATTATTGGAGATAGTGCACAAGATTTTATTAATCGTATTGGGAGCATTATTAGTGAAGATGATACTGAAGAGAGTATTGATGGGAAGATAAGTCCTGTTGTGATTTCTCTTATGGATTTGACTAGGAAAGGAACTACAAATGTTCATAAGGCAAGAGCACACTATTTATTAGGATTATTGTATAATAAAGTTGCTGAAGAGTTATGGAAGGGTCCTGAAGGTTCTGTGGTTATATACGGGGATCTTGATGAAGAGGATGATATAGTTTATGAGAATGATCCGGATATTGATTTTGAGGATAGTTCGGGAGATGGTTCTGGAGATTCTTCTGGGGCGGATGATTCTGGGGGAGATGATGATGGTTTGGATGAGGCTCCTCCGGTGGATGAAGGGATTGTGGAGGGGGGTTTTGATACTGGTGATTCGGGTGATGAGGTAGATCCTTTTGTAGATGGAGAAATGCCCTGGACAGATGATAGGTTAAGGAATAATGTTTTAATTGAGGTTCGCGATAATCCTCTTAGTAGTTATGGGGTAGAATATAGTTATAATGGGAATGCTTGGGATACTGATGATAGGGATTTTAATAAAAACCAAGGATATCTTAATGGGCTTGGAGCAATTTATGATAGTTTAGAGGAGGAGGGCGAGGGGTGGGTCTTTTATATTTATAATGATGGAGGATCTTATTCTCAGATTGGTAGATCTTCTAATAGGGACGCATTTCTTGAGCTTGTTTTTCGGAGATTAGAAAGATAGTTTAAATTAATTTGTTATAAATCCATGCAAATATTTCGACTCCGATAAACATATCTATGAAACCATAAATTGCTCCGATGATTGAACCTTGGAAAGATACTGAATATCCTAGTGATCCGTAGATACTTGTTAATAGGTTAGTACATTCTATGCGGTAGTTATTTATTCCGGCAATTGTTGTTGGAAAGACACATATTGCAGTTAGGATTCCTGCTGCTAGACCGAATTTTACGGGGTTTAGTTTTGCGTATTTTGGCCTCCTTTTTGTGTTTATGTGTTATGTTGGAAGAGGTTCTCAAAATTCTTTTAGAATTTTGGAAACACAAATTGCATAGCAATTTGTTGTACGCGAACCCCTGCTTAGCATTTGAATGTTCTTCATATATAATCCTATCTTTGATAGGATTTATGCGGGGAAGAGGATTCGAACCCCTGTAAGCACTAAGCTACTTGGACCTAAACCAAGCCCGTTTGACCGCTCCGGCATCCCCGCATGAAATAGTGAGATTTTAAAGGTATAAAAATGTTGTGAATTGATATTTAGCTAGAATTATAGGTTTTTTCTTTCTTTTTTTTCTTTGCGTTTTCTACTTCTTTAATCTTAATTTTTTCTTCTAAACCTAATTTATCAAGAAGTTCTTTGTATCTGTTTCTTATTGTTACTTCAGTAATTCCTGCAACATCTGCAACTTCTCTTTGAGTCTTTTTTTCATTATTTAGTAAGGCTGCTACATAAAGGCCTGCTGCTGCAATTCCTGCTGGTCCACGTCCTGAAGTTAGTTCAGAACCTTCAGCTTTTTTAAGAATTTTTAGTGCTTCGTTTTGTGTTTTTGGGGAAAGTTTTAGGACTGATGCAAATCTATGAATGTAATCTTTAGGGCTAGAGGGGGTTACTTTAATTTTTAGTTTTCTTACTATGAATCTATAAGTTCTTCCTATTTCTTTTCTCTCAACATCTGATGCTGCTGAAATTTCATCTAATGTTCTTGGGATATCATAAGATCTGCATGCTGCATAAATACAAGCTGCAATTACAGATTCCATTGATCTTCCTCTGACTAATCCTCGTTGTAATACAAACTGGTAAATTCTTGATGCTTCGTCTTTAACAACTTCTGGAAGGTTTAAGAATGCTGCAACTCTTCTTAGTTCGGTCATTGCTAATCTTAGGTTTCTTTCAATAGATGTTGAAACTCTTTCTTGCCATTTTTTTAATCTTAAGAATTTTCGTGTTGAACCTGCGTCTAGTTTGTAGATGTCTGAGACTTCTCCGACATTGGTTGTTAGACCTTTATCAAATTTTTGCATGGATAGGGGTGCTCCGCCTCGCCCTTTTTTTTCACCAGAGTCAAAACTTCCTTGGAGTTCTTGAGAAGTATCAACCATTTTTTCTTCGATTACTGTTCCACAATCATTACAGAAAACTTCTCCAAGTTGTTCGTCCCAGTTAAGATGAATTCCACCGCATTCAGGGCATCGTTTAATATTTCCAGACATTTTATAATTAGTTTTTAAAGGTTTAGTAATGTTTATAAAGAATATGGGCAAAGGTTTTTAAATGTTTTGGTTATTGGATTTTTAAGCTCTATTAATTAATTTTCAATTCTACTTTAATTATTGGATGAAAAATTTTGTTTATTCGACGAAGATGTTTTCTAAATGACTTGCAAAACGGACTTCTTTTTCTTCACCTTCTGCAGTTCTTATTCTCATTTTTATGACCCTATTGTCTTTCCAGGCTTTTTCCATTTTTGTATCTGCTCGCATTACTTCTCCTCTTTTTTTTGCTTGTTGGTAGATATCTATTATTTCATAATCTCCCTCGAATTGGTCGTGGAAGGTTTTTCCTACGAGGTGTTGAAGGGTGTATTTTAATGCAGATAAGTGATCTACTAAATTAATTGTTCCTAGTTCTTTTTTGTATGATTTTCCATTTGCGAAAATATGGCCTGCTCCATTTGTATGTATGCTTGTTATTTCAGATAGGGGGCTTAAACCGAGATAAGTTGATGTTGACGTTGAAGGAAGTCTTCTTATTAAGTAGGACCCTAAACTTGTTCCTTCAGTAATTTCAAATGGAGGACGGTAAACTCTTATTTTGGGTTTAGATGGCTCTTTAGGACCTTCGTTTGAATTGTCTAATGCGGATTGGGTTGACATTTGAGAATTTATTATTTAATTAACATTGCCTGAACAGAACCCTCTTGACCTGGCCGGTTAGTTATTTTGGCTTTGCCTAGTTCTGTTTCAATAATTGCTGATTTTACTAGGATGTTTTGTCGTGCTAAGAAATGGTTTGCAGGAGTTTCAAGAACGTTTGTTATTTTAACTTTTTTTGTTTTTTTTGTTGAAGGGTCTGTTATGTTTGCAAAATCTGAGGATAAAAGGACTGTTTTTTTATCTCCGCCTCTAGCTCTAAGAGTTTTTTGTTTTGTAACTCTAAGTTTGACTTTTCTTGCTATTCCTGCTAAAGCGTATTGCTTTTTCTTTTTCTGTTTGTGGTATTTTCCACCAGTTATTTTTCTTCCGTATGCCATTTTGTATAAAAACCTAGGTTTTCTTCATAAGTCTCCTTTCCTAAGATTGACTTTGTTTGTTTATCTAAACTGTTTAGAAAAAGTTGGTTTTTAAATGTTTGGAAAGTGTTTTTGACACCAGAAAGCTTTTTAAACTCAGATGGTGAATGTGTTTTATGGTTAATGGAATTGAAAGACCACTTGACGTGTTGAACAATGCTAAGGGCAAAGAAGTATTAGTTCAACTAAAGAACAACCGACAAATGGTTGGAACTCTTTTAGCGTTTGATATACACATCAATACTGTGTTAGACAATGCAAAAGAATTAGTTGAAGGGGAGGAAAAACGAAGTTTAGGGTTGACTTTTTTAAGAGGCGACACTATAATTTTTATTTCTCCTGCAAGTATGTCAAGTTAAGTAAATTGAAGGGGATTATTATTACCCACAAACCCTCCTTTGGGAGTTGAGCCTTGATCTATTTTGATTGGCACGATTGTTAGGTTTCTAAGAGGTTAGGATAGATGTAGCTTGGGGTTTGTTGAATTGTAGTGTAAAAATGTTTAAAAGGCCCTTATTTTTAATGGTTTAATATGGAAAGAGTATA
>Ga0180007_10003273_pt1 | contig 18208 bp, 26 predicted proteins | sample MM_PC_MetaG_FD_121122 | JGI IMG/M metagenome (GOLD analysis project Ga0180007, IMG submission 121122) | Groundwater microbial communities from the Aspo Hard Rock Laboratory (HRL) deep subsurface site, Sweden - MM_PC_MetaG | ecosystem: Environmental > Aquatic > Deep subsurface > Groundwater... | reverse complement strand
GCGCATTTCGCAAAGCGAAATACGAAATTCGGCGGCGGCGGAAAAGCGAGGGCGGGCAAAAATTCCTTCCCCCCAACCCCCTTCCTTTTTGCCCGCCCGAGCGTAAAAGTTTTTCAAAATTCAGCGTTCGGATTTTCGCTAAAAAAAGTTCGGATTTCGTTCAGCGTTCGGAGCAAGTTAGGCGTTATTCTGACAGTCTTAGCCTCTATCAAACTCTGGAATAACGGAGTGTAGATGACTTTAGCTATCTTTTTGTCCTTCACTTCTATCCGTTCAAAGAATATTGATAAGTAATGCCGTTTAGCTTCGAAATTAGCCTTAGCAAATGTTTCCTTGATATTATTTATCAGGTCAAGAATTGCGATAGTGGCATCAATATCGAACCCTCCCTGATTCTCAATAGTGGCCAGTTCGCTGTCTCTGTTTTGAAGTTCAATTGTCAATTCATTGTGCTTTCTTTTAAATGTTTCAGAATCCACAGTTTTTTCCAATAAAGCATCTTCTAAAACACTCCGTTTCATCTCAATAGCTTTTATAGCATTCCGCACAGCCTGTATATCTGATTGTTTAGCTTCTCTAGAGCGATTTATAAGCGCTTTTGCCTTCTCAATGACTAGATTAGTAAAGTCTTCACTGAAACGAATGTTCCCCAGTTGTTCAACAACTTGGGACTCTAGATCTCCAAGCGGTGTGTAATCTCTACAACCTTTTAAAACACTGCCGTGATAGTAGGCTTTATTTTTCTTTCTACTCCAATCGCCACAAAGACGAGCTTTATGTTCTTGGCAATATGCAAAACCATTTAAAAGCCAACTATATTTCCTTCTTCTGCAAGCATTTTGATTATGAAGGCAGGAAATCTTTTGACAGGTATCAAATATCTCAGGTGTAGTTAGCGATGGGTGGTTGCCTTTGATAATACTTCCGTTATACCTAAACATGCGAATATAAAATGGGTTTTTAAGTATTGCGTACAAGACGCTGCGATAAACTCTTTTGTTGTTTTTTGACCTTAAACCCATTTTGTACATCATGTCTACTAGTGTATCGACTGGGTAATTGCCAGTGGAATAAAGACGGAACAATTCGGTTATAAAATGTCCTTTTTCAGGATCTATTTCAATAACTTTATGGGGTTTTTCCTCTGAACCTTTGTTAATATTTATGTAACCCAAAGGAGCCCACCCTGGGAAATCACCCAACTCACACTTTTTTTCAAGACTCTTTTTTACTTTTCTACCCAAAAGCCGACTATAAAAAGCATTTGTTCCAGCTAGTATTGTTTCAAAGAACTGACCTTCGGCAGTATCATTTACAAGTGGTTGATTAGTAGCAATTAGATGTGTTTTACTTTTTCTTAACTCGTTCTTAATAAAAAAGTGGTCAATTTCGTTTCGAGCAATTCTGTCTGTGTCGACTACTAACGCGGCGTTAACATTTTCCTCTTGGCAGAAAATAATCATGTCTTCCAGGCCGTCTCGACCTACAGTTTTTGTGCCTGATTTTCCGCCATCCTCGAATACACCGACTATCTGGTAACCATTTTCTTTAGCCCATTTAGCACAGGCTTCTTTTTGAACTTCGGGCGATAACCCCTTCATCTGTTCCTCTGAGCTCACGCGGGAATAAATAACTGCTGTTTTCATACTTGTACCTCCCTTGGTCTAACAATAAACGCTCCCGCACTAAGAAATTGCCTCAACCTTCTGAAGATTGGATAGATGCCGGGAATAAATCTGTAACCTAATTCTGACAATCGCACCTCAGCTATTCGTGTAGCTAAGAGTTCTATATTTTTTTCTAAATTAATTTTTTTCATAATATTTACCTCCTTAAAAACAAAAAGGGCTTAGCTCGTGGCGCGAATTGCGCTTCCGAAAACTAAACCTTTTACTAAAACTGTCGGTTTTATTAACCGAACTGATAAAAGTGTACATATCATTTAGCCCGATGTCAAGGGCTTATTAACTATTTAATAACTTCAGTTATCTTCTTAGTTTTTTCCTCTTTTCTTGGTTCAACAGCTCCCTCCTCGACCTTCTTACTAGCTTTAGCCTTATTGGTTTTATACTCTACATATCTAGGGTCAGCGTGGACCATATCCAAAATCTCTTTGGAATGAGTCTTATAAAACTCGTTTTTCTTTTGGCTGTAGATTGTTCTATATAGTGTCATACGTTATTCACCTCCTTTAAAAACTAGATTGTTAATAAAATTATCACTACAAAGTCCACGCAAGGCACGATGGCTAACGGGGGCAAATGGGGGGTGGTGTCTTTAGACATTTGAATCACAAGTGAGTCAATCAATAAATATTACGGAGGCTAAAACATTTGTTGAGATCTCTCTTTATGAAGAACGTAATCAGGTTTTTTGCTATTTTGACCATATTGAAGCTACAGTTTCCTTATCACTCATTCTTTTGTGGCTCAGAGCTTCTGAGATCGATTTTATGAAAATGTAGGCCATTTCCCATGTTAATTTGAGTCGTTGTGTAAAGCTGATAATATTTTTCACCATTTATTTCGAGATAGCCATAACTTTCATTGTCTTCTCTTGGTTGGGAAACAAAGCGGACATTTGTTTGACTTCTTGCCACAAAATAAGCGGTAAGGGCAGAAGCAAGAATTGTTACCAATAAAAACAAGATAGCAAAGGTGACTGTTTTTCTCTTGGTTAGTTTATACATACAAATTCTCGTATTTAGGACACGGCAAAGGCATGAGTTTCACGAAACCTCTTTGCCAAAAAACAATTATCAACAAGCCAGCGATTATTAAAACCAACCCAATCACCAGCAATATGTATGGAAGCTTGTTGTTTTCGAGAATTAGTGATGAAAGGACTGCTATTTTGTGGTGAATCTTCATAGATAAGTGCAATTGATATTATCTTAACCTCTCTAAGAGTTAAAAACAACGTATATCCAAGGCTAAATCTATAATTCTGGTTTATCAATATTTCAGTTAGTAAGCTTCACAATACAGATATGGCAAAAACCAAACAAGAAACTTTAAAAGCATTAGGCAGGAAAATTAAGAAATTGAGAAGAGAAAACAGATTAACCCAAGAACAATTAGCTGAACAATTAAGAATCTCGACTGTCTATGTGGGATTTCTTGAAGCGGGAAAAGGAAGCCCATCTTTAAAGCTCCTGATGAAAATTTCCAGAAAGTTTAAAGTGAAAGTTGAAGATTTGTTTCATCGATAAAACTTTAATAATCTTCTAATTTAAAACCAGTTCTAAGCACTTGTAAATTCAGGGGAACCAATGCGATATGGCAAAAACAATCTCCTTAGTTAGGCTTGAAATTATCGCATCGTAGAGGCGATTGTAGCGCTTCGGGGATGGTAATGAGGAGAATTTCTTACTATTTGTTATTCCTCGTAGAAATACTTTGCTTTTATACAATAAAAAAGCTAAAAAATGATAAAATACAGGCAGTAGTGGTGTTTATGGAAATAATATATATTCTCACTAACGAATCAATGCCGGAGTATGTAAAAATTGGTTTTACTCATGGTGATGTTAAGGAAAGACTTAAGCAATTAGATCGAACGGGCGTGCCACTTCCCTTTGAGGTTTATTACGCGGCGACAGTGGAAAATGCAGAAAAGGAGGAAGAATGGCTTCATTCCATTTTTGCCGATCGTCGTGCACGAGATAGCAGAGAATTTTTCAAGATGAACCCAGAATATGCAGCGCTCGCATTAAAACGAGTAGAAATTAGAGAGATCAAGATTGATAGCGGATTAACTCCAGAGCAAGAAAAAGAAGTAGACGAGGTGAAAAAAAGACGATCGAGATTCCATTTTGCTAAATATGGAATACCCGTGGGGTCTAAGCTAACTTTTACAAGGGATTCAAATATTACTGCTGAAGTCGTCGAAAATGACAAAATAAAAATTAATGGCAAAGTAAATAGTTTATCTAACTTTGCAATGGAATTGTTAGGTTATTCAAGACGGCCGCAAGGGACATTATATTTTGAGTTTGAAGACGAAATATTAGATGATAGACGAAGAAGAATGGATGAAGAAGTACCAACTGATAAAGAAATTGAGGCGGCTGATGATGCGTGGATGCAACAGCAAGCTGATCTGGAAAGAGGAAAATAAATTTATGACCCTAAAATCACTAAATAAAAATTTACGCAAAGCTAGCAGAGAAAAGAAAGATGAGTTTTATACTCAACTTGTTGATATCGAAAAAGAACTGAAACACTATAAAGACCAGTTTCGGGCAAGGTTGTTTATTGTAATTGCGATGATCCATACGAGAGCAATTTTTTTAAATACTTCGCATCCAACTTCAATGCGCTTGGTTTAAAAAAACTTATCTCGACAACCTTTGATGGTTCACCCATCGCAGATCAACAGTTACTATTCAAAGACATGGAGGGCTTAAAACCAAACGGGAAAGAACCTTTCAAAATTGAGGTATCTGAAGTCCCTGATAAAAATGAGGATGGAGCTATAGACCTGTCAGATATTGAGTGGTTATTAAAGCACGAAAAGAACTCCTCAACTTCTCTAAAAAAAGATGGACACGGCGATTTCCGTAGCGACGAATGTATCGAGCTGCTAAAGGAAGCAGATATAGTCGTTACTAATCCACCGTTTTCTCTATTCCGTGAGTACTTGGCTCAACTGATGGAATACAAGAAGAAATTTTTAATTCTTGGCGATCAAAATAACATAACTAAAAAAGACATTTTTAAATTTATAAAGGAAAATAGAGTATGGCTTGGTTACGACAATGGCGGCACAAAGTGGTTCCAGGTACCAGACGATTATGATATTACAACCGAGTCAAGAAAAAAAATTGTAAATGGAGTCAAGTACTTCAGTATGGGGAGAATTTTGTGGTTTACCAATCTTGAAACTACCAAGCGGCACGAGGATATTGTGTCGTATAAAAAATATGTGCCAGAAGAATTTCCTAAGTATGATAACTACAATGCCATTAACATTGATAAGGTTTCCGATATTCCAATGAATTACGATGGGGTGATGGGTGTTCCGATAACATTTATTGATAAATATAATCCCGAACAGTTTGAGCTACTAGGAATTATGAATACAGGCGAAAAAAATATAGGCATAAGATATGAAGGAACACCGCATGGGAGACCGCTTGTGAATGGCGTTGAAAAGTATCTTCGTATTTTAATAAGAGCAAAAAAACTAAAAAAATAATATGAAAATTGATTTACACAAAATTAAAATTCGTGAAGTAATAGCCGGCTATAAAGATAGTGCTGAAGAAGGTGTGACGGCTTATGATGGCAAATTGAATATTCGGCCAAAATATCAACGCGAATTTGTGTATAAACCGGAGCAGCGCGACGCGGTGATAGAAACAATCAAAAACAGCTTTCCGCTGAATGTGATGTACTGGATGATTAGAGAAGATGGTGGCTACGAAGTGCTAGACGGCCAACAGCGGACAATCAGTATTGGACAATATGTGAATGGCGATTTTTCTTTGAACGACCGATTTTTCCATAATTTGACCATAGAAGAAAAAAATAAAATTTTAGATTATGAATTATTTATTTATTTTTGCGAGGGTACTGATAAAGAAAGAATCGACTGGTTTACAGTTATCAATACTTATGGTGAAAAAGTGAATGAGCAAGAAATCCGCAATGCCGTTTACATAGGTCCATGGCTCTCCGATGCTAAATCAAAATTTAGTAAAACAAATTGTGTAGCTTACTTACTGGCAAATGATAGTGGACAACTAATTACTGGTTCACCAATTCGGCAGGAATATCTTGAAACCACTCTTTCTTGGATCAATAACGGTAAAATAGCGGACTATATGGCAAAACACCAACATGACCAAAACGCGGACGAGTTGTGGAATTATTTTCAAGATGTAATTGCTTGGGTGCGCAATACTTTTACCAACTACCGTCACGAGATGGGCAATGTAAATTGGGGAGAACTCTATAACAAATTTAAAAATGAGAAATATGATCCATCTAAATTAGAATCTGAAGCTGCTAAATTGATGATGGATGAGGATGTAACAAAAAAATCTGGTGTATACCCGTATGTTTTAACAAGACTTGAAAAATATCTAAACATTAGGGAGTTTACCGAAAAAATGAAGCGTGAAGCGTACGAAAGACAAAAGGGTATGTGCACAAAATGCAGAAAACACTTTGAAATAGGAGAAATGGAAGCGGATCATATTACCCCATAGATTAAGGGAGGAAAAACTACAGCAGAAAATTGCCAAATGTTATGTAAACAAGACAACCGGATCAAGTCTGACAAATGATTTAACTTTGCTGAAACCCCTCTTTGCACATAAGTACACACCCACAGGATTATTGCCAGCTTCCTATTTTGAAACCAAGCCTTGTACTTCTTAGTCTCCACCCCATCATGTCTTTACTGACCCAAAATTTGTTTGACAAACTAGTTAAAGATTCAGAAGCAGAACAAAACTTTTTAAGCATTTGCAAGGGAACTAGGAGTTCCGAGGCAAACACGTTAGCCTGTTGTTCATTTATATCTTTTGAATAAAAATCTATTATCTTCGCGCGGCTGTTATGACCTAAAAGTATGTGTCCAAGTTCATGCGCAACGGTGAATCTCTGTCTTACTATTGGGGAGGTCGAATTGTAATTAATGAGGCTTGATCCGATACTAAAACCATCTCCTGAACCAAGGTTAGTTCCTCTTACCTCAATGCCATTATCTGCAGATTTAAAAATATCCCTTAAGTTAATCGGCGGATTTTTGATTTTAGACTTTTTAACAAGATTCCGAGCTAATTTTTTAACAAAACCAAAAGAGCTATTGCTGTAATCATCTATTTGTTCCTTCATTTACTTTCTTGATAGCCTCGTCAAAGGCTTTTCTAAATTTTGGATCACTCATGGCTTCATCGGTTGCCCTAAACGATACGTGTGCATATGTTGGAGCTTTTTCATACCCTTCTATAAGCTCTTTTAGTGCAACCCCTAAAACATTGGCTATTTTATTTAACAATTCGAGGCTGATTTTCCTTTCTCCGCTTTCAAAAAGAGAAATTGCAGCAGTAGACTTGTCTATTTTCTTTCCAAGCTCTTCTTGTGACAACCCCGCAGCGGTTCGCGTTTCGGTAATACGCTTGCCGATTAATTTGTGGTCTAAATCCATAACTCTCCCTTTATGATAAGGCCTTGTAAAATATAAGTCAACCTACCTCTTGACATTGTAAATATTTATTTTACAATGAGTAAAGAAAGAGGGTGAGAAAAAATGTTTGAAAAATTTAGCGATGATATTATACAAAGAGTCTGGGAGAAAGCAAATGTTGTTACTGGAGTTAATCCAGCGTCGAGGCGAAAGGATGCTTGTGGAGCATGGATAGACAGAAACATGTATGGTGATAGATCAGTCAAAAATAACACAGGTTGGGAAATTGACCATATAACTCCACATTCACAAGGAGGAACAGACGACGTGTCCAATCTTAGACCCTTGCAATGGTACAACAACGCATCTAAAAGCGACGGAAAGTTAACGTGTCCAATGAAAGCAAGTGTGTGAGGGGGTGATAAAAAATGACAGAAACAGCATCACATAAACAGGTTAAGGGAAAAGCGGCAGGCAGAAAGGGGCAAACTGAAAAGCCATTAAAAAATGGCAAGAGGTTAGATGCAATATCACCTAGCGGCAAAAGAGCCACTGAAGTAGAGAGAAGCGGAACAACAAAAGGCTTAAAAAGGGCCGTAGCAAGACTAAAGTCAGTGAGAGCACCGCAAAAAGTATTGCAGGTTCCCCAGCCACATATGCCAAAAGCTAGCCAGGCAATGAGGTCAATGAAAGTAAAAGGTACGGTCAAGAATATGACGGGGACAAAGCGTATTAGTGTTTAGTATAAAGAACTAGATATATATAGATAAATTATGTTTGATTTAGCATCAAAATTTGGTTTTTCCTTGGATAAGGACAATGAAAAAGCTCTTAGATGTTATTTATTGCTTCATTATCTTGAGAGCTATGTTAATGGGGCTATTATTGAAATACGAAGGTTAAATAGAACCCGAAGACAAATCAACAAGAGTTTTCGGGATATTCTTCAATCTAAAGAGAAAAAGAAAGACTTTCATATAACTTACCTAGCAAACGACACCCACTTCTATTTTATATGTATTGATAAGGTGTATAAGTTACTCTCTACTCTTTCTGATGAATTGGACAATTCGAATATTAGGAAACTGGTTAATAAACTTGGAAAATTTTTTAAGATTAATATTGTCCGAAACCATCTAGAGCATATAGATAAACGGTGTCTTGGATATCTAACTTTAGAAGATGAAAAACGGGGAATAAGAAAGCCAATAAATGATTTTGGCAATTTCTTTGGAGATTATTTTTCTTTTGGAGGTAAGCAATTTCCGTTTCATGCAAAAAGCATTGTTGAATTGAAGGACATATATACAGAGCTTCTTGAAATATTAGAGAAAAACTATGCCAGCAAAGACCCTAGCTTTGTTCGGAGACAACAATCGGAAGCAAGGTATAAAAAAATTATGCAAGAGTTAAAAAAGACGGGTTTGTTTAATGCTTAAAGATTTTAGATTTAGTTACTTTGAACTTAACCCACACCAGATTATTGGATGATGCAATTAGTTCTGTTGATTATTTAATGTGCTATGGGTGACGGAAGAGAATTGAACTCCCGCCCCCTGTTTCAGAATATATTTTCTGTTTTTGGAACCGAAAGTATCGGTTTGACTATGACAATTAGGGCAAAGAAATCGTAGGTTTCCTAACCTATCATCGGTTCGAATCCCATTAATATGATCTATTTGTAAAATAAGTGGCCTATTGTTCCAAATTGGCAATAAATTACATAAATTACACCTATAAGGAATTAAATCCTCTTTGATTAAACGTTTTTTCAAATGATAAGTAGGATAGGTTGAATTTTTTGTTAAAAGAGATGTTGTTGGCCTCCTCCCTTTGTGACTTGGATTGTCTTCACCATATTGCCTCTGTCCTGTAAAGTGAGAATGGTCAATTCCCAAATTTCTAATTCTATTTTTTATTAAGGTATGACTACCACCACTGGCACACAGACCCAGTTTTCTAAGCACGTCCGCCACAGTTCTGGATTCCTTAACAAGTGGCTCCAATTTTTCTTTGGTATATTTGCTAACCATAAGTAGTTGTCGAAAAAACGGGAAATAAACTTAAACTGAAGCTGAAACTATATCTACCGACTTAATACTGGTGTAGGTAATTTCCAAAATCTTCCATTGTTAGCCTCCACTACTGTATATTGGGTTTGCATTTTCAAAAGATCCTGCAATACTTGTAACTGAATCTTAACCTTAGCCATAGCCTCTCTAGGAAATAGTTTGTACAGAATATTAGGCGGGCTTTGGAGGAAAGAAAAAGAACAGCTTCTAGCAAGTTCTAGTCAAAGGGAACTGGTGTGATATAGCAAAGATATAGCTTTAGTTAGGTTTGAATTTTCCTCTCCGTAGAATCGATTGTACGAGGCTAAAACTATAGATATTAATCCGAAAAGGAAAGTTCAATTACTACTTGACCAAAACTTAATATGAAAGTAGATTGAGTGATTGGTGAATCACGGCGAAATTCCGTGGAAGTGCCGCTACTGTTATATCCAGAGCCCAATTTTAGAAACCCGAGCAGGAAAAATGTCGTTAGCTGAAGCACCTGAAAGAACCGCTTTAAGATTTTCCAATAGTTGGGATGAACAAGTCTCTTCAAACCGTTTGATTCCCAACCTCATTTCACTTAATAAAGAGACCAATCGAAAACCTGATACATACTATTTTTGGGTGGATAATGGAGTACTAGTTGACCCTGAATCAGGTAAACCCGTACTTAATTTTGTTTTACCAGGTATTGAAAGAAAAGTGGCGGAAGAACTTCAGGAATGGGCTAGTAAAAATGAGGAAGGCCTTGGTTTTTGGATAAGCCCATCGTTAGAAAGGATTTACCCTTGTTCAAAAGTAATACTTCATAGGATTTCATATACTTTTGACGGAAAGAAGGCTATCCAAAACAGCGTTATCCTATTTGATGCCAATTTTGAGACCCCTGAGCTTTTAAGGCAAACATTCTTTACACAGGCAGATACTGAAGAAAACATATCAAATGTGTTGCAGTGGATAACCGAAAAGTCTAAGCAACAGATTAAATCACCTGACAATGAACTTACAACAAGAAAACAGGCTGTTTTTTATGCCAAAATGTTTCAAAGGGGAGTATCCAGAGAATATATTATTGAAGACATGAGAAAAACAGGATTCTTGGGTGAAAACTCAATCAGTTGCCCTGGGACGAGTACTAGTTTTTCTAGCTTAATAGACTCAAGAGCTTCAATTTCATTACTTAGCGGGGTTCAAGAATGGCATGATGGTGTGTGTAGAGTTTGTGGAAATCATACGCGGGTTGGACCTTGCAGTATTTGCAAGCCTTGTGAATCTAAATTTTAATATAGTGCATTTTCTTGATTGATAATTTTTTTACGTAGTAAAAGCCAGGCTCGGTTTCACTTTCTCTATTTCCTCTCTGATTTGGTAATTAATTAGGAAAACTTTGTTGAAGTTTGTCTTTACGAAGTTAAGCCTCCGGAGATTATTTTAGGCGAAAGGATTCAATAAAAATCGCTGGCTGGGGAGCTTGGTATTTTTTTAGCCTCAATTTTGTGGACTATTTCTGCAGTTCAAGAAAAACCGGCTGGTCGGCGCTCAATTTTACAGTTGCCGTATCCACAATCTGTTCTTGTCCTTTAATATCTGTGACTTTTACCTTGCCGGAAATTTCATTGGGAAGTGCGCCCGACCATAAAGCATATATGGTTTTGTTACCAACCGTAAATTTATATTGACCATCGGCAATTTTTTCTACTTTGGAAAAGCCGCTGATTTTATTCGCAATAGTTTTTAAAGTGGTGAGAAAAAGTTTTGGTTTGCCTTCAAGGTTAAATATCATCGAAGAGCCGACAATATCATCTTCCTTGCCGACCAGATCAATGAAGACTACTTTAACGCCATTGGCAAAAGCAAGAATGGAATCTTTAAAATATAAAGCCGCCTGCTCGTTTTCACTTACGTTTCGCAAGGTCTGTCCTTGGCTTGGCTGGACATTTTGGTTAGCGGATTGTCCTTGAGTGGATTGCCCGGATGGCTGCCCCGGATTTTCACTCGGCATACTTCCGCCACAATCCTGCGGGCAGGCATTGGGGTTTTGCTTTTCAAAATCATCGCAGATTCCATCGCCACATTTGTCACTAGTTGGTTGTGTCAGTGAATTTACCTGGGCTTGCCCTGTCCCTTGAGCGGGTTGGCCACCCTGTTGAGAAGATGGCGAGCCAGAATAAATGCCGAATTCAGTCAGGTATAAAGGTTTTCTGCCACCATTTTTATCCATCAGGTTGTTGAAAAACGTCAAATCTTTCAGGAGAGTGGCGGGATCCAACTTAGCGTCTTGGTTGCGTTCGGTGTTGTAATGAAGATTAAAATAATCAATATACTGGCTGCCGCCAAGCTGAAAAAATTTAGTCCAGAAACTTCTTTCGCTACTGTTATCAGAATGTCCAGAAGCGCCGCCGTTGGTTACTTTGGCCTGTGGATTGACTTTTTTGATTGTCTCCGAGGAAATTTTGAGCAGATCAAAATATCCTTGGGGATTATTTTCATATCCACCGCACTGGGCATCAGGTTCATTGCCAATTTCCCAAACGGCAACCTTATTCTTATAACGTTCAACTGTTTTCGTCAGAAAATTTTGATATTCGTCAATATCTTTGGGCGGGCCGTCTTTATAATCATAATAAGCAGCATCAAGCATCTTACAATTAGCATTGACTTGAGTATTTTTCTGATCCCAAGCGGCATATGGCTGGATAACGGCGGAGATTTTAAGACCGGCATTCGTTGCCCCTTTTACATAAATATCGGTTAATTCCCAATCAAATTGTCCTTTTTGGGGTTCAATAACATTCCAGGTAAAATAACCGAAACTTCCCCGGTCAAGAGAAAAACCAGTCGCCTTCACCAGTTTTGTACGGTCTTGAATAAGTTTTTTCAGGCTGCTTGGAAGATTCTGATAAGCCGAATCGTCTTTTCTGAATTCGGTCCAGCCTTTTTGTTGCAGAGTATCCAACATATTGGAAGTGCCTGTGCCGGACATATCGACCATCGTCACCTCGTTTATGTTAAAAGCGATCATCGTTCCAAATAACGGTCTTGCGTTATTGGAAGACTGTTCGGATGGAATCAGGGAGTGAAGAAGGGGGGACTTTTGAGAAATAAAATAGGCACCAATGACACCAATAAAAACTAAAATTAGAATTATTATCGGAGCGAAGCCTTTTTCTGATTTGGGCGGTTCCATCTAATTTAATTATAGACACAGCAAGTGGCTAAATACAATCTCTTTATAGTTCTTAGATATATTCAAGGTTAGGAGTTGGTATATTAAGCTCAGAATGTAGATTATTAAGTTTCTTTATCTTCTCCCACCTTGTTTTCAATAACCCTACCTGAACCAAGTATTCAAAGGCTTTCAAAATCGTGGAAATTGTAATTCTTAGTCGCTGAGAGTTCGGGAGCAAATCATTTAGCTTCAGAAGGTTATGTCGAAATGTTTGACTCTAGAAAATATTTGAACTTTGGTATAATGCATTTAAGATTTAAAGATGAAAGGATTTATCAATTTTATCAGGGAGCAGGGAGTAATGGGTTTGGCCGTAGGTTTTATTTTGGGAGGAGCAGTATCAAAATTAGTTTCTTCATTCGTAACAGACATAATTAATCCCCTGGTTGGTTTACTTTTAGGAGCTGTTGGTGGGCTTAGGGAGGCATATCTACAACTTGGGCCATCAAGATTGTATTGGGGCAGTTTCATTAATGCCGTTATTGATTTTGTTATTATAGCCCTGGTTATATATTTTGGAGTCAAGATTTTAAAACTTGATAAATTAGATAAAAAGAAAGATTAAATATGGTTTGGGGGTGAGTATATTGAATAAAAAGAATCCAAAAAAATTAATAATTGTCCTTGTAATTCTTGTTGTCTTAGTTGCAGCAGCCTTTTTAATTAAATCTAAAGGCGTAAAAACGACAGGGCTTTCCGGTGGAAGTGTTTTTAATTCCATTGAAGACGCAATTGCCAAATCCTTAAGCCTTAAATGTGAATATAAGGTTGGGGAGAATACAACAATAGCCTATGTTAAAGGAAATTCCGTAAAAATCGAAGGATCTTGGGAAGGAAATAATAGTTCCATAGTTATTATGAAAGACAATAAACTTTGGACCTGGGATACCGTCAAAAAAGAAGGAGTAATCCTTCCTCTTGACATGGGTGAGGAAGAGGAAAGTACAACAGGTAAAGACATTATCGGAGGAATTGAGGCACAAAGGGAGTTTTGTAAAGTTTCCGTTTTTTCCGATTCGATTTTTGATGTACCTACGGATGTTAAATTCCAGGATTTGGGAGATTTGCAGAACCTGGTTATTCCTACGCCTGGCGGGTAGTAATTTGTGCTAGGATTAATTAAATGTTTTTCTTGGCAGTGTTTCCTCTGTTGATATTTGTTGTCCTTCTTTTGCTAGGAAAGCTTAAGGTTGTTTTTGCATCCTTAATTTCTCTTTCAATTACCGCCCTTCTTGCAATTTTCTACTGGAGAATGGACTTATCGATCTTTTTCTCAAGTCTTCTTAAGGGAAGCTTGATTTCTTTTGATATATTTTTAATTGTTTTCGGTGCGATACTGTTCATAACTCTTCTTAAAAAACTGAATATTATTGAAAATCTCTGTTATTACCTGGGAACATTTTCAAAAGACTTAAGAATTCAGGTAATTCTTCTGGCTTGGTTTTTGGAAAACTTTCTTGAAGGAACGGCTGGATTTGGTACCCCGTCGGTAGTTGTTGCCCCGATTTTAATAGGTCTTGGAATTACCCCGATCTGGGCCGTAGCAATTGCCATGCTGGGAAACAGCGCCTCGGTTGCCTTTGGTGCTGCGGGAACACCTATCAGGGTGGGTTTTTCGGGTTTAGATATTTCTCAGGTTCCGTATTATTCGGGACTTTTTAACTTAGTTGGAATTCTGGTTCCGGTATTTATGCTTTTTGCCATCACCCTTAAGAAGGACGGAGCTAAAAGGCGTTTTTTTGAAGCACTTCCTTTTGCGGTGTTTGCTGGTGTTGCCTACAGCCTTCCTGCATTTTTTCTTACATTTTTTGGTCAGGAGTTTCCCGCAATTTTAGGATCTGTTATTGGTCTTGCCCTGGTTTTATTTGCCATCAAATTTAAATTCCTTGTTCCTAAAAAAACCATGGCATTTTCAGGCGGGATGTCCCGTAAGGAAAACATCCCTCTTAAAAAAGTATTATTCCCCTATATTCTTTTAGTTTCTCTTCTTATTTTGGGTAAATTCATCTTGGATAAAATAGGTATCTCTTTTTTCTTTGGTCTTTCCCATAGATTTAGCTTCTTTAATCCGGGAATTATATTTATCATAACTTCCTTTGCTGTTTTTCTTGTCTGGAGAAAAAGGGTTACTAATTTAGGACTAATGTTTAAAAATTCTTTTTTAAAATCAATAGAGCCTTTTTTGGTGGTTTTTTCCATGTCTGCCCTTGCCCAGATTATGATCAATTCGGGGCAGAATAATGTTTTGGTTGAACAATTGAAAACAGCCGCGCTTCCTTTTATCTCACCCGTTATGGGGGCTTTCGGAAGCTTCATGACAGGCTCTGCTACGGTTTCAAACATAATGTTTGGAGGGATGCTGGCAAAAGCTGCGGAAGCCGTAGGGATTCTTCCTGCCATTATCCTTTCTCTTGAGCTTGTGGGAGCAGCAGCCGGAAATATGATTGCCCTTGCCGATATCATGCCCGCTCTTGCAGTTGTTAATCTTAAAGGAAAAGAAAGAGAAGTCCTTAAAAGGGTTATTATCCCTTGTCTTATTTACATATTTTTGCTTGGGATAATCGGGCTTTTGGTAGTATAATTCCTCCATCATGAAAACCTGGAAAAAAATAAAAGAAAATCCTGGAATATTGGAAAAATACTTGATAAGGGAAAAAGTAATAGATCAAATCAGAGATTTTTTTAAAACCAAAGGATTTCATGAAGTTTTTACTCCAATTTTAGTTCCCATCCCGTCGATAGAACCTAATTTGGAAGTTTTTGAAACAGAATTAAGAACATTTAAAGGATTAAAAAGAAAAAGTTTTCTAATAATGAGTCCGGAATATTCGATCAAGAAGCTTTTGGCTTCCGGTGTTGGAAACTGTTTTGAAATAGCAAAATGTTTTAGAAATGAAGAAGAAATTTCCCCACTTCATAACCCCGAATTTACAATGCTTGAGTGGTATAGAGTAGGGGTGGATTATAGAAAAATAATGAAAGACTTCGAAAACCTGTTTTTAAAAATTATTGGCAAAGACAAGCTTATATATCAGGGGGTGGCTTACGATTTAAGTTTGCCTTGGCCAAGAATTAGTTTTAAAGAAGCTTTCAAAAAATATGCAAATAAAAATATAGATACTGTTAAAGACGAAGATTTTTATAAAATATTTTTTAATGATATAGAACCAAAATTGAAAAAATCCAAAAAACCGGTATTTTTATATGACTATCCCGTTTCTCAAGCCTCTTTGGCCAGAAAAAGTAAGAGAGATCCTAAATTTGCCGAAAGATTTGAAGTATTTGTGGCGGGACTTGAACTCGGCAACTGTTTTTCGGAACTAATAGATTACAAAGAACAGAAAGAAAGGTTTGAGAAAGATAGATGTGAAAGAAAAACACAAGGTAAAACCGATTACCCAATTGACAAAGATCTTCTAGACGCTTTGAAAGAAGGAATTCCTCAGGTTTCCGGCATTGCCGTTGGTGTCGACAGACTTATTATGCTTGCTTGCGATGCTGCGTCCATTTCCGAAACATTGTTCTTCCCGGCTGAAGAACTCTTTGAACTTTAATTCTTTTTAAGCTACAATTAGCTTCGTTATATCAGTATTTCCAAATACTGATATATTATTTCAGAAATACCATGGAAACAATTAATGCAGGAAATATTAGCAAGGGAAGCTATATTATCTTTAAAGGAGCTCCGGTTGCCGTAACAAAAACCGAATTTATGTCTCCGGGTAAAGGATCTCCTGTTATGAGAATTAAATTTAAGAATGTTCAAACAGGTTCCGCCGGAGAATATACTTATAAGACAAGCGAACAGGTTGAAGTTGCCGAAATTTCAAAAAGAGAAATGCAATTTCTTTACAAAGATGGCTCAGAGCTTGTTTTTATGGATCCCCAATCCTACGATCAGGTGTCAATTCCGACAGGTTTAGTTGAAAAGCTCGGCTATCTTATACCTAATTTAAAATGCTGGATTGTCTGGTACAAAGAAAAGGCAATAGGAGCGACCCTTCCTTCCCACGTAACCTTAAAAGTAATTGAAAGTCCTAATGAGGTAGCGGGAAATAGGATTAATGCTCCAAAAAAGACGGTAAAATTAGAAACCGGAATTGAAGCTCAAGTTCCGCTTTTTATCAAAGTAGGAGAAAGCGTAACAATTGATACCGAAACAGACGCCTATCTTTCAAGAGTACAATAACCTCTTTTAAACATGATCCTCTTCATCGGCCATTGCTTCTGCCTTTGTTTTATGAATCTTTCCGTCGGGGTGATTAGATGGTGAATGGATTGTGTAAAGCTTTAATTCATCCGTATCGGATGTATTAATTAAATTATGTTCGGTTCCGGCAGGCACCACAATTGCGCTTCCGTCCGAAATTACATTTTCTTCTCCGTTCATAATTATTTTTCCCTGACCCTTTTCAACTCTGAAAAACTGATCGAGATTTCCGTGCGTTTCCATTCCGATTTCCTCTTTAGGAAGAAGGCTCATCAAAACAAGCTGAGAATGGCTTCCTGTAAAAATAACCTGTCTAAAATATGAATTTGCCAGGGCTAACTCTTCAATGTTTCCTACGTAACCTGTCATTATTTTGTCACCGCCAATCTATATTTATGGTACCACGAATTGGCCAATCTATAACTTGCAAAGATGGCGCCCGTATAGAAAAGATCTCCCAATAAAGTGTTTCTGAAAAAGGGGAGGGCCATAATAAAACAGTTAAATAAACCATCGATATTTTTAAGGTATAAGGGAGTAAAAGCCCAAACAGCGAAATTGGTAACTATAAAAAAGATAGTCGATGAAGCAAATGAGGCCAGGATTATATTTTTGTAGCTTAAATTGTTCTTCAGTAATCTTCCGATCAAAACAGTTATAAGGAAACTTCCGTATACGAATATCCTCATTTGCAGGCTGTCGAAACCGATGAATAAATCCGAAAGAAACATAATAACAAGAGGAATAATAAATGCCCGTTTTTTGTTTAAATGAACTCCTCCAAATAATGCCATCGCTCCCACCGGAGTAAAGTTGGGAATATGGGGGATAATCCTTGCAAGAGCTCCAAGGATTATAAAACCTACAGGGCTTATTAATTTTCTTAAAAGGTGTTTATCTGCCATACAATTTTATCTCCCTTATTAATAATATAGCTTCCGGCTCCGACCTCGGAAGGTTTTTCATTAATTATCAATTCCCAAAATTCATTTTTATTAGTATCTGCCGTTTTTCCGTTTAAGGATGTAATATACGCATTTTTTCCCGTTCCTTCTGTTTTTATTTCTTCAAGTGAGGATTCTGTCGCCTCAAGTACGGTTTTTCCAATAAAGTCAGATATATTAATAGGGGAATCCGTTTCATCTTTAATAACAAGCGTTGTTTCTAAATTCTGAGTTTGATTAATGCTAGTTTTAACCTGATTATTATTTGCTTTGGTAAAAATAAAATAGCCAAAAACTGCAACTAATAAAATAATCGAAAGTACTTTAAGAAGTTTTGTATATTTTTTCATATATTCTGTGCTCGCAGTTAACGTTTGGGTTCTGGGTATACAGTAGCGGCACTCCTGCAGATTTACGCTGCAATTCACCAAGCTACCTAATTTATCCCAGTAGCACACCTAAAGTCAAGCGGTAATATTGCGGTAAATGTGCGGTTATTTTGAGCATGTGCAAAAGATCAGATACTTATTAGACATTAAGGGTAAGTGAGTCCTGCTGTAAATCAATCCACTATCGGTCACAATATCTTCTTTAGGGTAGGTGGCGGGAGGGTGGTGATTAATATGATTTC
>Ga0180007_10003272_pt1 | contig 18225 bp, 21 predicted proteins | sample MM_PC_MetaG_FD_121122 | JGI IMG/M metagenome (GOLD analysis project Ga0180007, IMG submission 121122) | Groundwater microbial communities from the Aspo Hard Rock Laboratory (HRL) deep subsurface site, Sweden - MM_PC_MetaG | ecosystem: Environmental > Aquatic > Deep subsurface > Groundwater... | reverse complement strand
AGCTTTGCTGGGTGCGGTGAAATTCGCAGCAGACAAAGGTGCGTTTGATTTCTTGGAACAAAAGGTTAGTGTGGAACTGGACGACCCGACCTCATCCGACTTTGGAGAAATCAGGGTAGGAGATATACGGATTGATGCTTTGACTGGTGGGGAAAAGCAGTTGGTAGTGTTGCTGGCTAGGCTGATAACAGGCAAGATGAAAACAGGGTCAGGGGCGGTAAAGCCTGTTGATTGGAGTGATGAATTAGTTAAGCAGTTCAGGATGAAACTTGCACCAGTGCCCGGCTATGTATGGTCAGCCAAGGAAGGAAAGAATGTTATCGGGGAAGAGGTTGACTGGCTGCATCCCGAAGGCGTGGACGAAGAACAGTGGAAGCTATTTTTAGGGATGTGGGTGCGAGATATGATTGATGCTGCTGAGGTAGAAGGACTAACGGGACAAGTCGTAGCATCCCCCGGATTCTTCGGGGCAGGGGTCAAGGCTTATCCTTCGCAGAACTTTACCGAGTGGCTTAACCACGTTGAGAAGGCTACTGACAAAGAGTGGACGATGGAACAGATATACGCCATCCGTCCTGACTTCAGTGAGGCAGAGGCAAGTTGGCTACCATACAGCGAATTGACCGGGACAAAGCCGAGGGCATACTGGAAGCAGGCTCACCCGGATGAGGAAGCCAGTATGTATTTCTGGGGAGAGATACAGTCGCTTTCTACCCCTGAAGCAGTAATGGCTTTCAAGCGCATGGCTCAGGAGTATGGTGTCAGCGAAGATATGTTTCCGATTGTGAAGGAAAAGAAGGCAGAAGACCTGACCAAGCTGACTGAAGATGAGGTCTTTGGGAAGATACTGGATGTTGTGCCTTCAGCGTATGCCAACTATCTTAACGACAATCCACAGGCGATTCAGCCCACCCCTGAGACCTATGAGAAATATGCCCAAGCGAAAGCTGACGGGAAAGCATTGACCGACACTTATTTCAGAGATATTAAGTTGATGGAGAGTGATAATGAAAAGATAAGATACAGAGTGCAGAACCCGGAAATAGATGCAGCCCTTGCGCTATGGAGAGGTTATACGGTGCAGACCGCAGATGCCAGAGTGAAATTACAAATCATGCTGGACGAACTGGGCATACCGCATAATCTTGTCAAGTCCCTTCAGCCGAAGGCTTCCACGACTATAAAGAGGTCAAGTATCAAGCTAAAGAGGTTGGGGGATTGACAGCAGGTGATATAATATATATTAAAGGAGAATCATGGTAAGCGAGAAAGATATAGCAGCCTTGAGGAACAGAGCAGAGAAAGCCGAGGCTGCGCTAAAGGTAGCCACTGACCGCACCGCTAAACTGGAAAACAGGGTCAAGGTGCTTGGTCTTGAGGAAGTATCCGATGCGGATGTCCGAAATATCAGGCAACTCCTGTTAGACCAATCTCAGGAGATGGACAGTCGGGAGGATGAGTTGAAGAAGAGAGAAGAGGCGGTCAACACCCTAGAGGCTTCCCATAAAGAGAGGGAAACGGAAGCCCAGATTCAAACTCTCGCAGACAAGTATGCCCCCAAGGTCTCTGGCGATGATGAAGATGCCAAGAAAAAAGCAGACGAATCTCGCAAAGCCTTCATCAGCAAACTGAAGTCTGCGGAAGACCCTGAGAAAGAAGCACTACGTCTTCATGTGGAGAGTTTGAGTAGCAATGTTGGCGAAGATGCTAACAAAGCTGAGGATGTCCATGAGCATGTTGTCGCTGGTGGCAAGGCAAAGAAATCCCCGTTGGATATGAACGCTGAAGAGATTGCCAACTTTGAGAAAGAACATGCTGCTGTAGCTTAACCCTCTAATATTTTAAGTGAGGACATTCTAAAATGACGATACAATCAACCACCATATTTGTAACCGAGGAAATTCGGCAATACTATGAGAAAAAGATGCTTGACGTCGCCAAGACAGACATCGAGTTTGAGCGTTTCGGCAGCAAGAACGCCATCCCGTCCCGTGAGGGCAAGTCAGTCCAGTGGCGCAGGTTTGAGAAAATCACCGTTACCGCTTCCGGCTACACCCTGACTGAGGGCACGTTCCCGGCATCCACTGCTGCCACCATCACCGCAGTCACCGCCACTCTTGACCAGTATGGTCAGTGGTCTGAACTCTCCGACATTCTGGAAACCCAAGCGATTGACCCGTTGCTCTCAAGCTATGCTTCTGCATATGGCGAGGCTATGGCGAGGGGCAGGGACATCGTGGTAAGGGCAGAGTTGTCCAACGCCACCACCATCCAGTATGCCTCAACCGCCCATCAGGTCGGGACTTCCGGCACAGGCAGTGTGGGTAGTGGTAACTACTTCAACGCTGCGGAAGTCATGGAAGCCAAGAGAACCCTGCGCCGGAATGGTGCAAAGAAAATCGCTGGCTTCTACCCATGCTTCATCCACCCCGACAATGAGCATGACCTGTTCCAAGACCCAGACATCGTGGATGCCTTCCAGTTTGCCAAGGAACGTGGGTCAGGCAATCCTCTCTTCTCCGGGGAAATCGGGGACTACATGGGGGTGAAGTTCATCTCCACGAACAACCTGACAGTCCACTCATCCTACGGGATGTCCGGGGCTGACACTTACGAGTGCGTGATGTTCGGAGATGGCTTCTACGGGGTAACTGACCTAGCTGCCCTGCCTGCCAAAATCATCATCAAACCCAGAGGGTCTGGTGGATTCATTGACCCACTTGACCAGAAATCCACAGTGGGCTGGAAGTGCGCTATGGCTGCCAAGATTCTGAACAACGACTTCGGCGTGCTCATCCACTGCGCCAGTTCTCGGAGTAATGCCGCCTAGTAAGTGAATAAGTAATTCAGGTGGGGGGGATGCTTCCCATAGCTAACCCCCACCTTATAAGGAGTTAAAAGATGGGGAAAGCAAATATTTTCTGGTCTTCTAAAGACAATGGATGGATTATCAGGGGTCAAGCTGGAACTAAACTGTCTGAAATTGATGAATCCGGCTTGAAACTTCTGATGTCTGGTGCTGTAATAGACTTTAACAATGGGGATATTACCCTGACGCATAGTGCAAATAAACTTGCCTTTGCGGGTGGCACTTTCGAACTTGCGGATACCTGCACCCTCATCCTGCCGCAGAAGGCATCGGGGTCAACCACCACCGGAGACTTCTGGCTTGATACCACAGACGGTAACCTTCACATGTATTATCAGGGTGCGGAATATTACTATTCCAAGGTTTCCATCTAAATGGTTAGGGCGGGGGAAACCCCGCCCTAAATTTTGGGGGTACTTTGAGACTAACAAATTGGCAAGCAGTGCAAGTGCAAACCGCCCTTACCGAGTTGCTTCCTAGAACATTCCCGGTTGAACTGAGTTTTGAACTAGCTAGGTTGTCTCAAGACATAGATAAACAAGTGCAGGCTATGACGGCAGTGCGCAATGCACTCATCAAACAGTACCATGTGAAGATAGTAAAAGGCAGCACCCCCCAGACACTCAAGGCATCTATCGAAAGCCCAATTAGCGAAGAAGAGAAAATGGTCTCTTTCCAAGAGTTTGAAAAAAAGGTAGGGGAATTGAGTAATACAAAAGGGGACGATATTCAGCGCAAGATACATTTACCTCATGGAATAGATGTCGAGCCGGAAAAATTAAAACCACTGCTTGGCTTTATAGAGTTTGACTGTGACACTAACAGCTAGACCATTGCCTCTATACCAGCACACCGTTTACTTTTCCTTGCCCATGCAGATGTATATGAACACGGTAATCAAGAAGCCTGCCTTGGAAGCGGTGCAGGTTATCTTCTCTGATGAGGCATCTCGTATCAAAAAGATAAAGGCAGCCAAGACACTCTGGGATGTGTTTCAATCTTTGCAGGGATTGCCAGAGCCGACAAAGGAAAACACATGGCATCCCAATGCGCATAATCTAATAGACCTGCGGGAGTGGATGTTTAAGAGATGTTTCCTTGGTAGTTTAAGAATGGTGTTCATCCGCAGGGTGATTAACTTTATTATAATTCTCTATGACTTTGACCCCCCTTGGCGGTGGATATTTGATTCTGTCAAGGATGAAGCCTTGAAGATGAAATGGGAATCAAGGGGGTATTGTGACGAATGGGCGAATACTTACGCATGGTGGAAAGATACGACCAATGCCAATGGATGAAATTAAATATTTTGGCATTGCAGCAGCAACAGCATTGACAATGTTGATGTTTGTTATTATAGTATTGTTAACTAGCAGGGGGTGTTAAGATGGCAAAGAGCCAGAAGAAAGTGGAACGGGAGATTGAGAAAGCTACCCGGCGTGCAATGACCTCAGGGGAAGGGGCGGTTGCAGTAGCGAATGTAGCCCGTAAACTCAATGATGGAGAGGGAGAGCCACTAACTCCAGAAAAGACAGGGCGACTTCCCGGCACAGTAATCGGGGACACCAAGGTTATCTATACCGAGGCTGACCTCAACCGAATGTTCCCCAAGGTTACTTTCACCCCGGAAGTTACGATGCCCATATCCTATCAAGGGGTGCGGTATCAACTCATCTCCAACTGGGAAATGACTGTTCCCGAACCTATCAAGAAAATCTATGATAAACACCGCCAGCCGAACAGACAGCGAGATGGGCAACTCCATTCTGAGGGCATTATCGTAGAGAAAGGTGCTGGCAAACTCTAGCCATAATACTCACGCCCAAAGACTAAATACGGAGGTTTAGTAAAATGAACATAAAACCCGGTGGCGCAAGATTAGGGGTGGATTACAGACAAACATTCCGTGAGCAACTAGCTGGCGGTCTGCTTGGTTCTACGGGGATAGCCTACGGCGCTGTTGCTACGATACAGGCAGCAGCATCAGTCAACACTCTGGTAGATAAATTCATTGACCCCGGACATGCCATGAAAAACGAGAGTGCCTTCTTCCATTTGATTTCGCAATTCATAGGTGTGAACGGAAGCAACGCTGGAACGATGGCTTATTACTGGCAAGCCCGTTCTGAGTGGTTTGACGGTCAGGGTGGCAAGTCTGCTGGAATTGGCACAATGAGAGTGACCAGCTATGTCCCCCTCACAGGAACATACAACCTGAATGTTGGAACATTATTGACCTCTACCCCAACACTCACAGGGTATGCCCCGATAGCCAGCTTGCCATACACGCCTATCAGGTTGCAGTTGAAGGGATATTGCCTGACTGCAAACAGGAACACTCACGCTATGGCAGCGCAGAGTTACGTTGAACTGATTGGGAATGTGATACCCGGCGCTTGACATTAGTAGTATAATATATCAAACCATTGGTGGACAGTCGGGAGGTTGAAAGGATGGTAAATATTGAGAATACTAATAGTTTCCCCACTTGGCAAGACCATAACCCCCACAAGCCGATACGTTGGCATTGAGCGTCTGGTTTACGAGTTCTCCAAGGAACTCGCCAAAGAACATGAGGTCGCAGTCCTTGGTCATGCCGACAGTATCTTTGCCAAGGACGTTACCAATTTCCCCACGAAGCCACTGCCCGGTGAAGAATTCCTGCTCGATGAACTCCGGCAGTATCGTGACTGGCAGTGGGTGTATCGCTTCTATGATGTCATTCATGACTTCTCTCATCAGCATCTCGCTTCCCGGTATATGCCGAACCTTCCAAGTCTTAATTTATTCTGGCACGCACCAGCACTAGCCCAATACCCCAAAGCCCCTTACAATATCATCGGTCTGTCCAAATGGGCGTGTCGTGAGTTCAAGCGTGTCTATCATCAGGAAGCCAAGTATCAGTATTCCGTGTGCATAGATACTGACCTCTATAAACCCCTTGAGAAAGCCAAACGGTCAGACCGCTTCCTCAGTGTAGGGCGCATGGGCGAAGAGAAGGGCAACCTGAACTCTGCTATCTTGTGTAAGGAACTGGGGCTACCACTAGATATTTTGACCGCAAGGGCAGGGCTACCGAATGAACCATATAGTCCCTATGAGAAACAGGTCATGCAACTGGCTGATGGCAAGGACATCAAGATATGGTGGGAAAAAGATTACACTGAGGATAGCAAGATTAAGATGATGCAGACCTGCAAGGCTCTGCTCTATGTTACCGACCACCCGGAAGTGACAAATCACAAGGTACAGGAAGCGATGCTCTGTGGTGCGCCCATCATAGCCCCGAAGATAGGGGCACTGCCAGAGATAGTCACGCATGGTGAGGACGGCTTGCTCTGCGCCGATGAGAATGAGTATCTTGAGGCATTGAAGACAGTAGATAAACTGCCCCCGTTGCCTAACCCTGACATCAAAGAAAGGTTTGGGATAGAGAAAGTCGTGGCTGATTATCTTCCCATCTATGAACAAGTCGCACTGGGTATGAGATGGAAGTAAAAGCCCTCTACGATAACCCTGAATACTGGTGTGGAGAAATCGGCTACCGACCACCGGGATACGCTGACTTCTCAGCAAACCTCTTAAAAGAAATCTGCATCATGTGGCATCGCCCCAAGTCCGTTCTTGACATCGGGTGCGCTTATGGGTTCACTGTGGCGAGGCTGAGGGCTTTGGGGGTTGATGCAAGGGGTCTTGATGTAAGCAGTTACGCCCTGTCACAAGCTGATAAAGGTGTCAGGGAGTATCTGGACGAAGGCTATGCTTGGGAGATGCCTTATACCGACAAGAGATTTGATGTTGTCTTCAGTTCGGGGATGCTTGAGCATATCCCTGCCGATAAGATGGTGCAGACCATCAAAGAGATAAAGCGTGTATCTAGTCGAGGTATCATTGGGGTTGCCTGTGCTGACGACCCTACCTCACAACTGCCGGAAGGGGAAGAGGACAAGACACACGGCAAGCTGAGGACAAGGGAAGGATGGCAAGCATTGTTTCCTTCCGGGTATCATGTGGTCAGCGACAGTGAGTTATCTTGGCTCAAGGTGGCGTATAGTCTAACTATGTCTATGCTTTCAGGAAAGCCAGTGGAGATGTCATGATAGATTTAGTTTTGGTGGAACTTCCTAACTTTGCGCTTGAATCACCACGCATGTATTCGCCTCTAGGAAACCTCTACCTTGCTTCCTCAATGAAAAAGCAGGGTTTCTCTGTAACTATTGAAGACTTCAGGGAGAGGATTAACGAACTCCCCTCAGCCAGATATTATGGATTCTCCTGCACCACTCCACAGATTATGGTTGCCAAGCAACTTGCAAAGAAGGTAAGGGGTGGTAAGACCATCATCGGTGGCGCTCATCCATCCTTGCTGCCGGGAGACTGCTCAGCATATTTTGATTATGTGGTGCGTGGTGAAGGTGAGTTTATCCTTGCCGACATCCTTAACAACAGGTGTGCCCCCGGTATCGTCACAGCAGAAAGGATTACAAACCTTGATACTATCCCCCTGCCAGCATGGGACATGGTTGACGATTGCTTCTCCAATACGCTCTTCGCCGGGGAAAGATACGGAAGTGGGGCAAAGTCAATGGCTGTAACAGCCAGTCGTGGATGTAGTTATGCCTGTAGTTTTTGCGGAAATCATCTCAGGAAGCCTGTAACCTTCAGGTCTGTGGGGAATATTACGAATGAAATCGTAGCCTTGATGAAACAGGGCATCAAGCACCTGCGCTTTGTGGACGATAACTTCACCTTGCATCCTGACTTGCAAGGGTTATGCAGGGTGCTCAGAGACCTTGGTATCAGGTATCGTTGCCATACCCGGTCAAACCTTATGACGAAAAGCAAGGCGTTCCTTCTGAAATCATCAGGCTGTGAGGAATGTAGCCTTGGCGTGGAGAGTGCTGATAATAATGTGCTCAAGATAAACCACAAGGGCGAGACCGCAGAGCAACATGGTGAAGCTGTGCGGATATTACAGGATGCAGGACTTGCCCCGAAGATATACTGGATGAGTGGCTTGCCCGGTGAGACAGCCGAGACTATCAAACTCAATAAAGAGTTCATGCGTGAGTATAAGCCGTCCAAGTGGACGCTATCAACCTTTACCCCTTATCCGGGCTGTGACATTTACCAGAATCCAGCCCGATACGGGATTAAGATTATCAATCCGAACTGGGAGAACTGGTGGAACTTTGTCTTCAATGTTAGAGACCTTAACCTCCCCGGACGGACAGGCTACGTTCATAAGCTGGACGGGCAGACCTTGGAAGAAATGAAAGCCCGGCATGATGAATTCTATAACTTCCTGATAGCGGAAAGGTGGAAGAGATGAAGAATATTATCACTGGTGGCGCTGGATTTATTGGGAGTCACCTTGCTGATGCCTTGGGTGATGCTACTATCTTTGATAATTTGTCTTCAGGGATAGGTCAGAACTTGCATGGCTTCCCTTTGATAGTCGGTGATATTCGCAGCGCAGATTTACGCCGGGTACTAAAAGGGCATGAAGTAGTCTGGCACTTGGCATCTAATACCGATGTCGCTGCCGGGAACAGGGATGAAGATTTGGATATAGAAGTCTCAATCCTTGGGACTGCTGCATTGCTCAGCGCCATGAGAGTGCAAGAGATACCCAAGATAGTCTATACCTCAAGTTTCATGGTAGGGGAAGGGAAACCTGAGACATTGTATGGCGCTGGGAAACTGGGGGCTGAGGGTCTTATCACAGCCTATGGAAACCTGTTTGGCATCGAGACATCTATCTACAGGCTGACAAACGTGGTTGGTGGCAGGATGTGCAAGGGGGTTATCTGGGACTTTATTCAGAAGCTAAAGAAAGACCCCAGTTGTCTCTTCGTGACTGGCGATGGTCAGCAGCAGAGGTCTTTCGTTCTGGTAGAGGAAGCCCTTGCGTTCATTGTTGAGGCGCAGAGTGGCATCCACAATATAGGTGGCATCGGTCTGACCACCATCAATGATGTCGCCCGGATAGTCATGGAAGAGATGGGGATAAAAGCGCCTATCATTAACCTGCCGAATATAATCGGGGACAGCCCGTCACTCCCATATACCCCTGATTTACTCTGCATTAACCATTCCGATGAGGCAGTTCGTATTGCCACTAGGAGACTGTTAGATGAATAAGGTAGTGGTCGCCGGGGCATTCGACCCCTTTCATTTTGGGCATCTTGAGCATATTCGAGAAGCTAAGAAACTTGGGGACTATCTGGTAGTTATCTTGAATACTGATGATGATGTCCACAGGAAACGGGGCTTTGTCTTTATGCCAATGGGTCAGAGGTATGAACTGCTCAAGTCTCTCAGGGAAGTGGACGAGGTTGTAATCTGTATAGATGGGGATGGGACGATAGCCAAGACATTGCTCTGGGTCAAGCCGGATATACTTGCAAAGGGTGGCGACAGACGTTGGGAAAACATGCCCAAGGATGAGGTAGCATCCTGCGAAGAACTGTCATGTGAAATCGTTTATGGCGTGGGGAAACAGTTAGCATCAAGCACCGACCTGCTCAGGAAAATACAGGGTTATGACCAAGAGTTATTTCACAAACCATCAGGGGGTGATTTCGAATGAAGTTTACTGATAAAAAAGCATTTGAGGAACTGGAAAATAGGTTGACACGGTTTGAGGGTATTTTTGCTAAGGTCAAAGAATTTCGGGATACCAACGAAGAGAACATGACCAAGTTGGCAGATTTCCTTAAAATTATGAAGTCAGAGATTGTTACCGTGAAGGAGTTATTGGATGCCATCTCAAAAAGAATCTAAGATTGAAACCCCACCACAGCCTAGACAGTTACGCCTTGATACCACGACCCGGTGCAACGCATCTTGCGCCTCTTGCCATAGGTTCGTTAAGGGTAATACCAGAAATGGGGAGATGTCTTCTGAATTGATAGTGCAAATACTATCTGATGTCTCGAAGTGGAACGAACCCCTTAACGAGATTATCCCGGTAAACTACGGGGAGTTCTTCATGCGGAAAGACTGGCTCTGGATACTGCAAATGATTGAGAGCAAGCTGCCACGCACCCGGATAGTGCTGCCGACCAACGGGGCACTGCTCACCACAGAGATTGTCAAGAAACTATGCCAGATACAGACGATTGATATTATCAATTACAGTGTCAATGCCTATTATGACGAGACCTATCAGGCGTTCATGAAACTGCCACCTGAAAAGCTGAAGGTGATTGAGCACAGCATTGATGAGATAAAGGCACTGAGACCTGATATTGCTATCCGGGCATCAATGATTGGAGACCCTGAATATGTTACCGATTATGAAAGGGACTTGTTTCAACTCCATTGGAAGGAACGTGGGGTTGAACCTTGGGTCAATTCAGCATCATCGGCAGGACGTGGTAAGAAACCTTTGCGCACAGTGTTGCTACCTTGCCGGTCTATCTTCTCTGATTTTGTCGTGGGTTATGATGGCAAACTATCTACTTGTTGTTTCGATGCTAGTTTCTCAATTCCACTAGGAGAATATTCTGGAAATCTTTTAGAAGACTGGAAAAACCCACAGTTAGAAGAATTGCGTAGGGTTCACAATGAGCACAAAAGATTTAACTACGAACTCTGTCGGGGGTGCACTTTTGCATGAGGTCATTGAACTAGGGGGTGGAACTAACCCGCTATACCACCCGAACCTTGATATACTGCCTGTCCCTCTTGTGGACATTCCCTGTGATTTAGCGCAAGGCATCCCTCTTGAAAGCCATAGTGTTAAAAAGATATTCAGCCGGGATTTCATTGAGCATATCAACTTTGCACAGTTTTTATTTCTACTTTCGGAATGTGCTAGGGTGTTGGTTAAGGATGGAACGATAGAGTTTATTGTTCCAGACATGGCAGGCGTTATCAGAAACAACTCTGAGTGGAATATATTTGTAAATAATATAGTTGTTGGCAGGTGGACTCCCCATACTCGCAAGCATCAGGCATGGTATTCAGTTTCCCTGATGTCTTATATCCTGCGTAAGCAGGGCTGGTCTTCGTGGATACGGAGAGATAACTTGGGAGAAGATGGGTATAAAGAACCAAAATTCAGGGTGGGGGCGAGGTATATATGGTTAGGATTACCGTCTTAACATCAAGCTATCGGCTTCTTTATAAGAAGGAACAGATAGAGGCGCTGTCTCAGCAGACCTTCAGGGACTTTGAGTGGATAGTGGTTGACGACCATTATCAGGATAACGCCCCACTATCTACCCCTTTCCCCTGCATTCACATGCCCCCGGCAGAGATATTCCAATACTTTGCTCTTGGTGCTGCAATGAATGATGGGCTGGTAAGAGCATCCGGCAAGTATGTCTTCTTCATGAATGACTATGTGATACCGAAACCGGGTTGCCTTGCTAGGCATTGGGCAGTGCAGGAGAAGATGGGTGGCTGCTTACTGTCCGGCAGAGCCACCAATCCATCAGGAACTCCCACGACTTATAATGGTGAAGTCGTGAAGGTAGAGGATTACAGGATGGCTCTCTTTAAGTATGTGATGTTCCCAAGCACACTGGTAGGAGACGGGTTGATTGAGGCAGAAAGGGATGGTGTGCAGTGCTGGTGGGCAGGGCGTAATGACAGTGCCCCCCTCAAGGCGATACTGGACTGCAACGGGTTTGAGGAAGCCTTTGATGGCAGGTGGGGCGGTCATGATGCAGACATGGCTAACAGGCTCATGACCTATGGGCTAAAGTATTACCTTGACAAGAAGTCTGAGTGCTTGGAATATGACCACCCCAGAGGGGCGAAGAAACAGGTCAGGACTGAGGCACAGCAGCAAAACCTACAGAATGTTATCATCAATCCACGGGTAGAACGTGGGGATTATATGGCGAATAAAGAATGGCTGGTCATGCTTCCCCGTAATCTCAAAGAAGAAAGGGGAGAGGGAGAATAATGAAGCCGTATTATCAAGATGAGTGGGTAACTATCTATCATGGGGATTGTCGGGAGATACTGCCTACTTTAGAGAAGGTTGACTTGGTGCTTACTGACCCGCCGTATAACCCTGGTATATTAAAGGACATTTATCACAAGAGAACCCGACAACCTAAAACAAGTATGGCTCCAAAGCGTATTTATCCTGATAGTTGGGATAGCTTTGATGCCACTGAAATAATAATGGATTTAACAAACTGTCCAATGATTGTTTGGGGTGGCAATAATTTCCCCCTACCTCCATCACTTTGTTGGTTAGTATGGGACAAACTTAATGGGTCAAATGACTTCTCCGATTGTGAATTGGCTTGGACTAATTTGCCCTTTCAAGGGATTAGAATATTTCGTTGGCTCTGGAGCGGTGCAATAATGCAACAACCAGAAACACGATTACATCCAACTATGAAACCATTGGCACTTATGAAATGGTGTATAAAAAAAGCTGACGAAGCAGATATTATCCTTGACCCATTCATGGGGAGTGGTACAACACTACGAGCAGCAAAAGACCTAAACCGCCACTGTATAGGAATAGAGATAGAGGAAAAATATTGTGAGATAGCTGCCAAGCGTTGTAGCCAAAGTGTATTTAATTTTAGTGAGGGAGAGTAATCATGCAGACAGTAGGTATGGCTTTTATCGCACGCAATGTTGAGAAGACTATTAAAGACTGCATCGAATCCTTTATTGAACATGTTGATGAGTGCGCTGTAGTTCTTGCTGGGGAGAGCACCGACAGGACAGAGGCTATCATTGACGAACTGATAAAGAAATACAAGCACTTGCACAAGCATCACTTCAAGTGGGTTGAAGATTTCAGTGCTGCCCGTAACTATTCCTTTGGGAAAATACATACCGACTGGGCATTCTGGGTGGATGCCGATGATACTATCAAGGGTGCTGAGCATTTGAGAGAATGGGCGAATGGATTAGAGGAAGAGGTCGGGGCAGTCTGGTTTCCCTATGACTATGCCCAAGATGAGTTCGGTAACACCATTACCCTTTACGAGCGAGAGCGCCTGCTGAGAATGAAATACTGCTGGGTGTGGTCAGGCAGGTTGCATGAGACTGTATCGCCCATCTATGAATGTAAGTATGTCAGGAACAACAATGTAGTGGTTATGCACAACCACTTGGCAGGGGCATCAAGGCATGACAGGAACATGTCGCTGCTCAAGATAATGCTGGAAGAAAACCCAGAAGACAAGCGCATCTGGTTGTATCTGGGGCATCAGAATTACGCTGCAATGAACTGGATGGAAGGGGCAAAGTGGTTTCTCAGGTTCGGTCAGGACAAAGGGGCAGTCCCACTTGAGAGATACCAAGCCCTGTGCTATGCCAGCAAAGCCCTACGCACAATGGAAGACTACCCTCAGTCTCTTGATGTGGCTATGGCTGCGGTGACTATCTATCCTGATTACAAGGATGCCTACATCGAAGCAGCACACAGCTATATGATGATGAAAGAGAATGATAAGGCAATCCACTTTGCGCAACTGGCTGACAATAAAGAGCTAATGAGAGAACCACCATCAATCATCTTCGTGAACCCCACAGACTACACGTTCCGGCGTTGTGCCATCATTTCTGAGTGCTACGAGCAAAAGGGAGACCTTGAGAAAGCGCACGAATGGGCGCTGAAGTCTTACGGCTATGTCCCTCACCCAGCCCTACAGCAAAACATTACCAACCTACGGGCAAGGATACTCAGGGAAAAGATAACAGAGGGCATCAGGATGCTGGCAGTGGAACTGGTGGACAGCCGGGAATCTATCAAACTGAAACAACTCAGGGAAGCCACCCCGTCATGGTTCAGGGAAACACCTGACTACCTGCAACTGTTACAGGGGGTCAAGAACTTTGCCTACGAAAAGGATGGCACAGAGGTTCTGTCCAAGCCGGATATAGTGGAGAACGGGGAAGAGTGCATTGTCAACCTGCGCATTGCGTATGGTATATCAAACTTATTGAAGCAACTGGATGAGAAATACAAGAAGGTTACGATAATCTCGCCATCTCCCAACGCAAGGACTGACCAGTTTAATGCGCTGTCTCAGGTGGATATGGAACACCTGATGATAGAGGGGGACAGGCACATCATCAATCTGCGCCAAGAGATGAGCCGGGTGTGGTGCGAGTATGACCAACAGAAACCAACCGGGCTGTTTGTCAAGTTCTATGTAGGGCAGGGGCTAGAACACTGGAATCCCCAGACCATCAGGGTCAAGGGATGCGGTGGCTCTGAGACAGCAGTAGCCAAGGTCTCTGCGGTGTTGGCTGAAGAAGGACACTCCCCGGTAGTCTATGCGATGGACAACCAGATATGGGACGGGGTGATGTATCGTAGCCATGAGAAGTTTACCAACCCTGAGTGCGACTGGTTTATCTCTTCACGGATACCAGACATCTTTAACAGTGAGTTCAAAGCCGGGCAGAAGTGGCTCTGGGTGCATGACATCCACTGCTGGGACAGGCTAACCCCGGATAATGCAGCAGAGATTGACGTGATTATTGCGCTCTCCCACTGGCACGCCGACCACTTGAAGCGTGCCTATCCTTTCCTTGCCGGGGCAGAGGTCATTGACCTTGACGACCAAGACAAGACCTATGAAGATGAGTGGACACCGCATGTCTTTCACAAGGATGAAGAGGCAATCAAACTGCCGAAGATTGCCATAATCGGCAACGGGATAGACACGGAACGCTTTGAAAATATCAGCCGGGAGAAGATACCCCACAGCTTTATCTGGATGAGTTCACCAGACCGGGGGCTTGAGGAACTGCTGGGACTGTGGGGATTACTCAGGGAGAAACTGCCGGATGCTACCCTCAAGATATTCTATGGCTGGGATTACTTCGACAAGTCCCTGCATATCCCTGAGCAGAGGGAGTTCAAGGAACGAATCAGGACACTGATACAGCAACCCGGTGTGCAGTGGTGCGACAGGATAGGGCAGGCAGAACTTGCGATTGAACTGGGGAAGACAGAGGCGTTGGTATATCCACCCCCTCATCAGTTTCGTGAGACCTACGGCATTGCTTTCCTTGAAGCACAGGCTGCCGGGACACTGGTGTTCTACAGACAGAACGGCGCTTTGGGAGAAACGATAGGCAACCGGGGCGTGCCTCTGGCGATGGATTTAACACCCCCTCAAATCGTGGACATAATATACAGAACTCTTGACAATAAAGTATTATGTGCTAGATTGAAGAAGAAGGGTATGAGTTACGCCATGAAGCGAACTTGGAAAATTCAAGCCCTGAAGATGCTGAGGTTGTATGAGGGGGTAAGAGATGACAAGGGAACTACGCCATGAGGAAACCGCAGACCCCAACAAGATTTGTTCTACTGATTGGCAAGACATTGATACCCACCGTTTTGCATCACAAGCAATAGGCGACTTGCCTTACGCTGATTCCGTTACCCAGATTAAAGCCCTGTCTATCGGTTCTAACGAAGATGTCCTTACCGTAGGCACGAATAAACCAGCATGGAAAACCCCTGCTCAATATCTCGCTATTCTCTCTGGTGAAGCAACTGCTGCCTTTGACTTCAATAGTCAGAACCTTACTTCTGTTGGTCTGCTCAATACCCATACTATTCCCGGTGGAACTGACACCCTTGTTGGTCGTGCTACCACAGACACTTTAACTAACAAGACCCTTACCTCTCCCACCATCAATGGCACAATAGCTACGACAGGGTTGACCTTACCAGCAGTTACTCTTGGTGGTGCTTTAACTGCCTATGCAGGTTCTGGAATTGTAAGAACAGCAACAAAAGTAGTGGCTGCCAGTGATTCTGATGCAACCGCAAAATTGCAGGCTGATTACGTTTGTAACGGTACTAACGATGAAGTAGAATTGCTTGCTTCATTGACAGACGCAGGTACTAGAGGAAGTGTAGTTTGGCTTCCCGGCAATTATACTTTAGGAGCAACTTTAACCTTCCCTGATAGCCTTGATGGGTTTGTTCTCTATGCAGAAGGAACAAAACTTACCTACTCTCCTGCTACGGGTGATGCTGTTTCGGTAAGAGGAATTAACGAGAGTAGGCTTTACTTTGGTGAGATAGTCAGCAATACTACTGGTGCTTTACTTACAGTTAAACCAACTGCCACCCATTATAAGTATAACAAAATTACCTTCGTTCATCTTGGCGGCATTGCCGCAGCACAGAATGGAATCGGCTTAAAGATAGACAATTCGGTGCAGGGTCTTAATGTTGGGCAAATCTCCGGTGGTGATATAGTCTTTCGTGGTACAGGTGTCCATTTAACTAATGCGCCGGCTGGGAATAAACAGGATACCCTTTGGTTCTGGCTTAATCATATCAGGGAATGTACTACTCTTATTCAAGAGGGAACCAGTGGTGCGCCGAATATAGATACGAATGTATGGCATGTAAATATGGGCAATCCCATCACGATGGGGCTTGACACCTATGCTGTCAATGGTAAGTATTTCCTCATAATTGAGGCTGGTTCTGGTAAAGTAATAACGCTTAATTCTGGTGTGGCTAATGCAATAATAGAGACATCCCCACCTTTACAAAGCGGAGATTTAACCGATAATAGTGGTGTTTCAACCAACAAGATAACTACATCTTTGGGCAATCTTGGAAACCTTGCTTTTTATTCAGGAACAGCCTATCAAGTTAGCTTCGACCATGCAGCGTCAGCCAACCGTGTTATAACTGTCCCTGATGCTACCGACACAATGGCTTTAATTGCAGCTACCCAAACGCTTACTAATAAAACTCTCACCTCTCCAACTTTGACTACCCCTACTATATCTGGTATAACCCCAACTGGTGCTGGTGTTATGGGTTATGGGGCTGGAACGCTTAATTATGGGGATGGTGCGGCCAACCATATACTAGTAAGCGCCGACCAAGGTCAAACGCTCACTAATAAGACCCTAACCTCACCCACTATCAACGGCACAATAGCTACGACTGGACTTACCTTACCAGCAATTACCTTGAGTGGTGTTGTCGACGTAGGGCATCAGGCATTAAATGGGGTCTTTACTATTGCTGCCGCTGCTGGCTACCAGATGTTTCTTTATGCCAAAAGGCAGACTGGTGGTGACCAGTTTGTAATCTATACACCTGGAGTTACTCCAGGATTCGCAGATACAGAAAGAATGCGTATTGGTAATGCTGCTGCTATAGCTTTGGTTACTTGGTCTGCTGTTACCCATTCTGGGCTAGATATTACTTCTGGGCAAGTTTTGAAAGTTGCTGGCACTCAGGTAGTAGGTGCTCAAGGTGCTGCTGTGGCTGATGCTACCGATGCAGCCAGTGTAATACTGAGATTAAATGAATTACTTGCCCGATGCAGGGCGCATGGATTTATAGCGGCATAAGGAGAAGGAAAAGAAAATGCAAAACAAGGAAGAGGAAAAGGCGGTTGCGGAGAAGGTAAAAAAATTCAGCGACTTACTTCCAAAGAGTGAAGATGAAAGTGACGATGAGGCTCTAATTGCCAAACTCATTGGGGCAGACGGGAAACTCAAGGTAGACCTCTCTCTTCCCAAGGCTTACCACGAAGAGATAATGGCAGAGCAACTTGTTGATGCCCTGACCAATTACGAACAGACCCGGCAGGCATATCGTGGTGCTCGTAACTCCGGTGATAATGAGAAGTCCGGGCAACTCTTCAAGAGCATGAACTACTTCCGTTTGCTGGCTGCTATTATTGAGGCAGAGCACCCAACTGTGAAAAGGATTGCGGACGGTATTATGGTGGGGAGAGTAAAGGTTGTAGAGGCAGCGAGAAAACAGGCGGGTTAATATGGCTTGGTGTAAGGATTTCCCTGCGATATTTGATGATATAGAGGAAGGTCAGTTTTCTCTAGGGTGGCTTTCGCAGAATCAAACAGGCAAGTTGGCATCTCAGCAGATAAACAAACTAACTCAGAACAAAGAGAATAAACTCGTAGATAAAGACAGGTAGGGGGTGGTTGAATATGCCCGAAACAGTAAGCCTCTATGAATCAATAGGAAGGAATCTTGGAGATATACTTGCTAAGGGGGTAGCCACCAACTGCACAGCCTCTACCTTTCAAAGTAATGTCTTAATCCAGAGAGATGCCAACTACTTTCTAGGGAAGGAGACCTATTTCTATTCAGGGCTTGGCGCTGGTCAGGCAAGGGTTTGCGCCAGTTTTGACCCTGCAAACAACAGAATCATAATCGAGAATGCGTTTACCTCTGTGCCCACCGTCACATCTGCCTTCTTGGTCTTCAACAACTTCGGGGTTGAGGACTATGAAAGCGCCATGAACAGGGCGATAGGGAAAGCGAAACTGGTATCCCTGAAAGATTATGTCGGCACGATTGTCCTTGTTGGAACACAGTATAATTATCTAGTCCCTTCTGGTTTGGAGTT
>Ga0180007_10003271_pt1 | contig 18225 bp, 18 predicted proteins | sample MM_PC_MetaG_FD_121122 | JGI IMG/M metagenome (GOLD analysis project Ga0180007, IMG submission 121122) | Groundwater microbial communities from the Aspo Hard Rock Laboratory (HRL) deep subsurface site, Sweden - MM_PC_MetaG | ecosystem: Environmental > Aquatic > Deep subsurface > Groundwater... | reverse complement strand
CTTCGGCCTGAGATGGTGAAAGAATGCATTGATAAAATTGGGATAGGATTCATGTTTGCACCTTTTTTCCATCCTGCAATGAAAAACGTTGCCAGCGTACGCAAGAAACTGGGATTCAGGACTGTTTTCAATATTCTTGGACCACTCACAAACCCAGCAGGTGCAAAAGCACAAGTGCTTGGCGTCTATGACCCCGCACTCATTGAAACAATGGCAACAATCCTTGGCATGCTTGGCACAAGGCATGCGCTCGTAGTTCATTCAGATGGAATGGATGAGGTAGGACTTGGTAGAACAAAAATTTCTGAGTTGAAAAATAATCAGATTGAAACATATGATTTCGATGCTGATGATCTAGGTATCAAAAAGGCTGAAATTCCGAGGATATGTACAAAAAAGGAAAGTGCGGAAATAATCCGCAGGGTTTTGAATGGAGAGCAAGGAATCGGACGTGAGATAGTTGCCCTGAATGCAGCAGCTGCTATTTATGCCAATGGAAAAGCAAAGAGCATCGCAAATGGATTGGAACACGCTTACAAGTCAATGGATTCTGGTGCTGCAAACCGGAAACTGCAGAAATTAATTGAATTTACAGTAGAACAAGGGTGAATAAATGGGGGACATACTCGATAAATTCATTGAAAATGCAAAACAGAGTGTTGCAGATGGATATTATTCAACAACAGATCAGATAGGCAAACAAGCCACGAAGATATCACTAGCAGAAAAACTAAGAAAACAGGAATTTAGTTTGATTTCTGAGATAAAACACGCATCACCAGCCGGTGAATATTCTTTTGACAATATTGATGCAAAGAAAACTGCGCAACTATTCAAAGATGCTGGCGCAGATGCAATATCCGTGGTTGTGGAACCAAAAATATTCAAAGGAAAATTAGACAACATTCCAGATGCTAAATGTGCTGGTTTGCCAGTACTTTTCAAGGATTTTGTTTTGGATAACCAACAAATTAAGGCTGCAGCATCTCTTGGTGCAGATGTGATATTACTTGTGGTGAAGGTTGCAGATAGAGTAGGCTTTGATATGAATGATATGATCAAAAAGGCGCATTCCCATGGTCTTGAAGTGCTTCTTGAATGTTATAATGCAAATGAAATGAAGAGAGCGCTTGAGACAAATGCAGACATCCTTGGGATAAATAATCGGGATTTGCGAACGCTTACGGTCGATATAAACGTGACAAAGAGAATCATTGATGAGGTTGGTAAGATTGACAGGCCACTTGTCAGTGAAAGCGGAATCCGAACAAGAGGGGATGCCGAATTCGTAAAATATGCAGGCGCAAAAGGAATATTGGTTGGTACATCGATCTGGAAAGCGAAAAATATGCAGACAAAAATACATGAATTGCGATTGGTGAACAACAGATGAAAGGAAGATTTGGAGAATTTGGAGGACAGTATGTTCCTGAATTGTTAGTTCCTGTACTGGAAGAACTGGATAATGAATTTGAAAAACTGAAAAAAGATAACGAATTCAGAAAAGAACTCGACTATTACTTAGGACAATATGCCGGAAGACCAACACCACTTTATTTTGCTGAAAGATTGAGTAAAAAACTAGGTGGAAATGCAAAAATATATTTAAAGCGCGAGGACCTTCTCCATACTGGAGCACATAAGATAAATAATACAATCGGCCAGGTGCTTTTGGCAAAAAAAATGGGCAAGAAAAGAGTGATTGCTGAAACTGGAGCTGGCCAACATGGAGTTGCTACCGCAACTGCCGCTGCGCTGTTCGGACTTAATTGTGAGGTTTATATGGGCGCTAATGATGCCAAAAGACAGGTTCTGAATGTTTACAGAATGAAGTTACTTGGTGCTGATGTTAGGATAGTTGATATCGGTTCCAAAACACTAAAGGATGCAATAAATGAAGCATTGCGTGATTATGCATCAAATTCCAAAGAAACACATTACGTAATCGGATCAGCATTAGGACCACATCCATATCCGAACATTGTAAAATATTTTCAGTCTGTCATTGGCAAAGAAGCACATGCGCAGATTATGGATGCTGAAGCAAAGATGCCGGATTATTTAGTTGCATGTGTGGGTGGTGGAAGTAATGCAATAGGCCTATTCTCAGGTTTTTTGAAAGAAGATACGGTTAGAATGATAGGTGTTGAGGCAGGAGGAAAAGGAATTGCCAGTGGAAAACACGCTGCACGCATAAGCGGAGATGGAAAGAAAGGGGTATTGCATGGAAACTTGAGCTATGTGCTTCAAGATAACTATGGCCAGATACGTGAAACGCACTCTGTTTCTGCTGGTTTGGATTATCCATCTATCGGACCCGAGCATGCCTATTTGTATGAACTTGGAAATGCTAAATATGTCAATATTACAGATAGTGAAGCATTGGAAGGATTCCATTTGCTTTCTGAAACCGAAGGAATAATTCCTGCATTGGAATCTGCACATGCAATTGCGTACCTCAAGAAACTAGTGCTAAAATGTAAACAAGAAGATGTTATAATAGTCAACCTATCTGGAAGAGGAGACAAGGACGTCGCGCATGTCGCTGAGCTTGAGGGTGTGAAAATATGATGTTTGTCCCTTACGTTTGCTGTGGTGACCCGAACCTTGAATTTAGTGCCAAATTAATTAGAGCACTTGCCAGACACGCAGATATTGTTGAGTTGGGAATCCCATTTTCAGATCCAATTGCAGATGGAAAAACCATTCAAATGGCGACCAGTAGAGCGCTTGCGAATGGTGTGAATATTGAGAAGATATTTGGGATGGTGGCAATGCTTAGGCACGAAGGAATTGAAGTTCCTTTTGTGTTTATGACATACTACAATATTGTCTATGCATATGGTCGTGAGAAATTTTTGAAGATGATGAAAGAAGTTGGTGTGCAAGGATTGATCATTCCAGACCTTCCGTTTGGCGAGGATCCGGAATTCGAAAACATGGCTGAGAATGAAGGGATTTGTATCATTGGGTTGATAACTCAAAATACGAAGAAAGAAAGGGCAAAAAAGATCCTAGAGTCCTGTGGTTCCAGTATGTTCACATATTTGGTTTCTGTGAGTGGAGTTACCGGAGTACGAGATGATATTGATAAAGAGAGCATTGAATTCGTGAAAAGAATACGAAAACTCGCTGGAAACAAAAAGAAATTGTGCGTTGGTTTTGGAATTTCGAATAAGAAACAGGCTGAAGAATACCATAAAGCTGGAGCAGATGGAATTGTTATTGGGAGTCATATTATCAATATTTATTCGAAATATATCAACGGAGATAAAGTTGATGAAACTCGTTCGTTGAACGAAATCGAAACATTTTGTTCCATATGTTTATAAACATTACTTGCTAAATTATATGTAAGAAGATGTATTAATGTGGTTTTATATGAGCATACTTGAAGGGGCAATAAAAGTCTGGAACTATTTCTTCGGCTTCTTCAGCTTTAGCTATGCTTATTGAGAAATCACGCACTTTCGAATATAATTTTGTTGAGTGGTTTCTCATGAATGTTGGTAAAGGTAATGTTAAAAATATCAAAAAGGATGTGATGTTATGAAGGGATTGAAACTTGCTGGGTTGAACGGCAATCAAAAAACAATAGTGAATGTTGATGGAGTAAAGATCGGTACAGGATTTGTGGTTATTGCCGGACCGTGTTCTGTTGAGAGTGAAGAACAGACGCTTGAAACAGCCCACGCCGTAAAAAAGGCGGGTGCAGACATGCTTAGAGGAGGTGCGTTCAAACCAAGAAGCTCACCATATGCATTTCAAGGACTTGGACTAAAGGGATTGAAAATACTTGCAAAGGCAAAGGATGAAACAGGATTACCAATAGTCACAGAGGTGGTTGATCCGAGGGATGTATCTTGGGTATGTGAGTATACCGATATTATGCAGATAGGTACAAGAAATATGCAAAACTATTCATTGCTAAAAGAAGTCGGAAAATCAAACAAACCAGTACTCCTAAAACGAGGGATGTATTCAACGATCGAGGAATGGTTGAATTGTGCAGAATACATATTAAACGAAGGAAACTCGGATGTAATATTATGCGAACGTGGAATACGAACGCATGAAAAATACACTAGAAACACACTTGACCTAAGTGCAGTACCTGCAATAAAGGAGCTCACACATTTGCCAATAATAACCGATCCAAGCCATGGAACAGGGAGACTTAGCTTGATTCCACCCATGAGTCTTGCATCTGTTGCGTGTGGGGCTGATGGAATGATAGTCGAAGTGCACAGAAATCCAAAAGAAGCGTTAAGCGACGCAGATCAGACATTGACACCACAACAATTCGAAACGATGATGAAGGATATCCGGAAGCTCCAGAAGTTCGTGGGAAGTGAAATCAATGGAAAGTGACATGAGTAAAATAATTCTCGGACCGATGGACGGTGTTGCAAAATACCTTCCTTCAGACAGCGTAGTGATAATCACTGACAATAACGTGAGAAAATATTACGGAGAAAAATTTCCAAATGCAGAGATCATAGAGATAGAGGCAGGAGAAGAGATAAAAACCCTCAAGACAGTGGAATCCATTTATCAACAGCTTCTTAGTCTTGAAGCAGACAGATCCTGGTTTGTGCTTGGTATAGGAGGTGGAGTAGTAACAGACATTGCCGGCTTCGTAGCCTCGACATATATGAGAGGAATTGAATTTGGATTTATTCCCACAACATTTTTAGCGCAGGTTGATGCAAGCATAGGCGGAAAAAATGGAGTGAATCTCCGTGGCTACAAAAATATCATAGGAACAATAAGGCAACCAAAATTCATCCTATGTGATACCGGTCTTTTGAAAACATTGCCAAAAAACGAAATAAAAAATGGGTTTGTAGAGGTAATAAAGCATGCTGCAATAGGCAACGCAAAGCTTTTTTCATTACTGGAAAAGAACCATGAAACGGCATTGCTACTCGATGATAATATCATCAAAAAAATCGTACATGATTCGATAAAAGTCAAGACCACAATCGTAAAAAAAGACGAAACAGAGAAACTGGAGAGAATGAAACTGAACTTTGGCCATACGATAGGTCATGCAATAGAGAAGATAACGCATGTTCCCCATGGTGAAGCAATAGCCGTAGGAATGGTTGCAGAATGCAAATTATTTTCCTCAATGGGACTTGTAAAAAGCGAAGATACTGGAAGATTGGAGAACTTGATTAAACTGTACGGACTTCCCACAGCCATAAGATGTATGAAAAGCGACATTGCCGAGACAATAAGAAAGGACAAGAAAAGGAGAAACAATAACGTCATACTACCTGTGCTTAATGGTATAGGAAAATGCAGACTTGTAGATATTGAACTCAATAAATTGGAGGCTGCCATAAATGATATGTGTTAGCATTGCAAACAAGACATTTGAAGAATGTAAAGAGATATCGCACAGCATGGAATTTGCAGAGATACGGTTAGACACCATGCAACTCACTCCAGAAGAAATCAAAAAATTGTTCTTAGGTCATAAAAAATTGATAGCAACATGCAGACCAGGAAAACACAATGATGAACAAAGACTTATGATGCTTTCAACTGCAATAGATGCAGGTGCGGCATTTGTAGATATCGAACTTGAATCAGAAGACGATTACAGGAAGATGTTAGTAAAAAAAGCACATGAAAAAGAATGCGAAGTTATAATTTCATATCATGATTACGATGGCACATTACCGAAAGAAGAACTTGAAGAGATTGTTTCAGGATGTTTCAGATTAGGTGCAGATGTTGCAAAGATCGCATGCAAGGTAAAAACAGAAAAAGATAATGCACGATTATTTGGACTTCTAGACTCAGATAGAAAACTAGTTGTTATAGGCATTGGTGAACATGGCAAAATCACCAGAATAGTTGCGCCGATGCTTGGAAGTCAGTTCACTTTTGCCGTATTGAAAAAAGGAGAGGAAACAGCTGATGGGCAGATGACCATCGAAGAGATGGAAAAACTCAGTAGAATTTTAGGTGGTCATAATGATTGAGGTTTATGCCATTATAGGTGATCCGGTTTCACACAGCAAAAGTCCGCAGATACATAATGCAGCATTTGAAAAATCAGGAGTAAATGCTGTTTATGTCAGACTTGCAATAGATTCTGCAACAAGGGCACTCAACATTGCAAAAGAAATGAATATAAAGGGATTCAATATCACAGCTCCATTCAAAGAAGAAATGTGCAAGGCAGTAGATGAACTAGATGACAGTGCAAAGATAGGTGCAGTAAATACTGCGATAAAAAAGAACAAAAAATGGATCGGATATAACACAGATGTCCACGGAGTGAGAATGGCTTTTGAATCCAACGGAGTAAAACTTGAGGGTGCAAAGGCATGCGTGATTGGTGCAGGCGGCGCTGCGAAGGCAGCGGCATACACACTACGGTCCAAAGGTGCGTGGGTAACGATTGCCAACCGCACCATAGAAAAGGCGGAAATGATTGCAAAAGAACTTGGATGTGGATACTGCAGGCTTGATGAGGTAGGAAGCGTGATTGAAAGTTGCAATATAGTTGTTTCCTGCGTCAGCACTGGCAAGAGGATTGTTCCGGAAAAATCGCTAAGAAAAGAGATGGTAATACTTGATGCTAATTATAGTGAAAAGAGCATACTGGTAACAGATGCCGAACAGGCAGGTTGCAAGATCATTTCCGGAGAGGAATGGCTGCTGTTTCAGGGCGTCAAGGCTTTCGAATTGTTTACAGGAAAAACTATCCACGCGGATCTGATGAGAAGTGCAATAACAAATACCCCTAGCAAAAAACGCAATATTTCATTGATTGGCTTCATGCTGTCAGGCAAAACCACAATCTCAAAACAAATAGTAAATATGAATAGGATGCAGCTTTTTGCCATTGACAATGAGATAGAAAAATCCGCAGGAATGGAAGTGACCGAAATATTCAGGACAAAGGGAGAGAATGAATTTAGGAGGATAGAAAACAAAGCGCTGATGCAGATTACGAACATAGATGATAATGTCATTGATTGCGGTGGAGGCATCATACTCAATGATGAAAACATCAAAATATTGAAACAGAATAGTTTTATTGTGCTGCTCTGGGCAGATACAAAAACAGTTCTTCAAAGAGCAAGAAATGACAAATCACGGCCATTGCTCTGTGTTGAAGACAGAAAGGCAAGGATAACGGAGATGCTTGAACAACGATTCGACAGATATATGCGCGTGCCAGACATCATCATTAACACATCTGGAAAAACACCTGAACAGATAGCAGGGAGGATATTGGATGAAGCACATTGAACCAAGTGGAATCAACGGAAGTATTACAGCGCCAGTATCAAAAAGCATGATGCAACGTGCGATGATAATCGCAAGCCTTGCCATTGGTAAAACCAGATTGTGGCATCCGAGTATCAAAGATGGAGTGTGTGAAGACATATCAACTACAGATTGTGCAATTCAGGATATTGGCGCAAAGACACTTAGAAGTTATATTGATGGATACATTCAAATAATAGGAACAAGAGAACCAGATTATTTTCAGATGGACTGTGATGAATCAGGAACATGCATGCGCATGATTACCCCGGTAGTTTCACTATATCCGAACAAAGTTAGGTTAGATGCTGAAGGTAGTCTAAAGAAAAGACCAATGAAAATGATGGAAGTGCCATTGCGCGAATTAGGTGCAGAATGCAGTACAGACAATGGATTTCCTCCAATAATAGTTAAAGGACCGATTCATGGGGGGAAACTGAAGATAGACGGTTCTAAAACATCACAATTTTTGAGTGGTTTGCTTATCGCACTGCCACTTTGCAAAGAGAATTCAGAGATAAAAGTTTCCAATCTAAAGAGCAGAAGATATGTTGAGATAACTTTAGAGGTTATGAAAGAGTTTGGAGTTGAGATAGAACATAATGCAGAACTCGGTTTGTTCAAGATAAAAGGAGGACAAAAATACAAACCAAAAAAGAAATTAAAAATAAATGGAGATTGGTCTGGTGCAGCATTTATGCTTGTTGCTGGAGCGATAGCAGGTCGGGTTAATATCTCAGGGATCAAAAAAGATTCGCAACCAGACAGTGTAGTATTAGATATTTTAAAGAAAGTTGGTGCGAATGTGAACACCGGCAATGGGATTGTAGAAGTAACGAAGAAACAATTAAACGCATTTGAATTTGATGCAACAAACTGCCCAGATTTGTTTCCACCGCTTGCCGTTCTTGCATGCAATTGTAAAGGAAAGAGCGTAATTCATGGAACTGAAAGACTTAAACACAAAGAAAGTGACAGAGCTGCCGCGCTGATCAGTGAATTAGGAAATATGGGTGCAGATATAAAAGTAGTTGGAAATCGAATGGAGATCGTTGGCAAAAAACTTCAAGGTGGAGTAATCGTTGACCCACACAATGATCATAGGATAGCAATGGCTTGTGCGGTTGTTGCACTTACTTCGGAAAAAGGAGTGCAGATAAACGATGAAAAATGCGTATCAAAATCATATCCAAAATTCTTTGAGGATTTGGAAGGCTTAATGGTGAAAATATGAATACAATTGGAAGATTATTCAGAACAAGCATATTCGGAGAATCACATGGGAACGTGATAGGTATGCTAATAGATGGCTGCCCTGCAGGAATTAAAATTTCTGAAAACGAGTTTACTGTAGATCTCGATAGACGTAAAAGCGGTGCAAACGGCACTACTGCAAGAAAAGAAGCAGATGTTCCATTGGTAAAAAGCGGACTGTTCAAAGGCAAAACAACTGGTGCACCAATTTGCATAATGTTTGAGAACAAAAATGTGGATTCTGCACAATATGAAAGATTAAAAGACACCCCAAGACCAGGACATGCAGATATGGTTGCAATGCAAAAATTTTGTGGGAGTAATGATTATAGAGGCGGAGGACATTTTTCAGGTAGATTAACTGCGCCTCTCGTTGCCGCAGGAGTTGTTGCAAAAAAGATTATTACTCCGATAAAAATAGAAGCAAAACTAATTGAGATTCATGGATCGAAAAACGAGGATGGAATGGAGAAAGAGATAAACAACGCTATAAGAGATGGGGAGTCTGTTGGCGGAATTATCGAATGTAGAGTCAATGGCTTGCCAGTTGGATTAGGCGAACCGTTCTTTGATTCATTTGAATCATTATTAAGCCACGCAATATTCTCAATTCCCGGGATAAAAGGAATCGAATTCGGTGCAGGATTTGGATGTGCTGAAATGCTCGGAAGTGAATTTAATGACGAGATATTAACTGCTAATGGAAAAACAAAAACGAATAATGCTGGTGGGATAAACGGAGGCATAACAAATGGCAATGAATTAGTTTTCCGTGTTGCTATCAGACCTACGGCAAGCATAAGTAAAGAACAGAAAACGATCAATCTCAAAACAGGAAAGCAAACTGGCATAAAAATCGAAGGAAGACATGATGCATGCATTGCACTACGTACACCAGTTATTGTAGAAGCAGTTACTGCGATAGTATTGGCAGATTTGAAAATGTTGAATGATATTGCACTAATAGAACGGGTGAGAAAATGAAATTGGAAAAACTAAGAAAAGATATAGATAGGATAGATGCTGAAATACTTCAGCTTTTGAACAAGAGAATGGAAACCGCCCTAGTGACAAAAAAACTCAAGGAAACCCCAGAGGATAAAAAAAGAGAGAATGAGATCCTTGAAAGGATAAAGAAAAAGGCAAATGGAATAATTGATCAGAAATTTTCAGAAGATCTGTTTAGAAGAATAATAAACGAATCGAAGGAATTACAGAACAAGGATATGAAACTCATAGGATTCCAGGGCGAACATGGCGCATATAGTGAAGTTGCCGCAAAAGAATTTGACAAACATTCAGTACCAATAGCACAACAGGAATTTGCAAATGTTTTTCAAGCAGTCTCTGCAGGCGAACTTGACTTTGGAATAGTACCTGTTGAAAACTCGCTTATTGGTTCCATAGACCAGGTGAACAGCCTATTCATAGAAACCAACCTAATGGTTATCGGAGAAATAAAACTACCGATACATCATTGCCTACTTTCGCTCCCAGATACTGATTACAAGGACATAAAAGTAGTTTATTCCCATCCAGCGGCTCTTGGTCAGTGTAGAGGTATAATTGAAAGGAATAAACTTGAGGCAAAACCGTATTATGATACAGCAGGCGCTGCGCTCATGCTTACAAGGAACAGACCGGCAGGCGCAGCAGTGATAGCAAGCAAACTCTGTGCAGAACTCTATGATCTTGAAATAATAAAGGAAGATATAGAAGATAATAAGCAGAATACCACACGATTCCTTGTACTTGCAAAAAAGGGCGTTGATGGAGGAAATAAATGCTCCATGATATTCTCAACTTTGCACAAGGCAGGTGCATTGTTCAGAGTTCTGAGGGCATTTTCAGATGCAGGAATAAACCTTACAAGGATAGAATCAATGCCTATAATCGATGATCCGGGTAACTATGCATTTTTGCTTGATTTTCAGGGATCTGACAAGGACAAAAAAGTGATTGATACACTTGAAAAAGTAAAACAAGAAACGGAAATGTTCAAATTTCTGGGGTGTTACAAAGAGGCAAAAAAATGAAGATTGTAATAATCGGAATCGGAAAAATGGGTTCGTGGCTTGCTAAGGAATTGGTGAAAGATCACGAAGTGGTAGTATATGACAGGAACCAAGACAGGGCCAGTGCAATAAAAGACGCGAAAGCGATATCTGATTTATCCGATATAAGTGAATTCGCACCTGAGATGATGATTAATGCAGTCAGTTTACAAAGTACTGCCAACGCATTTGACGAAGTAATGTCATATTTGCCCAAAGACTGTATCATTTGTGATGTTGCATCGGTAAAAGGAGAACTTCCCACATATTACAAAAAATACGGAAAACGTTTTGTTTCCATACATCCGATGTTTGGACCGACACATGCAAATATGGAAAATCTGAAGCAGGAAAGCCTTGTAATAATAAGGGAATCCGATCAGAAGGCTACACAATTCTTCAGGGAATTTTTTGGAAAACTTGGACTAACAGTATTTGGGTATACATTTGCAGAACATGATCAGATAATGGCATACTCGCTTACTACTCCGTTTGCAGCATCGCTTGTTTTTGCCGCATGTGTAGACAAAAGTGCGATTCCAGGAACGAATTTTGCAAGGCATATGGAGCTTTCCAAAGGACTGCTTGCAGAAGATGATCATTTGCTTGCAGAGATATTGTTCAATCCATATTCAATAAGGCAAATCGAGAGTATAAACAACCGACTTGAGCTTCTTAAACACATAATAAAAGGCAGGGATTATGAAGAAGCAAAAAAATTCTTTGATAAATTAAGAGAGAATGTTGGTGAATGAATGGCAAATTTCTACGAATTTACAATTTTTGAAATCAAGAATTTAGAGGATGTTGAAAAATTTTAAGTTGATTAACCTGTATACAACCCAGTTTCACTATATCTTGAAATCCACTTATCAAATAACTGGATGGTCATATCACGTATTGACTTGCCTTTTCCGTTAATAGGGCGAAGTTCATCAGCAAGCTCAGGATACCCGTGTCTCATCATCCAATAGGAAAGATGATTATCTGATTCCCATTTTTCAATCATGCTTGGGTCCATTGATCTGATATGTTCGGCAATCTGTTTCAAAGAAAACGTACTTAAAAGAGTAGTTCCGCGTGAATCAGATATTACAAACGGATCATTAGAAATAGATTGGATTGTGATATCTAATTCATTTATAAGAAATCCTCTGAGAGTTTCACCTGTAGACAGATTAACCCTTATTCTGTCTCCAGCATCATGGAACCCGTGCATATAAAGCCAACTGGAAAAGAAATCATTTTCTGCATAATTATCAAGTACAGATACATCCGCATGGGATATCGCTTCCTTGAGTTCTATAACGCTTCTTGCATGCACAGTCGTATTACCAACTGGAATTATGAAATCACCAAGAGCAGCATAATCTAGCATGAATCTATGTAGTTCCTCTTTTGCAGATTCTGAATTTTTGTTAAGAAGAAGTGCTTTTCCACTCAGTGAATGGTCATCGATTCCCCCAGATGCAACGATTTTTGCAATTCTTCGGTATTTTAAATGTAGATGATTTATCAGTAAACTTCCTGCTTTAGGATCAACAATGCCAGCCCTTGGAAATGACATATCAGTTATTACACAAATTAAGTCATCAGCTCTTTCATCAATAAAAGATAGAGCATCATCAAAATTTCTTTTAGTCATGATGGCTGCCCTGCCCCCAAGGATTGAATAAAGATGAGGAATGAATTTGGCAAACCAACGAGGTTCATCATCAACAACAAGAACTATGAATCTTTTTGCAGCCGAACTTGTCGATATGTTTAATTTGTCCTCTGAGAGACGTATAAATGCTGGGATGATCTCGTTTGGATTTGAATCTGGAATACCAATGGTTGCAACAAAATCGATACCATTCAATTTTGGCAATAGATTACTTGAATGTTGGAATGGTTGCGAACACAGCGTTGGATTGGTTGAAAGCAAAACGATGCTTAAAAGTGGAATACTCTTTCTGAGATTGTCAAAATTAATATCATTTATAGTGTGATCATCAACAAAAAGAACTACTGGTTTATCCTCATCAATAGTTGATAAAGTAACAGGAGATTCTAAATGTCTGAATCCGATTCTTGGCATGTGTTTTACTACTGCATTTTTGATTTGTTCTGCAACAGTTGGATTGTACACATATGCAAGAACAGTCTTGATCCTGTGCGTATGAATAATGTCACTTGCAGGAAGTTGTACACTGGCAAAAAAAGAAGCCATCCTTTTTGGGGGTGAATATGAAGAGATATCTGTTCGATTTTTTGATTGGGTTCCAACATTTTCGGCCATCAATCCACCTCAAAAAATGCCTGTGCTGATCCACTCTCACCATCAAGCTCTACAACAACCTTATGATCAATCATAAAGACCCCTTCACTTAATTTACGAGCTTTTTTGAGCAGATCTTCAAGATGATGCACCTTGTCCTTAGGAACGTCGATCATGCTCATCATAGCAACATTATTGAATGTATGAGTTCCAGGAGCAATCATAGACATACCACCAACAGTATAACTTACCACTGCACCAGGATTGTGAACTTCGCCATATACTCCACCTTTTCCAATATCAGCTGTGACGTTCGGACCAATAAGAAGATATTTACCTCCTATGGCCCTATCAACCTTTCCAATAACATTCTGAGCAGATGCCATATCTCCAACAGCATCGCCAGTTACTAATAGTATTGAATCAAACTCATGTCTGCCATGGCCAATACAATCATTAGTTTTGGCAATAACAAGATCATCAGGAACATCAGTTAAATTTATTGAACCAACACCACCGCCGAATGGTCTTAATTGCAATAATCCAACATCATAAACAGAATCACTTATAGAACCCCTGCGGACGACTGCAAGTTCCATGTCTATGTCAAACCCACACAGTTCTTTCATTTTCCTTGCAAGACGACCAAAAAACTCGATTAGCAGCTTTCCGTGTGGATTATTGATGAACCCGGTAAAGGGAGCACGTATTTTATTTTCTTTAACTCCTGGATCGAAATTGATAAGACTAATACCATTAAGGATTTCTGTTTGGGTTAGGATTGAAAACGCAAGACGATTATCAGTAAAAAATCCACAATTTTTTATATCAGAAAATAAAAATCTTTGTAGTTTCCCGCTTCCAAGATCCATCGCATCAAATCGATCCTGAGAACTTAGAAAATCAGTTGTTTGTCTTGCGGCAAAGTCTCCGCGCCCTTCAGAATAGGTAATACTTGTAGGCGTTCTGATGATGCCTGGTTTGTCAGGAAAGATTATTGTACAGGGTACGCAATCAACATCGTCACTGCCAACCACCAGAGTCCCCATTCCAAATCCAATTCGCATAAAAGGTGCATCTCGCTTTACCCCCTCAGGTCTGTTAATGCCAATTGAACGGGATGTCAAAACAATGCTGCAAAAAGGCAGGTGTGCATTGTGGATAGCACCATTGATTTCAAGTTGATGTGTTTGACCAACTACTTTTTGAATCAGTACTGGCATGCTGTGATCTTCAGGATGAATGCCAAGCGAATGCATCTTTTTTCTAACTGTGCTTTTGAAAAAACTTGAATAAACCATACGTACTGCTTCAAGCAAAGCATTAACTCGATCTGTAATTGGGATACTTATATCGCTTAATATGAATGTTGTATCAAAATCGCCAGCAAATGGAGAACGCTTGCTTCGATCTTCACAGCTCGCACTTGAACGTATTGCCAATGGTCCGCCAAATGTACTTAACAACCTAGTAACTGCATCTATCGTAACTTCATCGGTTATGGGAGTTCTTGCGATTGCATCAGCGATCTGATCACTGTCGCCACTTTCGATTGCATCTCGGACCGCGTCTTTTCTTGTATAGCTTTTGAAATGTCCTGAGGTCAGAACAGCTGTGTCAGGAACAACCGGGTTGATGGCTTGACCTGCAGATCTGAATTTACTTTGAGCAGACATACCAACCAGAATTTCAGCGAAAACCCCTTTTCTGTGAAAAGTAGTAAGAGTGTCAATTCCAGCAGCTTTGCCACCTATGCCATCTCCTTTAGGATGTGTGAACTTTTTCATCAGTTTCTACCATATATATATTGTTGTAAAGGGTTTAAAAATGTGAATATTTAGTATTACTGGACACCTTGTTAATTTGGACTACATGAATTTTATAAAAAGAATTGAAAGTCTGACGACTTTCAAAAATTTTATTGTACTTTTTATAGTACAATAAAAAGATTGAAAAATATTCGAGTTGCAAGAGAATAATAAATAGTTTGTACTAACTGAATAACACCGGAGTGGATTAGATATGTCATTCTACGATTTAGCAGAAAAAGCGCTTAAACTCGAAAGAGAAGGGAAAAAGATAATCAGACTCAATGTCGGAGATACAAATATGCCCACTCCGCAGTGCGTATTAGATGCGGCAATAGATAATTTGAACGAGAAAAAGACTGATTATGGATCATCGGCAGGTCTTCCCGAACTAAGGGAAAAGATCGCCAAACGTGAAGGATGTGGAATAGAAAATGTAGTTATCGGTCCAGGTTCAAAACATATATTGTATGGCCTTCTTACCGTGCTAGCTAAGAAAGGAGAGAAAGTAACCATTCCAACACCCGCATGGCCAGCATACGAGATGATATGCAAACAACTTGGACTTGAAACAGTAATGGTTAGAACTGAAATGGAAAACAACTGGCATTTTGAAACCCTTGATCTGAAAAATTCAAAGATGTGCATAATATGCAATCCTGCAAATCCCACTAGCAATGTTTACAGCCAGAAGTGCATAGATGATGTAATAAAGAATGCAAAGGAAAAAGAGTGCCACCTCATACTAGATGAGGCGTATAAGGCGATTGCATTTGAGAAAATACCGAGATATGAAGGAGCGATAAGAGTGAGATCGTTTTCAAAGGAATTTAACATCGCAAACTGGAGGCTTGGATATGCGATTGCACCTGCTGATGTGGCGAAAAAACTAATTGCATATAATCAGATCAATATCACCTGCGTTCCTCCATTCGTACAAATGGGCGGGATAGCATGTCTTGAAAATGAAAAGGAATTGATTACTGAAAACCTCAAGGTATGGAAAGCCAGGAGCAAAGCTGCGCAAAAGGCGCTGAAAAATGCAGGGTTTGAGTTTGTAACTCCAGATGCTGGGATTTATGTTTTTGCCACACATGAAAAGATAACACATGCTGGGGAGTATGCGCATAAGCTTTTGGATAATGGTGTTGCCATAGCTCCGGGCGGTGTTTTCGGCGGGTATGAAAGACATTTCAGGATCTGCATAAACCAAGACGAAGAAACCCTTGAAGATGCTGTTGGGATTATGACTGAAGAATTGTGATGATACTCAGAACTATATGCAGGAGAAGAACCCCAGATCAGTATGCAGAGGAACAAGCCTTGAACGGCAAACCGTTCAAGATTGTCGTAATTGTGCGCAATTACAACAACTGTTTCTCCGACGAGGTCTTGACGCGGGCAGACGTATATAAACCTTGCTCTAGGTCATGAAAAATTTCTGCGGAAATGGATACAACTGGTAAGGAAATTCAAATTTCCTCAATTATTTGTTCTTATAACCGAATTTCTTGTTGTACTCTTTATGATCAAATATATCCAACACAAAAGCAACAATCTCGATTTGGTTTTCACCTTCGGTTAGTGTATAAAGCATACGCCAATAATTTGGAAGCTCAACTCTGAAAAGATTATCCACACCATATTTTATTCTGTATTCAGAGGGTATACGCTTTTTCGCAATTGAATCGCCATAATGAACATTTGCTTTTATCAAATCAATTTTCTTATTGACTACGTTGAAAAATGTTCGTTCTCGCTTTGAATGTTCTGCATGCTCATTCAAATATTTGTAAACCTCTTCAGCTTCAGGGGAAAGAATTACTCTTACTGTTTTCATAACTCCATCCCAGTGGCAATGGCCTTTCTCAAATTTGGATTATAATTATGTATCCAGGTTATGCCTTTGATGGTTACTACAATCTTATTACTCTCTTCAAGGTAACACAAAATGGTTATCAAAGTGTTGTGATTGACCTGTTTTGGAAGCAGTTTTTTCAGTTCTGCAATTGTCACTACGCTGTCTTTTGCATCTTGGAGAGCCTTTTCAACCATAATTACAGTATTAAGTGTTGGGGCATGTTTCATTATTTGAACATTATAAGTCATATTAATCACCAATAGTTATTAGTTGATAATAATTAGATACATACTCATATTTAAAGTGTTTGGTTTGTTAAAAATCAGATGGATGTGAGTAATAGTTTCTCCGACGAGGTCTTGACGCGGGCAGACGTATATAAACCTTGCTCTAGGTCATGAAAAATTTCTGCGGAAATGGATACAACTGGTAAGGAAATTCAAATTTCCGAGATCATTCGTTAAGTTTTCTGCATTAGGATTATCAGAGTGTATTCTTCCCCATATTCTTTAGAAGTCAAAATTTCCCGTTTTACGCATTTTATTTCCACGTCGTATTCACTAAAAATATCTTTTATTTCTTCTTCAGTATAAGGTCTGCTATAAATTTTCTGCCCCATAATTTCGGTATAATTGTCTTCTTCATTATGGCTTTTTTCTGGGTGCGGTTCATTCAAGCTCAATAAAAATAAACCATTTTTCTTAAGTGCCCTTGAGATTTTTTGAGCGGTTTTTCTGAAATTTTCTGGATCTAAACATAACATCGAAAAACTGGAAACAACACCATCAAATTCATCATGAAATTTTATCTCGGTCATTGACATTTGTAGATACTTTGCCTTAGGAGCTTTCTTTTTTGCCAGTTTGATCATTTTTCCTGCCAAATCAATCCCAATTACTTCAAATCCCCAGCATGTCAATTCCTTCGCTATTCTTCCTGGACCACACCCAAGATCAAGCACCCTTGCGTTCTTGGGGAGCTTGGTACAAAATAGCTCAAACATTTTTTTGTATTTATTTTCTTCAAGTCTTTGTGGAGTAGCTCTTGAACCTATATTTTCCCAAGCTTTTTTGTTCAATTCTAGTATGTCCATTTAATCACTATATCTCTTAATCACAGAATCCAGTTTCCTTAATAGTGGAGTTCTCCAATCATCTTCCAACTGAGTTTTTATGAATTCTACAAGTTCATAGTCATTTTTTGAAAGTTTTAATTTTTCTAATTTTTCGCATTTCTTGAGAATCTCGTAATCACGTTCTGTTGGAAGAATATAATTTTTTTCATGCATAATAAAACAATATTGCTATGATGTTAAATTCTTTTCCAAAACCATCTCAAAAATCTTTTTCATCACCATATCCTTGAATTCATTATCCGCATTAGAGTATTCATAAGATTGCCACAGTTCTTTATCTCATAGCCTACCTTGAAATTAAGATTTAATCCTTATGATTACAACACCGTATATAGTATGGGGAAATATCCAAAAGTATAATAAAAAAATTAAGAAAAAGAGATTTGCACGATATACATAAAATTATGAAATCTCAAGTTCATTAGAACAAACTTGATTTCCTTGGCCAAAGGAATCAACACCAACAACACAAGCACTCCAAACATCACCCAAATCAGTTTCCACACTGGAAATCATAGGCTGATTCTGGTATAGCATCATGACCTGCTCTTGCGATAATG
>Ga0180007_10003270_pt1 | contig 18228 bp, 26 predicted proteins | sample MM_PC_MetaG_FD_121122 | JGI IMG/M metagenome (GOLD analysis project Ga0180007, IMG submission 121122) | Groundwater microbial communities from the Aspo Hard Rock Laboratory (HRL) deep subsurface site, Sweden - MM_PC_MetaG | ecosystem: Environmental > Aquatic > Deep subsurface > Groundwater... | reverse complement strand
GCTCGAACATAGCTAGAGTTCTTTATCTTGACTTGGAACACACTACCCACATTGGCATTAGCTACAATCCCTAGCTGAAATGGTGTGCGGTTGAAGTTAGTTTGGATAGGCATTAACCCACTGATAGACATATCGTACCAAGGGTTAGCATTACCAGCCTGTGTCTGTTGTGCACAAAGGTCTTTCCACGCTGGTGCACCCCTCTCGTCTCGCCCTCGCAGCATCCAGACTATCTGGGCAGTGGCATTATCGGGACTCTTAGTAGCCAACGTAAGACCTACTTCGAGTTCCTTTAGCCTACCTTCGCCTCCAGGGTAGAACTCCGGTATAATATTGATCGTATCAGTATTTATTGTATGCCACACTGCTTCTTGAGCGGAATTGGCTGGTGTGACATTTACTACACCGCCATACTGCACACCATTGCTGGTTGCCAAGCCAGCCCCCCAAGGTTTCAAGGTGAACTCTATTGCTTTACCGACATGAACTACAGCCATCTTCCCTCCTCTTATGGTTTCTTGGCATCATGATGGGGATAAGCAAACTTCCGATGAAACGAAATAGGAACTTTACCCATGAAAATAGCAAACGGGGATGTGAAAACCTGCGAGAGTGCTCCCCCACACTCACAGAGCACTGGTTTACTACTGTGCATAGGGAGAAGCCTTTCAGTTCTCCCTCTGCACGTATCACACTCAAATTCGTAAAATGGCATCTCTCTCCCTTCGCCTTATAGTTTAGGAATCGACTACGAAACTTGATATAACGGCATTCTGCACAGGACTCTTATCCATGTGATAGTATTTTGTCCCGTCAGACCAGATGTCACATGCTGACCCAGCGATGTAATTGGTGTATCCATAGTTCACCGCATCAGCAGCCACATCGTTCAACGTCACCATCGTATCAGCATTTCGAGCAGACACCATCATAATCCCGGTATTACCAGCCATGAAACTATAACAATGCCCGTTACACTGTTCCACATAGGGCAAGGTGAAGTTGATTAGCTGTCCACTGTTATTAGCAACAATTAACGACCCAGGGTCAGTAAGATAGTCAACCTGATAGTTGACGCTCTTACTAATTATCCTCCGTCCAACGATTCGAGCTGTCTGCCTTAAGTCGAGTTTGTACTTGATATTGTATTGTAGAGCCATTTTTCTTCCTCCGTCTTTTATTTTAAGAGCGCCTCAAGGCAAGTCGCCTTTCATCGACCCTGCGCTCTACGAGGTTTGGGGGAATGCCTTACCAACAAGAAAGGGGGGAGTCCCTATATCCTTATCAGTTAGGCATTGACTCCCCCCTATGCCTCTTACTTTAATTATATCATACTTGCCAATTAGGTATCATAGCCGTGAATTCTCCTAAGCCACTTGATAACACCGTTATAGGTCTGCTTAATAAATACTTCGTACTTGCTATGAAGAGAGCAATTCACAACTCGCACTGCTGGCACACTATACCGTGTATAAAGGTTTCTCAGTATAATGGGCATCGTATTATTAAAGGTGATGGTATCAAACGATAATCGTGATTCCGACTGGGAACTCCAACCTCCATAATAGAGACTGCCCGTACCACTTGGGCGACCGCCATCGGCACCAAACAATACAATAGCTTTAGCCCCACCAATAATACCGAGGCATAATAGAATCGAAAAGGAACACTGAGCAAGAAAGTTTAACGGGTGCTCCATAGATGGCTGAGCCAATGCGTTTCCCGTTCTATCTGCATTAAAGAAGAATAGTTTGTCAGCATATTTCTTCTTGTATTCGCCGAGGCTATGATGAAATGACATCTCCTCAGTCACAAATAAGTTATAGTCGTCTCGGTCAAGGAACTGAGTATGCCTCCCGCTGGGCACATTGCATTCCTTTGAACTACACATCACAATATCCAAGTCTTTAGCTATTTTGCTTAGTATCCGCTCTTCCATTATCCAAAAGTCGTTGACAGAAGTGTAGCAGATATCCAGTTCTTCTAACTGACCTATCTTCTCCTCTAGTTCCGTAATAGATGGGCCAGGGAGCAGTATTGCCATAACACGCTTATCAATTACCTTTGTTAAATTATCCATTTGCTGTTTCATTTTGCGGGTCTCCCCCTTTTACGCCTAGCCTGCTTTGTTAGGGTTACTATTGTTGGTGATGGCTCCCTGCTACGCTCCGCACGTAATAAGCACGCCTCAATACTTCTCAAGACAGTCATTAAATCTTCTACATCTTTGTTAGTCCACATTATTCCTCCTTTTAACCATCATCCTGAATGGACTCAACCGCTTCTATAATCAACTTTGTGGGGTTCCGCTTTATTTCAAACCTGACTGGAGTGTGTTCAGGAAACAACGAGAGGAAAAAGGTAGTATCAATGGTTTGTCCCACCAAGTCAGCTGTCTTAATATATGGGTAGATAGACCTGCCATCATTAGTCTTAACCATTATTCCATATCGGATTGCCATTGGACTATACTTCATCCTCCTCAGTAAGCATCTTGTTTACCAAGTTAGCGTCATTCAAGTGTTCAGAACAAACAATTCTATCGTCAAATCCCCTGACACCAACAGAACACTTCACGCAAACATCTTTCCCACAGATAAAGCACTCATCTCCTTGCCATGTATCGGGAATCTCAGTACCACAAAGGTCACAGACTGTAGCGATATAGTATTCTCTCTTTTTTATTTTCAATGCAACACCCTACTCATTACGACTGAATCAATAGCCTGTTGTGTACCGCCCCACTTCTTTAGAAAGCTCTTTCTGTTATACTCATGTTCCAGTGAGTAATTTTCATCATCCCGATACCTTGTCGCCCCTGCTTTATGATACGCTGCTCCAAGACCACAATATATGACCTTCCAGTTCACTTCCTCACCATTCTTTAGCTTCTTCGTACGTCTCCGCAACTCCATGCAGTTATCAACATCATCGTAGCCTCGGAAGCCGATATAACCAACTGTATCTAACGGCTGAGGGAATGCCTCTCTCTTAATAAGAACAAGTGCCCAACCAACCAACTCTACTTCCCTCACAAACGTATGTCTATGCCCAGCCTCACCTACCCCAATATTCATGTGATGTGGCATTTCAGGAGTCCACCACATACCAGCGTGTTCTATAGCTCCAGTTTGGTATAGCAACTTAAAGCCAATCAATCCCACTAATTCTTCCTGCTTCATAATCTGATGAGCAGCCACAAGCCACTCTGGTTCGACAATGGTGCTATTCCCAAGGTATGCCACTATGTCGGTAGAACACCTCTCTAGGCCATAGTTAATAATTTGGTTCCCATGTTCTATCTTCTCCGAAGGGCGGTAATAATCAACATTACCTGTTTCTCGGTTTAATTGCTCAAAGTATTGAGGGGTTAAATCGTCCGAGTCATCTATCACATGTAGAATGAAGGGCATGTGCGTAAAGGAATATAATGCACTCACACATTCGATTGTCAGCCCCAAGTTATTATGGGTTGCAAGAATGATGTCGATTTTATCCCCTTCGACCTTCGGGGTTGCTTCTATCTTGACCTCCGGCTCCTCTGTAATAGTTACTTTAGGTTTTGTTTTTCTTTTACTCATACTCTCTCCTTACGCTTTTATTGCCCACCTTTCATCCCATGATACTAAGCCTGCGTTCTTTAGCCATTTACCCAGATGTTCTGCATGTTCCTCGTAGTGCATCGGCCATACCTCACCACGAGGGAAGAAGTCGGAATGGTAGAACCTTGCATTTAGCTTCATACTAGTCCCTAAACGAAATAGGAACTGTTTTAATTCCTTTATATGTTCAAGCACATCAACGGCAATAATTAAGTCAAAGTCATTGTAATTCGGCTGCTTCCCCGTGAATTCACCCTTCAGGTTATATTTCTCTTTCTTGAAGTTGCAGAAGTCTAGGCATGGCTTGTTTATCTCCCATCCAGTAACGTCATTCCCCTGGTCGGCCAAGCCAAACACAACTGTGCCAATTCCACATCCAATATCCAGTATCTTGGCCCCATGAACATTTAACAGTTGCCCTAACCGACTCTCAAAGTAAGCAGGATTCTGGTTGAAAGTAGCTAAGTCAAACAAGTATAACGGGTTATCCTTATAGAACTTGGCAGAGCCGGGTTGCTCTTTCCAAAGCCGTACCAATTCACCTTGTGCGGTAGCTAGTTTCTTATGAATTTCAGAGTAAGGTAACTGTAGAAACTCACTCAAATCCTCATCCACTCTCTGCATTAACGCTTGCTGATGGCGCATTGGCCCATAAACATTTCCTTGCATATGGCCGTTAGCTTGGTTCTGCTGAACATGTTGTGGAGTAAACATTTCCTCCCTCAAATGGCCTAATTGTATTGAGGTGTCGGCAAATATCCGAGTACCAATCTCTCTAGCTTTCTGACAAAAATCCCAGTCTTCACTTATGTAGATAGAGTCACCCCCCTTTTTTCTGTCCTCGCTTCTTAACCTACCGCACTCGAAGAACGGCCAGCACCGAGACCAATCATTCGGGTTAAGCATAGGTAATGCAAGCTCTTTAATCATTTTCTCTAGTAGTTTGCGGGATACTCCCATAAAACCTGTAGCAAGATATTCAATCTCTTGAACTCTATTATCCACTTCCACATTACCAGCCCACCCGTAAGACGATAGTTGTGAAGCCCCTCGCACGGGGTAAATCCCGCCGATAAGGTCGTACCCTGCCTTCAGGGAATTATAGATTTTCTGGACATGTTCTGGGGTGAAGAGAATATCGTCATCAATGAAGAGCATATATGGTAAGTTAGTTTGCTCAAGGAATCTAGTGCACGCTTGGGAACGGCACCGACTGAGCAAAGCATCTCCAACAAAGAGACCGAGGGAATAGTTGAAGTTTAGGTTCCCCTGAAGCAGTGCCACACGCATTTGTTCTAACGATTGCACTGTAGGGGTAGATATTGCTCTGTGAGAGCAAATCGCCAGCAGTATATCAGGTTTCAGATTCACACTCTCTCTACTTTCTAGGGGGAGGGAATTAACCCTCCCCCTATAGTTTAGCCACCTCTGGTGTTGATACAGACACCGTATGTGGATCGCATCACTTGTATGCCAAACACAGCTAGCCCGATGATACCATCGCTATGCCTTGCGGGGAATCGCCCAATTTCAAACCGAGGCGACATCTGCAAGACAAGGGCAATGGCTTCCTGCTGGAAGTACCCAGCAGGGTAAGCGTTACCAGCGTAGGCATCCAGGTTAGTCGACCGGTAGACTGGGGAGCCAAATATCTGACGGCCAGTAAAGCCTTTCTTGACAACGCTATCACCAACATAGTCCATCTTGACAAAGTAATCGAGTTTCAACAGATCAGTTAGTGTTCGTGGAGGGAAGACCCATGCCCTGCCATCATCAGGAGCATTCTCATTGTTCAGGTCTTCGTAGGCATCAATAAGGTCTGTCTCCGTGGTAGCTACGTTGACTGTACCAACCGTGCTATTAAAGCTTCTGAATTGAACAGCACAGTTCGTATCAATCTGTTTGGACAAAGCATAAGCCAGCTTGGTGCGTACCTTGTCAAAATACTTTGGGTTCGTTTGCATCTGGTTGATATCGTCCACCATAACAGCAACATCATATTTCTGGTTAAGAGTTATGTTCTGCACGTTCTGGACAGCATCGTACCAGGTGACATCGACAGCCGTGTTGACAACGTTTGCGCTCAGGTTATGAAGTTTGGGCACCACTATGCTATCCCCACCATCTCTGGCATAGACTTCATAGCCCCTATCACACAAAGCACCGACAACAAGACTGTTTTCTACATCAGCCAATACATCCTTCGACCAGACACTTGGTATCCAGTTAGCTAGATTCGTAGCTGAAATTGCATCGTAAGCCATTTTGTTCTTATCCTTATTAAATTAGGACTCAGAACTTCACTCTCACCGTTCCTATCGACCTTTACACACTTATTGTACCTTCTTGCACACCTTGTGCCACATCCGAAGTGCCGTTAGGAAAGTTCTTCCTAAACTCTTGAGCACTCATAGCGTCAATCTGCGCCATCGTGAACTTTCCTGAAACCAGGCCAGAAGGTGAGCCTGTCTCAGTTTTCAGTTGTCCACTTTCTTCAAGCATCCTGCGAGCCTCTTCCTCTATCTCTTTCCGCCTGAGCTTTTCCTGAGCTTCTGTGTCTACTGGTTTCTTCTGTGATGCCTTTTCAATTAATTGGTCTAGTTTCGCATCTGCCCTAGGAAACTGACCTTTAAAAACAGCATCTTGAATTATCCAGTAGTCGTCATCTTTCTCAGTTAAACCAGCATCTTCAGTCCGCCTCTGATAGTCGGCAACTCGTTCTCGGAAACCTTCTTCTTCTCTCCTTCGCTTCTGCTGCTCGACAAGGGTATCAAACTTCGCAATCACATCTGGGGCACGACTTTTAATATCGCCCTCAAACTGGTCTTCAGTCTGCCCTTTCTCAGCAGCAAGAAAACTAACAAGAGTCCGATTCAAGTCCCTTTCGTCATCCCGACTCTCCAAGTCTCGCTGTAGCCGCTTGTTTTCCGCCTCTTTTCTAGCAATAGCCGTATCCTGATTACGAAGCCTTTTTTCCATGTCCTCAATCTTACTCATTACATAAGCTATCGGGTCTGGCTTCTCTTCCTCTTCAGATGACCCAGTCGCTACTGGTTTCTCTGGAGGTGCAGGCGGTGGCTTCTCTGCTTGCATTGCCTTTCCAATGCTTCCTTTATGAGGCGTTAGGGTTACTTCTGGTTCTCCCATTTCTTTTAACCTCCCCTAGTTTCCCCCGAAGGGTTATCTAGTTGCACTTTATTGTGCTATTTTAATTATACCACATGTAGTAGTAGTTCTTGCAAACACACCATATACGGGCTACTTAGTGGTACGGATTTTCCTTTCACCTTTTCTCGGTGTTCGGTACGGCCAGTTCTCCTCACTGGTATAAACACCAGCACCAAAGAACGCTGGAATGGCAGCCAACCCACCTTCTAACCCATCTATCACTAAAGCATCTATCATATCCTGTACGAAAAGAGGGGCTAACCTACGCCATGATTGAGCTAGGACTACTTTCGACTCAGGTCTCAGTTCCTCTCCAACATAAGTTCTACCCACCAGCATATCAAGGAACAAACCAGCAGCAGGGGACAATTTAGACTGAGCAAACCTAGCACCAATCCACCGAGGGTCTACCTTCTGGAGTTTACCTTGTAATGTCATCCTCTGTCCACCAAAGAACTGTACTAGGAAGCGCATATACTGAGCGTACCCAGTCCACATATCTATCCTTGTATTACCTATGATAAGTTTGCCGAAGTCGCTAGAGCGTGGGTCAAGTCCCACCCTTCCTATACCGGTCATTTGCATTAGGCTAAGTACCCCCGTACCAACTCCAAGTCCACTTAATATCTGCCCCCACGCTTCCTTAGCTACAGGGGAGTTGGGATGGCGTAAAGCCCGAATAGCATAATACGGGAACTGGAACCTTGATATTTGGTAACGTGGAGAGAAGAATATACCAGCCAGTGTAGGCATCGTCCCCTTAATGGATTCAGGCACGATGCCACGCCCACTACTAGCAGCTATAAGTTTAGCCATAAGTTTATATTCTGACTCAGGAGCATTGGCCTTTTCCAAGTTCCTAAAGGCATTTTCCCAAACCCGTGACCTCATATCATTCAGATAAGTCACATAAGCCCGTTCAGACCACCTTACATGAGGAAATAACTTAGTAGCCCAGCGAGATATAAAGTTCTCCTCATACCGAGTTAATCCGATTCTTGGCCCCTTAGCCATAACAGCTAGGATATCGGGTACAAACCTCAGTAATTCCTCCGTATGCTCTCTAGCGAATATGTCCTGCTCAATAAGAGCAATATTCTTCTCACTATACGTAGCCTTGAGCATATTCACCATAGACTTTGCAGCCATTTTTGGATGCCTAGCCCCCATGAAGAACCCCTGCCTTGCCATAGCACTAGCATCTACAGAAGCTATCAGACCACGAGGCAAGTTCAAAACATCGGCAATATAACTCCAAGCCCCAGGCTTCATGTGTGGCTCAAGGGCATCTGCCAATTCAGGGAATATCCTTTGAATATACCTAAACTCATGAGGTTGCGGGATTTCGCCATTCCATATCTTCACCAGAGCAGCAACCGTGTTACCCGCTCGAAGTGGTTTGGTTTCAGTAAAGCGTACATAATTAGCTAATTCATTCAACCCTTCTTGCGTCAATTTAACATCTTCTGGTAGCTGAAAGTGTGTATCCCCTAAAGAGCCAGCTAGTTTCTGCCTGCCTCTAGCAAGGGCTTGAATCGCATCCTCACCTTCCAGAAACTCTGTAGTATATTCCTGAAGTTTCGGTGCAAATACCTTTTTCTTTTCCTGTTCGGAAAGGGCACGAGCAGGCTTGGCCGCTTTAATCCCAGCTACTAACTGGTCATACGATAGAGGTCGAGGGAGTCTTTCAGGTAAGTCGGGCATTAACTTGCGTGCATACGCAGCCACAGGACGACTCACTGGCTGTAACCCCTTCCCAGCTTCCTTCAGTACTTCTTTAGCAATCGTCCCTGGTAACTGTTCAGCTACTTGAACTGGTTTAAGAAATGCACTTGCTATTTTAGCTGCTCTCCCAGTAGTAGGCAATGCAGCACGAACAGCCGTGCCACTCGGTATACCTAATGAAGCAGCCATTACAACCCAATCCTGAGTTGCTTCAGGGTTCCAGCGAGGGTCAAACTCTCTAAATCCAGCAGTTAGTTCAGACCAGTTACGACCTCTTTCAAATTCCTCTCTACCTACTGGCCTTATATCTCCACCCTCACTACGAGGAGCAAATGGCTGAATACCAAGCATATCGTATATTTTATCAAGGGCTTGCCCAGTAACAAACTCTCTAGGTTGTTCGTCAGTAGCTATAGCCTGGCGCTCTTCGCCCAGTTTAATTTGCTTGTACCAATCACTATCCCGAAAGAATTGCTTGTAAGGCATTACTATCTCCGTTGCCGTGCTGGTGCCCACCTAGTACCACGTGCTTCACGAGGTGTAACAGGCAATCTCCGTTGCATTTCGGATAGTATGTCTTCTACTGAAATACCACGCCAATCTAAATAACCAGCCCACTGCTGTAACTGAGCAGGACTTCTCCTACCCAGTGATTGAGGACTCGGTATACGTACGTTCGCACCTTTATGTATCGGTTGCCCTGCTACCAGCCCAGGAACCATCTCAGCCAAAAATGCAGGGGTTGGAGGTGGAGTATACGGCTTTTCTGGTCTGCGGTATCCGCCCTCAAGTCCACCTACTTCCTCTTCCCAGAAGCCAACACTTTCTTCAGCCAAGTCTCTAGCTCTTTCAACCGTTCTTGCTAAAGTCCCATATCTCCCAGTATCATCACCAGCGGGATACCGTTCTGCTAAAGCACTAAACTTTCCCAGTTCGCCACGTGACCGAGCCAGCGCTGCTTCAGCCTCATCCCTTTCACCCCACTCTCTCTCATAAGGGTTGGGTTTATGAGCTAGTTCCCACGCCTTTATCCAAGCCCTATCTGGACTCTGCCTCGCAATAGCCCCCAATGCCATTTTCCGTCCCTGTTCCCAAGCCTGTGCTCTCATGTCATCAGTAGGAGCCTGTATGCCAAATTGACCCTCCAAGGTTCTTTCTAATGTCTGTGCCCTACGAGCAGGTAATTGGTCTGCCCATTCGGGGTGCTGTTTAGCAAACTGACCAGCTAAATCCTGAATGTCTGCTTGATACTGCTCAACCTCAGTAGCGAAAGGCAGAAATTTAGATTCCACACCTTGACTGGCCCAAGTTCCGGCCTTTGATTTAATGTCCTCAATTTGAGCGTTTGCGAGAAACGGCTTACCTAATTGAGCAGCCGCCCACTCCTTATCTTCAAGCGTAAGGTAAGCCTTACCCACCTTCGCCCTCGCCCATGCCATTTCTTTACTAGTGAGTCTTACCCTACGAGAGTTCAGATAAGGCTCCGTCTTTCTGCGCCATTCCTCATATTTATTCCAGCCCGCAACTCGTTGCTTATCCTGCGTCTGAATACTCTCAATGGACGAAGCTAGAATTGACCTAAGTTTCTCCTGTGGCTCAATCATAATTGCTTTATGATAAAGTGCATCTTCAGGTACGAGGGTGAGACCTTTTCCCCGACCTGAGGAACTGAAACCTGTTGTCGGCTGATAATACCGTTTGGTGTACTCGCCCAAAATACGCCTATACTCGTCACGACTCATTACGCCACGGGCAACATCCAGGGCTAACAAAACATCCAAGCCTCGCAGGTAACGCTTGTTTTTCTCAGCCACGTCACCGCTGGTAAAGTCCACACCCTCTCCCATAAGAGCGTAAAGACGCTCAATAGCTTTTCCAGTATCACCTGACGAAATACCTATTGGCGCATGCATACCGTAAGGGGTCTCCCATGCAGTCCCGAATTCTTCTAACCGCCTACTCCAATCGTCTGGCATTTCTCTGCTCCTGTTTCTGTGATTCGGTTTCCATCTCGTAGATAAACTCGTCCACCACATCGGCACCATACTTTTCGATAAGTTGGTTCATCTCAGGCACGCTTAGCCCTCGATATGCCCCCACAAGCTCCCGTTTGGGTATTTGCTCTTTATCAAACGGCTTAACATTCTTAAACTGCTCGGCCACCTTCGTTGCAGCTTTATCCACTCTCTGTAAAGTTCTAGCTAAGACCTCATCATAGATATTATCTTTCATTACTACCCTCTACTATATCTCTCTGGGGCAACCCGTTGCCCTCTATTAGCTAGTGCCTCATCAATCATCTCCCTACCCATCGGGCTGTTTACTTCCCCTGTACGCTGCGTCATCTCGGAGGGGGACGTTATTTGCCCTAATGCAGAAACACGTTTCTCCGCTTGCTTCCGTCTCTCCTGTAGTGCTCTAATTTCGTCTGTGATGCCGAGTTTTTCAGCAGCCTTCAATCCAATAAGTTCCGCTATGTCGGGACTACCCATAATAACCTTATCAACCATCATACTAGTAATGATTTCCTCTGCTTCTTCCTCTGTATAATTCTGATACTTCACCAAGTTCGTACGAATATCTATCTCGCCCTGCTGATACAGTCTACTACCCAGAGTAGCCTTTCTATCTGACTCAATAGGGTCTTCAGCCTTCAAAGCCACATCAACAGCATAGCTTTTGTTAATGTCCTCTTTACTCATACCGAACTCGTCAGGACAGAGCGTAGGAATTCTATCGCACATTTGCAGTCCGATACTTATAGCGGTTGCAAAGGCATACTCTGTATTCTCAACAATAGTATCGTATCGTCTAAGAGCAGAGGCCATTGTCATACCCTGCTGCCTACCAGTTGAGCCAACTGCCGTACCTGCCATAACCAACGGGTCTTCCTCCTCTAATTCCTGACTGATACGGTAGACATACTGAAATACCTCTGGCTCTGGTAAAACTTCCACCGACCTCGTAACGGTAAGTCCATGTGGTATTTCGTGAACTAACCCAGGCCCCATTTCGTACTTTTCTGCAAATCCATCAGGTACTTCATGTTGGTCATCTACAGGTTGGACATCAATACTCCTATTAGCAAACAGGTGGAACGTACTATCAATATCGCTGATAATAGCACATTCACGCTGTAAAAGGTCTCTCACCTTCCTCAACCTACCCACAATCAAGTCTTCCATCTTACCTTCTGGAGAACTCTTGCCAAACCCAGACAACTTGTGGACAAATGGCACGATTCCGTACAGATTCCTGCCTGCATACACGCCCATATCATCAGCCTCAAAGTAGCACGTATCCTTATCCCAGTATTCCATCCATTTAACAGTAGTCACCGCAGAGCCATCGTTTGTGGGCTTTGGCCCTTGCCATTTAGGATACTTGGACTTAATGATTGAGGGTAGCCTATCGTAGTACACTACTACTCTCTCTGGAATACCGTTCTCGTCCTCGTTTGGGTCGGCGAATATTATCATTGGATCGGGTACAGGAAGTAAAATTGGTACTCCACTTCTTTGTTTAGGAGTAGTAACCCACCTCTCATTATGAAGGGGATGCAACCACGCTTCACCTCTCCTAAGAAGATTTTTAACAAACTCCTTAACTGGGTTGGGGTTTTGCCTTTTCCACACTCCCATCCATCTATTAACCTCACGACTAACGTTAAGTGCTCTATTCCTGTTTGCGTCATCGGGCTTAGTTATCATACGAAACGCCTGTGGATTTGAGGTAATAATATGTTCTGCTGGTCTATCTACCATTCGAGATGCCCGTCCGGTTCTCTGCAACCTACTCTGGTTCCTAATCTGGGGTACAGGGAAGGCGTCCCGATAGAACAGGTCGTCAGTAGCCTGCTCTATCCTCGTTTGCTGATAGAAGTCTAATAGGTAGTCTCTGAAATTATGTATTTGTTGCACATTAGCCATTACCATCTCTCCACTGCCCGCACTGTCCTAACCCTACCAGCCCCAACGGGCATATACTTATCAATCACCAGACACCCGCCAGCAGCCATAATAAAGTCGTCATGACCCCCTGCTGGAGCACACGGGTCTTGTCCTTCAGGCTGAATATAGTTCAGTAACTCGTCTCGTGCGTCTTTATCGTAGATTGTCTCAGCCTGAGTCCTTACATTCTCTTCAAGGGTAAGTCTCATCTTCTCTTTAAGCGTCTTGCTAGTCCACCATCCGTATTTCCCCTTTGTATTCAAGGTTCCGTTAGCATCCACAAAAGGACATTGGCTTGGCGTAGCTAGAGCCTTTATCTTCTCGTCCATAATACCGCCAGCCCTATTATTAAGCTCAAAGGAGTTCCACGCCCCATTATAGAGTCTTACCAGGTCATCATGTATTCGAGCACATTCATCTGCCGTAGTCATCCCATGAGATATAGCTACCCACTCACCACTATTATGATCTCTCACGATAGTCGCATGGGGGTCTTCCACTCCTTCAGAAGGGTCGGTAAAGATAACATACTTCCTGCCGGTGATAGGCACCTTATAAATTCTAACCACGCCTTTGTACTTATCAGACAACTCATGTTCAAGGGGATATTTAATAGGCATTTGAAGTAAGGCGTCTTCAGAAAAGTAGCGTCTTGTCTTGAGTACCCCAAGGGCTTCTTCCTCTGTATCAGGGTATTCCTGCTCTCTCTGCCAGTCGGCTAAGTCTCTAGTTACCTCGTCAAACCACTCTTGAGTTCTACCTGGCCTAACTCGCCAGCCAAAGAACTCCTTATGGAACGAACTAAAGCCCGCCTTTGCCTCATGGTACTTTTTCTTAAAGAACGTGTTTAATTTCGTCTTATCTGCGGTAGACAGCCCGATAAACTGCCCCCCAGCGTCAATGGTCGGTTTAAGTGCCCCAAAGTTCTGCTCTGCGTAAGGGTGAAACTCCCACTCATCACAGATAACAACGGTAGCGTCCGTAGACCTACCTGCCCTTTCCGTAGAAGGGAGTGCCTTTAGCTCACTACCTGTATCGGGGAACCCGACAAATCCACGCTGGTCTGGGTCTCGCCTTGCCTTCAAGAAAACAGGTAGGTTATCATCAATAAATTTACACCGTGAAATAAGGTCGTAAGCCTCTTCCTCTCCCTGTGAGAGAAACAAGACCTTAACATTCTCGAAGAACTTGGCTTTCCAGAGAGCATAAATACAAAGAACCCAACTAAGTCCTATCTGCCGTGACTTCAGAAAGAGCAGCCCCTTCTTCTCCCCTAGCAACCTCATCACCAGTAAGAGGTGAGGCCATGTCTCGAACTTCACTGTCCTTTCCTTCGCCCTGTCCTGTAGGTTCACGTACTCCTTGGCGAAGTAAAATAGGCTCTTCTTGCACTTCAGCCACTCCGTGACCTGTGTCTCCAAGCTCTCGGTCTGCTCTGACGAGTGCTCTTGCAAGGAAACTACCATCTAGCTTATGTGTGACCTCCTGTTTTTCTATCAGCCTCTTAGTTAGCTGATAGTATATCTTGAGTGACATCGCATTCCCGCTTTCGCACGACCTCATTAAAGCGTTGTCTATTCTGGCACTGCGCTTACCCAGGAATTCACCAGAATCGTAGTTTTCAATATCCGCACTATCCTCTTGTTGTACAGGTTTCTTTGCCTTATCTGCCTGTATCCTGCCTTCCGCCCCCATGTGGCGTCCCCTGTTCTTGTCAGCTAATGCACCCAATTCCTTCCGATACTTATACACTGTCTTAGGATGCACGCCACAATACTCAGCTATCTCGTCCATTGAGACCGGCTTGCCTGTAGCTGCCCTCTCCACAGGAGTCATCGCAAGTAGCCGAATTACATCGGCACTCTTCTGAGATACCGCCCTACCTGGTTTCATTTCTTCTTCACTGGTTTCTTCTTCACTGGTTTCGCCTTGCTTTTTGCGTAGCTACCGTACTGGTAAGGATTGAGGTTGGCCATCCCACCAGTGTTCCCTACGAACATCTCCTTCTCGTCTATCCCTACCCGTACCTTCATTTTAGATTCTTCGCAGATGTCTTCGCTGTGCTCCCCCGCTCACTGTTGTTCTTACTCCACACTACCTTGATTATCTTGTGCTTCCCCCCGTGCGGCGTCATGTTTCCCATTACCTGTGTACCCCCTTTATCCTTTTACTCTTCGCACTAGCGTAAAATACACCCTCCCCCTTCTTCTTCCCATATGTCTTCTGCATTCTGCGTTTTATCTTAGCACCCTTCTCCGTTAAAGGACTCATACCTCCCCCCTTAATTCCTCGATATTACAAAGTTCCTCGCCTGTAACCGCCCAAATTTCCACTCCATTCCCTCTACCCATCTCTCTATTATCCCCACTACTACATCCACTTCTACCCCCATCTCATCTGCTATCTCGTCCATTAAACGGTGTATCACTACTTCTTTCATTCTTCTATCCATGTCTTCCCCTTACCCTAATTATATCATACCCACACCCTTACATAAAACCTGGACTTTTTTTACCATAGTTTCAAATACGGGTTCGACTATGCTTTCATTTTCAAAACCGAGCCTGAGGCTTCGTATCTGAGGCCTCCAGGCGTGGGAACTCACGTGATGCGGAAGAGAATACGGCAAAACTAGCCTGGTATTGGCTGAAACATTACCAAACCAAGGGCGTGGCAGGCAATTCGTGCCTGGCTAGCTGACTGATTACATGACAGAACAATAATAGTACGAACCAGTTGCCAGGCTGTGAGACCTCGATTAAGGTCTGACTCATAAGGGAATTTTATAAGGTGCATAGGGAAAACTTATAAGAGAGAGAGAGTGTACAGCGTACGGGGTGTATATACAGGTGTATGCTACTGAGGGTTAGAGGAAGCCGAAGATAGCCTCGCATGAGTCGTTGTACCATTGGATGATGTGTGCCCTGGCAAGGTGTAGCCTGCATATCAGTTTGTTAAACACAGGTTAATTATAACATGAGGGGGGAGATAAACCAATTTATAAAGGTTTATAGGTGTGGGGTAGGTAGTTTGTAACTTATGTTGTTTTTTACTCTACTATCTACGTTCTATATATACTCTCTAGGGGGGTGAGAGTATGAGAGAGGGGGGGATGACACAAGGGAACTATCTTTCAAAGTTACGCTATAGGTGATATGATTAAGTATAACTACTGTATTAGAGGAGGTAAGAAATGCCACGAGAAAGAGGTCGCACAACATGGATTAAACTACACTGTTATGGGAGGTTGCACGGGAGTATTAACTATCAACTTACCGAGGCCGAGCAATCAGTCTGGGACAAACTTCTATGCTTGGCTGGACTTTGTGGCCTAGCTGGTTGGATTAGTGACAACGACAAACGCCCATTTCCGCACGAGTATATTGCACACGAGATACATACCAGCCTCGATACGCTTGAAGAGACATTACGAAAGTGTAAGGAAGAAGGACGAATCAAGGAGAATGAGCATGGTCTGTATATCACTAACTGGACTCGCTATCAATCAGAGTACGATAGACAAAAACCATACCGACAGAAGGAGGACTAAATGCCACGCAACCGTTTATATTCAGGAGTATCAGGGATTGAACTCAGTGCCAGGTATACACCAAATGGCAGGGTAAAGGTTATCAAGAAAGGCAGGCCTACCAGGTGGCATGACTGGCATCGCTTTCGTCAGTATAAGCATCCTTTATCGAAGCCATAAAAACATTAGATATTAAAAAAGGGCTGAAAGGGCTTGACAAATGGTAAAACATCATCTATAATACGTCTATAACAAATCTATAGACAAAGGGAGGGATTGAAATGAAGATATACAATGGATGGAGTATTGGGAAAGTGGGGGGCTTTTGCACAGTGCGGAGATATGTTGCGAGGAAAGGTAGCCTTCAGCATTGGGCGTTTCTTCTAAGAGAGTGTAAAGAACTTTGCGATGCCAGAGATAGAAACGAGAAGATAAACGCCCTTTACTTAAAACCATTGTATATCTAGCCTAATAATAAAGGGAGGGATTGAAAATGAGTATCCTACGGGGTAAAATTCAGGAATGGAGCGGAAAACGGATTAACTGGGCAGGAGACGAATATCAGATTGATGTGGTTTTTCACGAGGTAAAATGGCTCGGAGAACATGACCCACAGTATGAGTTGAGACCGGACAGTATCGGTCATAACGCATCTGAGCACTCGTACAAATGTGGCCATGTAGATGTTCTGTCCAGCGAGGACGTTGAGGAGTTGAATAACTATAGCACCACCCCTAAAACTCGTGATGAATGGCGGAGAGAAATCGAATTGAGTCTGTGTCCCACTTGTGCACGAGAACGGATGAACGCTCGTATGGATGCCAATGAAAATGCCTCTCATTTGATGAACCCAGGCGAACATAATGCACTATAGACACAAAGGGAGGAGATTGAAATGATTGGTAAATTTGCGTTAGCATCATTAGCGGTTGCTCTGGTATTATCAGTCCTGTCAGTTGTAGCTAGTATAGACAATAGTAGAGTAGATTCCTGGTTAGACAGGGCTAGAGATGCTGGTAATCCAGAGCAAGTAGCAGAGTTTCTTGGAGAGTATAAAGCAGCCTTATACGCCAAGAATAGGGTTGATGGTCAGTATTACACAATATGGAAATACCCCGCATCAGATATGGAAACCTATGTGAGCATAATTGATGGATTGACGCAACGAGCAGAAGCTCTGGCAGAGCAGACTGCTGTTGATGAAAGCTATCAAATGGGGTTAATCAACCTGGAGAAAGATTTAGATGACATAGATGCTAGAAGTTTCTCGGCATGGTTTGCCAATGGTGGGTACGTCCTAGAAATTTTCCACGGACTTGCATGGACAGCTCTCATGGTGCTTGGTGCTATAAAAATGTTAAACCTTTATAGATATTAACCAGCAATAAAGGAGGGATTGAAATATGTGTGAGTTCCTAAGTGCGGTTAAAGACAAAGACAAATTCGGTAACGACAAGTGGTACTATCTTACCACTCACCTTATCCATGATACACCAAGAGGTAAACTCCTACAGGAGAAATACGGCGGGGCTGACCTCATTGGCCATGCAGCTATTCGAGAATACTTCCACCTGCGAGAAGGGCAGGGCGAGAACTGGGAATGTACCGATTTCTCTAATCCTGATAACTTCCCCTCTATCTTGGTCGAGGCAATAAAACAAGGCGAGTTCAGGGATATGGGAGCTCTACTAGACTTGCTATCTGAGACAGCCTTGCTATCTGAGACAGCCTTGGCTGATTACGCCAAGGCAAAGGAGAAAGCATGGGCTGATTACGCCAAGGCAAGGGAGAAAGCCTGGGCTGATTACGCCAAGGCAAGGGAGACACACTGGGCTGATTACGCCAAGGCAAGGGAGACACACTGGGCTGATTACGCCAAGGCAAGGGAGACAACCTTCTGGGACTTCTTTGCTAACACTGAGAACCGAGCGATAGCCTGGCAGTAGGTAGGTAGGTGATTATGGATATGGATAGTGATAAAATAAAAGAGCTACGAAAGAGACTACATTACTCTCAGCAGGAATTTGCCGATATTCTCGATGTGGATGTCCTCACAGTTTCACGCTGGGAGAGAAAGCAGCAACGGCCAAGACCGATCCACCAGAGAAAACTGGCAAGGTTGGCTAAAAAGGGAAGGAGTTGACCAATGTCACCGCCTAAAGTCACAAAGCCAATCGAACCAATTAACGCACCATTTGAACAAGTGGTATCCAGAGTCCTAAACACGCCAGAGCCACTCGAACCTTTTGTGCCT
>Ga0180007_10003269_pt1 | contig 18228 bp, 15 predicted proteins | sample MM_PC_MetaG_FD_121122 | JGI IMG/M metagenome (GOLD analysis project Ga0180007, IMG submission 121122) | Groundwater microbial communities from the Aspo Hard Rock Laboratory (HRL) deep subsurface site, Sweden - MM_PC_MetaG | ecosystem: Environmental > Aquatic > Deep subsurface > Groundwater... | reverse complement strand
TTAAGGAAAAACCATCAGGGTTTTTCCTTAAAGAGCGCAAGCGATGATTCTGGTCCTCGGCACCATTCTTTTATGCCCGCATAGCTCAGTTGGTAGAGCGAGGCTTTCGTAAAGCTTAGGTCGGGGGTTCAATTCCTCTCGTGGGCTTAAAATTATAAAATGAGTCAATTTCGCAAAATACTTACTGATAAGAACTTTTTTTTCTTTTGGGTTGGGCAGATTATCTCTCAGTTTGGAGATCGGCTTAATCAAATGGCTCTCATCGCGCTTGTATACCAGCGCATGGGTGGTTCTGCCTATGGTTTAGCTAAAGTAATGTCATTTACAATTATTCCGTCTTTTGTCCTTAGTCCCTTTGCTGGTGCTTATGTTGATCGCTGGAATCATAAGCGTACAATGATAATAACTGATTTGATCCGGGCTTTCTTGGTAATTTTGATTCCCTTGTGTTTTTTTAAAGCACAATCTTTTATTCCGATTTATATTACTGTTTTTCTCGTATTTTCTACTAGTTGCTTTTTTCTGCCTTCAAAATTTTCGATTATTCCTGAGATAGTGGAAAAAGATCAATTACTTATCGCGAATTCGCTGATTAACACCACCATGATGCTGGCGGTTGTTTTTGGTATTGGCCTGGGAGGTCCGTTAATTGAAAAAGTTGGCGCGAAAAGCGGTTTTTATATTGACGCGATCACTTATTTATTGTCCGCGATATTTTTATTTTTTGTTAAAATAAAATACTCGGCTTTAAAAACAGAAACCGCGCAAAATCAAAACGCTGATAAAGTCAGCCAATCTATAATTTTAGACATAAAAGAGGGGATTCAATATGTTATTTCGAATCCCTATGTGCGGTTTGTATTTTTTACGATATTTTTACTGATGTGTGCTGCCGGTGCTTTATATGTAGTGGGGATTGTTTTTATCCAGCATGCTTTTGGCTCGATTACTCGGGATTTGGGAGTATTGTCAGTTTTTCTTGGTATCGGCTTTTTTCTAGGAGCGCTTTTATGCGGACGTTTCGGGAATAAACTTTCAAAAGTTAAAATTATATTTTTAAGCGCGATAAACTGTGGATTTTTCATCAGTTGTTTTGCTTTATTGCTTAAACAGTATCCCTATATGCCGTTGGCAATGGTTCTTTCGATTTTTATTGGTATCGGGATTGGTCCGATATTTATTTCCGGAAATACGTTAATCCATGAAGTTATCAAAGCTCAAATGCGGGGTAGAATATTCAGTTCATTAGGAATTGTGATGAATTTGGGCTTCATAATCTTTATGTTTGTGGCTTCAAAACTTTCAGAATTTTTTAATCCTACCTGGGTTATCTTAGGGATAGGCTGTTGTTTTATTGTTTATGGAACCTTGGGGATTTTGCGATTTAAAGGACGGCTTTAGTTGTCCGCGGCGAGTAATTAGGGGATAAACCTGCTTTGACAATTCAGCGAGTTTATGCTACTATATAATAACTAATTGTTTGTAAAATTATTGAGATAGATAATGATTCTGTTGAAGTTATGAATATTATTTAACTAATAAAGTTTTTAAACTTTGTATCGAAATGGTGGTATTAATATGTTTGGAAAACCAAAGTATACTATAGTTAAGATCAAAAAGAAAGATATGCCTGGAGGTTTATGCACAAAATGCGGCGATTGCGGGCAGATTATCTTTACTAAGCAGCTAAAAGAGAATATGAGTATTTGTCCGAAATGCGATTATCATTTTGTGCTTTCGGCAAAACAGAGAATGGATTTGCTTATTGATGAAGGGACTTTCACTGAATATGATAATAAACTTAGTTCGATTGATATCATTGGCTTTAAAGGTCCAAAGACTTATGTGCAAAAAATTAAGCAAGATCAAAAACTAACTGGACTTATTGACGCGGTACTTACTGGACAGGGCGAAATGGATGGCAGAAAAGTTGTCATGGCTGTTACTGATTCAAGGTTTATTATGGGATCAATGGGAGCAGTTGTTGGAGAGCGGATAACCCGAGCAACGGAAAAGGCAACAGAACAAAATCTGCCAATTATAATTGTTTCTGGTTCTGGCGGTGGAGCACGGATGTATGAAGGATTGACTAGTCTTATGCAGATGGCTAAAACATCCGCGGCATTGGCTAAGCATAAGGCAAAAGGCCTTTTATTTATATCGGTATTAACCAATCCGACGATGGCCGGGATTATGGCTAGTTTTGCTAGTTTAGGTGATGTGACTATCGCTGAACCAAAGGCATTAATCGGGTTTACCGGACCAAGAGTTATTGAACAAACAATCAGACAAACTCTTCCTGCTGGTTTTCAAAGTTCCGAGTTTTTGATTGAGCATGGGATGCTGGATTTGATTGTGAATAGAAAACAGATGAAATTATTAATGGGTCAATTGCTTTACTATTTAGCCTGAAAAATTGATAGAAATAACTTGTTAGGAGGGATAGGTAAGTGTCAACAGAAAGACGTAAGACTGGAAATGCCCGCTTTACAATCGGTGTTGATTTCGGAGGGACAAATGTAAAATTAGCATTGGTTAGTTTTATCGGAGATAGTTTTAAAATAGAGGGATTTTCATCTTTTCAAACTAAAGACTATAAAAAAGATGAATTAATTGAGCAGCTTGTTATTAGAATTATAAAGTTAAAAGCAGAAAGTACTTATAAGGGAAATCGTGTGCGTGGTGTGGGCATCGGAGTTCCTGGTAGAGTTGATTTTAATCAGGGGCTTGTTTTTGATCTGACTAATGTTCCTGGATGGAAAAATGTTCATTTGCGCGATGAGTTAATATCTAAGGTTAAGATCCCTGTTTTAATTGATAATGACGCTAATCTTATGGCCTTGGCTGAAAGTAAATTTGGAGCAGCTAAGGGGCATAAGGATTGTCTTTGCGTAACAATGGGTACTGGGATTGGCGGAGGTATTGTCCTGGATGGGAAAATTTATCGGGGAATGAATTTTGCTGCCGGAGAAATCGGGCATATGACTATTAATGAAAATGGCCCGCTTTGCGTTTGCGGAGGTAAAGGTTGTGTGGAAAGGTATGTGGGGAATCGTTATATCCTAGAATCAGCGATTAAGCGTTTGCGTAATGGAGCAAAAAGTATATTGAAAAATCAGCTATCAGGAACATATTTGAATCTTACTCTTGAGATGCTGAGCAAGGCTGCCAGACAAAAGGATCCGTTTGCCATGCTTATTTGGCAAGAAGTTGGTTTACATATGGGCGCGGTTTTAGCCAATGTCGTGAATCTGCTTAATCCCGAGATAATTGTGATTGGCGGCGGAGTTGCTAACGCGGGAAATTTAATTCTTGATCCGATAAGACGGATTGTAAGAGATCGGGCTTTTCAGGTTTCATGCCGCAATTTAAAAATAGTACCTTCTAAATTTAAGGAAAAAGCCGGGATTATCGGTGCGGCTTCATTAGTACTGGCCAATAAGGAGAAATAATGAAAATTTTGCTTACAGGCGGCGCAGGATTTGTAGGTTCTCACTTAGCTGAAAGTTTACTCAATGATGGACATGAACTTATAGTGGTTGACAATCTTATAACCGGGAGCAAAGAGAATATTCTGCATTTAGAAGCTAATCCTGGATTTAGATTTATCGAAGGCAGCATTTTAGATTATAAGCTGATGCTGAAACTGGTTACAGAATGCGATTCTATTTACCATTTAGCAGCCGCGGTTGGTGTTAAATTTGTTATTGATAATCCGCTTGATTCTTTGATTACCAATGTTCGGGGAACGGAAATTATTTTTGAGCTTGCGCATATTTTTCATAAAAAAGTATTTTTTGCTTCTTCTTCTGAGGTTTACGGTAAAGACGCTGTAGCGCCTTTTAAAGAAGATGATGATCGAGTTATGGGTTCGGTATCAAAATCTCGCTGGGGATATGCTTTTGCCAAAGGGTTTGATGAATTTTTAGCTGTTGCTTATGCTCAAGAAAAAAAACTACCAATTGTAATTGGGCGCTTATTTAATATCTGCGGCCCAAGGCAAAGCCATAATTATGGAATGGTAATCCCGCGGTTTGTTCAGCAGGCGCTTAATAATCAGCCGATAACAATTTATGGAGACGGAAAACAGATACGATCTTTTACTTATATTGACTATGTAGTTAACGCGATCAAGGTTTTGATGGACAATCCGCAAGCTTTTGGCCAGTTATTCAATATCGGAAACAGTAAATTTATTTCTATCGGTGAGCTCGCGCAAAAGATAAAACAAATTTGCCAGAGTGATTCGGAGATAGTGTATATTCCTTATTCTCAGGTTTATGGTGACAATTTTGAAGACATGTTTTATCGCGTCCCTGACACTTCTAAGTTTGAAAAATTAACTGGTTTTAATCCCCGGATTGATCTTGATCAAATGCTTAAAACAATTATTGATTATCATAGGGGTAGTTAGTTGCGATTATTACAGGATAAATTCCTCAGTTTTTTTTTAAGATGTTTCCTCCTATTTTTTTGGATAAGTCTATTCTCTCTATTTTTTTATTTACCCAGTAGTTTTTCTCAAAACAATCTAAAAGATAATCATAAATTAAAGACAGGCGCAGGCAGCCCGGTTATTGTTGACGCCGATGATGTCGAGTATTTGGATACAATGATTTCCGGTAAAGGTAATGTTAAAATTGATTATAATGGGGTTGTTTTAACCGCGGATCAGGCTGATGTCGATATGCGCTCAAAAGGAGTAGTTGCTACCGGGAATGTCTGTATTATGCAAAAGGATATTTCTCTGTATGGGGAAAAACTGGAGTATGATTTTAACAGCAAACAAGGATCTGTAGAAAACGGCGCGGAAAATAACGGGAAGATTCATGCTGTTTATCAGGATGTGCGGATAGATTCAATGCGCATGGAATTTGATTTAGAAAAACAGATTGCTCAAGCCCAGGGTAATGTGTGTGTTGTTTATAAGGGAATTTCTTTGTATGGAGATATCCTGGAATATGATTTTAATTCTAAACAGGGCTTTTTAGAAAGCGCTGGGGAAAACAGCGGGAAGATTTATGCTGTTTATCATGACGTGCGGATAGTTTCAGCGCGCATGGAATTTGATTTAGATAAGCAGATTGCTCAGTCTCAGGGGGACGTAATCTTAACTCAGGGAAATGCGGTTTTAACCGGGAATGCGTTGCAATATGATTTTAAAACTGAAACTGGCGGGATGGTTGATGCCAGAATTAAAAATGATATCTGGTTCGGGAAAGCGGAAAAAGCGGAAAAAAATGAAAAAAAAAACTTAATTGAATTAAAGCGTTCTTATATTACAACCTGCGATGTTGAGGCTAAACCGCATTATCGGATTCAGGCAAAAAGGATTGATTATTATATTGATGATAAGGTTGTTGCTAAAAACGCGCTGATGTTTGTGGGAAATATTCCTGTAGCATATTTCCCCTTCTGGAGTCAATCGCTTGAAGATGGCAGAACAAATCCGGCGGTAAGCGTTGGTCAGAAAAAAGAATGGGGCGGATTTGTTTTAACTACTTGGCGATATGATTTAAATCAATATTTGAAGTATAAAATTCATGCTGATCACCGGCAGTTAAAAGGTTTTGCCAGCGGGATAGATGCTGAGTATGATACTAAGGATTACGGATATGGCAGTGTGAAAACATATTATATGAATGAGCGCGATAAATATGAGGTTGATCCTCAGGAAATAGAACGCTATCGCGGACAGTTGAAGTATCGTTGGCAGGCGGATAAGTCGACATTAGGGTTATTAGAATATAATAAATTAAGTGATATTGATTTTACAAAAGATTATTTGTATCGTGAATATTCCGAGGATATTCAGCCGGTATCAGTGGGATCGGTCACACATTATGAGGATGCTTACAGTGCTAGTTTGTACGCGCGAAAAAGAACAAATCGTTTTTATTCGGAGGTAGAGCGTCTACCTGAAATTGAGCTGAATACAGTAAGTAATGAGATCGCTGATTCAAATCTTTATTTTCGGCAGGATTTTGCTTTGGCTAATTTAAATAAAAAAATCGCCAATAGTGACGCGGATACAGACGCGAATAGAATTGATAGTTACAATGAATTAAAATATCCGACAAAACTGCCCGGGAATTTTGATTGGATTAATATTGCTCCTTATGTGGGAATGCGGCAGACATATTATTCTAAAGATAATATCGGATCACAGGAGGATTTCATTAGAGGTATTCATTATTATGGGTTGGATATGAATACAAAGTTTTTCCGGATATATGACTATAAAGGTTCCCCTTTGGGGATAGAAATAAACAGGTTAAGGCATGTTATTACTCCCAGCGTGAAATATGCGTATATTCATAGTCCGACTGTTGCGAGTAGTAAACTCGGGCCATTTGATGAAATAGATTCTATTAGCGCTGCAAATTTATTTACTTTTGGAATTGAAAATCATGTGCAGACTAAATGGACATCAAAAGAAACAAAGGAATTAGAAAATATTGATCTGATTTATTTTTATCCTTATGTTGGTTACAGGCAAAATGCTTCGCCAGGGGTAAAACATTTTGGCTATATAAACAGTGAACTTAATTTAAGACCTTATCGTTGGCTGCATTTAGACTCTGATACGGTTTTTAATCAATATCAAAAACGGATTCAGACCACAAATATAGATCTTTATGCGACTTATGAGGATAAATGGAGTGTAGGTTTGGGTAAACGTTATGACCGCGATATAAGCGAACAGCTGACAACTGATATATACTATAAAATAAACGATAAGTGGCAGATACGGTCATATACCCGCTATTTATCTTACACAGACAGTTTTCAGGAACAGCAATATACTGTTTACCGGGACTTGCATTGTTGGCAGTTGGAAACAACTTTTGATATAAAATTAAACGATGATGGTTCGGTTGAGGATAGAACTTTATGGTTTATTTTTCGCTTAAAAGCTTTTCCTGATGAAGTTCCGATTAGATTCAATGTTGGTTATGAAACAACAAATAGAATATAGCTATTAGTGTGAGGAGTAAACATAGCAGCTGATCAGCCCCAAAGTTGGATAATTCTATTTTTTCGCTATTTTTCCATAAACATTATTGGGGGGGGGGGTGTCTCTCTGGATCTGGGAGATTCTTAATTTCTTTAAATTTGGTTTTGTCTGCCGGGCAAGAGAAATTAGTAAATGGACAATTGATTTGTTTAATCTTTTTTGTTCAGCATTTTCTAAAAGCAAATCAAGCGCTGCTCTTAAAGAGAAAGCGGTTTTACGATACGGTCTAATCGCAATCAGGGCATCAAAAACATCAACAACAGCGATTACTTGCGAGTATTTATTGATTTTTTTTGCCTGGCGGGGATATCCGGAACCATCTAATCTTTCGTGATGTTCAAAAGAGGCGCAATCATATAGAGCATGTTTTTTTCCGCAATAATAGTGGAGTAATACATATCCGATAAGGGCATGCGTCTTTAAAATCTCATGTTCGGTTTCAGTCAAAGGCGTTGATTTTTGGAGAATTTTTGGGGGAATCCTGGATTTACCTATGTCATGAACAATGCCTAGCCGCGCAATTCTTATCGGATCGTATTTACCTTTAAGCTGCTTATCCAAAGATATTTTAGTTGCGAGGATTGCTGTTACCAGAATGTGTCTGTATGTATAAGGCATTGTTTTTTTTATTATTTTAAGCTCAGAGATTATGGGTTTAGGCATGAGGAGTTTTTTCATGAGATTAATAATTTTTTTATTTATAATCTCAGGAGAAAATATAACAGCATAGCTTGGATCTTTAAAAGCTATTTTAATATCATTCAAAATGACAGTATCCGCGATTTTAATATAGTTTATTTTTTTAGTAGTTTGGGCAATTTTATTCAGAATGAGTTTGTTTATTTTTTGTTTAGAGTTGATTAACATTGTTTTATCGATAGCATGCAAATCGTAAATAAGGCGCATTGTTACTTCCTCCGTAAGCGTTTGTGTATAAAAAGTATTATAATAGAAAGTGTAATAGATGACAATTTTTTTCTAAAAATTACTATATCTCGCGGATCAGGGTTTATTTTTCTTGCCAAAACAAAGCTGCTGAGTTTATAATAATCAATATAATTATCGTGCTTAGTGACTATTTGATGAAAATAGGCAAATCCTAAATTGTTTATAAGGATAATATTAATAATGATTAATAGAATTGGGTTGATTTTTGATTTTGATGAAACGCTGGCAGCTGACAGTACCAGCTGTTTTTTAGAAAGTTTAGGATTGGATGTGCAGAAATTCTGGGAAAACGAAGTTAATCCCTTGTATCAAAAGCAGGGCTGGGATCCGATCCCCGCGTATTTGTATAAAATGATTGAATTTTCTCAATCTTCAATAAAAACCCGGATAACTCAGAAAAATTTGGCTGAATTTGGCAAGAAAATTAAGTTTTTCAACGGAGTTCAAAATATTTTCCGTCAGATAGAGCAAAGAGCCAAAGAAGTAAACCCAACAATTCAAGTTGATTTTTTTCTGATCAGCAGCGGAATAAGAGAGATATTGATGAATACTAAAATTACTAAGTATTTTAAAGATATCTGGGCTTGCGATTTTGAGTATAATTCTAAAGGAGAAATTGTTTTCCCAAAAAATATCGTAAGTTTTACTGATAAAACCAGGTACTTGTTTCAGATATCTAAAGGGATTTTCGGTCCGGAATCAAGATTAAATCCTTTTGAAGTTAATAAAAAAGTTTCGCAGCTTTATATCCCGTTTAATCAGATGATAGTTGTGGGAGATGGTTATACTGATATTCCTTTATTTTCTCTGATAACAAAAAATGGCGGTAAAGCGATCGCGGTTTATAACCCTGAAGATAAAAGGAAGTGGCCAAAAGCCTGGGGTTTTGTCGAGGATAAGAGGGTGTCCAATTTAGTTCCGGCTGATTACGGGATAAAGCATGCTTTGAATCATACGCTGATGATGGTTGTGCAAAATATAGCGGAAAAGCTATTGGTTGATAATACTGTATATCAACGCTGAGAAATTAAAAAAATGATTACAATCTCAGAAAAAGTAACAGGATCAAGGAATAGATTTTTATGGATGAAATAAAATGTCCGCACTGTCAGCAGGTGATATATGATGAGGATGCATTAAATTGTTTGTATTGCGGAGAAAGCTTAAATAGAGCAATTGGAGTGTTGAGTTTTATCCAGTCAAAAGCAATTATTGTCTTTATCGGGTTGATTGTATTGATAAGTTTTATTTTCCTTATTTTGTTTTAAATATTTTATCAAGCTGTTTGAATATGCGCGGATATGTGGTATAATTCTAAAAATCTAATCATTAACAAAATAAAAGTGATCGCAAATGAAGATAAATGAAATACTTAAACACAGCGAAAAAGGCTTTTCCTTCGAGTTCTTTCCTCCTAAAACGGAAAAAGGAAGAGTTTCGCTAAGTAACACTGTTGATTTACTCAAGAAATATAATCCATTATATGTTTCCATGACTTATGGCGCGGGCGGAGGTTCGCAAGCGCAGACAAAAGATGCTGTATCGATGTTACTTGATTTTAAAGATCTTGAAGTTATGCCGCATTTAACCTGTATTGGATCATGCGAAAAAGATATTAAGCAAATGCTTGATGGTTATAAGTCTCAGGGAATCGAGAATGTAATGGCGTTGAGAGGCGATCCGCCAATGGGGCAAAGCAACTTCAATTTTAGTACCAAGAATTATGCGCATGCCAGTGATTTGGTTAGAACTTTAAAGCAATATAATCATTTTTGCGTAGGCGTCGCGGTTTATCCTGAAGGACACATTGAGTCAAAATCATTAGACCAGGATATGGATTTTACAAAGAAAAAAGTGGATGCCGGAGCAGATTTCGCGGTTACCCAGATGTTTTTTGATAATGCTTATTATTATGCTTTACTTGAACGTATGTCAAAAAAAGCGATTTCTTTACCTGTTTTACCGGGCATATTGCCTTTGACTGATGTTGAAAAAGTTAAGCAATTCGCGGCAATATGCAGAACGACAATTCCTTCAGATATAACAACGAAGATGGAAAAATTCCGCCATAACCCAGTTGAAATGGAAAAAATCGGGGTTGAGTACACAATCAAGCAATGTCGGGATTTAATAAATAATGGAGTAAAAAAAATACATTTTTTTACATTAAATAAGCCGGAAATAATCACGGCGATAATTGACGCGATACAGTAATCTGATTAATTGCTGAGTGGTAGAGGTGGGAATAGTTTTGAATTTAGTTTCATGTCTAGAAATATATTGCTTGGCAATATTCTGGAAAAATGTTAAAATTTTACTTTAAAAGTAGTTTTGATTTGTAAATTTGCAAAGCTATGGGAAAGGAGTTCTGAAATGAATTGTCCTGTTTGTAATGCTGAGATGGTGGAAGATGATTTTGGCGGATTAAGTGTGGATGTTTGCAAGAACGGCTGTAAAGGAATTTGGTTTGACTGGTTTGAGCTCACTAAGCTAGATGAGAAAAATGAAGGTTTAGGTAATGCCTTGCAGGAAGCTTTAGGTTATGAACGGAGCAATGATCAGCATAGAGGCCCGATTAAATGCCCTAAATGTAAATTGCCGATGCATGAGCATGTTTATTCATCGGCTAAAGAGATAAATGTTGATGAATGTTATCAATGCGGAGGGTTCTTTCTTGACTCCGGAGAATTAAAGTCTATCCGCGAATCATCAATGACAGATGCAGAGCGTGAGGCTTATGCTGCTAAGTTATTGGAAAACATTCCGGAACTTGCTCAGGCAAGAGATAATCTTGAAAAAGAAAAAGCAAGAACTCAGGCAATTCGTAATTTAACCAAGTTTTTTAGAGTAAGTTATTATACAACTGGTAAATAAGGGTTTAATTTTATTATTAATGGAAGTTTAGGAAAATTCTTAAAATGACTTTTTAAAAGTTTTATGCGTTAAGAATTGGTGTTATTAATCTATTTTTGAATTGCCCTTTTTTTGTAAAGTATTTAATATCAATGAGTTGTAATATCTAAATTGTTTTGTGCCTGCCTTGACAGAAGTGCCTTCATATGATATACTTTGATTAAGTTAAAAAAAGAACAATTCATAAATACATAGATATAATAATAAAAGCTTTTTGCGTAACTACTTAATAATTAAACACTTATGTTTTTGAGTAATATGCTAAAAGTTTATTTTTTATTCAGGCATTGTTAATTTGTAAATTATTGTTTAAAAATAGTCATTCATCTTAATAAATAATCTTAACACAGAGGGATTTAATCTCTCTTTTTTAATGTGAAAAATTGCGATTATTTTTTTAATAATCTGATGTCTTATAAGCGAGGGTAAATGAAACTAAAAAAGTTATATGAATTTATTATTGAAAAAGGTATTGAACAAGATCCTCGCGGCAGTGTTTTAGTTAATAAAGAACTGAAACATCTAAAAGTTGAATATGGAGCTTTAACCGAAAAGCAAAAGCAGAGATTTGATGTTGAAAGACTGAAAAATCCCTATAGTGATACAAGAATTTTGCATGGAACCGGGGATGAAAGCATTAAAAGTATTCTTATTGGGGTTGACATAGATGTTGGCGAAGTATTGCTTGCGGATAGATTAATCGAAAAAGGTAAAAAAATAGATTTAATAGTAGCGCATCATCCAGAGGGAGGGGCGCTTGCCGCTTTGCATCAAGTAATGTATATGCAGACTGATATTGTCCATCTGCATGGGGTGCCGATAACTATTGCTGATGATTTGATGCAAACTAGAATTTCGGAGGTTGAAAGGCGTTTATTACCGGTAAATCACACAAAAACACAGGATGCAGCCAGGTTATTAAATTTACCGCTATTGTGTGTTCATACTCCGGCGGATAATCATGCGGCAACTTTTTTAGAACAGTTGTTTAAAAAGAAAGACCCAAAATTCTTGGGAGAAATAATTGATATCTTGCATACTATCCCGGAATATCAGCATGCTTTAAAGAATAATTCTGGACCGAAAATAGTTAATGGGTCTGATGATTCTCGGGTCGGGAGAATTTTTGTAGATATGACTGGGGGTACGGAAGGATCTAAAGATATTTATAAGAACCTGGCGCAAGCTGGGGTCGGAACTATTGTGGGAATGCATTTAAGTGAAGAACATTTAAAAAAAGCGAAGCAAGAGCATATAAATGTTCTTATCGCTGGACATATTTCTTCTGATAATTTAGGTTTAAACCTAATCCTGGACGCAATTGAGACAGTGCAGAAGCTGGATATTATCGGTTGTTCCGGATTTGTAAGAGTAAAAAGGTAATGAATAAAATTTCCGATAGTATCCTTGAGGAAATCCAGAATTGCTGTGATATAGCTGAAATAGTTTCTGGCTACATTCCGCTGAAAAAGGCGGGAAGAAATTTTAAAGCTAATTGTCCTTTTCATCATGAAAAGACTGCTTCTTTTGTAGTAAGTCCGGATAAGCAAATATTCCATTGCTTTGGCTGCGGTGCCGGGGGCGATGTTTTTAGTTTTATAATGAAACAGGAACGAATGGATTTTCCGGAAGCTGTTCGATTTTTGGGTGAAAAAGTCGGGGTTGTAGTAAAAAAGGAAGAAAACCCTAGTTATCCTCAAGCCGGATCTTTTACTGGTTCTTTGTATATAGTCAATGAATTAGCGGAAAAGTATTTTCAGCAGAATCTTTTAAAGCCAGGGGACAGTCTAGCAGAATTGGCAATGAATTACCTGGAGAATCGGGGTTTAAATAAAACAGCTCTTGAGTGCTTTAATCTTGGTTTAGCAGTTGATAAATGGGATGGATTGCTAAATTTTTTACAAAAAAATGGGATCAGTCAGGAATTAATGCTAAAATCCGGACTGGTTGTGAAAAACGCTAATGGCAAGGTATTTGATTGTTTTAGAAACAGAATTATGTTTCCGATTTGCAATAGCCAGGGAAAAAGAATTGGTTTTGGCGGCAGGATCTGGAACACTGTATCTGGAGTCAATTCAGCCAATCAGCCCAAATATATAAATTCTCCGGAAACTGAGGTTTATAAAAAAAGTAAAAATCTTTATGGTTTTAATCAAAGTAAAAAATTTATTATTGATAAGGATTATTGTATAGTTGTCGAAGGTTATTTGGATGTTATTGTTCCTTTTGAAGCGGGAATAAAAAATATTGTGGCGTCCTGCGGAACTGCGTTTACCAGTGACCACGCGCGGATATTAAAGCGATATACGCATAATCTGGTGATTGTATTTGACTCTGATCCTGCTGGTCAGGAAGCAACATTAAGAAGTCTTGATTTATTAATAGAAGAAGGTTTAAACGTTAAAATAGCTAAGCTTGAGTCAGGATATGATCCGGATTCCTATGTGCGTAAATATGGAGGAATAAAATTTCAAAATTTAGTGGATAATGCAAGTAGTTTATTTGACTACAAACTGAATCTGCTTTGCTTAAAGCTGAATAAATTAGTGCCCGAAGAAAAAGCGAAAATTGCCGCAAGTATGCTGGAAACAATAAATAAGATTAAAGATGCTATTCTGCGCAGTAGTTATATTAAAAAATTGTCAGAAAGTTTAATGGTAAAAGAAGAACTCTTATTTTCTGAGCTTAAGAAAATAAAATCGTTTCCCACAGGAGGAGTCGATATAAGCAAGGTAAGTATTCCCAAAATTTACAAAATGAGTAAAGTCGCGGAGAAAATGCTTATGTCACTAATGTTCGAGGACGGTGGTTTTATCAAAGATTTGAAACAAATTGTTGATTATGATGAATTTAGTGATCCGATAGCAAAGAAAATTGTCAGACATCTCTATGAACAGGATTTGTCAGAATGTAATCCCATAGAGTTATTTAAGCAGATTGGTGATACTCAAATTAATTCTTTTATCTGTAATCTGCTTGTTTCTGACATGGGGATAGATAATAAGAAAAAAAGCTTTGAAGATTGTGTTCGGAAAATAAAGAAAGATAAAATCCAGCTGCAGCTTGATGCTTTACATCAACAGATTAATCGACTTAAGCAGTCAGAGTCCCAGGAGTTGATGAGTTTATTAAAACAATATAATGAATTAAAAAAGGAGCAGAATGCATATGAAACAGTCGCTAAAAAAGAAAGTTAAAAAAACTGTGAAAAAAAATGCTCCTCAGCGAAATGTGGAAAAGAAAGCGATGAAAAATAAAGCCGGATCAGCGAAAAGCGTTAAAAAATCAGAGAAACAGAATACGATAAAAGAAAAGAAAAAAAAAGTGACTAAACAATTTATTGAGAAAACCGTTGATAAAGTATCTGGAAGAATTGGAAAAAATATGGAAGAAAAGGATGGAAAAAACCTAGTGAAGAAAAAAACAATGAAGAAAATCGCGCAGGAAGATGCTATGCAGCTTGCGGATGAATCAATGGCCAAGAAAAAAGCTGAGTCGGCTAAAACCCTTAAACAGTTGGCAAAAAAGACAAAAACTTTGGGTAAATTAATCGCGCAGGGAAAGAAAAAAGGTTATTTAACTTTTGAAGAGCTAAATCATGCTTTACCTGACGACGTAGTTACTTCGGAAGAGATTGAAGAAATATTAATTGTCCTGGATAGTGAAAACATTGATGTTGTTGACTCTGAAGATGATGTAATAAAAGATAAACAGGATGTGGAAGAAGAATCTGATGATGCCAAGGTAGCTGCGGCAAGTGAAAGTATGCCTACTTATATTGAAGACCCAGTTCGGATGTATTTACGCCAAATGGGCCAGATATCTTTACTTACCCGGGAAGAAGAATTGGCATTAGCCATTGAGATAGAGACAGCAGAGATGACTTTGCGTAAAGCGGTGCTAAATTGTCCGTCTTCGCGTTATTATGTGCTGAAAGTGGCGAATCAAATCATCAGTAAAGAAGTCAATATTGAGGATGTTGTTCGTGATGAGTTTAGGTTAAGTCATGCCAAGCTGATGAAGAAAATTGAAAAACTTACAGCTAGTTTGCGTTCTGTACGCAAGCCAGAGGCGACATTGGATCTTTTGCTGGAGTTTAATCTTACGACTGCGGTGGTTGAGGATATCGCGGAGCAGGTAAAAACTAGCGCGGAAAGCATATCCTTGCTTGAGCGAGAAATTTCAAAGCAAAGACAGAAAAAAGTCCGCGGACAAATCCAAAAGCTGCAAGCCAAAAAGGCAAAATTATTCCGTGAGTTTGGCGGAAATATCGGAGATATTAGAAAAGCTTTACGCAATATAAAACGCTGTCAGCATGAATTTACTTGCTCTAAAAGAGCATTGGTTGAGGCTAACTTGCGGTTGGTCGTAAGTATTGCTAAAAAATATACTAACCGGGGATTATCTTTTCTTGATTTAATTCAGGAAGGGAATATCGGTTTAATGAAAGCAGTAGATAAATTCGAATACAAACGCGGTTATAAATTTAGCACTTACGCGACTTGGTGGATACGACAGGCGATTACAAGATCGATTGCTGATCAGTCAAGAACAATTAGGATTCCGGTTCATATGACGGAAACAATTAATAAATTGATTAGAGCGTCACGCTTTCTTGTGCAGGAAAACGGCAGAGAGCCTACTCCTGAAGAACTAAGCAAAATGATGCAGATTTCCGTGGATAAAATTAGAGGAATTATAAAAATTGCCCAGGAACCGATTTCCTTACAGACTCCGATTGGTGAAGAAGGTGATACGCATTTTGGTGATTTTATTGAAGATAAGCGGGTAGTTAGTCCGGCAACGGCAACAGCGCATTCTATGCTCAAAGAACAGATGGAGCAGGTAATGGAAACACTTTCTGATCGGGAAAAGAAAGTGCTGGTATTGCGTTTTGGAATTAAAGACGGATATCCGAGAACTTTGGAAGAAGTTGGTAAGATCTTTAATGTCACAAGGGAAAGAGTGCGTCAGATTGAAGCTAAAGCCTTAAGAAAGTTAAGACATCCTACGCGAAGTAAAAAACTGAGAGATTTTTTGGAAATAACGATGAGTGAACATATGGATTTTCTCTAAAAATCAGAAGTTAGCGATTGCAAAACAGCGGAGCTCAAAAAGCTCCGCTGTTTTTTTTGCTCTTGATTGATATAAAAAAATGCCTGCGCAGAGGGCTTGAAGATATCTAAGTTGTTTTTGCTTTGTGGCTGTTTGAACGATGATGGGAAAATTTTACGCTGACCTAGCTTTTATTTCCCCCCTTGAAACCAAGTGATCTATTTTCTTTGGTTTAGGAATGGAGATGGAGCCAGGACGGCGGAACGCCACTGAGCCAGGATGAGCGATTTGGCGGCGAACCCCGCGAATGCGGGGTGAAGTCGGAGTTACTAAACCATTAGAAAATCATCACTGTTTCAACTGGGGCGGGATTTCTTTGCTTCGTTTCTTTTACCTGCAGAAAAGAAATGAAGGGGGTAAGATACAAGGCTGTAAGGTAATATGACGTAAATATTAGGGGGTTGTTGTTTATTGTTAATTCTATACGGGCGCAGGCAAGCGGCGCCCCTACTCGCTTTTCACAATTTCTTGACTTCCTTCTCTAATTCTGCTATATTTCATATAAATGTTTCTTGGGCGATTAGCTCAGTTGGTTAGAGCGTTGCGTTCACATCGCAAAAGTCGGAGGTTCGAGTCCTCTATCGCCCACCAAATATAGTATATTTTCGTGATATAGTAGAGGCAATTTACGGTATTTAACGGGCGGACAGCCATCCGCCACTACAAAAAAATGATTTTTGCCAGACCATTGGCTATCGGCTATTAGTCATTAGCTATAAGACAAGCATGAGTGCTTCTCCTAATCGCTATAGGCTAGGCGCTGTTTTTCTACAATTTCTTGACTTCCTCCTCTAATTCTGATATATTTTATATTACTGTTTTCCGGGGCCCATAGCTCAGTTGGTTAGAGCAGGAGACTCATAATCTCTTGGTCCGAGGTTCGAGTCCTCGTGGGCCCACCATTAAAACCAAGAAAGATTTTTATCATGAAGGAAATAGAAATACTTAAGCAGCTGCAGAAAATTGATAGCCAGATTTTTCAAATCAAACAATCTCTTGAGGACAAGCCGAAAAAAATTTCTATTTTAGAGCAAGAATTTGAAAAACTGACTGGTTCATTGAAGAGTTTAGAGGCGGATTATAAAAAAGTCCAGATGGAACACAAGGAAAAAGATCTTGAATTACAGACCAAAGAAGCGTCTGTGAATAAACATAAAGGTCAGTTGTCTCAGATTAAAACAAATAAAGAGTACAATGCTTTGCAGCTTGAAATTGAAAAGATGAAAGCGGATAATTCTCTTTTAGAAGAGCAAATAATTATGCTGCTTGATAAAATAGATTCAATAAAATCTTCGATTACTAAGGAAAAAGAAGTTTTAGCCGCAGAAGAAAAAAAACTGAACAGCGCTAAAGCCGCGGTTGAATCGGAGATCAATGATCTGCAAGATAGCCTGAATAAATTAAAGCTGCAAAGAAAAACCGTTATTCCCGCTGATTTAAAACCCGAAGTTTTGGATTTATATGAACGGATCAGAGAAAATAGAGGGGAAATCGCGATTGTTCCGGTTCAGGATGGTTCCTGCTCAGGCTGTTTTATGAATTTAAGAGCGCAAGTGCTTAATGATTTAAGCATGGGAAAATTGCTTACTTGTGATACTTGTTCGAGAATTTTATATGTTGAATCTGAAAAATAAGGAAAAACTGTTTACAGTTAATGTTGATGGTGCTTGCTCGGGAAATCCCGGTGATACTGGCTTGGGAATTGTTATTGAAAATAAAACTACTGGATTTAAAGAAAATATTTCGCGGTATGCCGGGTTAGGAACAAATAATTATGCTGAATACAAAGCTTTAATTGTCGCCCTGGAAAGGATTATCGAGCTGGGGATTGAAAGTGTAGAAGTTAAAAGTGATAGCGAGCTTTTAGTTAAACAGCTCAAAGGAATATATAAAGTTAAAAAAGAGCATCTTAAAACTTTGCATGATAAAGTTCTGGCACTTGCCGCAAGGCTTGTTGAGTTTAAAATAGAGCATGTGCGCAGAGAATTTAACGCGGAAGCAGATTTATTGGCTAAAAATGCTATAACAGAATATCGGAGAACAAACCGGATGGTCGCTGCACAGCAAAAAGCTGTGTAGAGGAAAGTCCGAGCTCCATAGGACAGCGTAGTGGGTAATACCCACCCTTGCATACTTTGTATGCGGGCGGATTAGAGCAGCAGTGACGATGCCCCTTGTCGGGGAGTGAAACGTGGCAATCTCTGCGCGGAGCAAGACCAAATAGGAGGAGGGCT
>Ga0180007_10003268_pt1 | contig 18230 bp, 14 predicted proteins | sample MM_PC_MetaG_FD_121122 | JGI IMG/M metagenome (GOLD analysis project Ga0180007, IMG submission 121122) | Groundwater microbial communities from the Aspo Hard Rock Laboratory (HRL) deep subsurface site, Sweden - MM_PC_MetaG | ecosystem: Environmental > Aquatic > Deep subsurface > Groundwater... | reverse complement strand
GACTATATACCCGATCCCTTGTAGCTTTATGCGAAGTGGGAATGAGATAGTCCAGACCTTTTAGTAATAAAAGGATTTCTGTAAGATCGAGGTTGGAGGTTCGAATCCTCCCGGGGGAGCCAGTTGGCACTTAATATACCAAGTTTAGCCTCATTCAAAACTTGGAGTGCTGGAGTGTATTCAACCTCCATTATTTTCTTATTTTGTACCCATATCTTTTGGAAGAAAAAGTGTAGATAAGCACGCTTGTGGTCGATGTCTGAATCCTCATAAGTTTGAACAATATTTCGAGTAAGTTTAAGTACTTCATTAATGATGGAAGTATCAATTGTGCTAGTCTTATCCTGTTCCACAAGTTCTTTCTGAATAACTAAAGCTTCTGCGTCTAGTTGAACATTGAATTTTTGAAGTTGTTCGGCAGATAGTTTGTTATCAAAGTAGTCTTTTTCAATCTTTATTCTTTTTTGGTCCACTGCATCCCGTTTGTTATATAGAGCTTTTTTAGCATGCTGAATACGATCAATACTTTCGTCATAAACACGAGTGATATTGGTTTCTACTGCTTGGATGAATTCGTCAGTAAAGGCAAGCTTATCAACCTCCTGCTTTACCTGGTCCTCTAGATCAGTGAGTAATACACACCTTGAAGGGCAACCGCCACGCTTACCTGTTTGAGAGCAGTGATACATTCCAATCTTTCCATTACCAGTTTTATACTTTTCGTGATAATGCCACTCTGCAACATAGCGTCTGCCACAATCTTTGCAAAAAACTACACCTCGAAGAAGAAAGTTATGTTTTCGCTTGCGTAGGCCGTAATCGCCTTTTTCTGAGAGTATCTTTTGAACTAAATCAAAAGTCTGCTTATCGACGAGAGGTTCGTGTTTCCCCATACCTTCATGTCCTCCATGTTTCATCCATCCCCAATAAAATGAGTTCTTAAGCATATTTCCAACAATTGAATATTGGATCGGTTTACCTTTCCTGCCTGTAACCCCATTCTTGTGGAGGTACTGGCGAATATCATAAATCGCATAATCACGAGTTGCATACAATTTAAAAGCCTGTCGGACAAAAGGAGCCGTAGCAGGATCAGGAATAACAATCTTTTTGTCGTAAGAGCCTTCGGGATTTTTATTAACGACATTTAAGTAGCCCAATGGCGACCAGGAGGGATAATATCCTGCTTTAAACTTTTCAGCGGCGGTTTGTTTAACTTTATAACTAGTCATACGAGGAAAGAAAGCGTTCATGACTGCCATCATTTCATTCATGGTTCTACTTACTGGATCACTATTGATCACTCCTGAAAGGGGAACGATTTTAACTCCACATTTTTCAAGTTCGCTAATAATAAAGCAGTATTCAAAAGTGTCACGAGAGAGTCGGGATATGTCTTGCACGACAAGGTATTTAATATCTTTTTTGGAACATCTACTTAGTAATGCTTGGAAGCTTGGCCTGTTTAAAGTGGTACCCGAAATCCCATTATCAACGTAGCAATCCTCAGCTAAGTACCCACCCAACTCCTGAATCTTTTCTAACGCCTTTATTTGTTGGGTTTCAATACTAAGATTATCTACCTGATCCAAAGTGCTTACGCGTGCGTAGATGATGCATTTTGGTTTACTTCCGTGATCGCTATTTATATCTTGTTTTAACTGCATATGTTTTACTTACTTCTAAGTGAAATGCCCTATATCTATATGATCAAGCATTTACTCACTAAAGGCACTCCGTAAGGGCTTTCTGATTCGTTCTTCCTGTACTTGATCCATTAACAACTGACACCATTGTTGGGCAAGACTATCAATGTCGATACGGGGGGTAGTATCTTTAGAAAAAGGCAACGGGCAAGTTAACTGTGTCGCTTTAGTGGGCTTGTTAACCTCTCCTTTTATCCCTCTTTTTGATATTGAGGGACACGATTGAGCCAGCCTGTTTATTTTGATTATTTTGTTTGACTGGCTCTTTCGTGTATTCATACGCTTTACCCTTAAAACCTAAACTCAGCTTTAACCTCGGTATCGTTCTCCAAATTCAGTCGTAATATTTTTGCTATTAAGACGATTTGTGCTCTGCTAAGACTGCAGGTACAACCGTAAAAGTCTGAATCCTTTAATATTTCGTGGAATTTGGGCATGTTGTTTAAATCCTTTTCACTTACGGAAATCTTTACGAGGCGTTTAAATCTGTTTTGCTTGTCAACAGAAATGGGCTGTTCTTTTGGTTTATTGTGATTGGCTCGTGGAAAAAAGGCGTTCATTGCCGCAATTAATTCATCCTCTATTTTGGAAGTGGTTTCATTTGAAGCTATTCCTGTGGTGCAAACCAACTTCACTCCATACTTTTTTAACTGGGATTTTATGGAGGCATATTCAAATGTATTTCTAGAAAGTCTGCTCAAATCTAAACAGACGACTTTCGATATTTTTCCTACAGATGCTTCAACCAGTAACTCTTGAAGAGCGGGACGATTGGTATTTGCCCCTGAACAACCGTTATCAATAAATACTTTTGCTAACTTGTATCTGTTTTCTAAACAATATTTTCTGATTTGCTTTTCTTGTTTTTTAACGGATAAGTCATCTTGTATAGCGCTTCGTACATATCCAACTATTGCTTTTTGTGGTTTATTTTTACTCATTGGGTTTTCACCTCCTTTCTGTTGAGTTCACTTATAATGAGGGAAATATCAGGTTGCTCTAAATCTTTAGTTGGCTTATTTGTTAGTGAGAAATTGTCCTTTTTCATAAGGGCGTATAAGACAGAATTGCGATTACTATTAAAAAATGAATAAGACATAGGTTTTATCAGGCTAAATGACTCTATAAAGTCTTCAGTGGTCTTTAAATAAAATGGTGAAAAGTAGTAGGAAAACAATATATTTGCTCCAATAATTAGAAGCAAAGTAATTACTAATGCTTTCCCTTTATTCTTATTACTGTTACCTATATGCTTAATGACACCCCTAGACTGTGTATTGTTATTCAACTTAGTTTTATCAATGGTTAGCAGGTATCCATTTTTTCTATCACCTCGTTTTTCAATTAAGTTACCTAGTCTTTTTAAGGTTCTTCTTACTGTCGATTCAGATACGTTTAGTTCAGTAATTAACTGGTCTGTACGCTTGGGAGAGAAGTAAATTGAGGCTATTAGCTTGTAGCTGTTTTCGTGCTTTCTGATGGCTTCAGGAAGGCTTGGGAGCTTGTCCATTTTCTGCTCGTTTAGGAAAGAGGTGATCTTTTCGTTTGGACTGTACTTTTCTGAATTGGGTATTTCTGTATATTCACTTTTCTCGAAATCGCGGTCCATCTTAACTACGGGTATTCCGAGGGAAGCGGTTATTGCTTTGAGTATTGAAACACCTTTTGAGTGAGCTTCTTCAAGAGTTTTAGGGTTATTGATCTGAATTTCAAGTTTAGGCTCGATATGTTTATTGATTGATGGATTAGATGACCCGAATTTGTTTACGTATTTATATGTCTTGAGGTTACAATAACCATCGAGAAACAGATTTTTAGCGATATGTTCGTATACTTCATCACTTAAAGTTAGATTCTTCTGACTTATAATGGTTTTTGGAACACTGAATCTATGAGCAAGACGGCTTATTGCCTCAGAAACTTTATCGAATGTATGGTGCGGGTGGCGACAACAAACTTCAACATATGTGTAGTTTGATTTCTCAATCGTTATATCGATCCCGTTATCTTTTAAAACTGTTAGGAATTCCCGTATCCGTTGTTGCGGGTATTCTCCATCTATATGAATGGCACTTTTTACATAGTCAAAATATGCCCAGTGTCTAAGTTTTTGTTTTCCTGTTCCGTTTTTACGAATAGGGATTCTTACATCAAGTGGAGAGTACGTATGATCTATGAAATTGCTATATAGTTTATTGCTTGTTTTAACAGCAAACCTAGAATTAACAATGTTTACTAATTTATTAGTGAGAATGTTTTGGGGAAGGGAGCAGGAATAATTAAAAGAGCCTCGTACTCTGTGGGTGTAGAAGTACTCCCTAAGATTGGATGAGTCGGGTTGGTAGTTAGCAAAATCAGTATTCATATTCTGAATACCATTTTCCTAAAAAGGACGGAAGTTAGATAACCTGTACACAAGCCTCTAAAAGGTATGTGCAGTTTATAAGCCTGTAAATTGCAGTTATGAAGCTAGGAGTTTTGTGTAAGCCTGAATTCCCTTGAGAACATCGAGGTATATTATATTGTTGTCCTTTATATGAGAGTTTGCCCAGTCGATTGCTATTTCTTTTAAACTTTTGCTATCAATTTTTTGCCAGTACCATTCCCGATATTTTCGAATATTGGGTGTCGTGTCTGAGTGTGGTTTGTAATAGGACATAAATTCATTTGTTCTCATCATTTCTTTTGCTTTCCTAAGTTCCTCCTTAACATCGTCATAGGTTGAAATAGGTGAAACAAATATTGCGATCTGATTTAGTGAGGGCCATGTACCAAACAGTGAAAAATCAACGGTCTTTGCCTCGGTTGGCTTGAACAGTGTGTCATCAACAGCTCCACAAAGAATTGCCTGTTTGATTGCATCAATAAAATACGGTGGTCGTTTAAATTCGTAGCAAATTAAACTACATTCAGCGTCAAGCATTTCGGGCAATAAGTTCTTTGAACTGCGGATAAAATCATAAAATTCAGGAAAATTCTCTTTAATGTCTTTTTTCCTCGAATATTTTGAGAGGTCAATTTTTCCAGTGTTATTTTCAATAAACCATCCCTTTTCGCAACTATCGAGTTGTTTTTCAAACTCTTTTAGAGGCAATAAATCGATAACTCCATATGCTTTTCGGAGGCTTGGGAGCATTTCGAGAAACCTGTCTTTATCAAAAAGAAGGGCTAAGTCCTGAAATAGGATGTCTTTCTCGGTACGAATATCGATTCTCAACCCTTGAAGATGGGATCTATCTATTTTCATAATTTTCATAATTGTCCTTTATCTATTCTACTAGAAAACCCCAATTGATGTATAATTGAATGTAATTGATTAAACTATGAAAAAAGACACTACTATTGAGCTATTGACTCTAGAAGAAGCGGGTAAAATGCTGAAGGTTCACCCTGGTACTCTGAGGCGTTGGGACACAGAAGGGCTTCTGAAAGCTGTTAGAATTGGCTCTAGGCGTGGTATTGGTGACAGAAGGTATCGCAAGGAAGATATTGAGAATTATATTAAACAAGAGGGTCAAAAGAAGAAAAAGAAATAACTTATCAATAAGGAAAATAAAAGAAAATATAGAAAATTAAGACAATTATGGCTAAAACAAAACTTTCAAAAGCAGACATTAAAAAGGCTTGCGACATACTTCGGATGGATGATGGGGTAGGGGCTGGAAATTATATAGAACAACTTTCTTGGCTTTTATTTTTAAAAGTATTTGAAAACATAGAGTTTGAACTTCGAGAGTTAGCTAAAACAGAAGCTAAAGAATATAAAGACATAATTGATACAGAATACAAGTGGTCTACATGGGCTAAAAAGGATTGGAAAGATAAAGATGAGTTAGTTTTCTTTGTAAACCAAAAACTATTCCCATATTTACGAAGCCTATCTGGTACTCCTGAAAAAGAAAAGGTGGCTGAAATATTTAGAGAAATAACAAATCGTATTCACTCCCCCCACACTTTACTTGATACTGTGGATATTTTGGATAGCATCCGCATGGAACATTTCCAAGATACTCATTTACTTTCCCAAACCTATGAGGAAATATTGCAAGCCTTGGGTAGTGAAGGTGGATGGTCTGGTGAGTTTTATACTCCAAGACCAATTATTCGTCTAATGATTAAAGTCGTTAATCCCAAACTTGGAGAAACAACACTCGATCCGTTCGTGGGTTCAGCTGGCTTCTTAGTAGAAAGTTTTGACCATATCCTATCCCAAAATCCAAAAATGGGTGTTAAAGAATGGGAACAATTGCAACGCAAAACATTTTATGGACAGGAAAAGAAACCACTACCTTTCCTAATTGGCATGATGAATATGATCTTACATCGAATATTAGTGCCCAATTTAATTAGGACTAATACTTTAATGGAAGATATCCACAGCATGCCAGAAAATCATAAGGTAGATGTGATACTTACTAACCCTCCGTTTGGAGGTAAAGAAAACCAAGCTGTTCAGAGCAATTTTCCAATTACAACTCAAGCTACTGAAGGACTTGCACTTCAATATGTTATGCGTCGCTTAAAGAACGGAGGAAGATGTGGAATTGTGTTGCCTGAAGGTCAAATATTATTTGGTGGTGGTGCGTTTCAAGCTATCCGTGAAGAGCTATTACAGAAATTTAATGTTCTTGCAGTAATTTCGTTACCCCAAGGCACGTTTGCCCAAATGGGTGCGGGAGTTAAAACAAACCTTGTCTTTTTTGAAAAAACTGGCCCAACGAAAGAGGTGTGGTTTGCGGAAGTTCAAGGTAAATACACAAAGAAGAAAACGATTCAAGATAAGGATTTGGAACACGTTTATACGATGTTTAAAGATAAAACACTTTCAGATTTAAGTTGGACTGCATCCATTGAAGAACTATCGGAAAATAACTACGATCTTACTCCAAAAAATCCAAAGCAATCAGCGGTTATATTCCGTAAACCTTCAGAAATTGCTGATGGAATACAAACTTCTGTTTTAAAAAATTCTAAATATGTATCGGAGTTATTTAATTTTATAATTCCAAAGTTCTCTAATAATTCAGTAAGAAAAATAACTTTGGGTGATACTAAATACTTCGATTTACAAGCTGGTTCCACCCCCAAAACTGATATAAAGGAATATTGGGATAATGCAGACATCCTGTGGGTGACACCAAAGGATATGGGAAAATTGAACAGTATTAACATAACTGACTCAGAAAGAAAAATTACGCAAAAAGGACTTAATAGCTGTTCTACAACCCTTGTTCCAGAGGGCTCCATTATAATTTCAACTCGTGCGCCTATCGGCTATGTAGCTATTGTTGGAAAAGGGCTTTGTTTTAATCAAGGCTGTAAGGCTGTCTTACTAAAAAACAAAGATATACTTCCTGAATTTCTTTACTACGCAGTGCTATCTTCAGTAAACTTGATGCAAAAACTTGGGAAAGGGGCCACTTTTAGCGAAATTTCAAAAGAAAAACTCAAGCAAATACCAATAGCCATACCATTTAAAGATGATAAACCCGATATTGAAACACAAAGACAAATAATTGTAACTTTAAAAAGTTTAAATAAGCTGTCAAAGGATATAAAGGAAGAATTGGGCAATCAGTTAACATTACTGAACGCATTAAACCAATCAGTTTTACGAAGTTATTTTAAGCAAGATTAAATATGCCATTATCAGAAGACGATACAAGAGTAAAACTAATAGACCCGAAGATACGGGAATGTGGGTGGCAAGAAGAATATCTTGTGCGTCAATATCCTATTGCTGATGACAGATTTTATGTAGAGGGTGAAGAGTTCAGTCGTTTACCTACTCATAAGTTCGCTGACTACGTATTAAAGTATAAAGAGTTGATAGTAGCGGTTTTGGAGGCTAAAGCTGAAGATGAGGATCCACAAAAACACTTGAGTCAGGCGCAAGATTATGCCCAAAGACTTGATGTACCATTTGTTTATATTTCCAATGGGAAAAAGACTTTATTATTTGATCGTAGAACCCTCAAGACCGAGGAGGTTGATGATTACCTCAGTCCTGAAGAATTGTATAAAGCGTATTTAACATGGAAGGGGTTGGATGGTGTGTCAACAGACCCACTTAACTACCCACTTTATATTACTGGCGCAAAACGCCCCCGTGCCTATCAAGAAACAGCCATTACTCAAGTAATTGAAAACATAATTAAAGGCAACAAGAAAACATTGTTAACTATGGCTACTGGTACTGGTAAAACCTTTACAGCATTTCAATTAATTTGGAAGCTGGTTAAGTCCAAGAAAATGCATAGAGTATTGTTTCTAACTGACAGAATATTTCTAAAAGACCAAGCTTATAATGATTTCGAGGCGTTTAGACAAGGGAGTGAAGATGCTCGATGCAAAATAGAGGGTGGTAATTTTAATAAGAATCGCAATATATATTTTGCTACCTATCAGACTTTATTTGCCGCAAATCTATATAAGCAAATCCCATCAGACTTCTTTGACTTGATCGTTATTGATGAGTGTCATCGTTCTCGCTACGGTGATTGGGGTATTGTTTTGGACCACTTCGAATCGGCATATCACCTAGGTATGACAGCAACTCCAAAGCGCGAAGACAATATAGATGTTTATGAGTATTTTGGTGAACCAGTTTATGAATATAGCTTAGGACAAGCGATAGATGATGGTTACTTAGTGCCTTACAAAATATACAAAGTAACTACAAATCTTTATAAAGATGGATTGCACGTAAATGAAGCTGAAGAAGTAATTTACGATGATGAGGTAGACCCAGAAAAAATCAAAGATTACTACGAACCATCGGAATATGAACGCGCTGTTACAATACCTGATCAAATTGATTTGTTATGCAATAAAGTTGTTGAAGTATTAGATAAAACCGACCCGTATGGTAAAACAATTATCTTTTGTGTTGATATGGCACATGCTCAGCAAGTAAAAGATACCCTTAACCACATAAAGGGTGATGAAGTATATGCGACAAGGATAGTAGCTGAAGATAAAGACGACATGACAAAATTTAGGGATAAGGAAATGCCTAAACCAATTATTGCAACAACAGTTGATCTACTTTCTACTGGAGTAGATATTCCCCATCTGCAAAACATAGTGTTTATGCGACCAATTAGTTCCAAGGTGTTATTTAAACAAATATTAGGGCGAGGCTCACGATTGTTTGAGGGTAAAGGCTTCTTTCGTGTTATAGATTTTACAAATGCTACTAGGCTAATTGATGACTGGGATGTTCCGCCTCAACCGCCAAAGCCCCCAGAGCCTCCAGAAGAGCCATTACCACCAATGGATAAACTTATGTTTGGAGTTGTAACAAATGAAAAAACTGAAGAAGCTGTAGCAAAGGCACAAGTTTTAGTTAAGGTTGGTCGCTGGTATAAACAGGCATTTACCGATGAGTTCGGCGGTTTCAAATTGTTTGGTGTTCCATCTAATGATACTTTGCGCGTATCAGTAGAGTGTGATGGTTATCGACGTGCGTCAAAGCGTCTTGAGCCCCAAAAAACCGAGGACGAAACGCCTTATATGATTTCCCTTAAACCACAACACACAAAGCCAAAAAAGGTAAGAGTTCAAGGAATAGAGGTCAGTATCGACGAAGAAGTGGAAGTAGAGTTTGATGGTCAAAAACTATCATTTGCAGAATATCGTAAATACAGTAAAGAGAAAATACTAAGTCATGTTAATTCTACTGATGATCTTCAAAAAATATGGCTTGACCAAGCAAAAAGGGAAGAATTTGTAAAAGAACTTGAATTAGCAAAAGTAAATGTAAGTCTAATAAAATCTATTGATAATTTAGAAGACAGTGACAGTTTTGATGTAATTGCTCATTTAGTATTTAATGCTCCTCTAATAACCCGTGACGATAGGGTTAAACAGTTTATGAGAGGAAACGAAACCTTAATTAACCAATATGGACCAACAATTCAAGAAACAATTAATGATCTTTTGGAAAAATACCGATACAGTGGCGAAGAGAATTTATCGTCAGCAGTATTCTCTCTACCAAATATGTATGCCAAAAAAGAAGCTGTTCAAACAGAATATCCAAATGGATTAGGTGGGTTTATAAGCTTTATGAAGGACAAGATTTATACAAATTTCCAAACTGCATAGTGAGGAAAAATTAAGTCAATTTAGAAAAGCGAAAATACATATGGCGACAACATTTTTAAGAGGATCAGAATGGAGAAAATGGGATTTACATTTTCATACACCATCTTCATATGATTATGCGGATAAATCCGTAACAAACAAAGATATGGTTAAGGTCTTGAAAGAAAACAGCATAACGGCAATCGCTGTTACTGACCATAATATTATTGATATTACTCGAATAAATGAGCTAAAAGAGGAAGCAGGACAGGATTTGGTAGTTTTTCCTGGAATCGAATTGTGTACTGATTCGCGAGGCGATGACCCCATACACATAACAGCAATATTTCCTGAAAACTCAGATATTTCCTACATATGGAATGAGCTAAAAGTTAAACTCAATATTTCCAAACAATTAAAAGAGGGAAAAAAGCATAACGAAATATATTGCAGGTTACCAGAAGCCTCAAAAGAAATACACTCTCTTGGAGGAATAGTGTTAATACATGCCGGAAGTAAATCTAATTCGATAGAAGAAATAACGAACTCTTTACCTGTTAAGATGGCTGAAAAAAAAGATATTGCTGACAATATAGACGTGTTTGAAATGGGTCAGGAAATAGATGTGAAAGACTATAACGAAAAAGTGTTTCCGTCTATCAAGAAGATTTATCCAATGGTTTTATGCTCAGACAATCACAATGTCAAAAGATATTCAGTTAAACAAAATTTGTGGATTAAAGCCGATTTAACTTTTGATGGATTACAACAGATATTAATTGAACCCGAAGACAGAGTGTATATAGGCGCAGTGAAACCTGACAAGAAAGAAGCTTATCAGGTAATTGATAAGATCATCTTTAAAGACACAAGTGATTTTCCAACAGAAATTCAATTTAACAGTAACCTTTGTTCGATTATTGGAAGTAGATCTTCGGGGAAATCGGCACTATTAAACTACATTGCTCATTCGGTTGATAAGACATATATAGAATCTATACTCGATGGACCAGCAGTAGGAAAGTATTGGGATAAATTACCATTCACTTGTTCTGTTGTTTGGGCGGATGGAAGCGAAGGTAGTAACGGTAAAGTCGTTTTCTTAAAACAAGGGCATCTTTCGGGAATCAGTGAGAATCCTGAAGAAATAACAAAAAATATTAAACCCGTATTGTTCAATCAATTTCCTACGATAAAAACGGAATATGTATCAGCTCAAAATTCGATATCTTCAAGTAATAAAGTGATAGAAGTAAGCATTGAACGTTGGTTTAGCCTGAAGAAGTCAGCGCAATTTTTAAAAGAGGAAATCAAGCTTATCGGTGAAAAGACTTCAATAATAAAAGCGAAAGAGGGTTATCAGAAAAATATTGACGAAATAAAAGCATCTTTATCTTTAACAGATCAGGAAATCAAAGACTATCAAAATATTAGCGCTGATATTTCACTAAAAGAAAGTAATTTAAAGGATTCAAAGGCTGTCGTGATTGAATTAACAACTGAATATTATGATACCTCAACAAGCAAAGTGATAGATTTTGTTATAGATTACTCATGTAACCCATCACTTGATAATCTTCCATCAGACTTAAAGATAAATATTGAGGAAGGCCTTACCAAAACTAAAGGTGAATTTGCGCTAGATATTCAAAGAATTGTATCTGATTACAAAACTGCTCTTGATTCTAAAATCAAAACACTTGAAGCTGAAATTGAGAAAATTGGTAAAGACAATAAAATTTTAATCGATAAAAATAAGCAGAATGAACAGCTGGTTAAACTTGTCGACAGTTTTAATAAACAGGAGGAACTCCTGATTTTGATAAAAACCAAGGAGGACAAACTTAAAGCATTTGAGGAAAAAGCGAAAACTGAATTAAAAACATTGTCTGATAATTTGATATCACGGAAAAAAGCAATTTTGGATTTAGAAAAATCGTTCAATAAATTATCACAAAAAGACAATGATATTGAGTTTAATGTGGAATGTGATTTTAACGATGAATATGTTGTACAACTTTCAGAGAAATATAATTTGAAAGAAACAAAAGGTAACATCTTTATTAATAAAGATAATGTAGTTGATGTTATTAAGGTACGGGAACAATATGTAGATTTTCTTGCGGGAATATCATCGGGAATGATTAAGCTAAAAAATAATGAATCAATCCAAGATGTTGCAATTAAAACTCTCACATTTTCTGAAGAAATCAGATTTTCTGCTGTTATGGAAGGCGACTCTATTGGTGGTTTTTCCAAATCATCCATGACTCCAGGGAAACAGGCTCTATTCGCTCTTACTTTAATGCTGAATGAGTCAAGCGATGCATGGCCTTTGTTAATAGACCAACCCGAAGACGATTTGGATAGTAGATCAATTTACACTCAAATTGCTAAATATTTCAAAAATAAAAAGAGGGAACGACAAATTATCATGGTTAGTCATAATGCAAATTTGGTTATAGGAGCAGACTCAGAACAAATAATAGTTGCCAACAAACACGGCAATGATAGGAAAAATAGTAGTAACCAACTTTTTGACTATCTTACTGGGTCGCTTGAAAATACCTGCATCAGAAAAAAAACAGATATAGTTCTTGAAACTTGTGGAATAAGAGAACATGCTTGCGATATCTTGGATGGTGGAGAAGAAGCGTTTTATAAGAGAGAGCAAAAATATAAACTAAGTAACAAAGAAGGCTAGTGTTACCTAGCCCTCTTTTGAGTCTATCCAAAATGTCTCACTTTTTAGCGACTTCCTTCTTTATTTTAACTACCTCTGTGCTAACTTGCACTGGTGTTGTTTCTTCTTTTTGTTTTGCCTCTGCTAGTCGTGCTTTTCGCTTTAACAAATATCTTTTGTGAGCTTCTTTTGCTTTCTCACTTGATTGGTATTTTTTTCTTGAGAGCCGTCCTTTCTCCGAGCGGGCGTAACGTTTCTGACTTTCAGTCCATGTTGATGTTGCCATATATAAATTCACCCCCTTTCTTGTTTTGTATGCTGTTAACCATATATCTATTATCAAAACAAACCTCACTAAAGGCACTCCGGTAGTAACGGGATATTACTGGATTAAATGGGGGCAATTTACTTTGATTTATACCTGCAGATCAGGTAAAATAGATATGTTAGGACAACAAGCTTCATAGGGTTTGTTCCTCACTGAAAATTAGGATAATTGGACAATTAAGAAAATCGCAATCCTAATTATTTAGTGGAAAGGAATAAACTTATGAATAAAAATATTGTTGTACTACAACCAAAGTCAGAATTTAGTGAACAGTTACAAGATACGCTTTCAAGATTAGGTGACATCACCTATATCGATAGCCTACGAGAATATCCCCTTGAAGAACTTATCCGTCTAGCTAAAAAAGCAGACATTTTAGCTTTTGATCCCGATTGTGTGGGTGGAGTTGAAAAAGCCCAATCCCGACTACAGACTTTACTTGAAGCTATGCCTAACTTAAAAGGATTAACCCTCAATACATCAGGCTATGACTATATCAATAAAGATTACCTCAGGGAAAGAAATATCATGGTTACTAACACGCCTTACTATTGTGTAGAGGCTATTGCTCAACATTCAATTGCTCTTTTGACTGGTTGTGCTAAACGGATATTTCTAGCAGATCGAAGAACTCAAAAAAGAAAGTACCGACTTGAGTTAGGCAGAGAACCAAGTCATTTATCAGTTGGTGTGATTGGCCTGGGTCATATAGGAGAAAGAGTAGTAAAACTATGTCAGGGCTTGGGAATGAGTGTATCGGCTTACAACAGAACAAGGAAACCAATGGAGCATGTTCGCAGACGAGAAATTGGTGAACTGTTAAATAGATCCGATGTTATTCTCTTACATTTGGCTATTAATGAGGAAACCACAGGCTTTCTTTCTAAAGAACGAATTGGCCTAATTAAAAAGGGAGCTATTGTTATAAATATGGTAGATCCGAAATTAGTTGATGAGAAAGCGATGGCAAAGGCTTTGAAGTCAGGCAGAGTTGACCAATACGCCTATGAAAAAGAGTCAACGAATGGATCACCACTAAAGGGAATAGAAACCGCATTAGCCTTTAAACCATTCGGGTGGTACACCAAAGAATCACTCAATCGGAATAAAGAAATATGGGTAAAAAATATAGCAGGACTATGTCGAGAGCAACCCACAAATAAGATTGCCTTGTAACTTTAAAATCAATTGTAGGCCATTCCTATAAGAGGTGAAACAATCGCTAGATTCAAACAGGTATAACTCATCAATTTAGCCTTAAACCGCGCGTAAATCGCATTGTACGGGCTTCTATAAGGCTGTTTCCATCAGTATATTTATTATTTCAATATGTTGTTATACTGACTATATAAGGTTATAAATTACCAAAAAAGATTGGGGGTGAAAAATATATGAAAAAATTATTAATATCACTTTTTGTCGGAGTTCTGACCCTTGGATTATTTGCAGGAAATGTATCAGCAGTAGTAAATCCTGTTACGCCAAGTACGAACGACATCAATCGTACAAACGGTTGGGCGCATGTTGACCAAGTCAGTAAGGGAGTTAGTACAACAGATCTACAATTTATAAGTACAAGAGCTTTTTACAGCTGTTTTGAATATAGGGCTGATAATGAGTCAAATACTGTAGCAGGTGTAAATCCAAATGCCAATATAACTGATGGACGTTGGACTCAAGTATGTGTCAACAACTCACAGGTCACAAAAACAATCCATGCGAATGAATTTGTAGATGTGCGTATGGTATATGGTGCTGAAACAGATGAGCGTTTCGATTGGACAAGGTTTGACGTTCTTTACCCAAGGACAGCGGCCATAACTGCTCCAACAGCAGGACAAGATGTTTACGGATTGGTTAACTTTACTGCTTATCTTAATGATAAGGATGTAGACCCAATTCAGTGGGCAGTCAGAGAAGGTACATGCAACGCGGTTGCTAGTGCCAATGTCTTTGGAAATGTTACTGGAGTCTCAGATGTTGCAACAATTGACACAAGCGACTTGTCAAACCAAACATTTTCCTTTACAGGGGATATGTCTGCTATGACACCTGGGATGTATTGTTTCATTTACAATCCAACAGAGGATAGTGGTGAATCAAACATTCGAGAAACAGTAGAGTTCAACTTGCTTAAACCGCCAGTTGGACCACCGACTGAAATGTCTCAATGTAAAAAAGATGGATGGATGACATTCGACAATCCATTCTTCAAGAATCAGGGAGACTGTGTTAGTTTTGTTCAAAGTAGTCCGAAAGCAATAGGCAACAAGACCAAATAGTAAGTTAGCTTATTGACAGCAACCCATCGGTAAGGTGGGTTGTTTGTTTTCAAACAGTTGAGGCATGAGTGAGTAACTTGATCTGAGCAAGTCTATTTCGAGCTTGTTCAGCCCATACAGGGTTTTGAAAAGCCTTGATAACACAATCAATCGCTTGGGTCAGAGCGAAACTAGGAACAGGGAGCAAGGTGTTTTTCTAGGCACAAAATAAGTTCAATCTTCGAACTCTTAACATCTTTTTATGCTATAGACTGATTGTACCTACTTGTGGTCTAATTTTAGAGAATAATTCTTTAATAGTTATGGTATTAGGAATATATTCATATTTCTTACCATTAACCATCTGTGTTAGAAATCCTTTTTCCACCAATCCCAAAATGTCTGTTCTAGCTGTTTGATATGCAACTCGATGTTTATTTTGGTGGGTGCTTATATCTACTGTCTCATTTTTATGTTCGTTTAAATGTTGCAAAAGATTTATTTGTCTTTCATTAAAACCTTTTAAGGTACTGGTTATCTTTTCTGTTATTTCAGCTTCCTGAAGTTTTTTATTGTAGTGAACAATAAAATCCTCAATTGATTGCATTATTGATTTAACCATATAAGATAAAAAGTAGGTAAGATCATTTCCATCCAATTCTGAATAAAGAAAAGAATTATCATACTGCGTTTTAGATTTTTTTATAACTCTTGATACTGACAAGTATTGAAACATCCAATAATTTTTCTTAAGTAGATACCAATAGAATAATGCTCTAGCAGTTCGTCCGTTCCCATCTACAAAAGGATGCAAATAAACCAACCAAAAATGAAGAATACTGGCTTTAACCACAGGGTGGATAAATTCTTCCTCCGTAGTTTCATTATTGGCGTATTTAATAAGCTCTACGAGCTCAGTTTTAACTTCATTACTAGAAGGAGGCGTAAAAATTGTTTCGCCAGTTAATGAATCAATAACGGCAATGTTGTCCTCATCTGTTCTGAATCTCCCAGAATCGTTTTCGTTGTCTAACGTCTCGGTTGTAATATTTTTTTGTATTTCTAGCAGCATTTCAATGCTTAAATTTAAATCTTTCCAGTCAAGCAATCTTTGCATAACTTGATAATTATTAATAATCATTTGTTCGTCTTTAGTTCTTGGCTTTCTTTTTGAAAGAATCATATCTTTGGCTACTTTTCTTGAAGTATTTGCCCCTTCGATTTGACTTGATGCAATTGCTTCTTCAGATAAACCACTTATAATAAGTTGATTTTTTTGAGTTTCGGTTGGCTTTTTCCATTCAGTACTAATAAAGCCACTAGTGTTAGAATCGATATAACTTAACTTCTGGTAGATTGTTTTGGTTGTAGTAAAGGTGAAATACGTATTATCACTTACTTTTATTAAAGTGTTTTCTCTGTTAGAAATCCTAGTAAATTTTAAATAAGCCCAGGATTCTTCGATAGTGAAATCCGGGGGAGCAGAATAGTACTTAAAAGTATCCCAATAGACATACTCTCTTTCTGCTTTTTTAACTAATTGCAATAACTCGCTAGAATTTAACCCTTTTTGTATAAGGTTTGGTGAAAAATATTTGGTCCATTCAGGTGATTTTTTTATTTTAGCCATAATTATCTACTAATTATCTACTAATCCTCAATAAATTAGTAGTAGATGTTACTTACTAATTATATACTAATTTACTAAAAATTAGTAGTAGAAGAATCGTAGTTTCTAGGGTGAAGAAAATATTGGTTCAAAGTCTTCTTCTGATTCTAATAATGCTAGTCCTAAGTGTGCCAACTCAGTGGAGCCAGTTGGCACTTAATATACCAAGTTTAACTTCATTCAAAATTATATTCATTTGGTTTAAAACTTGCTTTAAATCGCATCGTACGAGGTTCTATTACTATAGTTTATGCTCGTAAAAGAGGTCAAATTTTAGTAGAATAAAGATAAGGAAAATATTATGGGAGAAAACACAGAAAGCACACTACCAGCTAAAGAAGCGTTTATTACAAAGGAACCTTTACATTCGCTCCCCTTTGTTTATGAACGTACAACTGATCCAGCTGATGCTCAGTATCAGGAATGGAGAGTTTCTCCAGTAGTTTTTGAAGGACAAGCTAATGAACCAATTCCAGACGAAGAAATAGTTGACTCTGTAAGAAAGCAACACGAATCTAAACAGTGGTATACCCAGGAATATTGGAGGAAAAAAGGAATACCAAGTGAGCAAATAGAATTTTCCATAGACGGTCGCCAAATTACTGTTTACAACTTCAATAAAGACAAACCTTTTACTGATGAGCATGTTGATCGTGCAGAAAAAGCGTTTCAACAGATGGCATCAAAATTCCCTAAAATACTTGATGAAATTCGTTGGGTATTAATAGACGATGTCCAGCCCCCGAGTTTATTGGCTGATGATAAGTTATATCCTACAAACGGCACCGCTATGAGAGAACATCGTGCTTTTAGATTTATGCCAAGAGGAATGGAACTAATTCCCCATAGGGTTAGCGCAGCCTCAAACTTTGAAGGAACATTTGTTCATGAATCAGGTCATTTGATACAGGGAGAGTTTGAAGGAGAATGGAGAAAGAAATATAAATGGGATTATTGTTATGACCACGAAGACGAATGGGAGGTTCGCAAAGCACCTAACGGAGAAAATAGGTTCTTCAATAAAGAAACAGGAGAAATGGCACCGCAAGGACAGTTTCCGCTTCAACCAGAGCAGTGCATAACTACTTATGCGAAACAAAATATGGGTGAAGACATTTGTGATAGTTTAGTTGCTTATGTTTATGATCCAGAGCTACTTGAACGAGTTTCACCTGATAAATTTGGCATTCTTCAAAAACATGATATAAAACAAAAAGAACCACCAGTTTCTGCAACAAGAGTGTCGAAAGAAGAAATAAAATTGCCTGAAATAAAACCTGAAACAGTGGGGTATTATGTTAAGGAACCCGAACCAAAAACATAAAGTATTTAAACAGTTACAGCCATACAAGGCTTAACTTTTTCTATTTCTTCTCTGATTTGAGCTACAAGCCTAAAATCTGAAAAAGCCTTGACATTTGTATATTATTGTAATATACTTTATTTATGGCAAAATTACCTGTTCCCATATCTTTTAATTGGGATCAGGCTAATT
>Ga0180007_10003267_pt1 | contig 18230 bp, 12 predicted proteins | sample MM_PC_MetaG_FD_121122 | JGI IMG/M metagenome (GOLD analysis project Ga0180007, IMG submission 121122) | Groundwater microbial communities from the Aspo Hard Rock Laboratory (HRL) deep subsurface site, Sweden - MM_PC_MetaG | ecosystem: Environmental > Aquatic > Deep subsurface > Groundwater... | reverse complement strand
GGTATCATGGCGATGCTGACTGTCTGGATGATATATGGAAAGCCGGACCTCTCCATGGCCATGAACGGTGCTTTAGCCGGCCTGGTCGCGATTACAGCTCCCTGTGCATTTGTCGAACCTTCTGCTGCGATCCTGATCGGAGGAGTAGGCGGAGTACTGGTCGTTATGGGAGTAATTCTACTGGATCGTTTGCGGATAGATGACCCTGTAGGAGCTTTTCCTGTTCATGGTATCAATGGATTCTGGGGTACTTTATCTGTCGGTCTTTTTGGCCAGAAAGCCCTTGGATTGGCACATAACGGGCTCTTTCTGGGCGGCGGATTGACTCAGCTGGGAATACAGTTCCTTGGCGTAAGTGTGGTAGCAATCTTTGTGGTTCTATCCATGGGAGGCGTCTTTAAGCTGATCAATGCTACCATTGGATTACGCGTCAGCCGTGAAGAAGAATTGAGAGGACTTGATATCGGCGAACATGGTATGGAATCGTATTCAGGTTTTCAGATCATTAATTAAAGGAGGGTTAAGTAAAATGAAATTAATCGTTGCATTGATACAACCTCATAAATTGGAAGATGTAAAGCAGTCCCTTTTTAAGGCAGATGTTCATAAGATGACCGTCTCTACAGCCGTGGGGTGCGGTCAGCAGAAGGGATTTACGGAAACATATAGAGGAGTTATAACCGAGATCAACCTGTTAAAGAAGACCAGGCTGGAGATCGCTGTAAATGAAGATTTTGTGGAACCCACAATAAATGCGATCATTGAAGGGGCCAGAACAGGTAAGATCGGTGATGGTAAGATCTTTGTTACGGAACTTAAGCAAGTTATAAGGATCCGTACCGGTGAAAGAGGAAAAGAAGCGATCGGTTAATGGAGAATACATCTTTCTTCATATCTGGTTTATCCTTTTTATAGAGGGGGGAGTTGAATTTTTTAACTTCCCCTTCTAAACTAAAGGATAATTATAAAGAAGGTCAATAAGGTCAGATCTCATAATCTGATCAAAATAACGACATAAGTACTGTATTATAACCTTGGTCTGTAAAAAGTTGTTGACAATCTTTTGGATTATAATACAGTTTAAAATTACTTATGATAAATTATTATCTATAAGGAGGATTTTGCTATGGCAGGCAGAAAAGAGACAATTTTAGAGATAACCGAGAATCGGAAGTTAAGTTCAACCATCGATAATGATGTGATTAAGAAACCAGTGGCTGATTATTACGGCATGAACTGTTTTAATGATGAAGCAATGAGGAAGTTTTTACCTTACAACGCTTATTTAAAGCTGAAGAAGATCATTAAAGAAGGTGAAAATATTGATGGGCTTCTTGCAGAGGAAGTAGCTCATGGTATGAAGGAGTGGGCTATCAGTAAAGGCGCAAGTCATTATACGCACTGGTTTCAGCCTTTAACGGGATTGACAGCCGAGAAGCATGACAGTTTCCTGAGTTTTTCCAAAGATGGATTACCTATTAACCGGTTTTCAGGAAAGAACTTGAGCCAGGGTGAACCTGATGCGTCCAGTTTTCCCAGTGGTGGATTAAGGGCCACTTTTGAAGCCAGGGGATACACTGCATGGGACCCGACATCACCGGCATTTCTGGTGGAAACAAGCAACGGGGCAACATTATGTATTCCATCTGTATTCCTTTCATATACAGGTGAGGCACTGGATAAAAAGACGCCCCTATTAAGATCCATGGAGAAATTAAATGATGTCGCTTTAAGGATGCTGCATCTTTTTGGTAATAAAAATGTTACAGAAGTTAATTCCACCGTGGGTCCGGAGCAGGAATACTTCCTGATCGATAAACTGTATTTTAATCAGAGGCCTGATCTTATGCTTACCGGCCGGACTCTCTTTGGAGCAAAACCGCCAAAGGGACAGGAGATGGAAGACCACTATTTCGGGAGTATTCGGGAGAGGGTCCTTATCTTTATGCAGGATGTTGAAGCGAGACTCTTTAAACTCGGCATCCCCATTAAAACGAGGCATAATGAGGTTGCGCCGGCTCAGTTTGAGATCGCCGCGATCTTTGAGGGCAGTAACGTAGCAACTGATCATAACCAGCTTATCATGGAAACATTAAGGAAGGTGGCCAACAGGCATAACCTGGCCCTCCTGCTCCATGAAAAACCTTTTGCCGGAATTAACGGATCCGGAAAGCATAATAACTGGTCTTTATCCGATAGCGAAGGCAGTAATCTGCTGGAGCCGGGCAGGACCCCTCATGACAATTTACAGTTCCTGACTTTTTTAATGGCAACGATCAAAGCTGTTTACAAATATTCTGATCTATTAAGGGCAGCCATAGCCTCAGCAGGGAATGATCATCGGCTTGGTGCTAATGAGGCTCCCCCTGCGATCATTTCAGTCTTTCTGGGAGAACAGCTTTCAAAAATACTGGATAATCTTGAGGGTAACAAGAAGACAGACTATTCGGATAAAGATCTCATTGATCTGGGTATCAGTAATTTACCTTTGATCAGCAAGGATAATACGGACAGGAACAGGACTTCACCGTTTGCTTTTACAGGTAATAAGTTTGAATTTCGTGCCGTTGGAAGTGCTGATTCTGTTTCCCCGGCTAACTTTATCATAAATACCATTGTCTGTTCTGAGCTGGATGATTTTGCTAATAAGATCAGCAGCAACTTAAAGAAAGGGATGGACCTGAATAAGGCTGTACTTGAAGTGATCATTCCTGTTATCAAAGAGACTAAACCGATCCGGTTTGAAGGGAACAATTATGATCCGGCATGGGAAAAAGAAGCTGAAAAGAGAGGACTTCCGAATAAAAAGACCACACCGGAATCATTAAAAGATTATTTGGCCCCTAAGAATATTGAGGTTTTTACCAAGACAAAAATTTTAAATGAAAGAGAGATTGAAGCAAGATATCAGATTTTACTTGAAAAATATTCTAAAACAATTAACATTGAAGCTGAAACAGCCCTTTCAATGGCCAGGACCATGATACTTCCTGTTGCCATAAAATATCAGAGTATTCTATCTGATGCAGTAGGATCATTAAGTAAGGTTAAGGGTGCAGATCCTAAAGTAGTTGCACATCAGGTGAAATCAATGAATAGTTACTCAGGATTGGTTGTAGACCTTGATAAAAAAATAAGTACACTCGCAGTCAAGCTGAAAAAAGCTGTGGATATTAAAGATGAAGTTAAAAAGGCAGATGCTTATTGTAAGGATGTTTTACCTGCCACTTTTGCTTTACGGGAAGTGGCAGACAGCATTGAACTACAGACTGATGACTCATTATGGGTTTTACCGAAGTATCAGGAGATGCTTTTTATTTATTAGTTTTTGTATTTAGATCAAAAATAGAATTAAAAAGGCTGTAAGGGTTGTCAGGCAATAGCATTGAGATTGCATCAAGACCTTTATAGCCTTTTTAATCTTTTATAAAAAGGAGTAAACAAAGGATATGAAAGATGGACTCTACAGTCCTCTGTATGAACATGACAGCTGTGGTGTAGGTTTTGTTGTGAATGTGAACGGGAAACCTGACCACAAGATCGTTCAGGATGGCGTTACTATTTTAAAGAATCTGGCTCACAGAGGTGCACTGGGCGGAGACCTGAAGACCGGCGACGGAGCAGGGATGATCGTTCAGATCCCGCATGATTTTTTCCTGAAGGTTTTAAAGGAAGCAGGATTTACATTACCTGAGAAAGGAAATTACGGTGTGGGATTCCTCTTCCTTCCTCAGCAGAAAGAGAAGCGAAATGAAGCAAAAAATATAATTAAAGAAGTTATAAAAGAAGAAGGCGCAAAACTTCTTGGTTTTCGGGTAGTACCGGTGGAACCGGATTGTCTTGGGGAGATGGCCAGAGAGGTCATGCCTTTTATGGAGCAGGTTTTTATTATTTGTCCGCCATTAGTCGGAGCAAAGCTTGAACGAAAACTTTATCTGATCCGTAAAGCAGTAGAAAAGGCAGCTTCTAAAAAGAAATATTCTATTGATGATTTTTATATACCCTCTTTTTCTTCACGGACCATTGTGTATAAGGGGATGTTCGTTGCTCCGCAGTTTGAATCCTTTTTTCCTGATCTGGCTGATAAAGATTTCAAGAGTGCCATTGCTCTGATCCATCAGAGGTACAGTACCAATACTTTCCCTTCATGGCCACTGGCTCAGCCTTTCCGTTATCTGGCTCACAATGGTGAGATCAATACTTTACGCGGAAATGCCAATAAAATGAATGCAAGGGAATCTACCTTCTCTTCCGATCTGTTCGGTAAGGATATAAAGAAGTTATTTCCGGTTATTGTTCCGGGCGGCAGTGATTCAGCCATGCTGGATAATGGTTTCGAGCTTCTGGTCTCAGCCGGGAGGACTCTTGAACATTCCATGATGATGATGATCCCTGAAGCTTTTGGAACAAAATATCATATAAGTGCGGATAAACGCGCTTTTTATGAATATCATGCCGCTATCATGGAACCGTGGGACGGACCCGCAGCTGTTGCCTTTACGAACGGTACGAAAGTAGGAGCGATCCTTGACAGGAACGGACTTCGACCGGCCCGATATGTGATCACCCGAAAGGGAAAGGTGGTAATGGCTTCTGAAGTGGGCGTGCTGGATATTCCTCCTGAAGATGTTCTGGAGAAAGGACGGCTGGCCCCCGGAAAGATGATACTTGTAGATACTCTTTTAAAGAGAGTCAGGAAGGATAATGAGATAAAGGCTGCTGTTTCCAGACAGAAACCATACAGGAGATGGCTTGAGAAGAACAGGATAGAATTAAAAGGATTATTCCAGGCTCCCGGGCCTGTAGAAGTAAAGACAGGTTCTCTGCTGACAAGGCAGAAGATTTTCGGATTTACCCTTGAGGAACTGAACATGATCATTACTCCCATGGCTGAAAATGCCCAGGAACCGGTCAGCTCGATGGGAGATGATGAAGCACCTGCTGTCCTGTCAGACAGGCCGCAGGGATTAACCAGGTATTTTAAACAGTTATTTGCCCAGGTGACCAATCCCCCCATCGATCCTTACAGGGAAAATCTTGTCATGTCTTTAATGAGCTTTATTGGAAGAGAGCGGAATTTACTGGATGAAACCCCCCGGCATTGTCATCAGCTGAAGCTTCCTCATCCCGTATTAACAAATGAAGACATGATCAAATTGAAGAATGCGGATATCGAGGGACTCAAGACAGTTGTGATCCCTATGGTATTTGATGTTAATAAAAAGGAAAAGGGACTGGAACAGGCCCTGGAAAGACTGTGTGTATCAGCGGAAGAGAAGGTTGATGAAGGCTGTTCCATTGTGATCATCAGTGATAAAGGGATAGACCGGGACAGAGCTCCCATACCTTCATTACTGGCTTCTGCCGCGGTCCATCATCATCTTGTCCGCAGGAGTAAGAGGCATTTGACAGGGTTGATCGTAGAAACGGGCGAAGCAAAGAATGTTATGGACTTTGCCACTTTGATCGGTTTTGGTGCCAGTGCAGTAAATCCGTATCTCTCCTTTGAGACTCTGGCGCAGCTTAAAGAGAAGAATGATCTGTCTGATGATCTGACCCTGGAATCAGCCATAGAGAATTATATTACAGCTATAAAGAAAGGATTATTAAAGATAATGTCTAAAATGGGTGTATCCACCATCAGAAGCTACAGGGGAGCCCAGATATTCGAAGCGATCGGTCTTTCCAGTGACCTGATAAACAAGTATTTTCCCAATACTCCTTCACGGATCGAAGGAGTGGGCCTGGGAATAATAGCCAAAGAGACACTTCTGCGTCATAAAAATGCCTTTAATGATGAAGCCTCGGGTAATGACATTCTGGACAGCGGCGGACATTATCATTACAGGCGGTTCTCTGAAAAACACCTCTTAACATCTGATGCTATTGTTTTCATTCAGAAAGCCATAAAGGAGAATGATTACGGTTTGTATAAGCAGTTTGCAGCATTAATTAATGAGCAAAGTAAAAACCTCTGTACTTTACGGGGTCTTTTTAAATTCAAGAGTGCTAAAGAGGTTCCTCTTGAGGAAGTGGAGAGTGTGGAGTCTATCATAAAAAGATTTGTAAGCTCTGCTATGTCATTCGGGAGTATCAGTAAAGAAGCTCACGAAACAATTGCCATTGCCATGAATCGTCTGGGTGCTGCCAGCAACTCCGGAGAAGGCGGAGAGGATGAAGAAAGGTATAAACCTCTTCCGGGCGGTGACTCAATGATGAGTGCCGTGAAACAGGTCGCTTCAGGGCGATTCGGTGTGAACAGCAGTTACCTGATCAATTCCAGGGAGCTTCAGATAAAGATGGCCCAGGGTGCCAAGCCCGGTGAAGGAGGGCAGCTTCCCGGCCATAAGGTGAACGAAGTTATTGCAAAAGTCCGGTATTCGACACCGGGGGTCATGCTGATCTCTCCTCCGCCGCATCATGATATTTATTCCATTGAGGATCTGGCTCAATTGATCTTTGACCTGAAAAATGCAAATCCTTCGGCCAGGGTATCGGTAAAACTGGTATCTGAAGTGGGGGTGGGGACGGTTGCGGCCGGTGTTGCTAAAGGTAAGGCAGATATGGTACTGGTTTCCGGGGGGGACGGCGGTACAGGTGCATCACCGATCTCGTCCATAAAGTATGCAGGAATCCCATGGGAGATAGGTCTGGCTGAAACTCAGCAGACCCTTGTTAGAAATAAACTGCGTGACCGTATCCGTGTCCAGGTTGACGGTCAGCTGCGGACAGGAAGGGATGTTGTAATAGGTGCTTTACTGGGTGCGGAGGAGTTTGGTTTCGGCACGATATCATTAGTGACGATGGGTTGTGTTATGATGCGAAAATGTCATCTGAACACCTGCCCGGTGGGCGTTGCCACCCAGGATGAGAAACTGAGGAAACGTTTTGCAGGAAAACCGGAGTATCTGATAAATTACATGCGTTTTGTTGCCGCTGAGGTGAGAGAGCTGATGGCCCAACTGGGATTCAGGACAATGGATGAGATGGTAGGGCAGGTGGACAGGTTGCAGGTGAATGAGGCCATAAAACACTGGAAGACGAATGGATTGGATTTTTCAAAAGTACTGCTAAAACCGGAACTGCCAAAGGGCGGTTCATTGCGCTGTATAAAAAAGCAGGAACATGATTTTTCATATTTTCTGGATGATCAGCTTATTAAAAAGGCCAAAGAATCTCTGGAAAAGAAAAAACCTGTACGTATCAATATGTCTATCAGAAATCGGAACAGGACGGTCGGTGCGACTTTAAGCTCCGAAGTATCAAAAAAGTACGGTTCTAAAGGACTTCCTAATGAGACGATCCATTGTAAATTCACCGGAGTAGCCGGTCAGAGCTTTGGGGCTTTTCTGGCCCGCGGGATAACTTTTGAGCTGGAAGGAGATGCCAATGACTATCTTGGAAAAGGCCTTTCCGGTGGCCGGATCATACTTTATCCTTCAAAGAAGGCTCTTTTCAGGCCTCAGGATAATATCGTGACCGGCAATGTCAATCTGTTTGGAGCTACCGGTGGAGAGGTCTTTATTCATGGAATGGCCGGAGAACGGTTTGCCGTACGAAACAGCGGAGCTGTGGCGGTTGTAGAAGGTGTGGGAGATCACGGTTGTGAATATATGACAGGCGGAAGAGTAGTCGTACTCGGGCGTACAGGTGTTAATTTTGCAGCAGGGATGAGCGGAGGCATTGCTTATGTACTGGATGAAAATCAGCTCTTTGATACAAGATGCAACCTTGATATGGTGGATCTGGAACCATTAGAAGATGATAAAGAGATCAAATTTCTATATAAGATCATAAAAAAACATGTAGACCTTACAGGGAGCCAATATGCAGCCAGGATCCTCCATGACTGGGAAGGTATGCTTCCGCGGTTCGTGAAGGTTATGCCGGGTGATTACAGAAAAGCATTGGAGAGGATCAGAAAGGAAGCTTCGAGAGAAACAGAAGTAGTGGCCATGACTGAGGAGGTATACGGATAATGGGTCATGTCAGGGGATTTTTAGAATACAGCCGTAAAAATGCATCCTATAAACCTGTAACCGAGCGGATCAAAAATTATAAAGAGTTTGTGGAGTATTTATCAGACGAGAATATCCAGGTTCAGGCATCCAGATGCATGGATTGCGGTGTTCCGTTCTGTCACAGTAACGGCTGTCCCGTCTATAATCTGATCCCGGAATGGAATGATCTTGTGTTTAAGGGTAAATGGAAAGAGGCCCTGGAAAGACTGGAAATGACCAATTTTTTACCGGAGATCACAGGCCGGATCTGCCCGGCACCCTGTGAATCCTCCTGTACGCTTTCAATCAATGACAGTCCCGTAAGTATCAAGCAGATAGAGCTGGCGATCATAGAAAAGGGATTTCAGAATGGATGGGTCAAGCCCCATCCTCCGGAGAATGAAACAGGACGAAAGATCGCTGTTATCGGAAGCGGACCGGCCGGACTGACTGCCGCTTCCAGCTTAAGAAGGCTGGGGCATGAGGTCACTCTTTTTGATAAATCTGAACAGGTAGGCGGACTGCTCCGATACGGTATACCTGATTTTAAACTGGAGAAGTACATCATAGACCGGCGGGTAAACCTTATGAAGGAAGAAGGTATAAAATTTGAGACAGATGTGAATATTGGGGAGGATCTGTCAGCCCGGTACCTTCAGAAATCATTTGATGTAATTCTTTTAACAATGGGAGCAGAGCGGCCTAGAGATCTTCGTGTCCCGGGTCGCGGTTTTGAAGGGATCCATTTTGCCATGGAATATTTAATCCAATCGAATAAATATGTTTCCGGGGAAACAGAAAAAGAGCGGATCATCTCAGCCGGGAACAAGACGGTCCTGGTCATAGGCGGAGGGGATACCGGTTCGGATTGTGTAGGGACAGCTCATCGCCAGGGTGCAAAAAAAGTCTATCAGTTCGAGATCATGCCGAAGCCATTGGACTGGAAGCATCAGAGCAATCCTGCCTGGCCTGCCTGGCCTGTCATCCTGAGGACATCTTCCTCCCATCAGGAAGGTGCGGAAAGGGACTGGAGCATATTGACTAAAAGCTTTTCCGGAAGGGGGATCAGCGTCGAACAGGTCCATTGTATCAGGGTTGAATGGCAAAAAGATAAAAAAACAGGTATTCCTAAAATGGTGGAGATCCCCGGGAGTGAGTTTTCCTTAAAAGTAGACCTTGTTCTTCTGGCTATGGGGTTTGTGCATGTGGATCACAATAAATTATTGAGTGACCTTAAGGTTGAGCTGGATGAGAAGGATAATATTAAAATAAATGAAAAATATGCTACTTCTGTTCCCGGGGTTTATGCTGCGGGAGACAGCAGTATCGGCGCTTCTCTGGTGGTCAGAGCCATCTTTCATGGCCTTCAGGCTGCCAGGTCTATTCATGAGTATTTAAAAACCAGGAAATAAGGTTTAAAGATAATATAAATCACCACTGCAAAATCTTCAATAACTATCCTAACTCAGGTATAAAAAACAGATAATTTCACTTTACCCTTTTTTTTATGTGACGATGCTAATACTGTAGTTATAAATAAAAGAATATTTACACACGGAGGTGTATAATGAGCAAAAAAGTATTAGAGAAACTTGCGCGTATAATGGATGAGGAGATAAATGACTTTAAACAGTTATTAGAATATGAAAAATTAAAGAATAAAGTGATCATCAACCAGGAAGTGGATAAATTAAAACAGCTTTCATCAGAAGAGGAGGATATCCTGGAGGAAATAAACAAGCTGGAGGAAGAGAGGGAAAGTATCGTTAACAGGCTCTATAAAGAGTATGATCTTAAATCTGAAAAAGTCCTCTCATCATTGATCAAAGTACTTCCATCTGAAGATGACAGTGTTAAAAATGTGCTTACTGTAAAGAAAAATGAGCTTATCAGGAATATTAAAGATCTGAAAAAGATCAATCTTATCAACAATAAACTGTTAATGGATTCCGTAAAATTTTTCAGCTATGCGGTCAATTCGATCCAGGAGATGGATACATTAACTTATAAAAAAGACGGGTCTATGCCCAAAGAAAAGGACAATTCCTGGCTTATCAATAAGCAGGCTTAAATTCAAGGAGGAATATAATGGCTTCAACTTTTATGGGTATTGAGTTAGGGAAAAAAGGTGTCATTGCACATCAGACAGCCCTGCAGACGACCGGACATAATGTGACCAATGCGGAAACAGAAGGGTATTCCCGTCAAAAGGTTGTTCTGAATACACAGCATCCGCTTTATGATCCGTCATTAAGCAGGCCTGAAAGAGCCGGCCATATCGGTCAGGGTGTTAAAACAGCAAGAATAGAGCGTATTAGAAATGCATTTATAGATGACAGAATACTGGATTTGAATGATTCTCTGGGATTCTGGAAAACAAAGAATGAGTTCCTCTACCAGGTGGAACTCGTTCATAATGAACCATCTGATGTGAGCCTCCGGAACCTGCTGGATCAATTCTGGGGTTCATGGGAAGAGCTGGCAAATAATCCTCAGGAACTGGCGGTCCGGAAAGTGGTGCGTGAACGGAGCGAAACCCTCATGCAGGGAGTGAACAGGACATTTGACCAGCTGAAGGATATTCAGAACAATGTTGATTTTACGATACGGACAAGGGTTCAGGAATTAAATAATATATCCAAGAAGATCAGGGACCTGAATGTTGAGATAGCCAAGGCAGAGAACCTGGGGGATGTTCCCAATGATCTCTATGATACCAGGGACTCGCTGGTTGAAGAACTTTCCAAGATGTTCAAGATCAATGTTGTCAGGAATGAAAAGGATGAATTCATTATTTTCTGGAAGGGAGAGCATCTGGTTCAGGGAGGACATTTTGAAGAAGTGAAGATGCTCCCCAATCCGAAGAAGAACGGGTATGTGGATCTGTACTGGGGAGAGACAAATAATAAAATAGATGTAAAAGGCGGTGAGCTGGAAGGTTTATTTGACATGAGGGATAATATCCTGGTTAAACAGATCGATCAGTTGAACAATTTTACGGCAAATCTCGCTGACCTTGTCAATGAGGTCCATAGAGACGGTTTTGCCCTTGATTCGAGAACAGACAGGAATTTCTTTCATTATATTCCGGCAACAGATCAGGCCAATGGTGATTATGACAGCAACAATGACGGACAGCTTGAAAGTACGGCTCTTTTTAAGATCGCCGGGAATAAAACTCTGAAATTACAGGATAAGATCGGCATCAGTGGAACACTCTCTTTTGCTTCCAACCGGACAGGCGGACCGAATATTACTGTGAATTATGTACCCACAGACACTGTACAGGATGTGATCAATAAGATTAACCGCTCTGATGCGGAAGTTGTTGCGTACCTTGACCACAGGAACAGGCTGGCTGTAAAAGCACCATTAACTCAAAATGACGATTACAAGCATTTTCTGATCCGCCATCTGGAAGACAGCGGGGATTTTCTGGTAAATTATTCCGGAATCCTGAATGCCTCCGGTCCTGCCGGGGCCTATGACTGGCAGAGAACAGGTGCGGCAACAGCACTTCAGGTTGGTGATAAGAATTATACGGTAACCCCTCTTTATGATATTTCCTCATGGGTAGCCCTGGATGCAAACATTAAAAATGATGTGATGAAGATTGCGGCTGCTTCAGGAACGGATACGACCGGAGCGGGTGATGCAGATGTCATGACCGGTGTGGGTGATGGAAGTATTGCATTGGATATTGCCGGATTGAGATATAAGAAAGCAATGATCGGCGAACAGTCCACTTTTGATGATTACTATACGGCACTGATCTCGGAAACAGGGGCCTTGTCAGAGCAGGCAAAGCTGGAGCATGATACAACCGAACAGCTTAATTTAAATCTTGTGAATTTAAGAAAATCCGTAAGCGGGGTCAACCTGGATGAGGAGATAGCCAATATGGTTATGTTCCAGCACGGGTATAATGCTTCCGCCAGGGTCGTTTCCACAATGGATCATATGCTTGATACCATCATAAACAGGATGGGAGTATAATGAATAATTACAACAATTACATGGAGGTAATTTATGTTACGTGTAACGCATGATATGTTAAAGAAGGATGCTGTTTATAATATAAACAAGCATCAGGAAAAGATGGGCGAATTACAGAATAATTTATCTACCGGGAAAAAAGTCCGTCTTCCTCATGAAAACCCTGTTGCAGCGACCCATGCCATGCTGTACAGGACAAGGATCAACGAGATCCGCCAGTTCATGAAGAATATTGATGAAGGTAAGTCCAGGATGAACATGACGGAAGGAGCCGTTCGAAGTGCCGTTGATATTATGCATCGATTAGAAGAGTTGACTGTTCAGGCAGCGAATGGGATTTATGATAAAGAGGATAGAGGTCATATAGCAGTGGAGATCGATGAATTATTAAAAGAGATGGTAGAGATCTCCAATACAAAATTCAAAGGTGAATCGGTCTTTGCAGGTTATCAGGTGGATAAACAGGCCTTTGAAGTTCAGACATCCAGGCCGGACTTTGCGGACCGGGAAGTAATCATGCAGGTAAAATATAATGGAGATATAGGTAAGATGAACCGGGAGATCGAACAGGATGAGCATGCTCATGTGAATTTACCGGGAAATGATGTGTTTTGGGCATTACGGGAAGCGGTAATGGGGGCAAATGATGTAAATAATTATATAGCGGATAAGAACTACAAGATCAGGATAGACGGAAAAGAGATCCAGATCACACAGGGAGATAACATCACGGCGATCATGGAAAAGATCAATAATGCCAAGATCCCGGTTCAGGCAGACCTGATCAATAACAAACTGGCTATTAAGAATATTACCGAGCATCAGTTATGGATAGAGGATATAGAAGGAGGAGACTTCCTTCAGCAGATGGGAATCAAGGATGTTAATCAGCGTCCGAATGAAACATCTCAGAATGCTAAACGGGTAGGAATGAGTATTTTTGATGTTATGATCAAGCTTAGAAATGACCTGTGGAAGAATGACACAAAAGCGATCGGGAGTGAAGACTTGAATTTTCTCCAGTATGGCCTGAATAACATGCTGAAATCATTAGGAGAGATAGGGGCGCGGTCCCACAGATTTGATACGGTATTGAAGCGGCTCGACACGGATGAGCTTGATATGACGGATATTCTTTCCAAGACAGAGAATATTGATTTTGCCAAGGTCGTAATGGACCTTCAGATGCTGGAAAGTGTTCATCGCAGTGCTTTAGGTGCAACAGCCAAGATCATCCGGCCGACTTTGCTGGATTTTTTAAGATGATGGTCAGATATGAGATATACATTTGGAGGTTTTTAAATTGAGAAAATTGAAAACAAAACCGTTTGGAAAGATCGAGGTCGATGAATCCCAGGAGCTTACCTTTCCGAACGGGATATTTGGTTTTGAAAACTATAAAAAATTTTATATCCTTGAAAATCCGGAAAGTCCTTTCATCTGGCTGCAATCCGCTGAAGAGGAGGGATTGGCGTTTATCATGATACATCCCCTTCAGTTCAAAGGGGATTATGAATTGAAAATATCTCCGGAAGAGTTTAATGAGATCGAAATAAAGGATAAAGAGAAAGAACTCCTGGATTTTGTGATCGTAACGATCCCATCCGACCCGTCTAAGATGACTGCCAATCTTCAGGGGCCGATCATCATAAATATAAATAAAAAACTGGGTAAGCAGGCTATATCATTGAAAGAGGAATATGAAGTAAAATGTCCGATCCTTGAAGAAATGTCGAGTACTCTGAAAACAAGTGAAGATAGTAAAGAAGAGAAAAAAGAGGAGAAAGGGGAAAAGTAGATGCTGGTATTAGCGAGAAAGATAAATCAGAGTATCATTCTTAATGATGATATTGAAGTCATGGTCCTGGATGTTCAGGGTGAACAGGTGAAGTTGGGCATTAAAGCACCTAAGTCAGTGAAAATATTCAGAAAGGAAGTGTATGAATCAATACAGAAAGAGAATATAGAAGCTTTGAAATCACAAACCCATCCTATTGATGATCTTACGAAACTCTTGAAGGATAAAAAGAAAAAGAACTGAAAATTGATCACTGTGATATTGGATATTAAATTGGTAAAGATAAATAATTTTTAAGAATACAGAGCAGTTGCCGAAAATATATATTGGAGAAAAAAAGTATGAGAAATTTAAGAAAACCATATCAGATGTATGTTTTAAATCTGGATGCCGGGCGTATTTTCTGGCTGACTGCTATTCTTTTATTACTCGTAGCATTAAGTTTTATTTCCGGTTTTTTTGTGGGGCAGGATAAAATAAAAATAAAAGTAAATAATGTATCACAACGTAATAAGGATATGATGGATGAAATATTGAACAAGATGGACGATAAGGATAAAATAGATGATGAAGACTATCAGTTTTATGAGATGAGTTCTCCAAAGAAGATCATAGACAGAAAAGAGAGTGATCCTGATTATGAATATGATCCAAAGGGGGGAACAGGTGTTATGGATAGAGATTTTGAGAGAAGATCCGAACCGGTAATAAGAAAGGAAACGATTCATGAACCGGTTATGGCGATGGGTGATAAAAACGTAAGTTCAAAAAAACCTTATACTGTGCAGGTGGCTTCTTATAAAAGATATTCCAATGCAAAAGTATTGCAGAATGATTTGAGGTCAGAGCAATTTCCTGCCTATATTATAAAATCAGATGTATCCGGTTTTCTTTATTACAGGGTGCGTATCGGGCCTTTTGCCAGCAGAACATTATCTTTGAAGGTACTGGAAATGGTGAAGAGAAAAAAAGACTGCGGGAACAGTTTTATAACATCTAAATGAACTTGATATAATTCAATCCCTGCTCATATGAATCAAAGATCTTAATAAAATTTTCAAGCCTCACAAGCCTGAATACTTCCATAAGATGCGGAGAGCATCGTGTGATAGTAACATCACCTTTTATTTTTCTTAAATATTTTGTTATGGTAATGATCCGGCCGATGCCGGTGCTGTCCACGTATTTTAATTCTCCCAGATCAAATACGATCTTTGTGATCCCTCCCTGGATGAGTGTCTGGAGTATCGTTCCCAGCTCAATAGCATTATCCCGGTCAAGTTTATTATAGATACATATTTTACATATTCCACTGTGGATCTTTGAGCTTTTTTCTATTGTTTTGATTATCTCTAAATCGATCTTCATAGTGATTGTTTGGGGTCAGGGTTCAAGGGCTTGTTGCCCAAATGGACTAAACGAGGGTAGTCGCAGGTTTATGCCTGCGTAATATTTCAATCATGCAATTAAACGCAAGCTAAAGCTTGCGACTACCACTATTTAATAATAGCATCCATTAAAGCAACAGACCCTCAAGGCCTAACCCCTTTTAAATTATTCCATATCCCATTTTTTATCTTTATATTTTTCATCCAGTTTATTATCTATATCGTTCAGTTTGCCATCCAATTCTTTCGATTTATCTTCAAACATCTTATCCAGTTTGTTGAATTTTTCATCAATGAGTTTATTCAGTTTGGCCAGTTTATCGTGTACTGCTTTGATCTTTTCAAAAGAATCCTGAATGGTTTTATTTTTTTTATTTTTTTTATTAATATTTTTTGCGGCGATGAATAATCCCTCTGATTTACACTGATTGAACAGGGCTGAATCAATATTTTTATCGGCATCCTCTTCATCAGAAACCTTGATGTCAGATAGATTGTCCAGGGCTTTTTTCTGCTGTTCGAGCGTTTCTTTTAAATTATCAGAAACCGCATCCATTTTTTGAACAGGTTTTTCCTTTAATTCTTTATCTTTTTCTTTGTTCCAGTTGTCCATATCAGATACTGAATCTTCCTTTATTAACTTTGAATCGTCCACAGAAGCTTCAGCACTTTGATTTTTTTTTACGGCGATCTCCTCTTTGTCATTATTAACCGTGACCTCTCCATCTTCTACATTTACAAGTAATGAGCCGTCATCGGCGATCCCTACTTCATAATCAGTGCCTCTGACCCCTGCAACGGCTGTAGGAGTATAGACCTTGAAAGATTCCTTTTGTTTTAGCACTTTTTGTATTTTAAAAGCTGCTCTTCCCTGGCTTAGACTGACCGAGGATTTTTGCAGTAATTCTTTATTAAGTGTTATTCGTGAGTTTTCTTTTATTTCAATGAGTGATCCGCCTTTCAGCAGCAGGGTAGCATTAGCCTTTTTAGATGTTTTTATGATCGTGTTATCATACAGTTTTTCCCCTGTTTTAATCCTGTAGAATTTATTGCTGTTTTTCATTGAATAGTAGACTTTTCCTTTTACCAGCTTGACCTTGGCTATCGGAGATGGTTCTGATCCTGCATAAATATTTAATGCAAGAAAGAAAGAGAAGAGAATTGATAATAAAATAGTTTTTTTCATGATTATTACCTCTTTTTTTTTTGGATATGCTAAAATCTATATTATTTCAAACATAATGTCAAGCGGTTTTACTTAATGTGTGGGGTGCGTGTGGAAACAGAATTGAAATATTACTTAATGATCGATTTGAATTTTAAAATACCCTTATCCTGGTCCCCTACCGGTGAGGTGAGGACCCATTTTATCCTTTTAATATTGAATATAGTAGCAGGTGTATCAAATGTATTCGGGAACCAGTTGGTGCCGGATGTATTAGTGGAATAGAAGATCGCAGCTGACCCGATATGCGGATTATTTGAGATCTCCGCAGAATTGGTTATTAAAACTACATTGGTAGGCATGTTTTCGACTATTGAAAAAGAGCGGGCTGTGTATGATGTAATATTTGAATAGAATATGGCGTACGTTAATGTTTCAAACGGCCTGGCATTCAATGGCGCCACACTTTTTGAAATACTTATATTAGGTAATCCCATAAAGAGAAGAAGACCTTCATTATCCAGATCAACTATCCACCGGTCATAACAGGTTATGTTGATATTTTCACTGGTGCTGTCCCGGATCGATAAGGTGATAACACCCCTGTCAGCAACGGCAAACTGATAGGTAGCAGTATCGGCCAGGGCTCCGCCTTCTGTGAAGCTGCCTCCGTAAAAATAATTATTGGTCCAGTCTATGGTCGTGGCTGTACCGTCCGTATCCAGAGTGATGGTCCCGGTGTAATTTGTGATGATCGTACCGTTCGTATTACAGATCCGAAAGATAATCTGCTCCCATGTGTCCACATCCGACTGACCGTCATGTACGATCAGAAAATAAGCTGCAATGACAGCATTGCCTGTTCTCATGGGAAAGGCATATCCTGTTGCTGGGTAGACAGAGACAACTGTATTCAGGATCTGGTCTTTTGCCTTAATACTGCCGGCGGCTTTTAAATTCAGCTGAAAATTACTGGAATAAGCTGAAGAGGAGATGCCTGCAATTACATTTATTGTAACGGAAGTCTGATTGGGTATCAGGATCGGGTCGGTGGAGAGGTCAAGAAAAATATTAGTTCCGGAAGATTCCATGGTCGTATCTTCAAGGTAGACGGATCCTGTGTTTGCATTTTTGATCTGCACCTTAGAGAGGACACTGTTTGGTATGATCCCCGCTCCGGAGAGATCTTCAATGACCAGATTCAATTCTGTTACTTTAATACTATTCACATTGTTATTAGTGCTGGTAAAAAATATCTTGGCTGTCAGGATGTTTGTTTCGCTTCTTTCAGCATACAGGGGCATACTGTCAATGAGCCCGGCATCCAGGACTGTGGCCTGGTAATTGGAATAGATCACGGCATAGGAAGACCGCATCGGAAATTGAAAACCTGTATTTGTGGTTACTCCGATACTTATCTGGGAGGTCTTATCTCTGGCCGTGACATCCGTATCTGTATTTAGGTTCAGCTGAATAGAATCTGTAGAGGCTGTTGTAGAGACATCCATGGTCACAAAGACCGCTTTAGTGCTCCCTGCATTAACTTTTATTGGAGATGAGCTCATGTCAATCGTTATGATCGAGCTGGAAGGTATTGCAGTCATGTTCTTGTATACATTGGTCCCGTCAGTAATTATGATCCTGGAGAGAACCGTATCAGCATTAATTCCGGCGTTATTGCTGTTTTCCGTTTTCAGTTTCAGAAGAGTTACTTCATCGTGGTTGGTGCCGCCATTGTCATTCTGCATGAACAGGGTCATGATAGAAACGGACGTCCCTCCCTTATATACTACGGCGGGCATAGAGCTGGAATACCCTATCTTCAGTTCTTCTCCCAGTACCGTTATATTCAGTGTTTTATCTGCTGATTCCGGCACAATAGT
>Ga0180007_10003266_pt1 | contig 18234 bp, 22 predicted proteins | sample MM_PC_MetaG_FD_121122 | JGI IMG/M metagenome (GOLD analysis project Ga0180007, IMG submission 121122) | Groundwater microbial communities from the Aspo Hard Rock Laboratory (HRL) deep subsurface site, Sweden - MM_PC_MetaG | ecosystem: Environmental > Aquatic > Deep subsurface > Groundwater... | reverse complement strand
AGAAGAAAGGATTTTCGGATAAGCAGATAGGGTTTTTGAGGGGTGAAGAGGAGGCTTCGGTGCGGAAATTGCGAAAGAAGATGGGGATTTTCCCGGCCATCAAACAAATCGATACTTTGGCTGCGGAATATCCGGCCAAAACAAATTATTTATACCTGACTTACCATGGCGATAAAAATGATGTTGTGCCCGGGAAAAAGAAGAGCGTGGCGGTGCTGGGAAGTGGGCCTTACTGTATCGGATCGAGCGTGGAGTTTGATTGGGGTTGTGTGAATGCGGCGGCGACAGCAAGCAAGGAAGGCTACGAAACGGTGATGATCAATTATAATCCGGAAACTGTTTCTACCGATTATGATATTTGCGATAGGCTGTATTTTGATGAGCTTTCGTTGGAACGGATTTTGGATATTTATGAGTTTGAGAAGGGAATAGCTGGGGTTGTGGTTTCTACGGGCGGGCAGATTCCAAATACTATTGCACTAAAATTGCATAAGTGCGGAGTGAAGATTTTGGGAACGGATCCTGCGAATATTGATCGGGCGGAGAATCGGCATAAATTTTCGGGGATGCTGGACAAGCTTAAGGTTGATCAGCCCGAATGGCAGGAGTTGGCGAAGATTGAGGATGTTTATGGTTTTGTGGAAAAGGTGGGATATCCGGTGTTGGTGCGGCCATCTTATGTCCTTTCGGGGGCGGCAATGAGTGTGGCTTATAATCGAGAAGCTCTGGATACTTTTTTGGGGAAGGCTGTGAAGATTTCTACGGATGCGCCAGTTGTTGTGAGCAAGTTTGAGACAGGAGCTAAAGAAATAGAAATAGACGCTGTGGCGTATAAGGGGGAAGTAGTGATCTATGCGATTTCCGAACATATCGAGAATGCGGGCGTACATAGTGGAGATGCCACTATTGCTTTGCCTCCGCAAAAATTGTACTTGGCTACGGTGAGGCGGATTAAGATAATTGCTAAGCAGGTGGCAAAGGAGCTGGATATTAGCGGGCCTTTTAATATGCAATTTTTGGCTAAGGATAATACTGTGAAGGTGATTGAATGCAACTTGAGGTCGAGTAGGAGTTTTCCTTTTGCTTCGAAGGTTACGGGCTATAATTTTATTGAGATTGCGATGTATTCGATGCTGAAAAAGAGCTTGGGCGGTGTGAGTGCTCGGGCAAAAAAGGCTTTGGGCTATAAGGACTATAAAACTTTGGATTTGGATTTTGTGGCTGTGAAAGCGCCACAGTTTAGTTTCCCAAGACTTAAAGGAGCAGATCCTGTGCTGGGTGTGGAAATGGCTTCAACAGGCGAGGTTGCTTGTTTTGGAGAAGATTTGCATGAAGCTTTTTTGAAGGCGATGATCAGTGTTGGGTTTACTTTGCCAAAGACCGGCGTGCTTTTTAGCGTGGGTGGAGATGCGGCGAAAGAGGAATTGCTGAGTGCCGCTGAAAAGTTTAAAAAGATGGGCTTCAAGATTTTTGCAACGGAAGGGACTTGTGACTTTTTTGAGGAGAAAGGGATTAAGTGCGAGAAGGTTTATAAAGTGAGTAGTAAAAAATCTCCAAGTATTTTGGAGGCGATGGCTGATGGTAAATTTGATCTGATCATAAATATCCCAAAAAATTATAGTCGCAGTGCGGTGACCGATGGCTATTTAATCCGCAGAAAATCTATCGATCTAAATATCCCACTAATTACCAATGTGCAGGTTGGGCGAATTATGGCTGGGGCATTGAGTCGGTATGGGGTCGAGGATCTTAAAGTTTTGGATAGAAGTGCTTTTTGCTAAGGGCACCCTTGACTTTCGGAGTTTTTGTGATATTGTTTAATCTTAAAATAATATTTCTTTACTATGAGCGGTCTTGAGAATTCTCCTGATTGTGATGGAGTTGACATTGAAAAGGTGAGAGATGCTGGTCGAAATTTTATCGCTATTTTGTGTACCCAAAGGAAAGAGGTTGAAGGCTGGAGGCTAACGCAGGCTGAAATTTTTAATAATATTGATACCACCTATGCGGGAATCTCAAGCCCCTGGGCTTTTGAGGAATATGAAAAAACTACCACTCAAATTATTGACTATGTGACCTCACTGCTGGGAATAATTGCTTCGGATCCAAGAAGCGCCCTAGCGGCGGCTGAGGATCTTGAAGATTTTTTGACTCATAACATTGAAGAGCAAGCCCCAATTGCTCAAGAAAAAATGCTTCAGAGAGGAAGCAATACTTGGGGAAATTCTTCAAAATCTTCTGTGATGGGGCAAAATTAAGATTGTGTATTCTTTGGAAGGGGCGGAGGCGTGGTACGGCTGGGGCTGTTTTCTTTCTTTTTTAGCGCGCTTTTAATAAAAATTGCTAGAAGTTTAAGACTTTCTATCACTATTGGACTTAGAGTTTGAACTTGTTGGTCTGTGATGTTTTTTATAGATTTTACTCCCTCGTTTTCCAGAAGAATTTTACTAAGCCCATCTGCAAAGTCTTGGACTGTTTGATTTGAGGCAAGTTTTTGATGTTCTTGAGACGCAGTGTTCCAGTTAATTTCTTCTGTTTTTATAAGTAGGCGCTTTTGGGCAAGGGGATTTTTCTCCAGTTTTTCAAGCAGCTCACCTACTTCGTTGATAAGTTTCATGGCGGGGACCGCTTCTTTCATGGCAGGGGCAGCTTTTTTCTTCAGAAGTTTTTGCTCCATTTCCAGCCATTTTTTAGGAGGCAGAAAATCGATATCCATGTCCGCTGGATATTCATTTTGACCAGGTTCTTTTAGAAGTTTTAATACCCGTCCCCGGATCTCTCCCGTTTCCTTAAGAGTGATCGGCTTTTCTTCCTTAAGATTTTGCTGAGGTTTTGGCGAGCCAGCATCTTCGAGAGGCCTTTTTTGATTTTCTTCTTTCGCCATTTGTGGCAATTTATTATTTAAATCTTGACATTATACCATTTTCCACCCCTTGCGTCCAGGGCAAAAAGCCCCTTTGCCGGTATTTTTTGTTTAAAATTCGGGGGCACAAAATTTACTAACTTTTTTTATATGAGTGAGGAGAAGAATACGCCAAAACTGAAAAAGGGCTTGGCGCAGATGCTAAAGGGGGGTGTAATTATGGATGTAGTGAACGCGGAACACGCAAAGATCGCTGAAGAAGCCGGGGCTGTAGCGGTTATGGCGCTGGAGAGAGTGCCTTCGGATATTCGAAAAGATGGGGGCGTTGCGCGGATGAGTGATCCGAAAATGATTAAGGAAATTATGGAGGTAGTGAGTATTCCGGTGATGGCGAAGGTGCGAATTGGACATGTGGTGGAGGCGCAGATTCTCGAAAGTTTGGGGGTGGATTATATTGATGAAAGTGAGGTTTTGACGCCGGCGGATAATAAATATCATGTGGATAAGAGTAAATTTAAGGTGCCTTTTGTGTGCGGTTCTCGGAATTTGGGGGAGGCTTTGCGGAGGATAAGTGAGGGTGCGGCGATGATTCGGACCAAAGGGGAGGCGGGAACCGGAAATGTGGTTGAAGCAGTGAATCATATGCGAACTCTGAACGAGGGGATTTCTGCGCTTAAGGAGATGAGCGAGGAGGAGATGGCGGAATTTGCCCGTACCGAGAGGGTGACAATTGAACTTGTGAAGGAAACGCGGGATTTGGGAAGGCTGACTGTGGTGAATTTTGCGGCGGGGGGAATTGCCACTCCGGCGGATGCGGCTCTGATGATGCAGTTGGGCTGTGATGGCATTTTTGTGGGAAGTGGGATCTTTAAGTCTTCTAATCCTCCGGCGACGGCTAAGGCGATTGTGGAGGCAACCATGCACTATGAAGATGCGGCTATGTTGGCGAAATTGAGTGAGGGGCTGGGGAGCGCGATGGCCGGGCTGGAAATGGACGGGTTGGAGCAGAAATATGCGGAGAGGGGCTGGTAATAGTAGTCATATGAAAATTGCAATTTTGGATATTCAGGGGTCGGTGGTGGAGCATCTGCGTGCGCTTGAGGCTTGCGGGGTCGATGTTGTGCGGGTGAAAAAGCCTGCTGATTTGGAGGGCTGTGCCGGCTTGGTGATTCCAGGCGGGGAGAGCACCACTTTGAGTAAATTGTTGTCGCGATTTGGTTTGCGGGATGCTATTTTGGCACACAAGGATTTGGGGATTTGGGGGACTTGCGCGGGGGCGATTTTGCTGGCGAAGGAGATTGAAGACGGGGAAGGTGTGGAAAGTCTGGGGCTGATGGATATTAAAGTTAAAAGGAATGCTTATGGGCGGCAGTTGGATAGTTTTGAGGCGGAGGTTGTGTTTGCGGGAAAGAAGGTCCCGGCGGTTTTTATAAGAGCTCCGAAAATTAGTGAGGTCAAGCGAAGTTGTGACATTTTGGCCAGTAGCGGAGATGAGGTTGTGGCTGTGCGAGAGGGCAAATATCTGGCGACTACCTTTCATCCAGAAATGACAAATGACTTGACTGTTGTCCAATATTTCATTTCTATGTGTGCATGACTAATTTTTTACCAAAACCAGTACGAGATATTATTGAGGAATTTTCCAAATTGCCGGGAATTGGGCCAAAATCGGCTCAAAGATTGGCGATGCATCTTTTGTATTCACCAGATAGCAGGGCGAAGAGTTTGGGGGAAGCGGCTATTGCTCTTAAAAAAGATGTTCATTTTTGTAAACAATGTTTTAATGTTTCGCTGGAGGAGCTTTGTGGAGTTTGTGCTGACGAAACACGGGATTCCAAGCTTATTTGTGTGGTGGAGGGAGTTTTAGATGCTTATGCGATTGAGCGGACGGGGGATTATAAGGGGCTTTATCATGTATTGCACGGTTCGCTTTCGCCGGTGGATGGAGTGGGGCCGGAGCAACTGAAACTGGGTGAGTTGGTGGATAGGGTGCGAGATTCCGAGGGTGTGGAGATTATTTTGGCTACTAATCCGAGTTTGGAAGGGGAGGCAACTGCTTTGTATATTCAGAAACAATTGTCGAATTTTACTTTAAAAATAACCCGAATTGCCCGGGGACTGCCGGTTGGCGGGGATTTGGAGTATGCAGATGAGATTACCTTGAGCAGAGCAATGAAAGGGAGGGGAGAATACTAATTACTTTTATGAAAAAACCTAGTGTTGATTTTGGTGAACAGTATGGGGAGGAATTTGGACGATTGCCTTCAAAAACGCAGATTGCTTTTCATCACTTGATTGAAAACATCAAGGGGAAAGCCGAGAAATTGATGGGCATTTCATTTGTAAGGTCAGTTTTGGAACGGCCCTTGACCAAAGCTTTTAAAGAAATGGATGCATGTATTGAGGAAACCGGAATGGGAACCGAGGAATGGGGCGTTTTGACTAAGGCTCTTTACGAGAAGATCAGGGCTGTACTTGAAAAGTAGAGGGGCCGCAGCCTGAAAGGTGGTGGTTTTTAGGTGTGGGGATGAGGGTTTCAAAATCGTTGTGGAGATTGTGGATAAGGGTTGCGGGATTTTTGAGTATTTGCTCTGTTTTTGCAGTTTGGTGGCCACATTTGGAGAGGTCGAGATTGCTGTACATATTTGCGGTTTTGGTGATATTTTCTTGGTTTGAGACTGGAAAAAGCTTGAAATCTGTTCCCATAATCTCTGGAAGTTGTACGATTTTTTCTCCAAAATTAGTACCGTAACAGGTCTTGCCGTAGAGGAAGAAGGGCACATCCATTCCTATTTGACTAGCCAGCTCTTCGAGTTTTGCCGTTCCCAAATTTGAATTCCATAGTTTATTTAATCCTATTAGTACTGTGGCGGCGTTGCTGGAAGCTCCACCGAGACCGGAGGCTATTGGGATGTTTTTTTTGATGGTGATGCGGGCGCATTTTTTTGTCCCAGTGTGTTGTTTAAGCAGTTTTAGAGCTGTGCCGATGCTGGAGAATTTTTGAGGAGTTTGGTCGGTTTCGGACTCGCTGATCTCAATTTCATCGTAGAGTTCAGGGATTTCCTGAATTATGGTATTTATAAAATGGTAGCCGCTGACGGGATCGCGGCCCAGAATATCCAGGGTGAGGTTGATTTTTGCGGGGGAGCGCAGGATCATTTTTCTTTGGTAAGTGAAACTATTGCAAAACACTGGACGCCTTCGCCCCTGCCAAATGCCGTCAATTCTTCGCCACTGGTGGCGTTGATGCCGATGCGTACGGGGTCTAGCCGCAATATTTTGCTAAGAGATTTTTTAAGTTTTGTGTTTAGGGGGTCTATTTGAGGGATTTTGCATTCGATCATCACTCCCAGACTGTTGAGTTTTAGCTTTTGTTTGCGGGCTTTTTCCATGATTATATCCAGATAGGTTTTGCTGTCTTTGATGCCTCTTTTGCAAAGTGGATCGGCAAAAAAACCGAGGGATTGTTCGCCCAGGGATTGGGAGATTGCGTTGAAAATTGCGTGAAGAATCACATCTCCGTCGGAATTGGCTTTGAGTTTTTGGTGTTTTGGGAGGGAGATTCCGCCGAGTTGCAGGCCTTTTTTGTCCGGATCAAAGGCGTGGCTGTCTTGGCCAAGGCCTATTCTAAAATCTTCGGGGGCGTCGCCCATTAGGGTTTTTAGCCTGAGGTAGTCTTTTTGGGTGGTTATTTTAAAATTGTTTTCGTCGGCTTCGATGTATTTTACTTTGTGGGGAAGGGCTTCTATTAGGCCGGCTTCGTCGGTGGCTTCGAGGTTTTTTGCAATGGCGCGAGCCAAAAGGTCGTAGCGGACGACTTGGGGAGTTTCTGCTGCAAAAATTTGTTTGCGGTCGTGGCTTTTGATGATGTGTTTGCTGTCTGGATCAACTTCTTTGATGGTGGAAGTGAGGAAGTGCCCAACAATGCAGGCTCCGTGCTTTTTGGCTTCTTTTATTGCGGCGTTGATCTCTTTTTGGGAGGGTAAGGGGTTGGCCCCGTTGTGAACAACAATTAAATCGTCTTTGGAGGGGTTGATGTGCTTTAGGCTTTTCTCTAGCGATTTTTGACGAGTGGTGCCGCCCGGAACGATTTTTTTAGCTTTTGGAAAATTGTATTGGCGGAGTAATTTTTGAATCTTCTCTTTGTTTTGGGCATTTGCCGCAATTATTATTTCGTCGATATGGGGATTTTCGTTGAAAGCCATTATCGCATAATAAAGAACCGGATGGCCGTGCACCTTGAGAAAAAGCTTATCCTTATTTGATCTTAGGCGGGAGCTTCTGCCTGCCGCCAAAATAATTGCGTGGTTCATGGAAGCTGATTGTGCCATGTTGATTCGGGTTTTGCAAGTTTACGGGTTGACTTTTGGGTGAGTTCGTTTATAATCTGCATCTTGTGTAAATAAATATCTAAATTATGTCTGATCTCGAGAAAACCAATATCATTGTTCTAGAGGACGAACTCCTTGTCGCTAATTTTTGCAAAAGAGCGCTTTCAACATTGTTGGATGTCGATGTCGATAAAGACCTGATTTCTGTGTTTAAAAATACTGAAGAAGCAAAGAAGGGGATTTCTGATCTGATCATGAGTGAAACCCTTGATTCGGTTCGCCTGATTCTTTCAGATATAGATTTGCCCGAAAAGGATGAAGGGCTTGAGCTTTATCAAGAACTGAGAGCTATGCCTCAGCTTGAAAAAACTCCCTATATTTTAATGTCCGGCAGGGCGAATGAAAACCTGCTTAGCCAAACCCTTGAAGAAATGAAGAACAAAGATGCTTTACTTAGGTCTTTGCAAAAACCTTTTAGGGTGGATGCTTTTATAGTTATTTTGCGTTCTCTTTCTTTGATCGAAGACAAATAAGCAATTGCGCGAAGGTTGATGGAGGGTTTTTCATTATTCTTTCCTCTTTTTTGAGAAATTCTTTGATGCGGCCGTTGCGATAGGCTTGGAGGACAATTTTTATCCCGGGAAGGTTTTTGTGGGGGACTTCGTAGAGTTCTTGGGTTTTGGGATTTATTTTTTTGATGGATGCGGGATTAACTCCCAGCAAACAGTTTTTGATGTGTTCGCGCATGTCTGGCTGGCCAAAGTAGGCGTAGGTTTCGCCGGTTGCAAAAGTGACCATGCCGTGGATGCGGCAGGCGGGATGAATTTTTGTGCGGATGCGGGAAAAGGGGAGCTTAAAGAGATAGTGGGCTTCGATTATTTCCAGGCCTTTGTTTATGAGGGTGGCGGATTCTAGGGTAATTTTGGGGCCCATGCTCCATTTGGGGTGTTTGGTGAGGTCTGAGGTAAGGGCGTTGACGATTTCTTGGGATGATTTTCCATAGAGGGGACCGCCGGAGCAGGGAAGGGTGATATAGTCGATTTTTTCGTTGGGGTGGGCTTTTAGAATTTCGTAAATGGCGTTGTGCTCGGAGTCTAAGGGGATTATTTGAGAGAGATATTTTTTGATTTGCTGACCTTCGGCCACTACGGACTCTTTGTTGCCGAGGATTAGGGTTTTTCCGGCTTTTAGGGCTGAAAAAGTTGGCTTTATCCCGGCTAGACCGGAAATAATATTTATCACGATGTCTGCTTCGGGGTGGGCGGCCATTTTTAAAAGAGCGGCTGAGCCGTCTTTCTTGCTTATGCCTTTACAGTTTAAGCTCTTGGCCTGTTTGTTAAGTAGCCGGGTGTTTTGGCCGGCGGCTAGGCCTATCACTTCAAATTCTTTGCGGTGCTTCTGTAAAACTTCTAAAGTTTGTGTACCCAAAGAGCCGGTTGAGCCCAGTATAACTAATTTCTTCATGTTGACATTTTACAAGCTTTTTCGTACAATCCAATGGCTTTTTTAATTGTAATCCCGATTATATAGCAAAACATCTAAGGATAAATCAAGCTATCAAGTCTCCCACCGTTCGACTTGTCGACGATGAAGGGAAGCAGCTTGGAATTATGGGTACCGAGAAAGCCCTTGCGCTAGCCAAAGAGAAAGATCTCGACTTAGCAGAGGTTTCTCCTCAAGCTCAACCGCCTGTTTGCAAAATAATGGACTTTGGGAAGTACAAATATCATCAGAAAAAAGTAGATACAAAGCATCGGAAGATGCAGAAGAAAACTGAGATTAAAGGCGTGAGAATGGGGTTTAAGACTGGCGAACATGATATGGCCGTGAAAGCCAGGCAAGCGAAGAAGTTTCTGGAAGCAGGTAACGGAGTGAAAGTTTCATTGATTTTTAGGGGGAGAGAGGTTATATATAAAGACCTTGCGATAACAAAAATGATGAAATTTTATGAGGATATGAAGGAATTTTCTGATTTGGAAACGCCCCCAAAGGGCCAAGGGAACACATTACTTATGATTCTAACACCTAAAAAATCATGAAGCAAAAAACACATAGCGGACTGAAAAAAAGGATCAAAAAGACAGGAAGTGGAAAATTGATGGTTGAAAAATCATGTAAAAGACACTTGCTTGACAATAAATCCAAAAAACAGAAGAAGCTGGGAAAAGGCGGAATTGCCGTGAACCCAAGCCGATTGAAGTCTGTAAAAAAACTATTAGTAATATAATAATATGACCAGGATTAAAAGAGGCGTTACCGCCCACCGTAGGCACCGAAAAGTTGTGAAGGCTGCCAAAGGTTATCGAGGCCTAAGAAGTAAAACCTTTAGACAGGCCAAGAACGCCGTCATGAAAGCTGGAATTCACAGCTATCGAGACAGGCGTCTTAAAAAGAGAACCTTTAGAAGCTTGTGGATTGCCAGAATTAATGCGGCATGCAGAGCGCTTGATGTAAAGTACAGTCGTTTGATCGACGGTATGACCAAAAAGAACATCTCAGTAAACCGCAAAATGCTCGCAGAGATCGCGGTTTCTGCTCCCGAAGCCTTTAAGGCTGTTGTGGAAAAGGCGATGGCGTAGAGCTGCTTATGTTGGAATTTAAGCCGGCTCGTACGAAAGTTCGGGTCGGTTTTTTGTCGGAGAGACCGTGTCGACACGGCGAAATTGTTGGTGTAGTGCTGCGACTTTTTAGGGCTTGACGCTTTTGCGTTTTTCTGTTATATTTTTGTGCTTATTTGCTAACTATCATTAAAATGTCAAAAATTAATTCTTTGCTATTAGTTGCCGTTGGCGCAGCATGTTCAAATGCTGAGGCGTTGGCTGCCGACAAAACTCCTGATGAGCCCAACATGGTGGAGTTGCATCAAAAGTGTGAATCTCTATCACAAAATGTTGTTAATGTGACGATGAATTTTCAGGCGAGACTGTTAAATGCTGTGAAGGTTGTTGCCCCGGGCGCAAAGGAGGAGCTGATTATTAACTGCACCAAGGCTGATCTGAATTCTAACGAGGATCTTGAAGAATGCGTAAAGGGAAGTGGTGCTGATAAAAAGGCATTTCATGCTTCTTCTTCTGTTTCTGTTCTCGATAAAACAACTAAGGAAACCAAGGCAGAAACATGTATAAAGAAACTTGATGCTCAAACAATACAGCTTGGAGAGATGAAAAGAGCTATGGAGTTTTTTGAGAGAAGAGCTTCTGAGATAAGAATAAAAACTGCAACTGATCTGGAGGCAAAGGAAAAAGAGGTGAAAGCGTTAATGGGAGATGGAAGCGGTTCTACGAAGAAGGAGGAGGTTAAGCCGTCATCACAGAAGTCAACACCTTGTCATAAATTACCAGAGCTAATTCCTTTGATGCCCCTTGATAAGTCTAAGTGATTCAATAAAAGTCTGCATGTGCACACTTTTACCTAACTTCAAACTCGAGTTTTGACAAATCTGGCTCTTTCCACCGCACATCAACATTGTCTACCTGCGCTATTTCCGGGCCTTGCCTGCACCATTCAATAAATTTCCGAATCGCGCCCTCTTCGCCCTGAATAAGAATCTCTACGCTGCCATCGTCCACATTTTTAGCATAGCCAACGAGACCTAGTTTTTTGGCTTCGTCCTTAGCTGCACCTCGAAACCAGACACCCTGGACCCGGCCGGAAATGTTTAGCCTGGCTTGTTTCATTTAGAATTTGCTAATTTCCACACTTTCGATCATGGCGTCGTCAAGTGGCTGATCCATTCCGTCTGTGGGCATTTCGGCAATCGTGTCAACAACATCCATTCCCTCGTAGGCATAGCCAAAAACTGCGTATTGTCCGTCTAGGAAGTGGGAATCTTCGTGGACTATAAAGAATTGGCTTCCAGCTGAATCCGGAGCGGCTGTGCGGGCCATAGAAAGAGCGCCTCTGCGATGGTCGAGACCTTCAATGAATTCGTTTTTGAGTAGTGTGCCCGGTCCCTTAAAGCTGTACCCGCCGGTTCCGTTTTTGTTTTGAAAATCTCCTCCCTGAATCATAAATCCTTTAATTACCCTGTGGAAAGGGACATCTGTATATTTGCCCTGATTGGCAAGTTCGATAAAGTTTTCTGTGGTAAGCGGAACCATGTCGGTGTAGAGAAGAACTTTAATTTCTCCTTTGTTGGTCTTGATTGTGGCGATAGTATCGCCTTTTTCCGGTGAGAGTTTCATTTGTGCGGTGTTAGTGGTTGGGGGAAGGTCTTCGACAATTGGCTGTTCTTGATCCTTGCTTTCGCAACCGAATGCGAAAATTGAGCCTATAATCATCAATCCTGTGAGTAATTTTTTCATGAGAAGTGGGGTTATTTGAGGTTTTGATTCTAGCAGATTTTGCTCGCTTTTCAAAAAGTTTTGTGCTATCTTTTTCGCGCATTTAAGGGCTTTTATGAAAAACTTGGTAAGGAGGGCGGTTTTGTTTCTGCTCAAAATTATGGCTAGGTACAGGATGAAAAAGTTTCGGGGAAAGATTGTGATAGTAACCGGATCTGTGGGAAAAACTAGCACTAAAGACGCTATTTTTACTGTTTTAAACAGGCAGTTTCGGGTGAGGCGAAGCGAGAAGAGTATGAACAGCGAATTTGGCTTGCTTTTGACGATTTTGGATATTGAAAGTGGATATAGTAGTGCTTTCAAGTGGGGAGCTTTTTTGCTCAAGGCCTTTTATAACTCCTTTTCGCGGGATCATAGTGAGATTTTGCTTTTGGAGTTGGGGGTGGACAAAAAAGGTGATATGGATTTTTTGCTTTCGATTGTGCGACCAGATGTGACTGTGTTTACAAATGTTTCGCCGGTGCATATTGCCGATGGACAGTTTGCGGGATTGGATGAAATTTTTGAAGAAAAACGCAAAGCCATTGATGCAATGGGGGTGGATGGAATTGCTGTTTTGAATGTGGACAACGAGTTTATTGCAAAATTGGCCAAAAAGAGGGGGAAGAAAAATACCCTGACTTATTCGATTAGAGAAAATGCGGATTTTCGGGCTAGATCACTAAAACTTGAGCTGGACGGAACTTCTTTTATTCTTGAGCATGAGGGGAAAAAGTATGAGGTTTCAAGTTCGGTTTTGGGGAAATATAACGCCTTTGTAATGTTGCCGGCTATTATTTGCGGGCTTATTTTTAAGATGGATATTGTTGATGCGATTTTGGCCTTGGGAGAGTATCAGTTGCCACCGGGACGAATGAGCCTGATTGCGGGAAAAGATGGTTCGAGTATTTTGGACAGTTCATATAATTCTTCGCCGGAGGCTTTGCTTGAGGCTCTTAAGCTTTTGGGGGCTTTGGGGGAGGGGAAAAGGAAGATTGCTGTGCTTGGTTCAATGAATGAGCTGGGGACTTCTTCTCACAGGATGCATGAGGAGCTTGGAAGGGCTGTGCCAAAATATGCAGATGAATTGATCACTGTGGGAAAGGATGCCGAGTTTTTTGCGAAGGGGGCTTTGAATGCCGGGATGGAGAAAGGAAAGGTGTCTTCTTATGCCAATGCTCACGCGGCGGCTGTGGATTATGTGCCGAAGTCTAAAGATTTGTTGCTTGTGAAGGGGTCGCAGAATATGGTGCGGCTGGAGCGTTTTGTTAAGGCGGTGATGGCCGAGCCGGAGCGGGCTTCCGAACTATTGGTTAGACAGGAAAAAGATTGGAAAAAGATAGATTAAGTTTTAATTATGAAATATAACTGGTCGGTAATCGGTCACGAAAAACAATTGGAATTACTGGAAAGAGATCTTGAATCCGGCAAGCTGGCTCATGCTTATTTGCTAGTGGGACCGAATAGTATTGGGAAATTTACAGTTGCTAGAAAGTTGGCGGGAATTTTGCAGTGTGAAAATGATTTTTGCCATAATTGCCGAAATTGTGAGCAGGTGGAGAAAAATTGCCATATCGACACTATCCAGATGAAGGGGAGCCGTGAATCGCTGAAGATTGAAGATGTGCGAAAGTTGGTAGAGAGGCTAAGTATGTCCAGCCAGTCGCGGCATACGGTTGTTTTGATTCAGACAATTGAAAGGATGACCACGGAGGCGGCTAATAGTTTTCTAAAAATTCTGGAGGAACCGCCCAAAAAAACTATTTTTATCATGACTACAAATGCTCTAAAATTGCTTTTACCAACCGTTGTTTCCAGGGTTCGTTTGCTTAAGTTTAATGTGGTTTCCGTAAACTATTTACATAAAAAATTGAGAGAGATTTATCCGGATCAGGACGAAGAGGTCATTAAAAAAGTAAGCTTACTGTCTCTTGGAAAAACGGGAAAAGCCATTTCGCTGATGGAAAATCCTGAACTTTTGGCTAAATATATAAAGATTTATCATGATGTGCAGAATTTTCTCGATCACAAAAATATCCATGATCGATTTGCTTATGTGGAAAGACTTTTGGAGGAGGAGAATCAGACTGATATTTTTTTGGGGATTTTGAAAAATGTCCTAAGGACAAAGATTTTGGGGGGTGATAGGGCAAGCAAGAAACACATAAATACTCTTTCCAAAATCGAGGATACTGGTATTCTCTTAAAGCACAATGTGAACAAAAGGCTTGCTTTGGAAAATTTAATGATAAATTTATGAGTGAAAATAGACAAATTAGTGGGGTGAAATCATATTTTTCGGGAATGATTTGCGAAGTTCCTCAAGGGAATAATGACGATTATGCTCCCGGCGATTTTGTGATTTTTAAGGACGATGAAGGAAAAGAAGAGTTTGGGCTTGTGAAATATATTAGTAGGCCGATTAGTGATGAGAAGATTTTTGTGGAAAATTCTAAAATTTTGCGAAAAGCTACGGCGAATGATGTTCAGAAGGTAGAAAACCACGAAACGCAATTGCTTGAACTTATGGAAAAGGCCAATCAGCTAGTTGGGCGCCATGGTTTGGACATGCAGGTGTTTCGGGCGGGGATTTCGTTTTCCGGAGGTAAGCTTCATTTTATGTTTACCGCTGAGGATAGGGTTGATTTTAGGGAATTGGTGAAGGACTTGGCGAAGGTTTTTAAAAAACAAATTTATTTAAGACAGGTGGGGCCGCGGGATAAGGCGATGATGGTTGGAGGTTTTGGGAAGTGTGGACGGTCACTTTGTTGTAATACTTTTTTGCATAAGTTGGCGAGTATAAATATGGAAATGGTCCGGGAGCAGGGATTGGAGAGCAAGGGAAGTTCCAAGCTTTCGGGGGCCTGTGGAAAACTGCTTTGCTGTTTGAGATATGAGGTTAATGTTTATAGGGATTTGAAGAAAGGGATGCCGGATGTGGGCAGTTTTATTGTTTTGAAAAAATCCAGTGTTCATTCCGGGAAAAAGGGGAAGGTTATTGCTTTGGATATTTTGAATAAAAAATTGAAAGTCATTTTGGAGGGAGACGAGTGGGCAACGATTGAACTTGACGATGTTAGTTCTATTAAAAAATAATTATGTGGACTTATTTGTTAATATTTCTTAGTGCTCTGGCTCTTGCTTCCGTTTTTATCAGGAGGGCTTATTTGATATCCCGAAAAAAGGAGGTGACTGAGAAAGAGGAGCTTTTTGATGGCAGTTTTGATGAGTTGAAAAATCAGAAGGTGGCAAAGGGGGATGCAGTGCAAGCCTCCGCGCTTTATTCGAAGGGGGAGCTTTTGATGGAGGCAGGCAAAGAGGACGAGGCGATAAAAATGTTTGTACAAGCCCTTGCGCTTGATGCTCTGCATGTTGAAACCCAGAACAAGCTGGCTATGCTCTATATGAAAAAACAGATGTTCTCCTCTGCCAGTGCTCTTTTTGCCCAGCTGGCCCAGCTAACCGACGATTCCGTTCATTATAGCCATTTGGGGTTGAGTCTGTATCAGCAGAATGAGTTTGAAAAATCTCGCGATGCTTATCAGAAAGCTGTTGAGCTGGATCCTTCGAGGCCGCAACGATATGCGAGTCTGGCTCAGGTTTACAGGTCTTTGGGGCAATTACAAAACTCGGTAATAGCTTTGAACAAGGCGGCGGATCTTGACCAGGAAAATATTGATTACTTGCTACTTTTGGCTGAACTTTTTATTGAGCTGGGCGATACCGAGGCGGCAAAAAATATGATTCTTCGAGTGATGGAGATTGACGAGGCAAATGAAAATGCAAAAATGTTAATGGAGGAGCTTAAGGCTTTGAGAGCTGACCTGCTTAAAAAATAACTACTCTCCTACTAAAATTTTGGCAGGCATTGCTTTGTAACTGGTTTGGATTTCTTCTTTTATAATTTCTTCTCCGGGTTTTGATAGGTATCTATACCAGAGGACATTAAAGCCTGCGTGTGCTCTTTCGGTTTGTTTTTGGACTCCTGGGTCGAGGGTGTCGGTCTTAACATATACTGGAGCTCCTGGGGAGGTGTGGCTGGAGATGTAGGGCCCGTCCATTTCTACGCTCCTGTTGTCTTTGGTTCCGTATAAAACGATGTATAGCTCATAGTCGTTTACGGTGTAGGCGTGCATTAGGAGGTGGTGGCCTGTGTCGTTTGTAAACTTGAGGTCTGCACCGCCAATGTAGATGGTGGCATCTAGGCCGTGTCCTAAGATTTGGGAATAATAAGAAACGGCATAAGAATGTTGGTTGCGTTCGGCAATTGGTAAGCCGCCAAGAAGTGCGGATCTATAAACCGTTGTGGAAACCTGACAAAGCCCTCCGCCGTATTCGGGGATTGTTCCTTCCGGCTTTATGACCAACTCTTTCCTGTATCCCGTTGTGTCGTCCACGGGGCCGAGGGTGCTGTTGAAGGAAAAGGTTTCTCCGGGAGCAATTAAGGTCCCGTTTAATTTAGCGGCTCCGGCTTTGATGTTGTGAATGCGGTTGTATGGAGAGCCATAATAAGAGGTGTGCCCTACTGAAAATTGTTCTTTTATCCCCATGTTTTGAAGGTCTTGGGAAATGTTTAGCTGTGGTGGAGTTTGAACAACGGGAATTGGGATGTTTTTGATTTGGTTTTTTATTGCTAATTCAAAGGCTTTAACAAAAAGTTCTCTGTCGATTTTTTTATAGTCGTGTCCTTGGCCTTCTATTATTATTTTATTGTTTTCGTCCTGATAAATATTTACTTCTGTTTTTTCCGAATCTAACCATTTGGAAATTTCCTCATCTATATAGAGATTGAACTCTTCCGGGTTTATTCTGATTACTATTTTTGTTTCTTTTTTGGGCGGTACCAGGTTTGTAATTATTTCTTCTTCCTCAAAATTTACCCAGTTGGGGTGGGCTTTTAATTTTATTTCCCAGTTATCACTATAAACAGGATCCACAAAGGTAAAGCTAAAGTTTAGAAGTTCTTGCATTTTGGGCAGATCTTTTTCCAGGTCTTCTTTTGTAATGGGTGCCTTAAGTTCTTCAAGTGGAAGGGGGATGGGAGTTGTGGATTCTATTTTAAGATAGGCTTCCAGTTGCTTAAAAAGGGTTGCTCGGTTGATGGTTTTTCCAGGTTTTGATTCGGAAATTTGGATGTTTCCATTGTTGTCAAAAAAATATGTGGCAGGACTTGGTTTGACTTCGTTATCCGAAAAGTTTTTCATTAAAAACTCATCTACTTTTCTATGGTCGATTATTGGGATTATTGTTTCTCCTATTTTGAATATTTTTAAGCCAAGCTGTTTTTGTGAGATGCTGACCGTTTTTTCGTTAAGTTGAAATGTGACGATTTTTTGTGGGGAATAAGCAAAAACGGTATTTGCGCACAAATAGGAAACTATTAAGAATATTGCCACTTTTAGTGTTTTGGCTTTTTTCATTATTGTTCAATTTCCTCCGTTTCGCTTGGAATTTCTTTTAGGCGTTTCTTTTTGGAAAAAAACCCGAGCACTCTCATTATTATTCCTTTTTTCTTTTTTTCTTCTTCTTTTTTCTTTTTAATTGCCGCGACTCCAACAACCGAAGCAACCGCACCGCCGATCACGGCGCCCATTATGATTTTATCAAAGATTCTTCTTTTTTTCTCCATGGTGTTTTTGGTTATTTAGCAATTTCTGTGTGCCTTGTTTTCCTGATAACATTTATTTTTATTTTTCCAGGATAACTTAGGTCGTGTTCAATTTTCTTTGCAATTTTTGTCGCAAATTCTTTAATTTGTTCGTCTTTCACTTCTTCTGGGTCAACAAGAACTCGCACCTCTCTACCAGCGGAGATCGCAAAAGATTTTTTCACTCCATCAAAAGACATCGCTGTTCCTTCTAGAGCTTGAATCCTTTCGATATATCTATCTATTGATTCCTGGCGTGCTCCGGGCCGACCAGCGGAGATTGCGTCGGCGGCCATTACTATTAGGGCTTCCGGCGTTTTTGGTGGCTCTGATTCGTGGTGAGTCCAAGCCGCATGAATTTCGGCCTCGTTGAACCCGTATTTTTCCATTAATTCTTTTGTAAGAAAATCGTGCGCTCCTTGTACATCAGGGTCTTGGTCTATCGCTTTTCCGAGATCGTGTAAAAATCCGGCTATTCTACAAACCTGAACATTGGCCCCAAGTTCGCTGGCGATAATTGTTGCTGCCCAAGAAACCTCCATAGAGTGTTTCATAATGTTTTGTCCATAACTTGTTCTATATTGGAGCCGCCCAATAGTTTTTACAAGATCCCTATCTTCTTTTTCAAAAGTTATCTCCATTTTTTTAAGGGCTTTTTTCCCTACCACATATAACTCTTCGTCTGTTTCTTTTCTTGCTTGTTCAACCAGTTTTTCCACAACCTGCTCGTTAATCTCATCCTTTACCCTTATAAGTTTTTCAATGGCAATTTCTGCAATCTTCCTATTTACAAGATTGTACGAAGACAGGCTAATTGTTTGAGGTAGATCATTAAAAATAACATCCACATCAATAAGCTCTTCAAGCTTCTTAATATTATTCCCGTTTTTACCAACAACTTTTCCTTTAATTTTATCCTGAGGAACTTTTATTAAAACAACCTTGCTTTCCACCGATGTTGGAGAGCAAAGCCTTTGGATAGTGTTTACAATTGTTGTTTTTGCAAACTTAGGAGCGTTTTCTCTTAGGCTTTCTTCCACCAATTGTTCTGATTCTTCCCATTGTTCATGT
>Ga0180007_10003265_pt1 | contig 18240 bp, 7 predicted proteins | sample MM_PC_MetaG_FD_121122 | JGI IMG/M metagenome (GOLD analysis project Ga0180007, IMG submission 121122) | Groundwater microbial communities from the Aspo Hard Rock Laboratory (HRL) deep subsurface site, Sweden - MM_PC_MetaG | ecosystem: Environmental > Aquatic > Deep subsurface > Groundwater... | reverse complement strand
TGGATCACTGCCATTTGCCGTAACATTAAAAGTTGCACTCTGACTTTCGATAACTGTAGTATCTTGCGGCTGCGCTGTTATACTTGGCGCTACACCAACACCTCCACCGCTGCCAAAAAATATTCCGCTGATTACCGCGTTATCTGTTCCTGTCTGAATAACCCGGATAATTACCGGGCCGCTGATATTCCATACCAGATATACTCCATTTGTAAACGCTGTGCTTAATTCCTGCTGATCTAATACCGCGCCGCTGGCCGCGTCCAATACTTCTACTCTTTGCCGCCGCGCTGTGGAATGCCAGTCTAGACAATATATCCCCACCTCATGACTTTGCCCATCGGTTATGTTTACATTTATATCAAAACTCCCTGTCCTATACCAGCACCCGGCGATCCGGTCAGGGCCTCCGGCTTTCTCAAGCGCAGCGATCTCACTGCTTGCTCCGTCCCATACCCATTGACTGCCTGTACTGCTCACATTTACATATCCCGGATAGCTTATACTATCACCAATTACATTATATCCATCCCCGCCATATGTCCCAATCCAGTTCCCTTGGGTTGTCGTATCTTTGACAATAAAATCTGCTGATCCTGGTGTAAGACTATTAACTAAAATATTAACATAGGCCACTTCTGATTCATCAATACCATCAGAAGCTTTATAAGAAAAAAGATCATTACCATAATAATTCTGATTAGGAGTATATATTAAATCAGGGGCTATGCCGCTTAAAACTCCATGCACTGGCTGTGTTAGCATAATATATTTTAAAGGATCCTGATCTTCATCCTCTACAGTCAAAGAAAACTGTTTACTCTCATCTTCCGCAAGCTCAATTAATTGATCACTCGCGACTGGAACCTGATTTTTACCACTAAATACCTCTGATACGTAAACTGCTGGTAACACATTATTCAAACTCACCCGATAAAAACGACGAAATGTTATGGGTAAACTTCCAGTCTGACTTCCATTATCAATCCAAACAGTTCGCCCCAGAGAAGAAGCTTGAACTTCAGTTGCCGCGTTCCGCCAATTTAAATTATCTTCACTGCATTCCACAGTATAAATTAATCCTGGATATCCATCCCAGCTTAAGGTTACAAAACCAGTTAACTTGTCAAATATAGCATCTGGATGCCATAACTGTTTATAAAGATCATACGCGTTTCGAGTCTGGCGCAAAAATGGACTCTGAGTTCCATCTCCCTGTGAGCAAATTCCAAACCATTCTTCATGAGAAAAATGATCCGGCATTATTCCCCAATAAAATTGCGGCGCTATTTGCTGTACCCAAGGAGAATCATATTCACTCTGCGCTTTCCACCATTCATCTGTCCATTCAAAGATAACTCCACCTAATAAATTTCCTTCACCAGGAGTTGTGCTGCCATTATATGAAATCGCTTTCCAGCCGCCAAAATGATGTGTTTTCTGCTCTAATTCATTTACTCCCTGATCCTGGTGATAAGCATCCGCGCCATATTCAGCTATTATTAATGGTCGATCAATTTTTTCCTGCGCTTCCCGTAAATATGAAACTCCCACTCCAAAGCGGTCTGTATAATGATTAGTCGCGATAATATCTAATTCCAGAGAGTACTGCGCAAAATATTCCACCAGTCCTAAGTTTAAATTTCCCACTGCCACTGGATGATCAGGATCAATTTCGTGGATCATCTGAGCAACCTCATTTAAAAACTCCGCATATGCCTGCGGTTCTGTAGCAGCATTTGTCCGGGTAGCATTAATCCCAGTATATTCTGAAGCCATATTATTTTCATTACCCAATAACCACATCAATACATAAGGTTCATCTTTATGATCTAATACCATTTGACGCACAACTTCTTTCATTGCCGCACAATGTTCTGGATTGGTATAGTCAGTTCCGGTTTCCCAATCAGCACCTGAGCCAATAGTATAACCGCCAAAAAAATCTCCCATCATTACCATTATGCCGTATTGATTATATAATTGACGCAATAATGGTTTATTATATTCTTCAGGCTGATAGGTTTTATTATCTTCTCCGGCATAATGAAATATTCTGATTGTATTACATCCCATTTCTTTTAAAAGCTGGAAATCTCCGATTGCCGGTTCATCAACATCGCGCAGATTATTACGGTTTGTATCAACCCATGCTTCCTGCGCAGCATCAATCAATCCATTATCATTAGTATCCAGCCATTGCCAGGCAGTCTGGTCATCAGCAACCATCCCCACCTGCGTAGGAGAATAAGTAATCCCTTGGACACGAAACGGTTTATCATCAACCCTCAGCTGCCATGAATCATCAGAGCGCTTAATTACTTTTACCCTGCCAGTTCCGCGGACATCAAAATCAGTAGCTGTTATTTTTTCTACTGATCGATCAATTCTATCCTGCAAAGTATATGCCGCAAACTCCCCTGCACTTGCTGTAAAAATATCATCATTTGGATCACTATCATATCCATTTTCAATGGTAATCTTAGCATTGACTAATTCATATCCTATCTCCGGATGTTCTGTAGTTAAACGGCTAATAGCATCTATTGCTCTGATACCCGGATACCAATAAATATTTTCATATGGATTAAAAGCTTGAGTATATGGAAAGTGAACAATCAATGCTTTATATGCTTTAACTGCATGCTGAAATTGTCCGGCATTTTCTAAAGCCAGAGCTGTATAGAATAGTTTTTCACCCAGCTGAACATTAATAGCAGTTGCCCATTTAAAAAAATCTGCCCATGGATCATCACTGTTCACAAAACTCCAAACATCTCCATCCAGTTTTCCGCTGGATAAATATTCCTGGTATCTGGGATTAAGTAATACACTTTCTGAATTTGGATATATACCTTCTCCTACTGCTGCTGCTAAGCCCACTGGATTAGTTATTTCATAATTATATGTTGAGGTGCTTTGATTGGAAAATATTCCATAATTTTCATAGTTAACCGGAAATTCAGTGCCAGGATCTGATAATCCATAAACAGTACTTGGAGTTAAAAGACAAACTTTGCTTGTCCCATTTAATGTCCCATAACAAACAATCTGTCCTTTATCATTTATTGCTCTGGCTGAATCTAATATCCATCCAGAGTTTGAGGGGATTAAATCATTAAGATTTTCTATTATGCCATTTTCATATATTGCCGCATGTCCATTTAAACTGCCGACAACTACATCAAAGTTATTATTAGATTCAGCAGAAAAATCTAGAAGCACATAACCATTTCCTTGACTTATAAAGCCATCACCTACTATTTGTTTATTATCATTAATATCTGATATTGGAAGATAAACAGGATACCAACCATCAATTTTGGGTACAGGGGGCAAATTATCCCCAAAAATCCAGATATCACCAGTTGGCCCAAATATAGCTGGAAGGACTATTGAATTACCTATAATATCACCAATATCATTAGTAATACGAGCCCTATAATATTTATAGCTCGCAGGAGAGCTGAGACTTGGAGGAATATAGTCAGGAGCCTTGACAAAAATAAAAACATTATTTTCCCAATAACCCACACTTCCCCATAATTGATCTTCTAACAAGACTCCTCCATATACTTGCCCTTGTTCATTTATATCTATTGCATAACAATTATAATCTGATCCATCAGTAGGTAGCTGTGTTAGGGCACCATTTTCCCATAAAAAAGCTTTTTCACTTACAGCGGAAATCCCAAGAGTTCCTGCAATTTGCCCAGAATCATTAATTCCACAAGCTATTCCTTGTTCATAGCTTAAGACATTTACTTCCCCATTTTCCCACAATGCCGGCATGGAATATAAAGAACCAACAATCTGTCCATTATTATTAATATCCACCGGATCCCAGACCCCTAAATCCCGGATTTCGTATTCAGCAGCAAAAACATTCACATTAAGTAATAAAAGAAAGGATATAATTGCAGCGGTAAATATATTGGTTTTCATAGGTATTTCCTTTATATTTATAAATAATGGGTTAAAAAAATTGCCATGGAATATAGCTTTCCATAGCAATGCGTAAAGTATATCTGTTTTTTGCCAAAATTGCCAGTTTTTTACCAGTAAAACATTGAATACAGCTATTGCCTATCAGTTAAAAATATTAGGCTTTTATACAAATACATCTTCTTTCAATATCCCATACTTAGAAAAACAAACCCGCAAAGTCATTAAAATCGTCAGAAAAACACTAACGATTGTACTGGTGACAATACCGATCATAATCATAATCTGATATTTAATCGCCACTTCCGGACTGGTTCCGCCAAGGATAACCCCAGTCATCATCCCCGGCAAAGCCACTATGCCCATAGTCGCCATTGCCGCAAGCGTAGGTTTTAACGCAAGCTGGATACTTTCTTTTAAATATGGCAGTATCGCTTCATTAAAACTTGCTCCCAGCGATAATGTGTATAAAAATTTCTTCTTATCTTTTTTAATAGAAGTATAAAAAGCCGTGATTCCCACAATATTTCCCCGCAAAGAATTACCTAAAAGCATTCCGCCTAATACAATTAAATACCTTGCGTCAAAAACATAATCCAGTCGAATTACCGCGATATTCAGAAATAAAACAATGGTAAAGGTGGCTAAAGAAAAAGAAATATACGCTGGGACAAGCACCTTAGACGCTTTCATCGCTGAACCGCGGATCACGCTAAAAACCGCTGCCAGGATCATTACCGCCAGCCAGATAATATTCAGGATTGTATTATTCCAAGTAAAAAGATATTTCAGGAATATTCCGATTAAAACCAGCTGAATTGACATGCGAATAGTGGAATAAATTAAAGATCTGATCAAGCCAATTCCATAAACCCGGCTTAAGACTATGGGGACTGTTAATAAAAGCAGAGCTAAAAACAATGAGAAAATGGAAATATCTACTGTTGCCATGACTTAGCCTCTAAATCAAATACTTTTACTTTTGGGTTTTTCAGCCAAACAGAATCATGCGAAATAGCAATAACTGTCCATTCCTTATTTTTAATAAAAAAATCAACTGTTTTCTGTTTGAGATGCGCATCGAGAGCTGAAGTGATCTCATCAAAGAGAAATACTTTTCTGTTCAAAAGAATAGCTGTAATTATTGCCAGCCTCTGTCTTTCTCCGCCAGATAGTTCTTGAGTATCCTTATCCAGATCATCTTTACTTAATTCAAAATATTCCAGCAGTTCTTCCATTTGTTTTTGGCGAAATGCTTGCTCAGCATTAGCCCTAAAAGCAAATACTGATGTTATCCAGTCAATCGCTTTGCCTTGACCTAGACTCACATCCTGATCAATAAAAGCTATTTGCTTGCGAATATCCCAAACTGTTTTCTGATTAACCGGGATATTATTAAAGTGAATTTCTCCTTTATACTCTGCGATGAATCCCAGAAGCAAATAAAACAGCGAGGATTTACCCAAACCGGATTTCCCGAGGATTGCGACTTTATCTCCTTTTTCAATATTAAGAGACAATTGCTCGATTACTTTTTTTTGATTATATATTAAATTGATTTTTTTAAAATTAATCATATCATTTTTTAAAGGATTTATTTTTCACTGTTTAAAACCATGGCCAGATCGATCAAAGCCAAATGACTATAAGCCTGAGGAAAATTACCCAGCAACCGTTTGCTCTCAATATCCAGCCCCTCGCTAAAAAGACCCAGATGGTTGCTATGTTTTAATATATTATCAAACATTTCCACTGCCAGCTGCTTATCTCCGATTCGATAAAGACTTTTTATCATCCAAAAAGTACAGACAAGAAAAGCTGATTTTGGTTTACCAAAATCATCCTCATTGATGTATCTGAACATAAGTCCATCTTTGCACAAATTTTCATATGTCTTTTTTACTGTGCTTACATAACGCGAGTCTGAGGCATCAATAAAACCATAATGCTCCATCAGCAGATTTGACGCGTCACAATTAGTTCCATGATAGCTTTGCGTGAAAAATCCCAATTCTTCATTCCAACCGTTTTTCAGTATATCTTCTTTGATTATCCGGCTGTGTTCTTCCCATTCTTTGGCATAATCAGCTTTATTGAATAAACTCGCGATTTTTGCCCCTCGATCAAGCGCGACCCAGCATAATACCTTTGATAATGTAAAATGTTGCGGATTGCTCCGAAATTCCCAAATACTTTGATCCGGCGAATCCCAGTTATTTATCACATGACGCGCTAAAGTCCTTACCACAGTCCAAAGATCTTCAATATTATGCAATGCATTATTTCTATATAGCAACAGATATTCATATATCATATCCATAAGAACACCATAGATATCATCCTGCTTTTGAATATAAGCCGCGTTCCCAATCCTCACTGGTTTAGAGTTCTGATATCCTGCCAGCCAGCTTAATTCTCGCTCCGGTAATTCTTTCTGTCCATTAATTCCGTACATTATTTGAATCTTTTCATCCTTATAGGGAATTATATTAAGAATAAAATTAAGAAAACGCTCCGCGACATTAACATGCCCCAGCTGGTTTAAGATCCTGATTGTCATCGATGCGTCACGTATCCAGCAAAAGCGATAATCCCAGTTGCGTACGTCTTTGATTGTTTCCGGAAGACTAGTTGTTGCCGCGGCAAGAATAGCTCCAGTATTTTGAAAAGAAAGTAGCTTTAATACTAAAGAACTTCTCTGTATTTCCGCATTGTATTTGGAAAATTGATTGCCCATAGATACCCAGGACATCCAATACGCGCGTGTCAATTCTAATTCCAGTTCTATATTATCCATATCCAATGGTACTATTTTCTGATTATAACTTAAGTTGCAGAATTCATTTTTTTCCAGCGTATAATACTGTCCATTATTAATAACTTCTAGCGGAATGCTGGAATAAAGATAGATCGATTCATACGCTCCTTTTGCGGAATAGCTTTTTAAATAATCTTCACTCCTTATCGTAATTGTCGGGAATTCCCCATAATTGATCTTTGGGTCATAGAAAATTTTAAATCTCGGCTTACCACTTATGAGCTTTAATATCCTTATAACATCAGGCGGATTATGATAACTCCCGTTATAATCATGATAACGAGGCATAAAATCAATTAATTCAAACGACCATTCTTTTCCTTCAAAAATTGTCGAAAGAATATTTGTTCTGGGTATATACTGTTGCAGTGTAGCGCATTGCCCCTCAGGCACTATCGCGAAACAACCGCCTTTTTTATCATCTAACATTTTCGCGAATATTGATCCTGCTTCAAAATTAGGCAGACAAAGCCAATCAATTGAACCTTGATTGCTCACAAGGGCAGCACTTTGGCAATTGCCGATTATTCCATAATCATAATTATCCATTTTTAAAAATTTTCCTTTTTAGTGAATTTTAATAAGAACTCCCTAAATAAAATAGGATCGGCTATCTTATATCTCGCGAATGTTTCATCTAATCCAATTTTAATAGAAACAATCCTAGCATCATTGATCTGAAACATCGTTTCATCGGTCTTATCATCACCGGCGCAAACAATAAGGTCATAATTATTTTTTTGCATAAAATGACGTACGGCAAACCCTTTATTAATTTGACTAGAACTCACCTCAACAATGTGGTTGCCTTGACTGACAACCACATTTTCATTAGTCAAAATCTCAAGCAGATTGCCTAGCAATTGTTGCGATTTCCATTTCCCAAACTCAGGATCCGCTTGTCTATAATGCCAGACAACCGAAGATTTTTTCTCCTCAATTGATGTGCCTTGCGGAGTTGAAACATATTGTGATAATATTTTAATAACCTTCTTTTTCCAGGAAAGATCTATATGGGAATTAATCATCTGCCACTTATCGCTTTTCGGCAGCAATATTGAGTAACCATGTTCTGAGATCAAAGCAACATTAAGTCCTTTAAACCATTTTTCTAAATCAGCCTCTTTCCTTCCGCTTATTATAAAAACTTCATAATTAGCGTGTCGAGCCAGTGCGGAAATTATTTGCAATATTTCTTTAGTCGGCTTAGCTTTATCCGGAGTATCTTCAAATTCCCTTAATGTGCCGTCGTAATCTATAAAAAATGCGACTTTCTTCGCTTTCTTAATTGAACTCAATACCTTTTCTGAAATAAATTTCGCATTATTATTCTGTTTCTTAATGCTTTTTCTTGACTGCTTTAATTCCTTTAAAAATGTCTGAGCCCACTGATTAGCATTATATCTAATCACATGAGATCGCATCGGAATCAATCTTTGGGACTTTTCTGCCTCATCCATTAAAAGCGCATTCTCTAAATTCTTCGTAACATTATCTATGTCATAAGGATTGACTAAGACTGCGCTAATAAGTTCATGAGCCGCTCCGGCAAACTCGCTTAATAATAAAACACCTGTTGAATCTATTTTGCATGCCAAATATTCCTTGGCCACTAAGTTCATCCCGTCTATCAAAGGAGTAATCATTGCCACATCAGCAATCGAATAAAGCGCGCACAAGTCAGATAAAGGAATTGTTTTATGAATAAAATGTATCGGAGTGTACTCAATGTTTGAGTACTGACTGTTTATTTCCCCTACTTTTTTCTGGATCTGCCCCAGTAATTCTTTGTATTCCTTAACCTCACCCCGCGTTGGAATACCAATAAAAATAAACGCGACATCAAGCTTATGCTTATGGTGAAATAAGAATTTCTCAATAGCTTCTAATCTCCTTAATATTCCTTTTGTGTAATCAACCCTCTCCACACTAAGCACTACTTTATAATTCGCGTAGGCTTTTTTTAATTCATTTCTTCTTTTAATGAATCTCTTAGTCCCTAATTCTTTTAAGAACTGATCGCTGTTTATCCCAATCGGAAAAACACCTAATTTGCAAAAACGCTTATCAACTAATATCTGCGCTATATCTGATTCTATATTTAATAATCTCAGGCAAGATCTCCTAAAATGACGTAAATAACCATAGGTGTGAAATCCCACCAGATCAGAACCCAGCAGGCCTTTCAATATCTCTTCTCTATGGGGAAGACAGCGAAACACTTCAAACGAAGGAAATGGTGTATGCAGAAAAAAACCGATTTTAATATTCGGCTTAATCTTCCGCAGCATCTGGGGAACAAGAAACAAATGATAATCATGAATCCAAACAAGATCATCATCCGCAGCATTGGCAGCGATATATTCAGCAAATTTCCTGTTTATATTAACATAGCTATCCCAAAACATCGAAGAATAATGGATATGCTGAGAGAAATAATGAAGCGCTGGCCACAAACAGGCATTGGAAAAGCCATGATAATAATCAGATATTTCCTTCTTGCTCAAAAAAACCGGATAACAATCAAAGTCCTTGATCAAAGTTTCTTTAAGCTTAGCAGAGTTATCGGCATTTGAACTGAATGTTCCGGCCCAACCAATCCAAATCATTTTTGTATTATTGGTTGATACTCCGCTTAACGCGGACACAAGCCCACCCGGCGACTTTTTAATAACATTTCCTACGGTAACCGGCAATCGATTTGAAACAATAATTATTTTAGCCATTTATTCACCACTTCCCATTAATAGCATATATTTTATTATACTATACTATATTATTCCGCTACTAACAAGGGCTCTGTGCTTAGTTGATTGTTACCACCTGACAAGTTCAGCAGATAAGGGATTTGGATTACTTAATCCAGATATGATCTATACCCAATAAAAATAAGCGAAAAACAAAAACAGATTTATTGAATTAATTTCAAATTGTTGCTAGAAAAAGCTCTGTTTCCTGAAAAAACACCGCTGCAAGGCTTTTTCGATTAATATAGATTTTTATTTTTGATTCATTGGAAGTAAGCTTAGTTAGCTCCGTGTTAGGTTCCCAGGGCAAGCAGGTAGGATTAATCCCCAAAAAAGAGATCTTCTTAATAATATCATAGATCAGCGGCATAAACACAGAGACCATGCTTCAGCTAAAAATCATATTATCCAAACCACCTAGGCTCGCTACCCCCCCTCCAATGTGCTTCATGATTTGGGCACAGCAAACATCAATATACTTTTCCTCATCAGGCAATCCGGCAAAAAAAGAAGTCTCAAAAAAAGCGATTATCGGAATTGTTTCAAATATTTGCTTAAAGTGGCGCAAAATTTTCCTAATTGCCGGGATATAAAACGGGAAAAAGTCAGTCAATTTACTGAATTTACTAAAAAATTTCGATATCGCATAAATTTTCTAATTCCGACCAAAAACAGCTCGGCATACCACATTATGGCGATTGAAAATCTTGTTTAAAGAACAATACAGCCAAAGGCGGAACAGTCAAGGATAGCGAATAATGTTGCCCATTATGAGGCAACACCGCTGATTCCAATCCGCCCAGATTTCCCTGGCCGCTTCCTCCATACTCTTTGGCATCGCTATTTAGGATTTCTTTCCAAAATCCTCCGGAAGAAATACCGATGCTATAATTATTATAGGCTATTGCTGTAAAATTACAGACGATTAACACACAATTTTTACCAGAACAATCCCTGCGGATAAAACTAATAATCCCTCTTTCTTGATCACGACAATCTACCCATTGAAACCCCTGATTATCAAAATCATTTTCATAAAAAGCTGATTCTGTTTTATAAAAATAATTTAATTCCTTAACCCATCTTTGCAGCTGTAAATGCGCTTTTTGTTTCAATAGATCCCAATCCATGCTACTTTCATGATTCCACTCAGCTCTCTGTCCAAATTCCTGCCCCATAAACAATAACTTTTTCCCTGGATGTGCGTACATATATCCATATAAAACTCTTAAATTAGCGAATTTCTGCCAATCATCTCCTGGCATTTTTTCTAATAAAGATTTTTTTCCGTAAACGACTTCGTCGTGAGAAAGCGGCAATAGAAAATTTTCCGTAAAAGCATAAGACAAACTAAATGTCAGCTGATTATGATAATATTTCCTTTCATCCGGCTGTTTGGAAAAATAGTCTAATGTATCATGCATCCATCCCATATTCCATTTCATGCCAAAACCAAGCCCTCCCATATAAATCGGCTTAGAAACCATTGGCCAGGATGTTGCCTCCTCCGCGATCATCTGGACATCAGGATAATTTTTATATACTTCAGTATTTAGTTTCTTAAGAAAGTTCATCGCCTCTATATTCTCTTTTCCCCCGGATTTATTCGGAATCCATTCACCAGTTTTTCGGGAATAGTCAAGATATAACATTGAGGTAACCGCGTCTACACGGATACCGTCAATATGATATTTATCCAGCCAGAACAATGCACTGCTGATCAAAAAACAGATGGTTTCGTTTCTGGCATAATTAAATATATAGCTTTTCCAATCAGGATGAAACCCCTGCCGCGGATCAGCATGTTCAAATAAATGCGATCCATCAAAATATGCTAATCCGCTGGCATCTGAAGGGAAATGTGCCGGAACCCAGTCAAATATAACCCCAAAATTATTAATATGCAGATAATCAACCAAATACATTAAATCCTGCGGCAATCCATAGCGACTTGTTGGCGCAAAATAGCCGATTGTCTGATATCCCCAGGATCCATAAAACGGATGTTCCATAAGCGGAAGGAATTGCACATGGGTAAAGTTCATGTCTTTCAGGTATTGCACCAATTGCTCTGCTGCTTGTTTATAGTTTAAAAATTTGTCTTTCAGATTATGACCTTGTCTCCAGGAACCTAGGTGAACTTCATAAATTGATATCGGAGAATTTAAACAGTTTTTCTGAGGACGTGATTTAAGCCACTGGGCATCTTTCCATAAATAATCATTATTCCAGACAATAGACGCAGTTTCTGGCGGCAATTCTGAATAAAAGGCAAATGGGTCTCTTTTTTCAGAGCGAAAATCATTGTTTTTAGAAACAATGCAATATTTATACAAATCGCCTTTTTTAACACCCGGAATAAACCCCTCCCAGATCCCAGAACGATCCCAACGCGGAGCGAGCGGATGTGCTTGTTCATTCCAGTTATTAAAACTGCCAATCACACATATTTTTTTTGCATTCGGAGCCCACACCGCAAAATAAACTCCGGCCTCACCGTTAGCAGTTAGAAGATGCGATCCTAATTTTTCATATAAACGAAAATGACTTCCCTGCCGAAAAAGATAAATATCCTGTTCTGTCAACAAACTAAAATTATGATTAACCCGACCCACACCATCCATAAGATTGCATTCCACTAATTTTTAGTTTTCAGCTGTTTTTTGTATTAAAATTATTCAGAACTTGCCTAATTCCCCTTAAAGGGATGATCAGCCAATCCGGCCGATTATTTAATTCATATCCTAATTCATAAATTGCTTTATCCAAAAGATAAATCTGTAGTAAATTTTTAAACTCAAGATCGGTTTTTGGTAAAAATTCCGCTTTACCGATAGTTTGATAATATGATTCAATAAAAATATTACTAACATATTTATACCAATCTTCCGCAGCTGATTGCAATATCGCAACATCCTCGTCCCGTATTGACTTATTTAAAAATAAAGTTGCGTAAGCAGCGTAATGCAAAGAACGCAGCATCCCGGCAATATCCCGGATTGCCGAACGTTTAAGTTTTCTTTCACTTAAGGGGCGGGCCGGTTCACCTTCAAAATCAATGATTGTAAAATCTTTACCCGTGAAAAGCACCTGGCCTAAATGATAATCGCCATGAATCCTTATTTTTTTAGCTGAATATTTTGTCTGCAAAATCAATTTTAAACGCTGCATGATTTTTTTCTCATCGGCTAAAACAGAAGCAGCTTCCTGCTGTAAACTTTCGCTTAATTTATTTAAATTATTCTTTAATAATCTAAATACTAACCTCTCTTGAGAGCCCATGGCTTGAAAAACTGAACGCTGATAAAGCATGGAAAAAGTTTCCGGTTTAAAATCAGGGTTTTGCGCTTCTTCTGATAATTTTATATGCATTTCCCCTGTACGCTGGCCCAACTTCCTGATCATTTCAAAGTATATACTATCAATTAAACCCGGCAATTCGTTTAAGTTATTCTCTTTATTTGTTTGAATTAGACCCGGTTTTCCTCCAGCATCTTTTTTTATATTCCGCTGCGTCAAAACAAGATCAAAGTAATTTTTAACATGGTCTAATGTATATTTCCAGGCATCTGATTCACTGGGAATATAACTTTGCAATAAGCAGATGGAAGTTACCTCTTTTTTCATATTGCTATATTCGATATGTCCGGCAAAAACCGGGGTATTCTGGCAGTTCTTTTTTTCAGTAAGATATTTAGTTATTTCAATATCCGGATTTATGCCCGAATCAAGTTTTCTGAATAACTTCATAAAAAATGTATTTCCATAAAGGATTGAAGTATTACTCTGTTCAGCTTTTAGGATTATTGAATCCAGCGGCAGTTTTTGATCGTTTAATAAAGATTTAAATTTTTTCCCTATATGACCCTGAAGAATTTTTCCGTAATTACTAATCTTTTTTTTCTTAGCAATAATATCTAAAAAGATCTCATGTAAATACTTATTGTAAACAGCGTCATAAATAAAGCCTTCTTTGCGGTCAATAAATAAGTGACAAATAACCCCCTGAAAATCCTGATTTTCCGTTTTATGCCCATTTAAAAAAACAAATGATAAAGGCAAGAGATATTTCTCGGGGATACCTCCGGTATAATTCACATCAATAAACAACAGCTTAATTTTATCTTTCAAATGATCCAGCGAAATAATATCCGCTATTCTAATCGTACTAATTGTTCTTGACTTCCCGCCAAACCAACGGCATCCCTTTAAATATTGCGGCAATATTTCCGCCTCTAATTTACGGATGTTTGCCTGATTAAATATCTCTTCCCATGACTTTTCCAAACGAATTTTCGGGGATTTCCGCAATCTTTCAGCAGAGGTTATTTCCTGTTTTTTTAATAAGAACCAAAAGTGATTATGCGGGCCTAAAGTAATTGTATACGGATTATCTTTAATTATTGAGAAATTATTCTGACTAAAAACTTCTTCGGGAACAAAACCGCTGTATTCTTTTAAATCAAGATCAACTGTTTGTGAAAATCTAGAAAGATTAATTACAATCAGTATGCTTTCATTTTTATACTCCCGGATAAAACACAAAACTTTTGAATTTTCCGGATACAGGAATTTAATATTGCCCTGGCTAAACGCCTTAAATCTCTTGCGCATTGCGATAACACGCTTTGTCCACCATAATAGCGATGATAAATTATTATCTTGTGTTTCCACATTAGTCGTTTCATAATGATATTCTGAGTCTATAATTACCGGTAAATATAACTGCTGAGGATTAGCTTTGGAAAAACCGGCATTACGATCCGGACTCCACTGCATCGGAGTCCGGACTCCGTCACGGTCCCCCATAAATCGATTATCGCCCATACCGATTTCATCACCATAATAAATAATCGGAGTTCCTGGCAAAGAAAAAAGTAGAATATTCATTAGCTCGAACTTCCGCCGATTATTACCTAATAAAGGCAATAGCCTTCGTCTAATCCCTAAATTGATTTTTGAGCGCGCGTCCGTGGCATATGCCCGGTACATATAATCCCGCTCTTCATCCGTAACCATTTCTAATGTCAGTTCATCATGATTACGTAAAAATACCGCCCATTGACACAAGCGCGGAATTTTGGGGGTTTGTTCAAGAATATCAATAATCGGAAAACGATCTTCCATCTGCACACTCATATACATCCGAGGCATTAAGGGGAAATGAAAAGCCATATGACATTCGTCGCCTGCGCCAAAATACTGCACCGCGTCTTCCGGCCATTGATTAGCTTCGGCAAGCAGCATCCGGTTTTTAAATTTAGTATCAATATATTTTCTTAACTTTTTTAAAAAAACATGAGTTTCCACTAAATTCTCGCAATTTGTTCCCTCTCTTTCAAATAAATACGGTACGGCATCAAGCCTTAAGCCATCCACTCCCAAAGAAAACCAGAAATCAGCTACTCGGCATATTTCTTTAGAAACATTGGGATTATCAAAATTAAGATCCGGCTGATGTGAATAAAAACGATGCCAATAATAAGCTTTTGCTTCTTCTGACCAGGCCCAGTTAGACAATTCAAAATCCTTAAAAATAATTCTGGCATCTTTATATTTTGCCGGATTATTACTCCAAACATAATAATTCCGATGGTTGGAATTTAACTTTGCCTGTTTTGCCCGAAGAAACCAAGGATGCTGATCAGAAGTATGATTAATAACAAGTTCAGTTATAACTTTTAATCCTCTGGCATGAGCTTCTTTTAGAAAATCCTTAAAATCTTTTAATGTTCCATATTGAGGATGAACCGAATAGTAATCCGCGATATCATAGCCATCATCTTTTAAAGGCGAAGAATAAAAAGGCAACAGCCAAATAACGGTAACTCCCAGGGTCTTCAAATAATCCAGTTTTTGAATTAATCCTTTAAAATCACCTATCCCATCGCCATCACTGTCGCAAAAAGTTTTAACGTGTAATTGATAGATAACAGCATCTTTATACCACAAAGGATTGTTTTCAATATTAATTCGTGAAGCGCCCATATCTATCCTTTCACTTATTCAAAACAATTAACAATAGATTTTTATTTTAGATTTTTTTTAATATTTATAATATGCGCCGAAGATCTGCGCGGATCAAGTTCAATATAACTTGTATATCCCTGCCAAACATATTTATCTCCGGTTAATAGATCATGCGCTAGATATTCTTGCTCATGATCTATTCCGAATTCATTGATCGGAACTTGCAAAAATCCGCTTTGAGTATAATGCAAATCAAGATTAACTATAACCAGAATAATATTTGAATAATCACTTGTGGTCTTATAATAAGCCAAAAGAACGTCATTATCTATTGAACAGAATTTAATATTGCGAGTAGCTTGTAAAGCAGGATTTTCCCTGCGAATTTGATTCAATCTAGTCAATACTTCTTTTATATTATTGGATTTATTCCAATCCCATTTTTTTATTTCATATTTCTCGGAATTAAGATATTCTTCTTTTTTATGCACTGATTCAGAAACACACAACTCAAAAGCCGGCCCATATATGCCGTAATTGGAACTCAGAGTCGCTGCTAATACCGCTCGCATAATAAAAGCTGATCTGCCGCCAGTCTGTAAATGTTCCGGTAAAATATCAGGGGTATTTGGCCAAAAGTTAGGGCGGAAGTATTCCGCCACCTCTGTCTGAGTTAATTCTTGCATATATTCAATAAATTCCCGCTTTGAATTTCGCCAGGTAAAATACGTATACGATTGACTGAACCCGCCTTTAGCAAGACGATACATTATATTAGGCCGCGTAAAAGCCTCCGCCAAGAAAATTATCTCAGGATAATCTCTTTTTATCTCGGCAATAATCCAGTCCCAAAAAATAAACGGTTTTGTATGAGGATTATCCACCCGAAAGATTCTAACGCCTTGTTCAATCCAAAAAACAATAATGCTTTTTAACTCCTGCCAAAGGTTCTGGGCATCATCAATGTCAAAATTTATCGGTAAAACATCTTCGTATTTTTTGGGCGGATTTTCCGCGTATTGTATTTTGCCGTCAGGCCGCCATTTAAACCAGTTGGGATGGTCTGTTACGTAAGGATGATCAGGCGAACATTGATAAGCTAAATCCAAAGCTATTTCTAAATTATATTCTTTAGCTTTATTAATAAAATTTTTAAACGATTTAAGATTGCCTAATTGGGGATTAATTGACTTATGTCCTCCCAGTTCTGAACCAATTGCCCATGGGCAGCCCGGCGCGTCCGCGTCACATTCCGCAGCATTATTCGCGCCTTTTTTATTTGTTATTCCAATTGGATGAATTGGCGGAAGATAAATAATATCAAAGCCCATACGCGCTATTTCCGGAATTAGTTTTTCGCAGTCTTTAAAAGAACCGTGCTTTCCTGGTTTTCTCCCCCATGATCTTGGGAAAAACTCATACCAACTGCTAAAAAGCGCTAATTTCCTTTCCACACTAACTCTTAGTTCTTTTTCATAAATAATTAGGTCATCGATTATAATATCTTGCTGCATAAGCATTAGCAGCGAATCATCTGTCATAATTTTAGAGATAACACTGATATCTTTGCTGGCATTTAATTTTTCAAGTAAAGCAGTGATTTTTGCTGCGGATTTTCTTTTAATTCTTTTTTTTGCTTGTTCAATGATCTGGATTCCAATAGCCAGATCCACCGCAATATCTTGCTGAGCTATTATCTTCTTATCCAGATCCTTACGCCAGGTACTAAATTTATCGATTGCGCAATGTATACTGTAGTAATAATCAACTTCTTCGCTTATAACAAAAGCTCCCATCCAGCGATCATTACCTAAAGGCTGCATATAAACTTCTTGCCATTTATCTTGCTTAACTGTTCGATAAACCAGGATCGCGGTAATTTCATCATGGCCATCAGCAAAAATATTCGCTTGGACAACCACATTTTCGCCCATAACCCTTTTAATCGGAAACAATCCTCCATCAATTTGCGGCAAAACCTTCTCAATCATTATCCGATTGCGATGATCAATCTTCTTATCAGACAATGCTGCTTTATTATTCAGAATAATGGTCTTTTTAGCCACATTAACCTCCTCTTTTGCCGCTTCCCCATTCAATTACACCAAACAGCAAAACATTCAACACATAATCGGATTATATCCCGAAAAAACATTTACCGGCTTAAGATAATAAACTAATTTTTTCGATATTAAGCAAATGCCTGCCATAGATAATATTATTGTATCTTTATCATTAGATGTCTAGGATATTTATTAACTTAAGTCAACTTATTTATTCTCAATAATAATGCGTAATTAGCGGCAATCACAAAATTAACTAGCGGTTTTTCATTATTTCCAGCAATTCTCTGGCTGCTTCTTCCGGGCCTTTTCTTTCATACCCGGAGATGCCTAATCTAGTCCGCATTTGCCCGATAAAAATATCTTTGCCGAAAAATGCCTGAAAATATTTTTTAGCCAATTTGTCATGCGCTTCTTTATATTGATAAGGACCAAAAACATTAGCAAAATAAGAATGAACCAGTCCGGTCGTGGTTGTCGTCCCTTTACTCATGACTGTACCTTCCCGAAAAATCTGTAAAGCTTTTTCCGGACTATCTATTTGTTCAACAATCGGATGATCCTCATCAATTTCTTCATAGTTATTAGCATACAAAATAAAATCAATCTTATGACCGCTGATCAGGCGCTCAAAGGTTGTGACTGGCAGAACAATCCGCGCGTTAACTTTATTCGGGCTCATTATTATCGCGCGGTC
>Ga0180007_10003264_pt1 | contig 18242 bp, 14 predicted proteins | sample MM_PC_MetaG_FD_121122 | JGI IMG/M metagenome (GOLD analysis project Ga0180007, IMG submission 121122) | Groundwater microbial communities from the Aspo Hard Rock Laboratory (HRL) deep subsurface site, Sweden - MM_PC_MetaG | ecosystem: Environmental > Aquatic > Deep subsurface > Groundwater... | reverse complement strand
GCCCAGGGATCAATGGTCGATGACGAGTGGCCGGTGGACGATGCGCCCCATGTGGAGGCGGACGGCAGCATCCTTTTCACCGTGCATGTGGACAACTGCGATACCATTGCCGCCATCGAGTCGGTGGGATTCCCGGCAACCATTCCAATGGAATGCCAGTTCCTTGAATATACCGATCCGGGCCAGGAGATTGAGGTGCGGTACCAGGCTTATCACCCGCACGGCTTCCTTGCCGATTACGACCTGACAATCAACCGGGGAATGTCGGGGACCCGGGAATCGCCCAATGACTGGCTGAATGTTACCGATCCTGCCGGACCGCCCACCACGACCCCTGTTGCGGAAGGGCTCACCGGCGTGACGGTGGGTGAGCTGCTCGATGCCCACAGCCGCTGTGCCTTTGCCGTCAGGCTGCATACCTATCCTCGGACACGGGACGGTTATTACCGTATCAGGGACTATGAGGCTTCCGATGTGGGGGCTTTTGCCCTGGTGGAGAAATAACAGTAACTGGAAGTAGAGCAGATCTTTTTTACAGGATCTTGCCTTTGTCAAACCTGTTCCCATTGGCAGTGCTGATCCCCGGCACTGCCATGGGGACGCTTTTGCAGCCTAAACAAATTTCTCCAGACCGCTGTACAGAAAATAACAAGCAAAGACCATCAGCTCATATCCCGCCCTTTGCAGCATTTTGCCGGTCCTCTTTATTCACAGCGGCTGCGCACGGCCTGCATCGCATCCTGCAGATAGGGCGGGATGATGACGCCGGCCCGCACCGCGTTGTCACAGGCATGCAGCAGATCATGGTCGGGGATGCCGGCCTTTTCCCAGTAAGTGGCCGGGTCACGGGCAAAATCGGCAATGATCTCCAGCACCGCGTCATAATCGCGGACCACATGGCAGAAGTTGGGCACCCATGCCGGCGCCAGCCGGACAATGTGGCTGCCGATGGTTTTCAGGCTGGAAGCAGTCTTCAGCTGGTCCAGGGTGGACTGCCAGAGATGGGCGCCGTTTTCCCCCAGCCCGAAGGGATCGACAAAGATATGCGGTGCGGGCAGGCTTTCAAAAAGTTTCAGATTGGTGATGGCGATGAGCAGCTCTTCAAAGGTGCCCATGCCGCCGATATTGTAGATCTTGAACAGGGAGGTGCGGTCAAGGATGTTCTGCCGCATGTGTCTGGCTGAATTATTAAAATTCAGCAGGACGGGCGGCCGCAGGTTGGCCCGCTGACCGATCTTTTCGCTGTCGATGCCGATGCCGATGCGCATAATGCCCTGGTCGGCGGCCGCATCATCGGCGATGCGCATGACTCCCGGTCCACTGCCGTGGCAGACGGCAAAACAGCCGCCTATTTCAGGAACTTCACCCAGCCGGGCAAAAAACTGATAAATCTGTTCGGTGAGCACATCTTCCGTACCTTCAACATGAGAGCCGAACATGGCGATCATGGTGTGCACATCGGCAATTTTCTCCTTGCCTTCCCGGGTCATCCAGAAACCGCGGTGAAACTCCCGCACATGCCTCTCGCCCCCGTCGCCGACAATCATGTAAAAACGGGCGCCTTCCCGGCCCGACAGGTCGCAGAAGGTTTCAAAGGTGGTCTGGCCGAAGTAAATGTTGTTCTGGGCAGGCAGCGGCTGTTCATGGCCGCCGTTTTCCTGGGTTTCGCTCTGCCTGATGCTGCGCCCGATAAAGACGCCGACGTTATTGCGTTTGAGAACACGGAGCGTATCCGTCACCGAGAATTCGTGGGAGACGAAAACCTTGCGCAGATTCTGGGCGCCGCCCACCAGCTCCAGACTTTCCACAAATCCCCGCAGCTCGGGGGTGATCTGCTCGCCGCGGTGCACACCGGAAGTGATTGTGCCCCGCACCGCCTCGTAGACAATGCGGTTCTGGGCGTTTTCATGCCACTCATTTTCCAGCAGTTCCCGCTGGATATCAATGCACTTGCTGCGAGTGAGAATGCGGCCGAAATTGCCCCGCTCGGTCGGCTCCGAACTCAGGCTGTCAAACAGGGAATCACAGACATTGATATCAAAGATGTTGGTTGCATCGGCGAAATCAACGCCGTCCTGCATGATTTTCTGCGCCCGGCTGCCTGACAGCAGACGGGTGGCTACCCGGGCTGTTGCCGGGTCGGCCGGGAACAGGCGGAGACGCACCTGCAGATCATGGGTTGCCACCGGCTGGTCGCTGCCGTTGTAAAGCTCAACCTGCCGTGGAATGGTGATGCCGCTTGTCCGGATTGCATCAAGCAGACGGGCGGCAAGATGAAAAACTCCCGGCTCGCTGAGCCCCCTTTCGATCAAGGCACTATAGGGTCCGAGGGAAATGTGGATGGCCCCGCACAGAAAATCCCCGGGCTCAAGTGTAGCAGGAAGCCCGCTGTGGGAATAATACTGGATCAGGCCGAGCCCTTCCTTGCTCTCATACAGCACGATCTGGCCGTTCTGGCCCGCGGTGAAAAGCGTGTTGGAAAGCAGGTATCTGATATTTTCCAGAGGGACCGTCACAACCCCATCCCCGTCAATTCTCGACTTGGGCGTCAGCAGGATATGGTTGTCGGCTGCGGCCTCCTCTATGGCCTCACGGGAAAGCGGCGGGCCCATGGGAACAAAGAGCCGGCCGATTGTCAACCGTCTGTTGCTGTCCGCCATTGCCTTGATCTCGGCAAACATGGTATCGGGAATATTGGGGTTGAGTGAGGTAAGCTGGATTGGCAGATCAATGCGCTTGCGCCTGGTGTCGATTTCAGGCAATCCATCGCCGAAATCAACATCAAGCCCTACCTGGGAATGGCCGCTCCTGCCGATCAGGCAGCAGCGCTGCCGGATAAGCCCGGCAGCGGCGATATCCCCGATAACGCCGCGCAGTGTATCGCTCGTGCCCTCCAGACGCATGCACCCGGCCAGCTTAGGCACCCCGAACTCTTCATCAATAGTGGGTTCCGTTTTCTGATCTACCAGCAGATAACCATCTTCCGTAAGAAGGGGTGGACGCTTCATATGTAAATCTCCAAAATCGATTGCCTGAAAGTGCAGGTTGATGCCTTTTCTCAACCGGCTGAAAAACCGGCCATGCATGCCGGATAAAACGTAGCATAATTACTGCAAATGATAAAATAAAAGTTTCAGTTCGGCAAATCATCCAGAAAAATTATCAATCTGCGCAAGTTGTGCTATAATAATAAAAAAATCAGCCAGGCCGGCTGCTCCGCAACAAACAATCACCCATTTAATCTTTTAATCAATCCATGGAGGACCAGCAATGAAGACCTGCAGTTTGAATGATTTTATGCAAGAGCTTAAACCGTGGCTGGACAAAGACCATATCCGCAAAGCCCTGGTTGATGAACAGGGCCATTTTGTCGTGCACTTCGTGGATGGCATGAAAAATGTCTACCACATTGACGACTGTAACAAAGCGCAGATCAAGGATGTGATCGTAAAACTGAAAGGCATGGGGATCAACTTTAAAGAATGATAGCGGCAACGACCACCTGCAGCCGCCGTCCGTCAGCCTGACAGCAATCTTTTCCTTCAGCAGCAACGGCGGCTGAAAAACCACGCATAAAAAAACCGGACTTCGTAAATGGTCCGGTTTTTTTATAAGGACTTATATCTTCTCTCCCTGCATTGATGCATCAGATTTCCTCTCATTTTTTTTCATCAAAAATTATTATTTATTGACATTTTATCTTGCTAAATATAATAGGCGCCATATATGGTTTTATATTGTAATTGAACGAGTCAATTCGACTCTGCTTGACCCAATAAAAAAAGAAAAAAATCAGGAGAAAACCATGGCCCTAAAAATTATTCCCCTTGAAGAACCTGAAGAGCCTCCAAGCAGTTGTGCCCTAGCATGCTCCCCCTCCTTCGCTTCCGCCATCCCGGCAAGATTTCCCGCGATTTCACGCGCCAAAGCCTTCCGCAACAGATACTTTCCCGACACCTCAATAGCCGAATGGAATGACTGGCACTGGCAGCTGAAAAATCGCATTACCACCGTATCCCAGCTTGAAAAATTTGTTCGGCTCACGGACAATGAGCGCCAGGCATTGCAGCGTCACAACTCCACCCTGCCCTTTGCCATCACACCCTACTACGCCAGCCTCATTTCGCCCGTGGATCCGAAGGACCCTATTCGCCGGGCAGTGGTGCCGGTAGTCAACGAACTCATCGTATCCAGCGGCGAGGCGCATGATCCCCTGGGAGAGGACGGCCACAGCCCGGTTCCCGGCCTGGTGCACCGCTATCCCGACCGGGTTCTGTTTCTGGTGACCGACTACTGCTCCAGCTACTGCCGTTACTGCACCCGTTCCCGTATGGTCGGCAAATCAAAGAAAACAAGAGGATTCAAGGAGCGTTGGGAAAAGGCCTTTGCCTATATCGAGAGCCACAGGGAGATACGCGATGTGCTGCTTTCCGGCGGTGATCCCCTTACCCTGCCGGATGAAACGCTGGAATACCTGCTGAAACGCCTGCGCAACATCAAACATGTGGAACTCATCCGTATCGGCACCAAAACCCCGGCCGTGCTGCCCCAGCGCATCACCTCCCAGCTGACCAGGATGCTGCGCCGCTATCATCCGCTGTGGATCAGCATCCACGCCATGCATCCGGCGGAACTGACCAGGGAAATGAAAAGGGCCTGCGAGAAACTGGCCGACGCCGGCATCCCGCTGGGCAGTCAGACAGTGCTGCTTGCCGGCATCAATGATGATGTGCCGACCATGAAGAGGCTTATGCAGGGCCTGGTCCGCATGCGGGTAAAACCATACTATCTCTACCAATGCGATCCGATTATCGGCTCCGCCCACTTCAGAACCTCTGTTGCCAGGGGACTGGAAATCTACCAGGGTCTCCGTGGCCACACCACAGGATATGCCGTGCCGACCTATGTCATCGACGCCCCCGGGGGAGGAGGCAAGATTCCCCTGCTGCCGGAAACCGTTGTCGGCCGGGAGGGCACTGATCTGCTCCTCAAAAATTATGAGGGCAATATCTACCGCTACCCTGACACTCTTTAAGAACCAAACGTCTGCTTCCCAATATTTCCCGGAGAACGAAATGAAATTTGGCATGACTTACGACCTGAGAGCAGACTATCTTGCCGCCGGTTTTGGCGAGGAAGAAACTGCCGAGTTCGACAGCCCCGTTACCATTGACGCCATCGAAACGGCGCTGCACAATCTCGGCCACCATACCGTGCGCATCGGCAATATCCAGTGCCTGGTCAAACGGCTGGCGTCGGGAGAAAGATGGGACATGGTATTCAATATCGCGGAAGGGCTTTACGGCTTCGGCCGTGAAGCCGCTGTCCCGGCGCTGCTGGATGCCTACCGCATTCCCTATACCTTCTCTGACCCGCTGATGCTGTCGGTCACCCTGCACAAGGCCATGGCCAAACACATCATCCGCGATCTTGGTCTGCCGACCCCGGATTTTGCCGTTGTCCGCACCATTGAGGACATAGCCCGCATCAACCTGGCATATCCGCTCTTTGCCAAGCCGATTGCCGAAGGCACCGGCAAAGGCGTCACCGCGGCCTCGAAAATTGCGTCCGCCGACCAGCTTGCCGCAGTGTGCCGCGAATTGCTCGACACCTACAAACAGCCGGTGCTGATTGAAACCTTCCTGCCCGGCCGCGAATTCACCGTGGGCATCGTCGGCAACGGCAGCAAGGCCAGGTCGATCGGGGTGATGGAGGTGATGCTGCTGGAAAACTCCGATCCCGATGTCTACTCTTACCGCAATAAGCAAATCTACGAGGAGGTTGTCGAATATCGGGCCGTGGATGATGCCGAGGCCCGGGAGGCGGTGGAGCTGGCGCTGCGGGTATGGCACGGCCTGGACTGCCGTGACTCGGGCCGGGTTGATCTACGTTCCGACGCAAGCGGCCATCCGTCGTTTATCGAGATCAACCCGATTGCCGGGCTGCACCCGGAGCACTCGGATCTGTGCATCATTGCCGGAAAATTCGGCATGAGCTATCAGCAGCTCATTAAAGAAATTGTTGAAGGAGCGCTCACCCGGGTGAAAGGCTGATACGCTGTCCCATGAAAATCGCCATTGTCTATAACAGACCCGCGGAAACCGGCAGCGCCAACTGGCAATCCTCGCAGGATGTGCTGCAGCAGGTTGCAGCCGTGGAGCGCGGACTCAACGAACTGGAAATCCCGGCTGTCCGTCTGCCCTTTGACCGCGATCTGCAGAAATTTCTGGCATTGATCCGGCAGGAGGACGTGGACGCCGTCTTCAACCTGTGCGAGAATGTTGACGAAAATCCGCATCTTGCCGGCCATCCTGCCGCCGTGTTTGAGCTGCTCGGCCTGCCGTTCACCGGCTCAGGCTCCCTTGCCCTCATGCTGTCCACCGACAAACTGCTGGCCAAACGCCAGCTGTTTGCCACAGGATTGCCCACGCCGGAATACTTTACCTTTGACGGCGATACATCCGGCGCACTTCCGGACATTACCCTGCCGGCCATCATCAAGCCCCGCTTTGAGGATGCCAGCATCGGCATTGATCAGGAATCCGTGGTTTTCAAAAAGAAGGAACTGCAGGCAAAACTGCCGGACTTTTATAAACGATACGGGCCGCTGCTGGTTGAACAATTTATAGCCGGCCGGGAATTCAACATCTCCCTGTTCGGCTATCCGAAAGCCCGGGTGCTGCCGGTGGCGGAAATCGATTTTTCCACCTTCCCGCAGGAGCTGCACCGCATTGTCGGCTACAAAGCGAAATGGGATGAGAACGCCTTTGAATTTCACAATACGCAACGGCTGTTTCCCCAGAACCTGCCTCTTTTTACCGAACGTAATCTGCGCAAGGTCGCCGCAGGCGCCTACAAACTCTTCATGCTGCGCGATTACGGCAGGATTGACGTGCGCATGGACGATCTTGGCAAAATATACGTCCTGGAGGCAAATGCCAATCCCTGCCTCAATCCCGATGCCGGTTTTGTTGCGGCAGCGGCGCAATGCAAAATGAATTATACAGCCATCGTCAAAGAATTCGTCCACTTCCTTGCCATAAGGTCACAGCAATGATCACCATCCGCCCTGCAGCAGAGCATGACCGCCACAGCCTGTTCTCCCTGGTTGCCGGCATCAGTAATTTCAACCGGGAGGAGATCGAACTGGCCAGGGAAGTCATCAGTGACGCCCTCGCCTCGGAGAAAAACGGCTATCATCTGCTGGCTGCCGTTGACAGTGACGAGCAGCTGCTCGGTTTCATCTGCTACGGCCCCATCCCGATTTCCGATAAACGCTGGGATCTCTACTGGATTGCCGTGGACCCCCGCCAGGCGCGAGGCGGCATCGGCTCCCGGCTGCTGGCCACCATGGAAACCAGGCTCGGCGCGGGCACGCGTGTTTATGTGGATACCTCGTCAACTGTCGGCTACGCCGCTGCCCGCGCTTTCTACGAACGGCACGGCTATCATGTAGCCGGCACCTTTCCCGATTTCTACCGGGAAGGCGATGACAAAATCGTCTACTGCAAGGACCTGTAACATGTTCCGCATCCGCCGTGTTTACGATATTACTCTGTCCATTGACCAAGACGCCGTCAGCCAGGTGCAGGAAATACTGAGGGCGCAGTTTTCCGCCCTTTCCGAAAAAGAGATCCAGAGTCTGCCGGCCAAACTTGTCAATCCCTTGAAATATCAATTCCGGACCATTCTTTTTGTGGCTGACAACCAGCGCCACCGGGTGAAGGGTTTTGCCCTGGTCAATTTTGACCATGATCTTCGCTTCTGCTATCTCGATTTCATCTCCGTCAAGCCGCAAAAAAATGCGGGCGGTGTTGGCGGGGCGCTCTATCAAAGGGTGCGCGAAGAAGCAAGGAGGCTCGGGGTCTGCGGCATCTTCATGGAGTGTCTGCCGGATGATGCCCGACTGTGCAGCGACCCGAGCCTCTTGAAACAGAACAGGGCGCGCCTGCGGTTTTATGAGCGGTATGGGGCGGTTCCCATCATCAACACCGCCTATGAAACGCCTCTGAAACCGACCGATGACTGCCCGCCCTATCTTGTCTATGACCGGGTCGAGGCCAAAACCCTGCCTTCTCAGGCCACGGCCAGAAGCATCGTACGGGACATACTCACCAAAAAATACGGCAAGGCCTGCCCGGCCGGCTACGTTGACATGGTTGTCCAATCCTTTCAGGATGACCCGATTCGTCTCCGGCCGCCCCGTCATGTCAAAAAAGAAGCGGCGGCCCTCACCCCGGTATTGTCGATTGAGCAGCGCATTGCCCTGGTGATTAATGACAAGCATGACATGCACCACGTGCATGAACGCGGTTATGTCGAGGCTCCTGTACGCATCAAGTCAATCATGAAAGGCATTGAAAAAACAGGATTATTTGATCAGCTGCGGGTCAGACATTTCCCTGAGAGCCACATCAAACAGGTACATGACACCAAGTTTGTCGAGTATCTCAAACGGGTCTGCAGCAACATTGAGCCGGGGAAATCGGTCTACCCCTATGTCTTTCCGATCCGCAACAAAACCCGCCCGCCCAAAGAGCTGCCGGTCCGCGCCGGCTACTACTGTATTGACACCTTCACTCCCTTGAACCGTAATGCCTACCTGGCGGCCAAAAGATCTGTCGACAGCGCCCTGACCGCCGGCAATCTGCTCTTCGAAGGATACAGGCTTGCCTATGCCCTGGTGCGACCCCCCGGCCATCACGCCGAACGAAAGGTTTTCGGGGGGTTCTGCTATTTCAATTCAACGGCGATTACGGCCAATTTTCTCAGCCGCCACGGCAAGGTGGCGGTGCTTGATATCGACTACCATCACGGCAACGGCACCCAGGACATCTTTTACGAGAGAGCCGATGTGCTGACCATCTCCATCCATGGCCACCCCAGCTTCGCTTACCCGTATTTTTCCGGTTTTGCCGAAGAAAATGGCGAGGGTGAGGGGTACAGGTACAACAGAAACTACCCGCAGCCGGAAAAACTTGACGGCCAAGGCTACCGCCAGGTGCTGGCCAGGGCGTTGGCCCGTATCCGCAAGTTTGCCCCGAACTTTCTCGTCCTTGCCCTGGGTTTTGACCCGGCCAAAAATGATCCCACCGGTACCTGGGCACTGGAAGCCAAAGATTTCCAGGAAAACGGCCGGATGATCGGTCAGCTTGGTTTGCGGACGGTTGTCGTCCAGGAAGGAGGATATCGGACCAGTTCACTGGGAAACAATGCCCGTCTTTTCTTTACCGGGCTCTGGGAGGGTATGCATCTTCCCGAAAAAGCAAGGCAATGAGGAGAGTTTTGGGCCACGAAAACAGATCTACGAGTGAAATCTATCTTCACAGTATTGGAAATGTTGAAAGAGATGCGTTGGCAGTTTATGAACGTGCGAGACAAAAGTCGCAGGAAACATCTCAAGTTTCCAGCTATTAGTCCTTGTTTGAGAGCGACAGTGGATATCTTTACCTGCTGAATATCAGACTGGGAGAACGAATATAGCAATGTTAATTTTACCAACTTCAAGAATTGGCCCTCACAAATTTATTCTCTCCTCTTCCCTTACTTTTTCTTCCCTTACTTTTTCTTGACCGGATTGAACATTTCATGCGAGCATCAATAATATGGTGTTTGGAAAATGAGAGGGTGAAAAATGTGACATTTTCAATGCTGTATTATCGAGTGGAATTAATGGTAAATGGCGGGAAGCTTGAATATGAGAGCATCTAAAAGTTGTTTCGTCGCTAACGCGCAGGTTCCATAAATATGTCGGGCGTTTCCCGAACCCGTTACGCCCCGTAGGAAGTGCCCTTGGGGTGCGACGCAGCAGGGCGACTTTTAATGGGGCAATTTGTCTTGGTGGTCATCTGAAAATACATCTTTTTACGTTGGTGGAGGTGAAACATGAGGCACAACTTGCTGAGCGATGCGGTCATTGTTCTCTGGTTACTGCTAATTTGCTGGAGCCCATCCGTCTACGCTTTCCCGTTCTTTACCAAGGAGCCTGAAATGGTCAAGCTGCCGCCTGCCCGATCTGAGGGACACGTATCAATTGAGTCAGTTTTGTCGTTACGGAGGTCGGTCCGCAGCTATTCAAAGCAGCCACTCTCCCTAAACGACCTATCACAACTTCTCTGGGCCGCTCAGGGGATTAACAGTCGGGATATCCGCCGGACAGCGCCATCGGCCGGGGCGCTTTATCCTCTGGAACTTTATCTGGTTGCCGGGCTGACAACCGATATCTCCCCAGGAGTCTATCGTTACTCATCAGAACAGCACTCACTTATTTTGATTAAAGAGTCCGATCAGCGGCGGGCCCTCTCTGGGGCGGCCTTGAACCAGGAGTGTATAGCCGCAGCCCCTGCCTGTTTCGTGATAACCGGAGTCTATCGCCGGACCGCTGAAAAATACGGCAAGAGGGCCCGGCGCTATGTTCAGCTTGAGGCGGGGCACGCATCAGAAAATATTTTGCTTCAGGCTGTGGCACTCAAGCTTGGCACCGTTGTGGTCGGCGCTTTTGATGATCAGGAGGTGCAGCGCGTTCTTGCTCTGCCGGCAGAGCATGAACCGCTTCTGGTGATTCCTGTCGGCTTTCCACCTGAGCGGGCGGAGGAGTAATAGTGTGGAAACAGTCAAGCCTGTGCATGTTTATGCTGCTGCTGCTGTTCTTGTTCTTTTTAGGAAATGCAGGTTGTGCGCCGCTTCAGCAAGTCTCCCCGGAGAATGAGAAAAAAATCACACTATATCTTGTTGGTCATGGCTGGCATACAGGCATAGTGATTCCTGCAGCCGCAATCCCCGAGCATCTTTTGCCGGTCCGTCAGTTTTATGACGAGTATGAGTACTTTGAGCTGAGCTGGGGGGATGAGGATTTTTTTAAAAGTAATGAGTTTAAAGTCGGCATTCTTTTAAAGGCCGCCCTGCTGCCATCTGCCAGCGTCATGCATGTTGTCGGTTTTAACGGGCAGGTTATGGATTATTTCCCGATTAGTAATGTGATCAGGCTGTCTCTTGCAGACCGAAATTTTTTGATGCTGTGTGAGTTCATCAGCAACAGTTTTGACTATGGTCAGCAGGGGGAAATGGTGAATCTTGGGCCGGGCTTATATGGGGACAGCCACTTTTATCGAGCCCATGAAAAGTACTATCTGCCCAAAACCTGTAACGTCTGGGCAGCCAAGGCCTTACAGCGGGCCGGTTACCCTATCTCTCCATATATGGCGATGCGGGCCGAGAGTTTGCTTAAACGGATGGAAGAGTTTGGGGAACGGCTGCGCTGATAAGCCCATACGTGCCAATGTTCATAAGGATTGGTATTGCCGGAGTCCTGATTCTCATAAGTCTTCACTGGATGCTGTTGATGGATACCCAACAGAAACAGAGTTACACATTTGATGGTTTCTCTGAATCTGAAGTAATGTTACGGAACCAGCTTGAAGCCCATGTCGGCATCCTTGGCTCGGGGATTGAGGAGAGAAATATGTGGAGACCGATCCAGATGGCGGCCACCGTGGATTATATTAAAGCGTCTGGGCTGAACAGGGATATGATATTTTCGAGCAGGAGTACCGGGTTGATGACGACCCTGTCCATAATCTTGAAATTGAACTTATAGGGAGCCGGCAGCCTGAGTCCATTGTGGTGATTTTGGGCTGAAATCATTAAGCTCAACACGACCAGAAAAAAACCGGAAAGAGTAATCCCTGGGAAATCGGGGGGTTGTGATCACAAACATGTTATTGCATATACGATTTCCGCACGGTACACTGTTCCACCTGCGGGGCACTGCTTGATGTGTTCGTGGACATGTTTAAGGGGTATGTACCGCCCAGTGCTGACGATCTTGAGGAAAAACGGTTGTACGAAAAGGTGAAGAAACGAAGCAGAGAGAAATTCAATGAGGATAAGCCGATTTCGGAATAGAAAATTATAGCAAACGTTTTTTTTAAAACAAGCCACAAGTGTCAATTCCAGCTATTGATTGGCAAGTTCCATGATAGTAGGGACAAGGCCGGTGACTACCCGGGCCATCCGTTCAAAATTAAGTTTCTCAGCAGTGTCTGCTGAGGTATGGTATGACGCATAGCGATAAAATGCTGTATCTGTGACCATGATGGCCGGATAGCCCATTCGCCAGAAGGAGAGGTGGTCGGACCAGCCGACACCGGTGATAAAACTCGGGGCCGCCAAGCCCTCGGACGGAAATCTGGCATGATTGCGAAAGGACTTGATTGTTTGGCGGACAAGCTGCCGTGAGCGAATATTGCCGACAAAACCTATGAAGTTGGCGGTATCAGGGTAGAACATGGAAAAAGGAAAAGGGTAATGCTGACTGGCGGGCTCGTCGCTGTAATACCCTATGGTCTCCAAAGAGAGCATACCCACAATTTTTTCCTTTCTGTCACGGCAGCGGGCCGCATAGAAGGCGCTGCCCATCGTGTTGCTGAAGAAAAAAGGCGGCTCTTCGTTGGCAAAGAAGACTAGACGGATAGTACGGGCCGGTCGAACATCCGAGAGAAAGCGGGCCAACTCCAGTAGAGAGGCCACACCGGACCCGTTGTCGTTGGCTCCCGGAGAACCGGGAACCGTATCATAATGGGCTCCTAACACGATGATCTCTTCCGGCTGCCGGCTGCCGGTAATTTCCACTTCAAGATTGACGGCAGTAACATTATAGGCGACAAATTCCTGTTTTTTTACACTATAGTCCATGTCAGCCAACACCTCTTCAAGATAATTGACCGTGGTATTCATGGAGGGGGGCTGCCAGATATTGCGGGAACCGATATCATGGGCCAGGACGTGCACATGCGTTTTCAGCTGAACTGCAGTTTTCTGTTCCAGGATAGTCAACGCCGGCAACGGGCCGGTGAAGGAGGTGCCGGGCATGTGGATAAAGAAGAAAAGACTGCTCATAAGCACCAGTAAAAGAGCCGGAAGGCGGATAAGAGCCCACAGCCATTGCCGCATTCCATGGGGACGTATTCTGAATTTTGTCTGGCCCATTGATGGTAATATGGCTCTGTAAAAGTTTAATGTTTTTCGGGTGAACCGTTGAACATTGTCAGTTTCCATTGGCCCCTGGCCATATCGAGGCGAATGTTGCAGGTTAGGGCCATCATCCGCCCTGCATACTTTTATTGTATCTTAAAAAGGATTAAATTCGCAAACCGATTTAGAGAAGCATTCTCAAGGGCGTCCTGAAGGTTAAACTTTCCTGTTATTACCCATTGCCTTTATGATAAACTTGAAAAATATTTCGGCTATTTTTTAACGAGAAAGACAATACCATCTCCGTCCCTCCCTGAACTGCTTTTTCGAGTAGATCAGGAGTTATTCTCAAGACAGGTTTGATATTTTAAAAGACATGCCTGAGAAAACAGATTCCCATAAGCAGGCCGACACCCTGATTGAAATAGTCCGGGGAATGGTTTGTGAACTTCACGGAGACCGCAGCTATACTCTCCCGATAACCCTTGATAGCGCCCTGGATAGGGACCTGGGTCTTGACAGCCTTGCCCGGGTGGAACTCCTTTCCCGCCTTGAACGTACCTTCCAGGTCAGGCTTTCGGAAAAAAGTCTGGCACAATCAGAATCTCTCCGGGACCTGCTCAGAGCGGTCATTGCCGCTCAAGGTTCGGAGCAGCCTGTTGCCGCGGCACTTGAACATCTGGTGGCCACGGACCAGCTGACAACCGAAGCTGCTGACGCCACTACCTTACAGGACGTTCTTGTCTGGCATGACCGCGCATCCCCGAATCATCTGCATATTACTTTGTGCCAGGAGGATGGGGTTCAGGAGCAAATCTCTTTTCATGATCTCAGCAAAGGAGCGGAATCCGTTGCTTCCGGCCTGCAGCGACAGGGCATTGAACCGGGCCAGACCGTAGCCCTTATGCTGCCTACCAGCCGGGACTACTTTTACAGTTTTTTCGGGGTACTTCTCGCCGGAGCAGTTCCCGTCCCTCTTTATCCCCCGGCACGTCCCTCCCAAATAGAAGAACATCTGCGCAGGCACAGGGGGATTCTCAATAATTCACTGACCGCCATGCTCATCACGAATCAGGAGGTCCTGCCTCTTGCCAGACTGTTAAATGCTCATGTGGAAACCCTCAGGGTTTCCCTTACGGTGGAAGATCTCTGTTCATCTGGAGGACAAGTCATCCTGCATAGTGCGCGGCCCGGGGATACCGCGTTTCTGCAATACACCTCCGGCAGCACCGGCAACCCGAAGGGCGTGGTTCTTTCCCACACCAACCTACTCGCCAATATCCGTGCCATGGGTACGGCAACCCAGACAAATTCCGGGGATGTATTTGTCAGCTGGCTGCCGTTGTACCATGACATGGGACTGATCGGTGCCTGGCTTGGCAGTCTTTATTACGGCTGCCGTCTGGTTATCATGTCTCCCCTTTCTTTTCTTGTCCATCCGGAAAACTGGTTGTGGGCTATCCACAGATATGGGGGAACCATTTCGGCATCACCGAATTTCGGCTTTGAGCTCTGCCTCAAAAGAGTAGACGAAAGAGATATCAGTGGACTTGATCTCAGTTCATGGCGTCTGGCCTTTAACGGGGCGGAACCCGTGAGCCCGCTTACTGTAACAAAGTTTACCGAACGATTCAGAAAGTATGGTTTCCGGGCTGAAACTATGGCCCCGGTCTACGGGCTTGCCGAATCGTCTGTGGGGCTTGCTTTCCCGCTTCCGGGAAGCGCACCCCTTATTGACAGTATTGAGAGGCAGCCTTTTATGGAGCACGGCAAGGCTGTACCTGCCTCAGGGGATGACACACGCTGCCTTCGCTTTGTATCATGTGGTCAGCCCCTTGCCGAACACTCTATCCGGATTGTCGATGACAAGGATGCGGTACTGCCTGAACGTCAGGAAGGAAGGCTGCAGTTTTCCGGTCCATCGGCAACAAGCGGCTATTACCGCAATATTGAAGAAACCAAACAACTCTTCCATGGCAAATGGCTAGATTCCGGCGACCTCGCCTACATGGCGGGCGGAAACCTGTATATCACCAGCCGCATCAAAGACATTATCATTCGTGGCGGCAGGAATATTTATCCCCACGAGCTGGAGGAGGCCATAGGAGAAATCAGGGAAATCCGCAAAGGCTGTGTGGCGGTCTTTGGCAGCACGGATCAAGCCTCCGGCACTGAAAAGCTGGTGGTCATTGCGGAAACCAGGAAAAGGGAGGGGGAAGAGCTGCAGTATCTGCACAACGCTGTGAACAGCTGCGTGACCGACCTCCTTGGCCTGCCTCCTGATGATGTTCTTCTTGTTCCTCCCCATACCGTACTCAAAACATCCAGCGGTAAACTGCGCCGATCTGCCACCCGTGATTTATATGCCCAGGGGCGCATGGGCAGGAAAGACCGGGCAGTCTGGTGGCAGCTTGTCAGAATGGGATTGTCAGGGCTTCTTCCTCAATTGCGCAAAGGCATAAAGCGGATGTCGGAACTTCTCTATGCTGGCTATGTGTGGGGCTTGTTTTATGCACTGGCCTTGCCGGTCTGGCTGCTGGTGGTCCTTCTTCCGAAGCTTCAGTGGCGCTGGGCCGTTGTCAGGAGGGCCTCATATCTGCTTGTTCGCCTCTCAGGGACACCTCTTGTTGTCAATAATCCTGCGGAACTCCCGCCAAACGGGCCAATGGTTCTGATTGCCAACCACATGAGCTATCTTGACGCCATTGTCGTTATTGCCGCGATACCCCTGAATATGAGCTTTGTGGCAAAAATGGAACTTACGGAACGTTTCGTTATCCGCTGGTTTCTTTCCCGGATGGATGTTGAATTTGTCGAGCGTTTTGATGTTGAGCAGGGAGCGCTCGGCACCAGGCGTATCGCCCGAAAAGGCGCAAAAGGCTCTTCACTGTTCTTTTTTGCAGAGGGCACCTTCCAGCGACTTCCCGGCCTCCTGCCTTTTCGCATGGGTGCATTTGTTACGGCCGTGCAGTCAGGGATGCCGGTTGTTCCGGTGACAATCAGGGGCACCAGGCACATGCTTACATCCGGTTCATGGTTTCCGCGCCGGGGGGTTGTTACGGTAACGGTTGGCAGGCTGATAAAGCCCATGGGGACAAATTGGGCGGATGCTGTAGAATTGCGAGACGCCGTACGTCATGAAATCCTGCGGCACTGCGGCGAAACAGACCTGGCAGATACCAGGCCTCCTGTCAGGAGGAAAATGAATACCTGAGGGATGATACCATGAAGCGGCATACAAACAATCAGGCAGCATATGGCCAGCAGGATATGATATCCGTGGAAGAGGCCGGAACACTTCCGGGATTATTTCTGTGCCGCGCACGGCGAACTCCGCAATCCATTGCCTTCCGGCAATACGAGCCAGTAAAAGGGAACTGGGAGAACTATTCATGGTTGCAGATGAAGGAGGAAATTGCCTTATGGCAGAGGGCTCTCATGGCCGAAGGGCTCAGTCCGGGAGACAGAGTGGCGCTCTATCTCAAAAACAGCGTGGAATGGGTGTGCTGTGAACAGGCGGCTCTGTCCCTGAAACTGGTCGTGGTCCCCTTGTATTCCTTAGACACAGCGAGAAATATCGCTTTTATCCTGCAAAATTCTGGCACGAAAATTCTTCTGGCTGGAGACATTGATCAATGGCTGGACCTGGCGGAATATCAATCAGACATGCCCGACCTGAAACTGGTCCTGTTTCTTGAAGGTGAAGACAAAAGCCCCAAAGGCAATCGTCTACGATTGAGCCGTGTTACCGACTGGCTGCCTGATACTGCAGAGAGCCTGACTAATCAGGCCAACGACCCCCATTCCCTGGCCACGCTCATATACACTTCGGGTACAACAGGGCATCCAAAGGGGGTTATGTTGTCGCATCGCAATATTTTATGGAATGGAGAAGCAATCCTGAAAGTGGTTCCGGCCTACCAGAACGATATATTTCTCTCATTCCTGCCGCTTTCCCATACCTTTGAACGGACCGTGGGTTATTATGTTCCCATGATCGCCGGTTCGCAGGTGGTATTTTCACGCTCCGTAAAAGACCTGACTGAAGATCTCATTATGGTGCGTCCTACGGTGCTGATTTCCGTCCCCAGAATTTATGAACGGGCGTATGGACGGATATATGAAAAAACACGAAACAAAGGCCGTTTTGCTGAAAAATTGCTCAGCATGACCGTGGAAACAGGTTGGAGGATGTTTGAATCATCCCAGGGAAGAGGCGCTGCACCCTCTTTCATTCAACGGCTGACATGGCCTTTGCTGCACCGCATGGTCGCCCAAAAGGTGCTGAACAGGCTTGGTGGAAGGATAAGACTGGCTGTAACAGGAGGAGCCCCCCTGCACGAAAAGGTAGCCAGACTCTTTATCGGACTCGGTCTGCCTCTGCTCCAGGGGTATGGCCTGACCGAAAGTTCTCCTGTGGTAAGCGCCAATACGATTGAAGACAACTTTCCGGCATCAGTTGGCAGGCCTCTGCCCGGTGTTGAGGTGAAGGTCAGTCCCGGCAATGAACTCCTTGCCCGCAGTCCCAGTGTTATGCTCGGCTACTGGGGAGATCCTGATAAGTCGCAGGAGGCTCTGACAGCCAAAGGCTGGCTCCATACCGGTGACGTGGTGAAAATAGTGGATGGGCGTATTTTCATCCGTGGCCGACTCAAGGAAATTCTGGTGACTTCAACGGGGGAAAAAATAGCGCCGACGGATCTTGAGATCGCGATTACCGAGAATCCTCTTTTTTGCCAGGCAATGGTTGTGGGTGAAGGTAAACCTTATATTGCCGCTCTTGTTGTCATGGACCGTCAGGGTTGGAAGAACTTGGCCGGTATACTTGCCCTTGATCCTGTTGATCCGTCATCCCTGCAATCCCAGGTTGCGATGAAAGCGGTCCTTGAAAAGCTCAAAAAGATACTCAATGCCTTTCCTTCCTCTGCCCAGGTGCGGGCCGTTTATCTGACATTAGACTCCTGGACACATGAGGACGGTCTTGTTACCACCCTGATGAAACTCAGGCGGCATGAGATAGAAAAACGATTTTCCAAAGAAATTGCTGTCCTCTATAAAGGGCATGACCTGCCGGAGTAATATATTTGAAAATTTCGAGTTTTTGTATTCTTTATGAAAATCAAAATACCATTAATGTCAAACTCGAAATTTTATACACTTACTCCACATGGTTATCTTGGGTAATCGCAGATTTCCTTGTCGGTTATACTCAGGAATAATCTCAAGTTTCCAGCTAATCGTCCTGATTTGAGAGCGCCAGTGGATATCTT